>Ga0073928_10009661_pt1 | contig 11688 bp, 10 predicted proteins | sample PaiPotPPA55metaG_FD_76969 | JGI IMG/M metagenome (GOLD analysis project Ga0073928, IMG submission 76969) | Iron sulfur acid spring bacterial and archeal communities from Banff, Canada, to study Microbial Dark Matter (Phase II) - Paint Pots PPA... ...
CCTGTGGATTTTCGACTAGAACAGACTCGTCCGCCGCGGCATCTCGATCCCCAGGTGTTCATAGGCCAGCCGCGTCGCCACTCTCCCCCGCGGCGTCCTGTCCAGAAATCCGATTTGTATCAGAAACGGCTCATACACCTCTTCGAGCGCGTCCTGCTCCTCCGCCAGCGCCGCCGCCAAAGTGTTCAACCCCACTGGCCCGCCATCGTACTTCTCGATGATGGTCCGCAGCAGCCGCCGGTCCAGCTCATCGAAGCCATGCGCGTCTACCTCCAGCATCGCCAGCGCAGCCTGCGCCGTAGGCCGGTCGATCACGCCCGCAGCCCGCACCTGCGCAAAGTCCCGCACCCGCCGCAGCAGCCGGTTCGCGATTCTCGGGGTCCCACGCGACCGCATCGCAATCTCCGCCGCGCCGTCGCGGTCGATCGGCACACCCAACACCTCGGCCGAGCGCTCCACCACGAACCGCAGCTCGTCGTCGGTATAAAACTCCAGCCGCAGCAGAATCCCGAAGCGCCCTCGCAGCGGCGAACTCAGCATCCCCGGCCGCGTCGTCGCACCCACAAACGTGAACGGCTTGATCTCCATCACATGCGTCCGCGCGCTCGGCCCGGTGCCGATCATGATGTCGAGCTTGTAGTCCTCGAGCGCCGTATACAGCTTCTCTTCGAGCACATGCTGCAGCCGGTGGATCTCATCCAGAAACAGCACCTGCTTCTCCCGCAAGTTCGTCAGAATCGCCGTCAGATCCCCCTGAATCTGCAACGCCGGCCCACTTGTCTGCTGATACCCCACTTCCAGCTCATTCGCAATAATCGTCGCCAGGGTAGTCTTCCCCAGCCCCGGCGGCCCAAACAGCAGCACATGGTCCAGCGCCTCCCCCCGCGACTTCGCCGCCTCCAGCGCAATCGCCAGCTGCTCCTTCGCCTTCGTCTGCCCGATAAACTCCGCCAGCCGCGTCGGCCTTAGCTTCAACTCAAACGCTGCGTCATCATCCACCCTGCCCGCCGAAACCAAACGCTCCGCCTCAACCGCCCGCGAACCGTCCAGCTCCGCACGATTCAGCTCCACCTTCGCCTTGTTCTTAAAAGAATCCACTCAGGGCGATACTAAGGCGAAGCCACGCCCGAAGCAACCACCATTGCTCCACCCAAGCCTACTGATTGCAACGACAGCAGCACTGCCCCATGCGGCGGCAGCTCTTCCGACACCGCATTCAACGTCCCCAGCTCCTTCCGCATCCACAAATCGCGCACCTTATACTCTGCTCGATCGATAAACCCATACTCCGCAAACGTCTTGTCCACATGCACCGCCGTATCACCAACGTTGAACAGCGCCAGATAATTCTTATCCCGATCCTTCGACACCGCCGCCCACGCCACCACGTTTCCGTCCTGCCCCAACAGATGCCCAGCTGTCGAATGCTGATCCACCTCGATCACCCCCGGATTCGTCAGCAGTGACTTCATCGTATCGTCCATCTGCGTCAGATTCCCCCCGATAAACAGCGGTGACCGCGCCATAGCCCAAAGCGTAATCATCGTTCTCTGTTCATCCTCCGTCAGCCTCGAAGCCCTCGGCTTGCCCTCCCCTGGCGTCGGCACAAGCATCCCGATCGGCAACATATCCGCATCCGGCCAGTTTCCCGGGTGCGCATACTTCGCCCAGCTCGCAATAACAGGAAACTGCCCCTTCACGCTCTGCGGAAAGGTCTTCCCCTCCGGCTTCTCCCAGTAGTCCCACACATCATCCGAGATCCGCCACAACTGCGCATTCTTCCCCACCTCCGCCGCATTCTCGAGCGCGGTCGGCCCTGGCGACAGGCTCAGCACCATCGCCCGCCCCGATTTCCCAACCGCCTTATGAATCATCGCTATCTCCGCGGGCTTGTACGGATGCGAAGCAATGCAATCCACCTTGATGTAATCCACGCCCCACGAGGCATACTGTTTCATCAACGCGTCATACCACGCCTGCCCCGCTGCATTCGCCCTCACGCCAAAGTTATCCGGATTCCACGGACACACGTCGGTGGTATCCGCCGCAACACTCGCACGGACGTGCATCGAGCCAATGCGTGTATTCGCCAGTACGGTCTTCTTAGGAATCCCACGAATAATGTGGATTCCGAACTTCAACCCATTCTTGTGCACCGCATCGCTCAGCGGCCTGAACCCGTCTCCAAACTCAGAGGTGGGAAACCGGTTCGCCGCAGGCTCATACTGCCCACGAAAATTAATCGTGTATCGAAGCGCCTCCGGCACCGATGCAGTCTCCGGGTTCTCCAGATACCATCCCTCATCCACCACCACGTACTGCCAGCCGAACTCCTTCAATTGCGCCGCCATCACCACCATGTTGGCGCGAAACTGCGCTTCGTTCACGGTCAGCCCATAAGAGTCCCAGCTATTCCACCCCATCGGCGGCGTGGGAGCCAGCTTCTCCTCTGCACTCAACCCACCCAACCCCACGACCGCGAGCAACAAAACCGTTGCCGCGCAAAGCCGCCTCATCCCCATGCGGATAAACATACCAAAAACACTCCATCGCGAGCGGCAGCGCAGCAAAACAGATGAACGATATCAATTTGCTTCTCTCTAACAAGATACGCTTGGCGAAGAAGCGGACCACATGAGCGGGCGCAAATGCAATCAGACTTGTACGCACTAGATAACCTTTTCAGGAGCACGAATTTGTCCAGCATCCGCGCTACCGCCACCCTCGCCGCATCCCTCCTCATAACCTCGGCCAGCGTAGGAAGCTCCTCGACACTCCCCACTGCCAGAACAACGCGGCCCTCAGATGTACCTGCAAATCGCTTTTGCGCGCGGCAAACTTGCTGGGGGTCTAGGTCGATTCCGTAGACCTGGCCTGCTCCGAACTGCTCCAGCAGTATTTGCACTCCTACGCCGCGGCCACATCCAACGTCGAGAACGCGTGCGTCGTCAAGCCGACCTCCCAATTTCTGCAGCAGCGGACCTTCATAGAAACGTTGCACGAGTGCCCGCACTGGATTGTTGACAAGGAGCTTTTCCGCCAGGTTCAGTTTCATGCTCATCCCTTGGTCATTAGGAAGCAATGGACAAACGGCGTGATCTGGTCTTCACGCTCGACCCTCAGGCCCGCATCGTGGGCGAGCCGAAGCCACTCGTCTCTGGAAAGAAAGTGCAGAAACCCGGGTCCGAAGGCGACGAAATTCTTCCAATCGCGCATGTGCTCTACCGCGCAGACTCCAGGAAGAACTCAGTGCGGCGAGGCTCCGTCATCTCCTGAGGATCATAGATATCGACGACCATGTTTAGAGCTTCGCAAAACGCTCAGCCAGACTGCCAGGTATTAGGAATACGCCGCTGGTGCCACTCCCAGGCGCTCGCAATAATTTTGTCCAGTTCAGCAAACTGCGGCTTCCACCCCAGCTCCCATTTAATCTTTTCGGAACTGGCCACCAGCACCGCCGGATCACCCGCCCGTCGCTCACATTCTTCAACAGCGATAGGCCTTCCCGTGATTCGCCGTACCGACTCGATCACTTCCAGCACGGTGAAACCCTGTCCATTCCCAATGTTGTAAATAACCCGGCTCTTCTCCTTCATCGCCTCCAATGCGAGCAGATGAGCCTCGGCCAGATCCCGCACATGAATATAATCCCGAACACAAGTCCCATCCCTGGTCGGATAGTCCTGCCCAAAGATCTTGATACTGGGCCGCCGCCCCAAAGCCACATCGAGGATCAGCGGAATCAGATGCGACTCCGGCTCATGAGCCTCCCCATAGCCCTCAATCGCCCCCGCCACATTGAAGTACCGCAAGCTCGCATACCGAAACCCGTGCGAGGCATTCATCCACCCAAGCATCTGCTCTACCAGCAATTTACTCTCCCCGTAGGGATTGGTCGGCTTCAGCGTTGCATCCTCCAGTATCGGAGTGGTCTCCGGCTCCCCATAGCAGGCCGCGGTCGAGCTGAAGACCATCTGGTTATGCCCGGTAGCCAGCATCGCCTCCAGCAAACTCAAGGTGGCGGCCGTATTATTCCGAAAGTAAATCTCCGGCCGCTTCATACTCTCGGCGACCTCGATGAGCGCGGCAAAATGCATCACCCCATCGAATCGCCTTGACTCGAGCGTCTTCTCGATCAGGGGCCGATCGGCGAGATCCCCCTCCACAAACTCCGCTCCATCAGCCACGGCTAGTCGCCTGCTATTAGAGAGATTGTCGAACACCGTGACCGAATGGCCATCTGCCAGCAGCAATCTCGTCACCGTGCCGCCAATATAGCCTGCTCCACCGGTTATCAGAATGTTCATGAACTTACCTCCCTGTTCTCTTCTTGGATGCCGAGAAATATGGCGTCAATCACATACGATTGCGGCTCGACTTAGCCTGCGATGTGCTCCAGCGCATGGTAGACGCCCGCGAGAAGAATATGAAATCATCTATCCAAGGAGCCGTCTCCGGTGTCGTCTCTACAAATGCCCTTTGCCCGTATTGGTGGATTGGAAAGGACTCGAGCTTCCCCTCCCCGGGTTGAGATCGTGAAAGAAAGTTCCATCGGTCAGGTTATCGAAGCGCCCGGCTCTGACCGCGTGAGCGTGATTATTCCGGCATACAATGTGGCTCCGTATATTGCCGAGACCCTCAACTCCGTCTTTGCGCAGACGAAGTCTGCTTTCGAGGTGATCGTTATCAACGACGGCTCACCTGATTCGGAGGAACTGGAGGAGGTACTGCGACCCTTCCGTGACCGCATCGTGTATGTCAAGCAGGAGAACCGCGGGCTTTCCGGAGCACGCAATACGGGGATTCGTGCAGCCACCGGAGACTTGATCGCATTACTTGACGGAGACGATCTTTGGATGCCCGAGTATATCGAGACGCAGACACAATTTCTTCGAAACCACCCCGAGTACGATCTGGTGTATTGCAACGCGCTGTTCTTCGGTGACTCAATCTACGAAGGCAGGCAATTTATGTCGATCTGCCCGTCCGCAGGCGAGGCGACACCGGCAGCGATCATTTCCCGGAATTGCTGCGTATTTGTATCCGTCATGGCGCGGGCTGAAGCACTGCGGGAAATCGGCTTTGACGAATCGATCCGATCCTGCGAGGACATCGATTGCTGGATTCGGTTCACTTCTTCGGGGCGGAGAATTGGATATCATCGCAAGGTTCTGGTGCAATATCGAAATCGCGAGGCGAGCCTCTCGGCAGACCCGATCTGGATGGCAGAGTGGAGTTTAAAGGTCCTGAAAAAAACGCGTGCGAATTGGCCGAAGGAATCGAAGGAAACCAGCCTGCTCGAGAGGGCAATTGCGGAGAAGACGGCGGAACTCGCAATTTTGCGCGGCAAACAGCGGCTGCGTGCGGGAGATGTGAACTCAGCGGTTATCGAGTTCACCGAGGCCAGGCGCTACCGCCGGAGTGTCAAAATCACCGTGCTGATCCTGGTTTTGCGGCTTGCGCCTGGGATAATGCAGTACCTGTTCCGGTTGCGAGGCATGCTGCTAGCCTCGTACAAGGGGACCACGACTCGGTGAATGGACCGATACCAGCTACTTTGTACAGTTGTCGACGTGCTGAATTTTAGTCTTTGCCAGAAAGGCGTCAACTGCTTCAAGCCGGTGGAGCATCTTCTGGTCGAAAGGTTTCCCGCAATTGGCAGGAGAGCCTGCAGCGAATTCGGGACTCAGATCGTAGAAGAAGGGTCTATCGGCGGGATCCGGATCCCGACTCGGGATGGTGGACATCAGGGAACCTAGCTTTCGGATAAAAATCAGCGCAGCGAAACTAAGTCCGCGACCGAAGTCAGTTCGGAACAAACGGCCGAGCTCTTGCAGCAGGAGCATCCGATGCCCTGCGCCAAGGAGCCTCCCCAAGGCATATTCCGAAATCGCGGCACGTGCGCCTCGAGCCGCCCAGTCCGGCAATTCAGGGCATAAGTCTATGTGACGCCCGATGGTTGAAATCGCTCCAAGGGCCATTGCAAGGCTGTTGCTAGACATATTGCCGGGATACTGACGGTAGCCGACCAGATAAAGCCCGATCGCAGTGATCGGATATTTAGCAGCAATCCTCAGCTCGAAATCGAGATCTTCGCATCCCCCGATCCCGCGGGCTGCCCACGTGGAATCAAATCCTCCCACTACAATGGCGGCTTCCCGGCGCACCAATATCGAACTGCCGTTTCCCACCGGTTTTGCGTACAGGTAACGCGCGAAGCTGTATCCGCTGAGTACAACCCGATTTCCACTTCCGGTAACGCGATCCTCCTTATCGATGGTCCGTGAGAACGTGTAGACGGCGGCCGGCTGATAATCGCCGCTTCTACGGCTCATCGCGGCGACCTGCAGCTCGATCTTTGTCGGGTGCCAGAGGTCATCGGCGTCGAGAAAGGCGACAAACTCGCCGTTAGCTTCAGCAATCCCAATATTCCGGGCTTTGGCGACTCCGCCATTCGGCACACTGAGGATGCGAACCCGCTCATCGGTGGCGGCGGCCGCCTCTGCAATCACTCTCGTCTTGTCGGTCGAGCCATCGTCGACGACGATAACTTCGAGATTGCTGTGGGTCTGGCGGAGCGCGGAGCGCAGTGTGCGCTCGAGGAACACTTCGGCGTTATAAGCTGGAATGACGACACTCGTCAGCGGTTGTTTCTTCATGGTTTCGCTCTTGCTACGGTCAAACGCTGAATGGGGTTGTTATACACGTGCTCCATACGACTGGCGATCGAAAAACGTTTCCTCTGCGGCGCCATTTGTCTGTTGGTTTGCTTCTACCGGGCTGAGGAGGCCAGCGAGCGCCGGCATCGGATTAACGCGAGTGCCCTCCTGTCCACTCGAATTCATTCTGTATCGCCTGCGATTCCGGCCTCCAGGGTGCGATAGCTGAAGACTGCCGAAAGCGGGCCAGTCTCTACCACTCGGCCTCGATTGAGCACGACCGCGTCGTCGCAGAAGGCGAGCGTGCCTGGTCTATGGCTGATAACGATGATTGTCGTTGATTCAGGCAGGTTTTGCAGCGCGTTGATGATACCGGTCTCGGTCTCATGATCGATGGCATTCGTGGCTTCGTCGAGGATCAAGATGTCGGGCTCGCGAGCGAGTGCTCGAGCGATGCCAATGCGCTGCCTCTCGCCGGCCGATAAGCTCAACCCGCGAGGGCCGACCAAGGTCTCTAACCCTTGAGGTAGATCATTCACGAAGCCGGCACCTGCAGATCGTGCCGCTCGTTCCATCTTTGTTCGCTCGGTGTTTGGCCGGCCATAGGAGATGTTTTCGGCAATCGTTCCGTCGATAAGGTCAATATCCTGGCCGGCGATGGCGATCGCGTTCAACCAGTCGGAGATCTTAATTCGTGACAGCGGTTGACCGTCAACTTTGATCGTGCCGGAGACCGGCTCCAGAAGACGGCAAATGAGGTTGATCACCGTGGACTTACCCGCGCCTGAGGCGCCGATCAGGGCGGTAGACCGACCGCGGCGCAATTCGAAGCTCGCATCCATCAGCGCCGGCTCGCCCCTGTCGCCATATTCGAAGGTAACGTTGTCAAACTCTATCCCGTTGCGCAACCCGAGGAAGGCTAGCTCGCCCCTTGGTGCCGGCGGGTTGTTTCTCATCTTCAGGAGCCATTCGACCTCGTTGAAAGAACCGGCGGCCGCAGCCAGCGAAGCCGCTGATTGTTCCAGAAGACGTAGATGCGGTTGCACGCGATTCATCAACACAAGAAAGGCCGCCAACACAGGCAGAGACACGCCGGTGAACACGGCGGTCAGCAGGACTACCAAAAAAAGGACGCCGTGCATCGCTTCGAGCAGCGGTCCTTGCGTGCCGTAGACGAGCCCCCCTTTCAGGATGGAACGGCGGACACCATCGGAGACAGTTTCGAATCGACTATGCTCCGCCCGCTGAGAATGGAAGAGTCGAATGATGCGTGCCCCAAAGATCGTGAATAACATTTGATCGGCGAGAAGCTGGTTCGCCGAAACTGTCTCGTTGCTGAGCTCGCGAATCCTGGCATCGGTTCGCTGTTGTACCCACCGCGCGATGAGGCCGCCCGCGAGCACGATAAGCGATAGTCGCCAGCTCACGAGCAGCAGCAGAACGCTGAAGACGAGAACCGCGGCGATCGCCGCGATCCGATTGAGCAGAATGCGTACGGCATCAGAGGCCCTCCACGACTCGGTGGCGAGAATATTTACAAGCCGTGAGGGCTCCTGGACGAGGAAGAAGGAATATCCGACGCTGTGAAGGCTGTCGGACAGCGCACCACGGATGTCCTGGCCAACGCGGCCCTCCACTCACGCCGCAAACGTGTTCGCCAGAACCTGAAATATACTCTTGAGCACAACGAAGGCCAAAATTACCGAACTGACGATCAACAATCGTTCGTTTCGGCTGTAACCTTGGGCGAAGCGCTGGATCAGCCCCAAAGCACCTCCGCCCCTTGCGGCCGAGAAGCTACCTGTGAAGGTCGAGAGGAGGGGGATGAGAAGGCTTACACCAACGCCCTCGAGCAATCCGATCGATAACGCTAAAAACGTGACCACGAAAGCTGTCCACAAGTAGCGACGTGAAAGCGCGGCAAGGTTCGAGTTCGACCCGAATAAGTTCAGCGGTTTCATCTTGCAGGCCATCGCCTCCGCGCTTTGAAATTGTGTCGAGCGGATTTTGCACAGTGTAGCGGAATTAGCTAATATCGTCGCGAGTATAAATGCATGCCCAAATGGGGGAGGGTTGCATGGGACTCGCCAGCAAAGCTGAAGTATGTGGAACCGTCGATGTCCCGAAGGTGGACGAGAGCGTTGCGGTGGTGCTCACCACCTGCAACGACGCGGCTTTTCTGCGTGAGGCGATATCGAGCGTCATCGCTCAGAAGCGTGCTGCGGACGAGGTGATCGTGGTCGACGATGGTTCGGACGTGAGTCCAGCGTCGGTATTCGCAGACTTTCCGCAAGTGAGGCTGCTTCGGAAGAGCAACGGCGGTCTTTCAAGCGCGCGCAACGCAGGCCTGCATTTCGCCACTTCTCGCTATATCGCCTTTCTCGACGCTGATGACAGATTAGAGCCTAACGCGATTGAATCAGGCCTCGCTTGCTTTGCCCGACAGCCTGAGGCGGCGATGGTCTATGGCGGCCACCGGCGAATCCAGGCGGATGGAAAGCCGCTCAGCGTGGACCTTTTCCAGGCTGTTGGCGAGGACCCGTACGCCGATCTGCTCACCGGCAATCGCATCGGTATGCATGCGACTGTCCTGTACCGCCGCGACGTTCTTCTTGCACTGGGTGGCTTCGACGAAGAGCTGCGCAGGTGCGAAGACTACGATCTTTATCTTCGTCTCGCACTCAGCTATCCGATCGCGTCGCATCCTGAAATCATCGCCGAGTATAGATGGCACGGAGGCAATGTATCTAAGGACAGGGGGGAGATGCTGCGGGCAGTGCTTGCTGTTCTCGATCGGCATCGCGGCAAAACTCGCGCGCATCGCAGGGCCTGGCGTGCAGGGCAGCGTAACTGGAAAGATTGGTACGAAACAGGGCAGCTGGTGCAATGGAATGGACAGCAGGTGCCGGTCACTGAGACGGGGATGTTACGGAGGCTAGTGCGTTTTGTGGAGAGACGTACGACTGGTCGTCTGCGGAACAGCCGGCTGTATGGTCTGCTGTCTCGCGGCCGCAGCACGTGGCCACCACCAGTGGGGACCGTCGATTTCGGCCAATTGGGAACTACGACACCCATCAGCCTCGACTTCGGATGGGACCGAGGGACACCTATCGATCGGTACTATATTGAGAGTTTTCTTGCTGACAAGACTGCGGAAATCAGGGGACGTGTGCTGGAGGTCGGGGACGACGCCTATAGTCAACGCTACGGTGGGTCCAAGATTACCAGGCAGGATGTGCTTCACCTCGATGTGAAACATCCGAACGCCAGCCTGGTGGGTGATTTGACACAGCCCGATGTGCTTCCCGATGGTGCGTTTGACTGCATTCTTCTGACTCAGACACTCCAATTGATTTTCGACCTCGAGCAATCTGTCAGGCGTCTTCACGCCGCACTCCGACCGGGTGGCGTTCTTCTTTTGACCGTACCGGGCATCACTCAGATCGATCGAGGACAATGGAGAGATAGCTGGTGCTGGGCCTTCACGGCCGTGTCGATCCGTAAGCTGTTCGAACCGCAGTTCGGCCCTGAGCTGGAAATCAAGACGCATGGCAATGTTTTTGCTGCCACGGCCTTCCTGCAAGGCGCGGCCCTCGAGGAGGTCGATCGAGCCAAGCTCGATATTGATGATCCGGCTTATCCCGTTACCATCACTCTACGGGCCCGGAAGGCGTGAATGCCGGTCACACGCCTCATTTCGAAAATGCGCGCGGCTATCCGGCCCCGACGACCGCGGCCGGTAATCCTCATGTATCACCGGGTGGCGGTTGCCCGACACGATCCCTGGGGGCTTGCGGTAGATCCCGAGCGGTTCGAAGAGCAGATCGCATACCTAAAGCATCACCGCACGCCGATGTCCTTGGAGGAGTTGGTCGATCGGCTCCGGAGCAAGACCTTGCCGGCGGATGCCGTCGCGGTCACGTTCGACGACGGCTACCGCGACAATCTCGTCAACGCCAAACCAGTTCTGGCGAGTCATGGCGTCCCGACGACCTTGTTCCTCGCGACGGGCTTTATCAATCAAGACACACCGTTCTGGTGGGACGAACTTGCCACCATGATTCTGGCGTCAACACAGACAATACGCGATCAGCAAGTTCGGGCTGGCGAGGCCATCACCCTCGATTGGGGTGAGGCGGAGCGCTCCGACATAGCGGGCGGATGGCGGGTATCGCATGAGACGCGGACCGCAAGGCAAAACGCTTACCTGGCCATCTGGCGTAAGCTCCAGCGCGCGACGGCAGCGGAGCGGGATATAGCCATGAATTCTCTTCGGTGCCATCTCGGAACGACCCATGACCCTCTGGGGAAGCCGATGAGCTCCGACGAGATAGGCGCCTTTCTAAGCGACGGCCTGGTAGAGTTGGGCGCCCATACGGTCACACATCCGGCGCTGACTTTTCTGAGCAGGCTGGAGAGCCGCCGGGAGATCGAAGACAGCGGTCACCGATGCCGCGCACTCGCCACCAAATGCGTCAACGGTTTCGCTTACCCCTATGGGGATATGAGCTCAGAAGTACGAAGTGATGTTGCGAGACTGGGATTTTCCTGGGCGTGCTCGACCGAGGGCGGTTTCGTCGATGGAAAGCAGCTAGACATTTACGCTCTACCCCGCGTCGCCGTGCCTAATGCTCCTATCGGGACGCTCGTCGCGCTGATGACAGCCTGAAAGTGTCATTTCCAATGGCGGGACCATAACATTTCTAAAAGCGGCGACGGTGGATTATACGGACGTGATCATCGGGCGAAGATGTTGCGGTCAAATGTCCTTCTCAGTTTGCCGTACTGGTCATCCGTAAGCTTAAGGGTGATCTCGCCGGATTTGCGTTGGATCGATGTTCTCCACGTCCGTGCCCTTCCCACCCCAGCCTCCGCCGAAGGTTTCCCTCCCTTGTTCGGCTGGTTCACAGGTACTACGGCACAGTCCATATATAGCAATTGTCCTGCCAAAATCTCGCCGGGTTTAGCACAAAATCGCCGTATCCACAATGCTCGCTCCAAAATCTTCTGCAGGCCGAACTCTGCCTGC
>Ga0073928_10009663_pt1 | contig 11687 bp, 12 predicted proteins | sample PaiPotPPA55metaG_FD_76969 | JGI IMG/M metagenome (GOLD analysis project Ga0073928, IMG submission 76969) | Iron sulfur acid spring bacterial and archeal communities from Banff, Canada, to study Microbial Dark Matter (Phase II) - Paint Pots PPA... ...
ATTGGGGGCGCGCATGCGCGCCCCTAGGGGCCGGCACATGTGCCGGCCCCAACACCGGTCAGCGCTCCCGCCGATCGGGCCCCTTCGGCTGGCCGCGTTTGTGCTTGTGCCGCTTGTGTTTCGGCTTTCGCGCCGGCGCGCTCACGCACCCGCTCGGTCGCCTCGCCCGCCCCGGCTCCTGGCCCGGCATCTGGTTCGGCGGCACCGGGTACACGGGCGCGACGTTCAGCCCGGTGATCTTCTCGGTCAGCTCCTGCGCGCAGTCGACGGTCTCCGGTGGGGCCGCCGTCGCGGGGAGGCTCGGGACGCGCGGGGCAGGCTTGGCAGCGAAGTTGAACGCCGCCGTCAGATCGCCCGTGACCGAGCGCCGCCATGCGCTCAGATTGGGTACCTCGACGCCGAAGCGCGTCTCCAGGAAGCGCAGCAGCGAGGTATGGTCGAACGTCTCCGAGCAGATCAAGCCGCCGCGGGTGAACGGCGAGACGACAAGCAGCGGGACCCGCATCCCAAGCCCGACCGGACCCGCGATTCCCTCTGCGGCGCTCGGCAGCGGGCTGTTGATTAGGTATTCACCGGGGGTCCCGGGGGGCGGCACCGGAGGTGGGACGTGGTCGCAGAACGCGCCGTTCTCGTCCCAGGTGATGAACAGCACGGTCTTCGCCCACAACGACGGATTGCCCGTCAATGTCTGGAGCACCTGGTCGGTGACGTGCTGCCCCGCGCGCACCGAGAACGGCGGGTGATCGGTGTCCATGATGTCCGCGTACACCCAGCTCACCTGCGGCAGCTCGCCGGCGTTCACATCGCGCACGAAGTCATCGGGGTACTTGGGGGTAAGCCCGTGTGCCTTCAGGAACGGGTCGGAGGAGTACTGCGTGAACATCGGAAACGGCGAGTCGGTGCTCACCGGGTTGTTGACCGGGTTGTCGACCGACTGCGAGGAGTAGGCCTTCCAGCTGATCCCGTGGGCGCGCAGCCGCTCGGGCATCGTCGTCCAGCTGAGGAACGGGCTGAAGCCCGGTCGGTTTCCGATCAGCGGGCCGCCGTGGCGACCGTCGGGGTCGAGCGTGGCCGAGATGATGTGGACGTGGTTGGGGTCGCTCGGGCCGATCACCGAGGCGTGGTAGCCGTCGCAGAGCGTGAACGTGTCCGCCAGCGCGTAGTAGAAGGGAAGGTCCGCGCGGGTGTAATAGCCCCTGGTGACGGTGCCGTTGCTGCCCTCGTCGGCGAGGTGTTCGCGCACGAAGCCGTCCATCCGGCCGCCGTCCCAGCTGCGGTGCTGCGGGCCCCAGTCGTGATCGATGTCGTGGACGCACTCCCCGCCGCCCGCGACGTCAAGGCGAAACGGGAACAGGTGGCCGTCGTAGCCGGGGGCCGGGTACCCCGGCTGCGCGAACACCGTCAGGCCGCTGCCGTCGTTCAGCTTCAGCGCGTGCGGATCCGAGAAGCCCCGCACACCTTTATAGGTCCCGAAGTAGTGATCGAACGAGCGGTTCTCCTGGATGAAGAACACCACGTGCTCGATCTCGTTAAGGCTGGTGGCGCACCGCGGCGGCGTCGCGAGCGCCTGCCCCAGGCCGTGGGCGTACAGCCCCAGTCCGGCGCCCGCCCCGACGGCGATCGCCTCGCGGCGCGTCAGCGCGCCTGGCTCCCGCTTCATCGTGAAGCGATTATGAACGAGTTGTGAACGCCGGCGACGCGGTTAGGCGGGTCGGTGGCGCATCGTCGCCTCGGGCGCGATCGCGACGTCGGGGAACTCCAGCTCGGTCCCGCAGCGCGTGCAGAGCGCGTCATGGAGCTTGACGACCTTGCCGCACCCCGGGCACTGGCGCCGCAGCTCCCCGTTCTCGAACCGGTAGCAGATCGCGGTCAGCAGCCCGATGAACGGGACGAGCGCGGAGATCAGGAACCAGAGGACGAACGAGCTGCCTTTGATCCGGCCGATGATTCCACCGGCCAGGCCAAAGAAGAACATGATCACGATCAGGCCCGAGCCCGCCATTCGCGAGCCCTTACCAGAGGATCGTCTTCAGCGCCCAGAGCACCGCAACCGCCACCGCGATCACGACGGCGGTCCACAAGATTGCCTTGACCACGCCGATCACGATCCAGATCCCGAGCGCCACTGCGCCGACGAGGACCAGGCCCGCGACCGCGCGCCTGAGGATCGGCGGGCGTGCCGCATGACCCTCGATTTCAGTACGCATACCTGTAAGCGTAGCGCGGCGCCCGACCGGCAAGGCGCGCCTTGACTCGCAGGAATGGCGCCTCGACGACGTAGTAGCTGAGCGATGCCATCACGAGCGTGAGCACGGCCGAGGCGAGGAAGACGAGCGCCCCGGAGTGGATGTGGTCGGCGAAGTAGAAGATCAGGTTCTGATGCCACAGGTAGATCCCGTAGGAAACGAGCCCGAGCCACGCGATCGGGCGCAGCGAGAGCACTCGCGCGGGCAGGTTCGCGCGCGTGGACCGAACGGTCGCCGGCAGCAGCAGCGCGAGCGCGAGGACGGCGTAGATCGGATGCACCGAGCCGAGCGTGTTCGCGCTGACGCCGAACGACAATGCGATGAACAGGGCGATCGCAAAGGCCCAGCTCCACGACGCGCAGCGATCAATCAGCTGAGGAATCCGCGTCCCCTCCCACGCGACGCTCGCCGACGCGAGTCCCATCCCCGTGGCAAACAGGTAGAAGGTACCGAGCAGATTCGAGTGACCGTGGGCCTGATGGGTGAGCTTGTGGTAGGCGATCGCCAGCAGGCTCAGCACGAGCAAGCCGCCGAGCTCGAGCGCCAGCCACCGCCGACCACGCCGGTCCGTGAGCAGCTTGGTCGCCGCGAGCGCATACAGGGGGAGTACGGCATAGAACGTCATCTCGATGCAGATGCTCCAGGCGGGCGCGATTCCGATGTCGTACGTCTTCGGGTCGTAGATCTGGCCGAAGGAGAACATCAGCCACCAATGTGAGCTCCAGCCGACGAGGCCGGGGAAGATCGCGAGCAAGATCAGCGCGACCCAGTAGGCCGGCACGATCCGCAGGAGCCGCCGCACGTAAAAAGCGCGCGCCGTGATCGCGGGAGCCAAGCCCAGCCGTGCGCTCACAAACGGGCGGTACAGGAGAAACCCCGAGATCAGGAAGAAAATCGCCACCCCGGCGTTGGCATGGGCTGTGAGCTTGCCGATCACCCCGCCGATCGGGCGCGCCTGGTTGCAGTGATTGGCGAACACCAACAGGGCGGCGAGCGCGCGCAACCCATCGAACAGCGGATAACGAGGGTTTCCCGCGGGCGACTCGAGCCCGAGCGGGCCGGAGGACTCCGCGCGGCTGCTCGAAGCTGACGCGGACAAACCGCGCGTAGCCTATGCGACGCTAGTCGTAGACGCGCTTTAGGTGAGCGAAGCGCGAGGCCGGCTCGGCGGCCCTGCCTTCGAACCGCAGCCGCGCGAGACGGTAGCGCCGCACCGCAGCGCCCCCGGCCTCGGCCGGGGCGTCGCGGCGGTCGGCGACCAGCAGCACCTTCGATGATCTGACGGGACGGGTCATGGCGAGCATGATCCTCCGCCAACCTCAAGCTGCCATTGGCCCTGGGTACAAAATTGTTAAGCGGCGATACGCCTCGCGGCCCGGAGCGCTATTCGGGCAGGCTGGTCCAGGCGCCGCCGCAGCCGCCAGCACGCACCGGAGAAGGCGAGGTTCGCGACCGTGGCGAAGCCGACCTCGTCCTCGCGCAGCGCCAGCAGCAGGTGAGCGATCCTGTCGGGCGACGGCAGCGCGGGATCGGTGGCCTTCACGCAGTAGCAGTTCACCCGTCGCCCGCCCGGACGCACGAGCAGTGCCCCGGACTCCCCCACCACCCACGCCCCCAGCCGGCCAGGTTCGACGACGAGGCAGGTATCGCCGTAGCACTCCCGGGCCTCGTGTCCGATGAGATCGCCGAGCAGCAGCAGCGCCCGAGCCTCGGATGCCGCCGCGCCGCGGCCGCGGGGGCGGATCACCTTCGCGCCGCGCGCCGCGTAAAGCTCGGAAATCGCCCATGCGTGTCCCAGCAGGATCAGCGCAACTGGCGCGGTGATCGGCGCGATGGCGGCGAGCACACCCGAGGCGAGGACGAGCGGCACGGTATGGGCGATCGTGCATAGCGTCCACAGCCGTCCGGTGCGGCGCAGCCGCCACTCATCCACCCGCGGGCGCCAGTGGACCCTTGAGAGCTCAGGAAGCGGACCCGCCGGAGCGGCGCTAAGGGCCGGCGCGCTGATTGCTAGCCGCCTGCGATCGGCCGCCGGAGGATCACGAGCGGGGCCTCGTGCGGCAGCTCGCGCACCTGTTCCGCTTGTCCGCCTGCGGTAGGCCTGACCGCGAGATACCCCAGTTCGAGCTGCTCGCGCAACGCCCTCGCGGCCGTCTCCACGGCGGCCTCGTCATCGGCGCGCCACTCAGCGAGCGTGGTGTGACCGGACTGGTCCATGCGGATGAGTCTGGACATCGCTGGCCTCCTCAGACCTCGGGGCTCCACATCCTACGCCCGCCGCCGGGAAGGTTTGACCGCGCCACGGCGTCAGTCCTGGTGATGCCAATCGCGCGGCCGACGACAACAATCGTGGCGCTTGCAGTGACCGTGGCTCCACTCCCTCTGCACGCGGTCGCGGCGCGCCACGGCACGCACCATCGTCAAGGCAGGGGTGGGCTCGTGGCGCCGCGTCGTGACATTCAGGTGCCGGTGCCGATCGCAGCCGTCGCGCGGCGCCCTGGAGATCCCACGATCTCGGACTTCAAGTTCACGCCGGCGACCGTCACCGTGCACACCGGCGACACGGTGACCTGGACGAACTCGGGACCGAGCGCGCACACCGCGACGGCCAGCGACGGCAGCTTCGACTCGGGCACGCTTGCGCCGGGGCAGAGCGCGTCGCACACATTCACGCAGGCGGGCACGTTCGCCTACATCTGCAAGATCCACCCCTTCATGCACGGCACCGTCGTGGTCCTGGCCGCGGCCTCATCATCGACCACCACGGCGACCGGCACCCCGTCATCCTCGACGGGCAGCAGCGCCTCCTCCACCGCCGCTCAATCGGGCTCGGGCACCGCCGCGCAGGCGAGTGGCGGTTCTCGCGCACTGCCGGTGACCGGAATCGATCTCATCGCCACGGTCTGCGCCGGGATCGGTCTGCTCGGCGCGGGAGCTGCGGTCAGGCGCCAAGTTCGCAAAATCACAACTTCCGGCAAAACAGCAACTTCTGCATAGATTTTTCGTCCTAGACGCGTTATGATCCTTCTGCGAAGGGGTATCGAAGCACCGCGCAGGACGAATTGCCGATTGGCAGACGGGGGCGCTTGCGCACAGGCGGGTGGTTAGAACCCAGACGTCCCGTAAACGTGAGCGCAACGGGAAGCACCACCGTCACATAAATCATGAGTCCTCCTTCCGTCGCTAGCGAGACAGCAGGATCGCGGGAGATTCCCGCGCTCCTCGCACGTTCGCTCGCGCGGGCCCGCGTCGGGTCGGTGGCGAGCGTGGTCAGCGCATCGCTCCGGCCTCGCACATGGGCCAGGCTGCGCTTCGGCGTCGATCTGATCATCGTGTGCCTCGCTGCCGGCGCTGCCAACGTCGCTGCGCCGCTGCGCGTCAGCCAGGCCAACATGTTCTTTGCAGCGGGCTTTGTCCCGCTCCTGCTCGTGATGCTCCACGCCAGGCCGAGCCCGGACGATCGGCTGCCTGGCTCGCTGCTCGACACCGGACTTCACGTGCTCGGTGTGGTCTCGCTCGCGGCGATGCTCGCGCTGGCGGTCGAGTCGCTCACCGGCAACTCCCACCCGATCGGCATGGCGCTGAGGCTATGGCTGTTCTCGGTCGTCTACCTGTGCCTCGCCCGGGCCGTCCTGCTCTCGATCCGACGCCACGCTGTGCGCAGCCCGCGGCTGGCGACGCCAACCCTGATCGTCGGCGCCGGGATTGTCGGCAGCCATCTCGTCAGGCGCCTGACCGCGGACCTAAACTACGGCCTGCGACCCGTCGGCTTCCTCGACTCACAGCCACTGCGGCTGAACGACAACGGAAGCGGCGCGAACGCCTCGGTGCCGGTGCTGGGGACGCCCGAGGACCTGTTCGACGCGATCGAACAGACCGGGGCGCGCCACGTGATCCTCGCTTTCTCGAGCGAGCCGGACCACCTGCTCGTACGCAAGGTCAGGGAGTGCCACCGGCGATGGGTCCAGGTGTCCCTCGTGCCGCGCATTTACGAATCGTTCAACGAGCGTGCGGCGCTCAACCACGTCGGCGGGATGCCGCTCGTCGCGCTGCGCCCGACGGACCCGCGGGGTTGGGAGTTCGCCGTCAAGCACGCCCTCGACCGTAGCGTGGCCCTGTTCGCGCTGATCGCGCTGGCGCCGGCGATGCTGCTGATCGCGCTCGCGGTCAGGCTCAGCTCGCCGGGTCCGGTGCTCTTCCGCCAACGCCGGGTGGGCCGCGACGGGCGCGCGTTCGACCTGTTGAAGTTCCGCACGATGCGGGAGGCGAGCGAAGCGGACGAGTTCGAGCTGGCCGACGGCATCGCTCCCGGCGGTGTCGAGGGCGACGATCGGCGCACCGCGGTCGGCCGCATGCTGCGCGGCGCGTCGCTCGATGAGCTGCCGCAGTTCATCAACGTGATGCGCGGCGAGATGAGCCTTGTCGGCCCACGGCCCGAGCGTCCCGAGTTCGTCGAGCGCTTCTCGCACGAGGTCGAGCGTTATGACGACCGCCACCGGGTAAAGTCAGGCATCACCGGCTGGGCCCAGGTCAGCGGTCTGCGGGGTCAGACCTCGATCGCCGATCGCGTCGAATGGGACAACTACTACATCCAGAACTGGTCACTGCGGCTCGATCTGCGAATCCTCGCGATGACGCTCGCCGAGATCGGGCGTTTCCGCGGCTGAGCCCCTCAGGCGGTCGCCGGTGAGCAGCCCGCCGACAGTCGAACCCGCCGCAAGCGCCGGCAAGGTCTCCAAGCCGCAGAGCGCCGAGATGCATCCCGGCCCCGGATTCCGGATCCGCTCGCGGATCGAGCGCCCCAGTCCGGACACCGTCGCCGCGCTCGGCGCCTTCGAGACACCGGCGATCTCCGATCTGATGAACCGGCTCTACGCGATGGTGCCGGCGATCCACAGTCTTACCGACCAGCTGCGTCTGGTTGGCCCGGCATTAACGGTGAAGGTCTATCCGGGCGACAATCTGATGGTCCACAAGGCGCTAGACATCGCGCAGCCCGGAGACGTGATCGTGGTCGACACGAGCGGCTCGATGGCGACCGCCGCGCTCGGTGACCTCGTCTCCGCAAAGGCGCGCCACCGCGGCGTCGCCGGGTTCGTCGTCGACGGGTTGATCCGCGACCTCCCCGGCATTCGGGCCCTCGGCGATTTCCCTGTGTTTGCTCGCGGGACCACCCCCGTCGGGCCGCTGCACCGCGGACCCGGGGAGATAAACCTGCCGATCTCGGCCGGCGGAATCGTCGTCAACCCAGGAGACGTGATCGTCGGCGACGCCACCGGCGTCGTGGTCGTCCCTCGGGAGATCGCCGAGGAGCTGCTCGAGCGTCTGACCGCCTCGGCGCGGCGCGAGTCCGACTACGTCCAGGCGGTCGCGCGCGGCGACTTCACCAATGACTGGGTGGACGCGCTGCTCGAGCGCACGGGATTGACGCTCGACCCTCGGGGCTGAGCATGGCGGAGATCGCGTTCCTGGGCTTCGGCGAGCTCGGGACGAGCCTCGCGGATGGTCTGACTGCGTCCCCCGCCCACGTCCTGCGGGCCTACACGACCGGCGGCCTCGAGCCACGCCCGAGCGTCGCCGAGCGGATGGCCGCCCGGGGGGTCAGACCCTGCGACTCGGTGGCGGCCGCGGTCGCGGATGCGGCCGCCGTGCTCTCGGTGGTCCCCTCCGCTTCCGCGCGTGAGCTCGCACGCGCCGCAGCGCCGCACATGCGGCGCGGAGCGCTGTACGTCGATCTGAGCTCGAGCTCGCCCGAGGACAAGCGCCACGCGGCCGCCGAGCTGTCGGCTGCGGGCGCCGCGTACGTCGACGCGGCCGTGCTCGGCACCGTCGCCGTCAGCGGCTCCGAGGTGCCGATCCTCGCCGCGGGCGACGGCGCCGAGCGTTTTGCGGACCTTGCGCGCGCCGCGGGCCTGCACGTCACAGCGATCGGAGCGCCAGCCGGCCACGCCGCGCTCGTCAAGCTGCTACGAGGCATCTACCTGAAGGGACGCGACGCTTTGATCGTCGAGATGCTGCTCGCGGCGCGACGGTACGGAGTCGAGGAGCTCGTCGTCGCGAGCATTGGGGGACCAGGCGAACAGGTCGACTTCGGCGCGCTCGCCGAGCGAGTGCTTCGGGGCGTCGCGGTCCACGCTGGCCGGCGCGCGGACGAGCTCGCGGCGGCCAGCGAGGTGGCACGCCAGGCAGGTGTCGATCCGGCGCTGACGCGTGCCGGCGCGCAAACGCTGCGGCGCATTGCGGCGCTCGGTCTGCGCGAGCGCTTCGGCGCGGAGCGGCCCGATGATGCGGAGTCGGTCCTCGCCGCGATCGAAGAGCTCGAACGCGCGACGGGAGAGCTACTCACTCCTTAGGCCGAGCAGCGCCTGAAGCACGGGCACGGCGACCGGCGTCGCCCGCTCGGGATCGGCAACCAGGTAGTGGTGATGCAGGCCCGGCGTCCCGTTGACCTCGGCGATCACGCCACCTGTATCCCCCAGCGGCCTGCTGATGTCGGTCGTGATCACGTCGACGCCGGCCAGGCGCAGTCCGACAGCCTCCGCCGCCCGACGAGCGTCCTCGAGGACGGCGGCGGCGACCGGGTCCTTCCACGTCTCGTTGTCCTCGGCGGCGTTGTTGTTCGTCCCGACGCGGATCGGAACGCGCGCGCCGGCGGGCAGAACCGAATCGAGCCTCCATCCGCCGGCGCGCAGCGTCAGAACCGTGTCCAGCGTCAACCCGAGCAGCGACAGCCCCGCCGCCCCATCCGCCTTGACCCGGCGTTCGTTCTCGGCGGCGATCAGCTGCTCGATCGTCGAGTGTCCGTCGCCGGTCACGCTCGGCGCAGCGCTCCGGATCACATCGAGCAGCTCGCCGTCGAGCAGCAACAGCCGGTAGACCGATCCCGTCCCCTGCCGCTCGATCAGCAGGCGGTCGACCTGCCGCGCCGAGTGCCACATAGCGCGAAGTAGGTCGGCCTCGGAGCGCACACCGGGAACCACTCCGTGGCCCCCGCCCGTGCCAGCGGCCGGCTTGACAACGCACGGCCCGCCGGCGTGAGCTAGGAACGCCACTGCCGGCTGTGGATCAGGGGGACCCCACTGCACGTGCGCAGGGTGTGGGACCCCGGACTGCGCGAGCAGCTCGTAGACGAGCGCCTTGTCGAGCGCCACCTGCAGCGTGACCGGGTCGTCGAGCTCCACGACTTGGTGGTAGACACGCGTGCGGCGATCTTCGCGGCGCAGCTCGAGCAGCCCGGGACTGAGCTTCACCGACCCCGCGCCGCACCGCTCGGCGGCCTCCGACCAGATGCGCTCATAGAGGCGGTCGCGCGTTCCCTCGCTCAGCTGAGAGAACAGTCGCTCGGCCCGAACCCGCCGCCACGCCGGTCCGACTCCGGTGCTGGCAACCAGGTCGAGGCGGGAGGCGACCGCGCGGCCGCGGCGACCGCCGGCCTGCGCAAGGCGCTCCATGACCCTGTTCGCAGCGCGCGCGCCTGTGGCGCCAGTGCGACGTTCCGCGGGTCCGGTCGACGGAGCCGGGATGCGCGGGCTCCGGCGCGAGAATGCGTGTCGGCTCATCGTCCTGATCCGCGCGACCGTGGGCATCGGATCGTCGATCCTCAGGGTCGGGAACCGCTGCTGGTGCATCAGGCTCCGCAGCCATCCGCTCGCCGACAGCTCACCCCGGCGGCGGTACTCGAGCAGCGCCCGCGAGTCGTTGACCGGATCCCAGAGATGCAGGCCGACGCTGTAGGAATTCAGCTTTGGAGGCGGCAGCTGCAGGGCGCGGTTGTAGGACACAAGCGCGAGGTCGATCCCCGACGCTCGGATCAGCTCGTTCGACAGGGTGAAGCGCGGGTTGCACTCGATCAGGGTCAACCTGCCATCTCGCGCGTCGCGTTTGAACTCGACGTTCCCCAACCCGCGCACTCCCGCCGCTTGCAGGAATCTCAAGCCCACCTCGGCGACCTCCGGGTCTGAGGTCGTCTCGTGATAGGTGCCGATGCCGAACCCGGGCGGGTGCTGGCGGATCTTGCGCTTGGTGAAATGGAGCAGCGACTCTCCCGTCTCGTCGAGATAGCCGTAGTAGGAGACGAACTCGTCGGAGTCGCCGACGATCACCTCGGTCACGAACATCGCGAGCGACAGCGACGTCAGCCGCTCCCACTCGCGCCGCAGCTCAGACGGCGAGCCGGCGACGATCACCTTGTCCGGGGAGCCGGTCCTGCGTGCAAACAGGTGCGATTGCACAGGCTTGAGCACGCAGGGAAACTCGAGCCGCTCGATCGTCGCCTCAACCGCAGCGAGATCGGGGAGCGGCAGGTATTCGGGGACGCTGATCCCGACGCCCCGCGCCAGCTCGTAGGTCCGGGGCTTGTCGAGCATCGCCAGCAGCGCTTCGTCATCGCCTTCAACGGGGTGGTGGCCGTGCTCGAGGAGCTCCCGCCGGTTCCGGGCGATGAGCTCGACGCCGTCATCCGAGCCAGCCAGCAGCACCCCACGGACGCCGCCTGACTGAAGCCACTCGAGCATCCGCTCCTGCGGCTCGACTTCGCCGACATCGACAAAGGCGCTGACGCTGCGAGACGCCCGCGCCGGCGAGCTGCCGCGGTCGAGCACGTGCACGGTCCTGCCCACCGCGGCAAGGCTGCGGGCGACCGACAGCGCGGTAATGCCCCCACCGAGCACGATCGCCGGTGGATTGGACCCGTTAGATCCGATCACGATTGCGTCTCGACTTCTCGGGCGCGACGACGGCTACGCCAGCACGTCCAATGCGCCCACCTGGAGCAAGCGTACCGCCTGATCGAGGATCTCAGAGCCGGTTGCGCCGTTGGTAGGGATCTCGGCGATCAACCGCTTAAGCGCTTTGGGCTGCTCGGCTGCCTGCAGCAGCTCGAGCTGCGTCTGGTTGATCCCGAACGGCTCGCCTCCGTACAGGGTCGCCTGGAGCACCTCGCCCGATCCACGCGAGAGGCGCCGGTTGACGCAGTCGAGTCGGCGGGACAGCGTCACGGTCTGGTCCCCCAGTTCCTCCCACGGGGTCTCGGCGACCACCTTGAGCGTGTGCTCGCGGCGTTGCGGCGTGAGGGGATCCTCGCCGAGGGGATCGCAGTCGAAGTCGTTCAGCTTCACGTACAGGTTGACCGCACCGGCCGAGTGGCGGCGCAGGTGCCACGTCGTCGATCCCGGGAACATGACGACGTCTCCGGGCCGATCGGCGATCTCGACCTCCCGTGCGCTGCGCAGCGCGACGTCCGGATGCTGCTCGGGGGGCAGGTGGGCGTTGAGCGCCGCCGCTCTGTTGAAGGGGTTGAGCTCGCGGTGGTCGTAGGGGTACAGGATCAGGCGCGAGTGCTCTGGGATCGCGATCGAAAACCCAACCGATACCTGCGATGGGAACCGGTCCTTGTGCGCCGTCGGGTGGGGATTTGTGCCCGGCTCGTAGGCCTGGATGTGG
>Ga0073928_10009664_pt1 | contig 11687 bp, 9 predicted proteins | sample PaiPotPPA55metaG_FD_76969 | JGI IMG/M metagenome (GOLD analysis project Ga0073928, IMG submission 76969) | Iron sulfur acid spring bacterial and archeal communities from Banff, Canada, to study Microbial Dark Matter (Phase II) - Paint Pots PPA... ...
AAGCGTGAAGGCGACGCGCGGATACGCAAGCGCGAAGCTCGAGAGCCACGAGGAAATTCTGTTGAACTCGGCGCTGCGCGTACGCAGATACTCACGGCGCACCGGCACGTTCTCGAACAGGTTCGCGACGCTGACGCGCGTGCCCACCGGGGCGGGCGCCGGCTCCGCCTCGCCGACCGCTTCGGCGTAACCCGTCACGCGTGTGCCGACGTCGTGCCCGCGCGGCCGCGAAACGATCTCCGTTTTGGCCACCGCCGCGATCGAGGCTAGTCCTTCGCCGCGAAAGCCGAGCGTGCCGATCGATTCCAGTTCGGCGGCCGAGCGGAGCTTGCTCGTGGCGTGGCGCCGCAGCGCTAGCGGCACCTCGTCGGGGGATATGCCGATCCCGTCGTCGATGACCTCGATGAGGTCCAAGCCGCCACCTTCGACGTTGACCGCGATTCGAGTTGCACCGGCGTCGACGGCGTTTTCGACGAGTTCTTTGACGATCGACGCGGGCCGATCGATGATCTCGCCGGCGGCGATCTGACCGATCGTCACGGCGTCCAACTGCCGGATCATGCGGAAGACCATACGAGAAATACGACGCCAACGACTGCAACGATCACGCCGCTGATCACTTCGCCGTAACGCTCGAGCGGTCCCAAGGAGAGCGCCCCGAGCGCGGCATGGGAAGCAACGCAGAGCGCGACGTACGTCGCGATCGTACTGAGCGCAAAGCATGCCGCCATCGCGGCGAGGAGCCCGGCGCCGAACCTCGCGGCGGCGAAGAACGCCGGAATCCCTTCGACCATTGGTGAGGAGCCCAGTATTATCAGCAGCGTCGCGCTCGTTCTGCGTCCGCGTTGTGCACTTTGCACGACGCCAGTCCGCGCTTCCCGCCACGCTGCAACGGCGATCCATAGCCCGAAGAGGACGAGGGCAACGCCCGCGAGGATGGAGACGGCGTTGCCGAGCCGCAGGCCGAGCGCGACCCCGCCGAGCCAGACGGCCACGCCGATCGCAAGCGTCGACACGATATGGCCCATTCCTGCGACGGCAGCGGCTCCCGCCGTTCTCGCACGCGTCCATCGGCGTTGCCGCGCAATCACGGCGATCGGCAGCCAGTGGTCCGGGACGAGCGTGTGAAGGAAACCGACCGCGATGACGGCGCCGATCAACAGCGCCGGCGCGAACGTCATTTCAGGTATGTCTTCACGACTTCGATCAGCTCTTCCGCGGCGCTGACGTGCGTCCGCGCCCGCGAGGTCAACACGTGCGTCCTGACGTGCTCTTCGAGAACCTCCGACATGAGCGAGTTCATCGCACCCCGTGCAGCCGCGATCCGCTGGAGTACGACGCTGCAGCCGTCCTCGGCCTCGAGAGCTCGCTCGACCGCCTCGATCTGACCGCAAATCCGACGCACTCGGTTCAGAAGTTGTCCCTTCTTCGCGATGGTGTGACTCATGCCGGCGTCTTCTCAGCCTCATCGTTATACCCTCCGGGGGTATCGTCGCCGGGGTTGACCGGCGCCGCTCGCGCGAGTATTCTAACTTGAGGATTCCTCGTTAGGTGAGGCGTCTGCACGAAGAGAGCCGCTGCCCGGAAAGGTCGAGAGACCCCAACGGGTGACCAGACTCCGCCGAATCAAGGCGAAATCTAACGCGGCCGTCCTTCGACCCGGCTCAGGGGTAGAGGACTAGGTTGTGCAGTGCTAAAGCTCGACACTGAGGAGCTCGCGCGGCGGTCGCGCGGGGGTTCTCAAACTGTCGGCCTGCGGGGGAGCGGCGACGGTTTTTTTATTGCTGAAAGGGGGTGACGCGCCATGGACGACGGACCGAGTAGTCGATCGCATCAGCGGCTCGCGACGAGCCGCCTTCACCCGCCGCGTCCCTTCGTTCGGCGCGGCAAACCGTAAAGCAATAGGAGGCACGTGCCATGAAGCAGAGGCTGGCACATCTGCTCGATCTCGCCTACAGAGCGCTCGCTCGCCGGTCGCCTCCGGCGCACAACGACGCATTGCGGGCGAATCAATTCGGAGACCCCGCCAACACATTTAGCTACTGGCGCTCGCTGGTCGATTAGCCACCGATACATCACGAGCTATGTTCAACGCCGTGTTGGTCATCGCGACGCTCGGAGTCGCGGCGGGTGCGAGTCCGTCCCCGGCGCCCACCGCGACGCCGCGTTTCACGCTGCACGTGCGCGGGTCGAACGTCTTCGTCGATCAGGCGACTGGCGGCCCGGGCACGACGCCTCCCGAAGGTTTCGAATTCGCGCACGGCTCGCCGATATCGCCGATGTCTCCCTACGATTGGTTCACGAGCGCGCCGGTGACGCCGGGCGTCGCCGGCATCGCGCAGTATGAGATCTCGGGACGCTATCGTTCGGGCGCGCTCGACTTCGGTGCGACCGTCGGCATCGGTGCGCTGACCGGCAGCACGACGAACGCGCTCTACTGGGGCGAGCCGCCGATCCCGAATCTGAACGATCACGCCCTCTCGCGTATCGTCCCGTATTCGATCGTTTTTCCGACGCATGCCGGTCAGGATGACGCCGGCGTGTTCAACGCGAGCGTGCTCGGCGGCTCGGTGGGGGCCGCGGACGGAAGCTGGCGCGTGCGGGGCGGCTATTTCGATCTGACGCAGAGCGACCGCTTCGTCTTTGCGCCGCCGCCGCTGACGTCGGTCGTGCCGTCGCTTGGCGTACAGACGGCCGAGACGCTCGGCCCCGGCATGCCCTCCATCCAAGCCTGGACCGCGAGCCCGTCGTCGCTGCCTCTGTTCGGCGCCGACGGAGTCTGGCACGACGGCAACGCGACGCTCGAGCTGACCGACGCGGAGCTGCCGTCGCCCGCGGGCACGAGCGTCCGCATGACGATGGGATCGCTCGTGCTCGATCGCGGCGACTACGGACGCTTCTCGCTGCAACTCGGCCACTTCTGGTCTACCGGCTCGCCGATCGCGACGACGACGTTCTTCGGAGTGGATCCGGAGCTCCACCCTGGCGCGCAAGGGCGCCTCTTCACCAGCACGCTCGCCGATCAGACGCAAACGATCTCCGGCGCGCGGGCCTTCTTCCATCCCGCCAAGGGATGGGACGCGCTCGTCGAGCTCGGCCGTGCCTGGTACGACGCGCGCCTGGTCAGCGATCCCGGCACGTCGCACTTCGGAAACTACGAACACTTCAGCCTCGCGCAGCATCTCTCGAGCCACGACGTCGCGACCCTGGAGTACCACCGATTCGATCCAACCTATGCGACGATGATTTTGCCGTACGGAATACCGGAAAACATCTGGAGTGTCGCTTGGTCGTGGCCCGGCGTCTGGCTCAAGTCGACGTATCAGCTCGTCGACAACACCGTCGTCGGCGCGAATCGCGCCGGCGAGCGTCTCAGGTACGACCACACCGGCAAGACCGTCGAAGTCCACGCCAGCTTCGGCGACTGGAGACAGCTCGTGCCCGAGACCGAAGCCAACGCGTCGCAGGTCGGCTTCGTCGACGGCTTCTTTCTCTTGCAGCGAAACGGCTTCGGAACGCTCGGGGAGGACCGTCAGGCCGGGCTCTACGTCGCGTGGCACCTCAAAAGCGATGACCTCGCGTTCGACGGCGTCGAAGATTATCTCAGCCGTCGCGCCGATCCGGGACAGCCGCTCGACACGGTCGGGACGCGCGCTCCGCAGGCCGTTTTCAGTTGGACGCACCACTTCAACGACAAGCTGCTCGCCGTCGGGGGTTATGGGCGGTACGAGCTTGCCGGGACCTGGGCGACGACGCCGGTCGACGCCATCTACGCTGACGCCTTCGGCGGCGTGCAGTTGGCGACAAGCCCGCATACCGCGCTCCTCGTCGAGGCTCGCCGCTACGCGCTCGTGGGCCTTCCCTCGGTTCCGAACGGGCTTCCGCCGACGATGCGCGGTACCGCGCTGATCGTCGACCAGCGGATCGAATTCTGATGCAAGCCTCGAGCGCGGTGCGGGTCGTGCGGCCGAGCCTCTGGCGGTCCATCATCATGTTCCTCTCGATCGTCGGGCCGGGCATCATTACCGCCAATGCCGACAACGACGTCGGCGGAATTTGGACCTATTCACAGGCAGGCGCGCAGTTCGGCTACTCGCTCCTATGGCTTCTCGTGCCGATCACGATCGCGCTCATCGTCGTCCAAGAGATGTGCGCCCGCATGGGCGCCGTGACGGGAAAGGGCCTGGCCGACCTCATTCGCGAGAATTTCGGCGTCAAGGTGACCTTCTGGTGCCTCTTGCTCTTCGTCTTGGGCGACGTCGGCAACACGGCGACCGAGTTCGCCGGAGTCGCTTCGTCGGCACCGATCTTCGGCGGATACCTGCACGTGCCGAACGCGGAGGCGTTCAAGATCGCCCTGGTCGCAGGCGCGGCGATCTTCGTCTTCCTGACGGTCACGCGCGGTTCCGCGAAGATGGTCGAGCGCGTCTTCTTCGCTTTCTGTTTCGTTTATGTCGCGTATGTGGTCAGCGCGTTCGCCGTCCATCCGAACTGGGGAGAGGTGCTCCGTCAAAGCCTCGTTCCCCACTTTCAAGCGTCGAAGGCGTACATCCTCATGGTGATCGCGGTGATCGGAACGACGATCTCGCCGTGGATGCAGTTCTACATCCAGGCCGCGGTCGTCGAGAAGGGCGTTCGCCAAGACGACTACGGCTACTCGCGCCTGGACGTGGTGACGGGCGGCATCTGGACCGACGTGATCGCGTACTTCATCATCGTGGCGTGCGCCGCGACGATCTATATCCACAACCTGCATGCCGCGCACCCGATCAGCGTCAACAACAGCGTCAGCGACGTCGCCGCGGCGCTCGCGCCCATCGCCGGGAAATTCTCCGCGCTGCTGTTCGGCATAGGTCTGCTCAACGCGGCGGTCTTCACCGCGTCGATCCTGCCGCTGTCGACCGCCTACTACGTGTGCGAGGCGTTCGGGTTCGAACGCGGGGTCGACCATCGTTTCTTCGACGCGCCGATCTTCTACGGTTTCTACCTGGCACTCATTGTTGTCGGGGCGGGAGCGGTCGTCATTCCCGGCGCTCCCCTTGGCGCGATCATCTTCTATTCGCAGGTGCTCAACGGCATGCTCCTCCCGATCGTGCTCGTGCTCATGCTCCTTCTCATCAACAACAAACGCTTGATGGGAACCTGGACGAACAGCCGGACGTTCAATGTCATCGCGTGGGCCACCGTCGTCATCGTCGGCGCCCTGACGCTCGTTTCCACGGCGCAGATCGTCTTTCCGCAGCTCGGGAGTTGACGTCGTGCCGAAGCGGGGAGTGACGTCAAGAATCCATATCCGGAGCGAGGTCCGCGCCGATAATCAGCGCGGTCATCGTGCCCGGCCGCAGCGAAGTCGCGAAGGTCTTCGCCAAGACCAACGCGGCAGGTGAGCCGCCGGTCACGATGCTCCGGCGCTTGATCCTTTCGTCGACGAAGGTCGGCACGTTCCAGCCGGCGCCGCGCAGCGCGCCGACGATCGTCCGGTCGAACGCCGCGTTGCCGGTCGCGTTGGCGACGAGCACGGCGTCTTGCGGCGGATCGTTTCGACCGAAGAGGAGCGTCCCGATCAACTTCGCCCAGCGCGGGTCCGCGAAGACCACGGAGGCGTCGCCGACCCAGGCCGCCTTGCTCGGCAGCGTAAAGGAACGGACGTTGTCGTCGGGCACGTTGCGGTAGATGGTCAGCAACGACGCGAGCTGCGCGTTGGTGAGCGTCGTGTTGATCTGCTTACGCGCCAACTGCAGGATATTCGGCAGCTTCGCCCAGTTCTGCGGTTCGCTGAGCTGAGCGATCATGAGCTTGAGGACCTGCTGCTGACGCTTGACGCGGCCGAAATCTGACGCGGCGTCGTGACGAAAGCGCAAGTACTCCGCGACCTGCTCTCCCGTGAGATGCTGCTCCCCCTTGCGTAGATGGATGTGCAGCTCGCCGCTATTGTCGTCGTAATCCATGTTCTCATCGACGTTGACGTCCAAGCCGCCCATCGCGTCGACGATTTTCGCCGCACCCTCGGGCTGCAGCGCCACGATGGCGTCGATCGGGACGCCTCCGAGCAGCTTGCTCGCGGCCCTTGCGGTCGAATGTGCCCCGCCGAACGCATAGGCGGAGTTGATCTTCATGGATCCCTGATTGGGGATAGGGACCCACGTGTCGCGCGGAATCGACACCAGCGTCGCGGTGCGCCGAACGACGTCGAGATGCGCGAGGATGACCGTATCTGTCGTCTCCTCGTCGGACTGATAGCCGAGGATCAGCAGGTTGAGCTTCACCTGACCGAAGTAGTGGCGCGCCGTTTGGGTGACGACTTGCTGCCGGAAAGCAAACCGGTAGAGCAGGAAGCCGCCGGCGAGCGCGATCGCTGCCGCGAGCGCGACCGTCGCTAGGCGACGCCGTTTTTGCAATGACATGTATTTCTCCCAATGGCCTGCGGTCGACGGCATTACGCGCCGTCGCCGCGACGAAGTCTCTTTGTGTGGACTAGCCGGCCGCTATGGGAGGTGCCCGCTCTCCGATTCTGCAGAGGACAGGTGCGAGATCGTTGAAGCAGCGCGCTTCGAACACGCGACGGCCGACGACGGCCGTATTTCGCGCTGCGAGCGTCGCGATCGCTCGGATGAGCCGAATGACGCGCAGCGTCGTCGCCGCGAGGGTACGCGCGGAGCGTCCGAACCAGAGCGCGATCGCGACGCATATCGCGGCGTGGATCGCTAAGCTGATGGCCGGCGGCGCCCCGAGCCAGATCGTCGGCCCGAAAGCGTGCCCGAAGACGACGAATTGCTCGGTGGTCTCCATCGCGCAAAGGACGGCGATTTGGAGCACGAAGATCGCCGGAAGCATCGGAACCACGCCGCGCAGGAACGCCCGGCCGCCGACGAGCAGCCGCGCTTTCCGAATGAGGTAGAGAACCATCAGACCGAGGCCGGCCGCCAGGGCAGGCACGACGTCGAGGTTACTGTGATCGGTGAAGGTTCCGGGTCCGAACCAGCCCGAATTGGATGCGAACTCCACGAGCGGATCGGCGAGCGCCGCGGAAATGACCGCGAGCGTCGCACAGAAACCCAGTCGGACCGACATCTTACCCATGGTTTTGCGCGTCCGGCCTCAGGAACGACAACTGTCGCTCCGCTGCCGGCTTCTTCGGCATCTTTTTCCGCAGGGGCACGCGCTCCTCGATATCGGCGTGTCCGCTCAGCGCGTCCGCGACCTCCTGGGCACGCTCGATCACCGCTTCCGGCAGGCCCGCCATGCGCGCCACCTCGATGCCGAACGAGCGCGACGAGCTGCCGGGCTGGACTCGATGCGAGAACACCGGCGCTCCTCCGGCCGCCCGATTCTCTACGGCCGTGATGTGGTAGTTCGCGACCAAGTTCCAATGCCCGGCCAACGCGCACAGCTCGTGGAAGTGCGTCGCGAAGAGCACGAGCGGCGACTGCTCGTCGAGGCCGAGGAGAAACTCGCAGATCGCCTGCGCGATCGCGAGGCCGTCGAGCGTCCCGGTGCCACGCCCGACCTCGTCGATCAACAGCAGCGAGCGCTGCGTGCAGCGCCGCAAAATATTTGCCGCCTCGGCCATCTCCATGTAGAACGTCGACTGTCCCGACGCGAGATCGTCGCCGGCGCCGATGCGCGTGAAGATGCGATCCACGATTCCGAGGCGCATCTTCGCGGCGGGGACGAACGATCCGATCTGGGCCATGATCGTCAACAGGCCCGCCTGCCGCAGGTAGGTCGACTTGCCGCCCATGTTCGGCCCCGTCAGCAAGATGAAGCGATGCTCCGCCACACGCAGGCGAAGGTCGTTCGGAACGAAGTTCGTGTGCAGAACCGCCTCCATTACGGGATGGCGGCCGTCGTCGACGACGACGACGCTCTCATCGCCGAACGTGGGGCGGACGTAGCCGCGTTCGGCGGCACACTGCGCGAGCGACGCGAGCACGTCGATTTCGGCCACGGCGTCGGCCGCCGCCAGCAAACGCTCGACGTCGGCGCCCAGGCGGTCGAGGAGCGCCTCGAACAGCTGCTGCTCGAGACGCTCTTGGCGCGACTGCGCGGTAGAAATCGCGAGCTCGAGTTCTTTGAGCTCCGGCGTCACGTAGCGTTCCCCGTTGGTCAGGGTTTGCCGGCGCACGTAGTCGGGCGGGACGGCGTTCGCGTAGCTCTTGCCGACCTCGATCGCGTAACCGAGGGGGCTTGCATACTTAACCTTGAGCGTCTTGATGCCCGTTCGCTCGCGCTCGCGCTGCTCGAGGTCGGAGAGCTTCGAGCGGGCGTCGCCGCGGAGCGCGACGCACTCCGCCAGCTCGTCACTCGCATCGGGTCGGATGGCGCCGCCTTCGCCGATCTGCGCGGGCGGCTCGTCAACGAGGGTTCGCCGCGAATCTTCGAGCATCGCGGCGAAGTCGCCGATGCGTTCGAATAGCGGCGCCAGCGGAGCGAACGCGAGCTGGCGCAGCGGCCACAGGGTCTCGAGCGTTCGCCGCAGCGACGCCAAATCGCGCGGCGTCGCGCGGCGGAAGCGGATCTTCTGAGCGATCCGTTCGAGATCGAATGCCCCTCTGAGCACCTCCCGAATGGCGCCGCGCCGCGCGTGCTCTTCCAGCAATGCCGCGATCACGTCGTGCCGTGCGGCGATTTGCTCGACGTCCACGAGCGGGGCGAGGATCCAGCGCGCCAGCATGCGCGATCCCATGGAGGTCATGCAGAGATCGAGTGTCGCGAGCAGGGTCGCACGCGGATTCTGCCCCTGCGCCTCGGTGAGCTCCAAGTGCTTGCGTGTCGCCGCGTCGATCGCCAAAAACTGGCGGCGCCGGTAGAGCTGCGGCTCGCTCAGTCCACGTTCGCCGTTCGTGACGCCGGTGCGGCTGACGAACGCGGCGAGCGCCTCGAGTGCCCGGTGAATCGCCAGGGATTCGCCGAGCGAAAAGCCGGAGAGCGCGGCACGCTCGCGATCGTCAACGATGGCGACGGCGGGCGTCGTGACGCGCGTCGCGCTTCCCTCGAGCGAGGCGGCGAGCACGCCGCGCAGATCCGCCGGAACGTCGGCGACGATTTCCGCGGCGCCGATGCGCGTCAGCTCCGCAAGCAGCTCGTCGTACGCGCTGTCGCCCTCGATCGCCGTTGCGGCCGAGTAACCCGTCGAGACGTCGGCGTACGCCACCGCGAGGGTTTCGCCGGCCGCGGCGATCGCGGCGAGATAGTTGTTCTGCTTGCCGTCGAGAAACTGTTCTTCGACCAGCGTTCCCGGCGTCACCAAACGCACGACGTCGCGGCGCACCAGGCGGTTGGGTTGGGGAATCTCGAGCTGCTCGGCGAGCGCGACGACGAAGCGCTGGCGGACGAGGCGGGCGAGATATTGTGACAGCGCGTGATGCGGGACGCCGGCCATCGCGATCCGTCTGCCCGCGCCCGCCTCTTTGCTGGTCAGCGCGATCTGCAACGCCCGCGCGACGGTGTCGGCATCGTCGCCATACGCCTCATAAAAGTCGCCGACGCGAGAGAGCAGAATCGCCTCGGGGTGTTTGGCTTTCATCCCGAAGTACTGCTCGAGCATCGGCGAGTACTTCGGGTCGGACGCCTTCACCGCGGCAGCGGCTGCAGATCGAGCGCGATCAAGTCTACGACCGCGCCCGGCGCGGGCGCCGGATCCGCGTAACGCGGCACCTGACCGACGACGGTCCCGGAACAGCCCCAGACGTGGCCGCTTTCTATCGCAACGTCCAGCCACGGGCGCGCCGCGCCGTAGCGGTGCGGCTTCGGCGCAACGACGGTGACGTTGTCGGGGGTCTTGGCGGTCAGTTTGCTCGCGTCTTTTTTCGAGTCTCCGGCAATCAAAGCGCGAACGGTCGTTCCGACTTTGCGTTCGTGATAGGCACGCGTAATGCGGTTTTGGATATCCACGAGCCGCTCGAAGCGCGAAGCCACGACGTCCTTCGGCAGCTGTTCCCAGCGAGCCGCCGGCGTGCCGCGCCGAGTCGAATAGATGAACGTGAACGCGTTGGCAAACACGCCGCCGCGAACGTAGGCGAGCGTCGCTTCGAAGTCGTCTTCGGTTTCTCCCGGGAATCCGACGATGATGTCGGTCGTGATGGCGCATCCGGGGATCAGGCTCCGCAGCGAGCGTACCTTTTCGTCGAAGCCGGCCAACGTGTACTTACGGTTCATGCGGCGCAGCAGCGCGTCGCTGCCGGACTGGAGCGGCAGGTGGATGCGCGGATTGAGTTGCGCGATGCCGGCCAGATCCTCGACGATCTTCTCGGTAAAGTCTTTGGGATGCGGGGAGATGAACGTCAGACGCTCGAGGCCGGGGATGCTCGCGACGTCGCGGCAGAGGTCTCCAAAGTCGGCGCCGGCCGCATCGTGCCACGCGTTAACCGTCTGCCCCACCAGGACGATTTCGCGGGCGCCGCCCGCGACGCGCTCCGCCGCCTCGCGGAGAATCTCCGTTCGCAAACGGTGATCGAAGCGACCGCGCACGTGCGGCACGATGCAGAACGTGCAATAGTACGAGCAGCCTCGCTGGACCGTGACGAACGCGCGCAGATGTGAGAACTCATCGGCGACGCCGTCGGCCGTGCCGCCCATTGCGAAGCGCAGCATGCCGCGCTCCTGCTCGTCCTGAGGGCGAGCGTCTCGCATTACCGTCGACCACGCGGCGAGCTGATCCCCCAGACGCACGAGTTCCCGCGTTCCGAAGACCGCGTCGACGTGCGGCGCGAGCGTTTGCATGCGATCGCGGTCCTGCTCGGCCAAGCAGCCCGTCACGACCAAGCGAAGCGACGGATCCCGGCGCTTGAGGGCGTTGAAATGATTCATGCGGCCGTACGCGCGCCGCTCGGCGCTGTCGCGAACGGTACAGGTGTTGAGGATGACGACGTTGGCATCCTCGGGGGCGCGCGCGACGGTATATCCCGCGTCGAGCGCACGCTCGGCGATATAGCGCGAGTCGGCTTCGTTCATCTGACAGCCGAAGGTCTCAATATAGATGCTGGGCATCACACTATAGTCAGGCAGTTCGCTCGACGCCCGCGCCGTTCCGGCCCGGGTCTCGCTCGGTCTGAGTCAGAAGTGAAGCGCGTGAACGAGCTCGAGAAGGAGGCGGATGGGGCACTCCGCCCTGCCACCGTCGCCATCGTCGGCCGCCCGAACGTGGGCAAGAGCGCGCTTTTCAACCGGCTGATTGGCCGGCGCATGGCAATCGTCGAGGATACTCCTGGCGTGACCCGCGATCGATTGTATGCACTATGCGATTGGCGCGGCCGCGTCTTCAGCCTGGTCGACACCGCGGGCATCGATCCGACGGCCGCCGTCGCTCACGGCGCTGCGCTAGCCGACGCGACCCGCCGGCAGGCCGAGGCGGCAGCCGAAGAGGCCGACGTCGTCCTCATGGTCGTGGACGCGCAGACCGGCCTCCACGCGCTCGACGACGACGTCGCACGGATTCTGCGGCGCAAACGCCGCCCGATCGTCCTGGTCGCCAACAAGGCGGAAGCCGAGAGCGCGGCGGCCAGCGTACCGGCGGAGTTCTGGGGGCTCGGCTTCGGAGAGCCGGTCGCGGTGTCGGCAGTCCACGGTGAGGGCACGGGCGACCTGCTCGACCGCATCGTGGAACTTTTGCCCCCGGAAAGTGCGGCCGCACCGGTGGAGGGCGAGCTCGCGTTGGCGGTGATCGGACGTCCGAACGTCGGCAAGTC
>Ga0073928_10009665_pt1 | contig 11686 bp, 8 predicted proteins | sample PaiPotPPA55metaG_FD_76969 | JGI IMG/M metagenome (GOLD analysis project Ga0073928, IMG submission 76969) | Iron sulfur acid spring bacterial and archeal communities from Banff, Canada, to study Microbial Dark Matter (Phase II) - Paint Pots PPA... ...
CCGGTATCCAAAATAAAGTTGAATAAATATTTAAAGCGCGCGACTTCCGTTGAGTCTCGAGGGTAAGTTCTTTTGCAGGTCGTGGTCTCCAACCCTTCGTAAATTGAGTTATCGAACCCCGCATTCTGCAGTGCGCCCAGGAATAATTCCTGGTATTTCGCAAAATCAAGGCGGGCCGTCAAAAAGTGGTTCATGTGCACGGGAGCTACGGTGCGATCTTGCACACAACCGCTGATTAAGAAAAACAGACCTTGGATGCCGCTTTCAGCGAGGATCGGAGTTACTTCATTGAAATGTTCCTTCAGTCCATCATCAAAAGTCATTAAACAGAGATTGCGGCGCGGGTGATAATTGCCGATCATAAACTCGAGGGCAGAGTCTAGAGTCGTCATCTCGAAATCAGTTCGCAACTGTTTAACTTGAGCCGCAAAATCATCGGTCAACATTCCTTTAATTTCAGGAAAGCGGGTGCGTGGCAAATCTCGAACGTAGTGATACATCGAGACGTAAAGTTGTGGAGAAGGAATCAAACAGCGCTTCTCATCTGAATTTCCGGTCGAGGTCGGCTTTAATTTGGACGATCCTGGTCTGAATCGGACTTGGTCCAATACCAGGGGCAGTCCAAATCGTTTTTCCCGGGAGCGCCACCATCGCGGAGAAAAACGGCACTTAAGATGCCGCCGCCTTTACCATCGAGAGGTTGAAATCGGGACGGAATCGAACTTCCCTGCGGAGAAGTCTCCGCGCCGCGGAAACCCAACTCTTGCAACAAAGCGCGCGTATCGCTGTGATAGCCGTAAAAATCCGCTGCCATGGCATCAGCGGCGCGCAGTTCCCCAATGAGCGCCGCCAATAGAGCCTCGGCGTTCGAGGGAGAAGCGGGGAGGAATTCGACGAGGCGACCGATGCGATCCACGTCCTCTCGCCCGTTTTCGGTTTGCTTGCGGATTGTTTCTAGCCTCCACACCGCTAAACCGTCACGGTCGCCCTCTGGGACACTGATGAACTTGTAGTCGAAGACGGGATGGGACGAGTAGCGCCAATTCAAGTAATCGGTGTCGCGAACGGCGCCGATGGTATTTTCCGCATGCATGGGCCAATCTTTCTCATCCCAGTTTGACGGTACAGTGCGATGAATCTCGCGCACGGGTGGAGGCTGCTTGGAAAATTCAAAGGAAGACACCAGATCCATGGCCTGGTCCTGAGACCAGTCGGGATAGGCAATTTGTAAGGTGCGAGCCATTCTCTTTTGTTGCCCGGGCATGACCAGGAAATGACGGGGAATTTCCGGCAGCACTTGGCCGCGCAAGACCTGATAAATAACCACGGTAGCGGGATTAATTCCAAACGCTAAAACCCCTGAGAACTCGGGCTTGCGAAAACTACTGAGCAGTTGCAGCGCGGTGGCACCTTTGCGGTAGTCAGCGCGAATCACATAGTTGACGATCCAGATGGCTTTGGAGGTTGCTCCGTAGCGATTCAGTCTAAATGGGATGCCACCTAGTATACCAACGAGTTCGTCGCCATCGAGAGCTAGTGCAAAACTGTAACTGTCCGCTTCCCAGTGGCCGGGCCTGTGGAAGCTCCAGTCAAAGAGATCTCGCATGCGGGTGTATACGTGGTTTTTGGCCCAGTGCTGATCCAAAAAATCACTAATTCGCGGGTACTCATCCAGCTTTGCGTATCGAAACTCAATGGCCATCTGGAATCGCACAACCTTTCAGTTTTTCTTGCAGTGCTGCTTCGGTGAGTTCGATAGATAGAAGTTGTTCGATCTCTTCGGGAGAAAATTCCACGCCAAATTCCTGCTCCAGGGCCAATACAAAACTTAAATGATGAAGAGAATCCCAGGTGGCTATGGTGTCTGGAGAAGACTGCGGCCCGAGAGTTGATTCGGGAACCTCAAAAATGTCAGCCGCGATGCTGACCACTTTCCTAAGCACGATCTTGTTCGACAATGCAGGTGCCGGTGTTGTCGTGCAGTCGGATCCATGCTGGACACGGGATTACCGCATCGCCCAAATCCAGCCTCCATAAAGAAGCGCCATCCGACTCTTCCACTTTAGAGAAGCGATGAGATTCGTAAAGCTCGCGGACTGAAGTGTTTTTCTTGGTGGGATAAAACCATCCCTGGAGATAGCGGAAGCCAGCAGCCTTGCAAGCCCCAGTAATGAATCCCAGCATGGCGGTTTCAACTGTGCGTCCGATTACCCGGCAACTGAGCAAGAACGTATCTATCTCGCAGGTGTTATCGTTATTCCGAGTGATCATGGCACCAACGATGCCGTTGTCCCCGAAACGATCACGCACGCGGACGGAATAGACATTCCACTCAGGGCAGGAACTCAGATTTTCAATCTCCTGTTCCGTGTAGCGGCGCGTCGTAACATTATACTGGTTGGTTTTCTGAGTCAGTTGGGCGACCCGAAGTGTGGTGTCCGGCGTTAGTGGCGCGATGATTACATCCTGCCTCAGCGATCGATAAAAATCCTCCAGCGACCCAACGCTATGAACGAGATCGGCACGTTGTTTCTGCTCTTGGTATAATTTGGTTTTCTCGCGATCTTCTTGAGAAAGTGTGAGCCTTTCGAAGACGGCGCAGTCCCGTAATGCGGCGGCATAACCTCTTGCATTGTCGGGTAGCGGAATGACCCTGACTTCCGGCAATTCCGAGCGCACCCATTCTCTTTCGACCGGGTTGTCATCCAGAAACGCAATGGCATCGGTGCCGATATTCATCTCCGCGGCGATTTCGCGAATATTTTGCGCCTTATCCTGCCAATTGATTCGCAAGCATGAAAAGTGCTCCCGGCGTAGCAGCATGTCCGGGTGGCGATCCAGCGCAGCTAATGCTTCGTCGGGATTGTTCTTGCTACATACGGCGAGAAGCACCCCACGGCGATAAAGATCAAGAATCGCCCTTTGCAACGCAGTATAGAACGCACCCGGATATTCAGCTCCCAATTTGATGCCGTGTGGGCCGTCTTCGCCGATCACGCCACCCCAGAGCGTATTATCCAGGTCAACAGCCAAAGCCTTACACATAATACCGGTGAGCGGATGAACGAACTTCAACCATTCATTAACAAGCGGCAGAAAGCTTTCCGATGCAAAAGGCATGCGCATAGTGAGCCATTTGGTTTCATCGTACCAGCGTGCCACTCCATGACGGGCAACCAGGGCGTCATAGTCCAATACATAAATGCCGCGGTGGTATTTGCAGACATCGCGCAGCGTAGCGTTAACTCGTTCAACGGCAGCCGATTGTCCATGGCCGGATTGTGCATCGAGCACTCCCTGGTTGGGGAAAGGCTTGGCGAAGTTATGCAGGATCAGGGAGGCGTTGCTACGTTGCCGAAATGCGCGAATCCACTCGGAGACTTCGTTGATGACGCGTTCAACCGCTGCGTCCACCTGTGATGGAGTCAAATCGGCAAAGGCGTCCCATATTTCAGGTGCGATATCACGAGTCTGCACCGCCAAAATTACGATGTCCGGTGCAAAGGAGTACAGGTCACTCTTCTCATCTAGTAGTTCTTGTGGATATGAGTTGAATTGACCCACGTGAATGGTTGGATTAATTCCGGAAACCAGCGCGGCGGCGCGAAAAATCGGAGTCAACGGCTCCAGCGTCATCGAGCGCAAGAATGCGATGCGGCAGTTCACCATCGGGAGATTGTCGGCGAGGCTGGCATAACAAGACGAGAGGTAGTTCGCGGTTGCAGGCTTGCCGTCGTGTTGCCACAAGTCTCCCAAGCGTGCATGGGCCGCACTCCATTGACCAGCCGCGATCAACGAGTTCACCTCTGTTCTTAGGTTGATTGGTTCAGTCAAGGGAAGGGCCCGACTACATCTGGAATCCGCCGCAAACAGGTATTTCCGTGCCGGTTACGAAATCACCCATGCTGGTGCACAGCGCTCGCACCACAACGGCGATATCGGCGGGCGTGGCGAGACGACGTAACGGCGTCTGCATGGCCTGCACTTTTCTCAGGCGATCCGGCAAAGCTGCAATACTTTCTGTTTCTACCAACCCGGGAAGTACCATGTTGACCCGAATGCCGTGAGGGCCCAATTCCGTGGCAAGGCAACGCGTCATCGCCTGCATCGCGGATTTAGCGATCAAAACGCTCGACCAATTCGCCGGCGGCGTGCCTCGAGTGAAGACCGACCCGATATTTACGATGCGACCAGACTTCTGTTGCATCATTCCAGGAATGGCCGCCTGACAACAATAAAATGTACCACGAACATAAACGTCAAGAAGCGCCTGGACGTTTTCCCAAGAAGTTTGTATGAATGCCCGTGGCTCCGGCAAACTTCCGGCATTATTGATCAGGAGATCTACAGGATGATTGAAATGATCCTGGGCTCGCCGAATAGCTTCAGAAACTGAAGAACCGTCCGTGACATCCGCTTGAAGAGCGATTGCTCGCCCGCCAGAAGCACGAATCGCACCCGAGACTTCATCAGCAACATCTGCGCGAGTCCGGTAATTAATTACCACCGCAGCGCCGGCCTCTGCCAATGCTGAAGCAATCGCCGCGCCAATACCTCGCGACCCCCCGCTTACGAACGCAACGCGTTCAGTGATTGGTACTTCCTTTGGTGCTTCGATTTCCTGGAGTGCGGTGACCGTCCCATCGCCTTCCATCAGTAATCTCCCCTCTTGATTGGTGGCCTTGACTTGAATCGTGAGTGCCCGAGCACCGGTAGATTTGTGAAGAACTTTAAGAATGATTGTTATGTTATCGCCTATAAAAGCCGGAGACAGCCAACGAAAGTTTTGCTGACTCCATAGCGCTCCCGGCCCCGGGCAGCGCATTCCAATCAAAGCGGAAACGTAATTGGCAAGCAGCATGCCATGCACAACCCGCCGTTGAAAATGGGTTCGCGCCGCAAACCTCTCGTTCATATGCAGGGGATTCCGGTCGCCACTTAGCTTGGCAAAATCTTCGACGTCCTGGGCGTTGATTATTCTTGTAAAGGTCACTTCATCGCCGGGCTGGATTTTGCCGAAATTGGCAAAAGGTATTTGGTCGACCGCAGCGTCTGGCGTCGCGATCGGTTCTTTTCGCCCAACCTCGCTAGGAACCACATAGATGTTCGGCTGAGTCATTGCGGGCTATGGATGCTGGGTAGATTCTCATCAATAATGTGGGCTTCTTTCAGAAGCTCCCCCGCCGCTACTGCACTTCTCAATCTGCGGCCCATTATGCTGGCGAGTCTGTCCTCTGGGATACCAGTGCCGGGCTTTCTTAGCACCAGGCACTGCGGAGTCAGCACGGTTCCTTCCGGGAGATCCATTTTCGCCACCAGGCTCTTGGTAAAGAGTTTGCGAGTGGGCAACATTTCTAGGGACAACTCGTCTTTGTTCACTGCATGAGTGGTCATTTTTTGGATGAAACGGACGCCTTCGACTAGCGTTCTTAGCTCAGTCGTGGTTATGGATGCCGATACATCGGGCCCGAAACACTCACGGCTGAGGGTGATGTGAACTTCCAGAACCTCGATTCCCATTGTCGCCGCCGCCAACCCGGGAAAAATCGTTCCGGAGTGATCGGACAGTCCAATGGCGCATTCATAGCGCTGCCGATAAACGGGGATCAAGTTTAGGCCGACCTTTTCGGGGGGGCACGGGTACATGGAGGTGCACTGGGTTATCGCGCAAGAAATGCTTGCGGACTTAATACGGGACATCGCAGCGTCGATTTCGGTGATGCTGCTGAAACCTGTAGAAAGAATGATAGGTAAACGCGTTTCGATGAGGTAATCGAACAGGGGCGAATTCGTCACCTCACCGGACGCAACTTTCCAGGTTCGCACACCAATGCGTGACATCATCCTGGCAGCCTCTACCGAAAACGGTGAAGTAATAAATTCAAGACCGCGCTCTTCGGCATGGCGCTTCAGTTCCATCCACTGAGGTTCCGTAAATTCCATGCGTTTCCAATACGCGTAGCGAGATTCATCTTGATAGCTGAATGGAACTCGCCAAGGCTCGCTGGGGCTACTTTCCGCTTCCGCAATATGGGTTTGAAATTTCACGGCGTCGGCACCGGCCTTCGCAACGGCGTCGATGTACGCGTGAGCAGTGCCCAGACTTCCGTCGTGAGCTTGAGCTACCTCCCCTATGATCAAACAACGACCTGATTCAAAGTTCATTTATGCGCTCGCTGCCGCTTTCATTTCATTTCCACTCACTGGCGATTTTTCGGTTGCGCTCTGATTTAACAATGTGCGCCAGCGATGACTCGGTTGGTATTCCGGCACGATGTCCATCATCCGGGCCAGGACTGCGCATTGATTTCTTTGCAGGCATGCCGAGCGAAGGTCGGCGAGCCAACGACGCATAGGATCGTACTCGAGAGTAGGGCCGCAAAAAATCATGATCTTCTCATGACGCGTGGGAAGAACTTGATCACTCGAGGTAGACAGCTCTTCGAACAGTTTCTCTCCCGGCCGCAGCCCCACAAATCGGATCGGAATATCTACGTCCGGTTCATGACCCGATAGGCGAATCATGTTTTTCGCGAGATCCAAAATGCGCACCGGCTCACCCATGTCCAAAACAAATGTCTCTCCACCCTGGCCCATGGTTGAGGCTTGTAGTACAAGCTGCACAGCTTCAGGAATGGTCATGAAGTAGCGTCGCATCTCCGGGTGCGTAACGGTGACTGGGCCACCTGAAGCTATTTGCGCTTTGAAAATTGGAACTACGCTGCCGTTGCTATCCAAGACATTGCCAAAACGCACTGAAACAAACCGCGTGCACGGACAATTTCCAGTCGTGGGCATTGATGACACTACTAGCTCGGCGACCCGTTTGGTTAGGCCCATGATATTGGTGGGATTAACCGCTTTATCCGTGGAAATCATCACAAACGACTTAACGCCATTTTGCACACTGGCTTGCACCATGTTGTACAAACCGAACACGTTATTGCTGACCGCTTCGATCAAACTATCTTCCATCATGGGTACGTGTTTGTAGGCGGCGGCATGGTAGATCGAAGTGACTTTGTATTTCCTAAGTATCTCCTCAATACGCGCATAGTTACGAATGTCTCCAATAACTGGGCAGAATGGAACGAATTCGCCCCTATCTTTCATCTCCATCTCAATCTTGAACAACTCACTCTCCGCTTGATCCAAAGCGACCAGGCAGCTCGGATTGAATTGCGCCAACTGGCGGCACAATTCAGAGCCAATCGATCCGCCAGCCCCGGTGACTAAGACGGAGCATCCAGAGACGGATTGACGGATGCGATCGTGCTCAAGATAAACGGGCGCCCTACCTAGCAAATTCTCAACTGCAATTTCTCTAATCTGACTTACTTTCACCTTACCGGCGATAAGCTCGCCCAAGCCCGGTATGGACTTGCAGGGCACTCCGGTTGCGCGCGCATTCGCCAGCGCCTCGGAAAGTTGACGCGCAGATGCGGTAGGCATGGCTATTACAATCTGGTCAATCGGTTGGGTCGTATTCTTGTAGCGTTGCACGATTTGCGCAGCATTTCGGCCCCGACCGAGTACTTGAACACCCAACAGCGTGGCGCCCTGCTTCTGCGCGTCGTCATCGAGGAAGCCGACAATTCTGTAATGCAGACTGGGGTTGGATCGGATTTCCCGAACCAGATTGAGACCAGCGATACCGGCGCCGTATATCAGAAGCCCTTGATGCCCCTTCGTCACAGAAACGCTGTTAACCAGGCTTTCATGGTACAGCCGAACAGCGAAGCGCGCGCCAGCCGACGCTAGAAAACACAGCAGAAAATCAATCAGGAAAACGGAGCGCGGGAAATTGCGGCCCGCGACTGCCGTAGTCACCATAGTGAACAAAACCGAGCCGGCGAAGTTTGCTGCTAAAATATCCAATAGGTCGACAATTCCCGCAAACCGCCACCAGACGACGTAGGTTCCAAGTAAGTAAACCACCAGCATCTTCGTGGCCAGCGCGATTGCCTCGCCAACCCAAAGTCTGTGGAACTCTTCTTGCGGAATAATGAAATCAAAGCGCAGCGCGTAGGCCAGCAGCAGCGACACAACTACAATGACCGCATGGGATCCAAACTTAAGGGTTACTCGCCGGCTTGCTCCCAGTTTTTTTAGCCACTGCGGCACCAGTCCAGCGAGCCGGGGAGCAAGCAAGTGCCACGCACGCATTGTGAAATGCGGTTCATTCATCGAGAATCGAGGCGCCTTTTTTGTCATAAGAGTTCTTCCAACTGACAGATTTCTCAGAGGATTGCGGGAACAACATTTCTGCTGGGGACATATGACTTGCGACTATTCATAACTTCATGGTTTCCGAGAGGTAGGGCTCTTGTGATCTTCAAATTCCCAGGAATTCATGGGCGGCAACACACCCGCAACGATATGAACTGTTTCCGTCACAGGCTCATCCGAGTCCGGGCCCATGACATTCAATTGTAAAGTGGCATTGTCGGTCACCGGAATGTACATGATTCTGCCATTGCGCAGTTCCGCGGGCCCCAGCGGGAGATTTTTGTGGATGAAGCCGTCTTCGATCACCATTTCTGCAGACGTCGCTTTTAAGAGTACAGGCGAAGTGGTGTCCCAGCTCACCACCCAGTCAGATCCATTTCGATCAGCCTTCAATCCCAGATGAATATCACCCTCAAAATCAGAGAGTCCGAATGCCGAGGCAAACTTGGCCCAACCGCCAGAGTAAAGTATGAAGGCCATGGCTAAGGTACAGGCGATGGTCGCGAGCATCCACTTCGATCGCAGCGCCGACGCCAAATTCTGTTTCCATTCATCTGAAGATTGACTTCGCTCCGTTGTGACTGGCGTGAAATTCTGGACGAGAATCTGTTGGGGACCAGGAGGATCTGAAGTGGCAACTGCACCGCCGGGTATCGGAACACGCTGGATTTTGGGACCTTGCTTGGCCACCGCCTTAGGCTTGGAAAACTCCGTGCTATCGAGGTGTACCGGGAGCCACTCGTATTGGACCTCTCCATTTTTAACCACAAAGAGCACGCATTTCATCCGTTGATGAGGTTTATTTTCGATTAATAACAAGACTTTAGGGGGGTCGCATTCATGGTGAGGAATGCCAGAAATTTGTCGACTCACTCGCGATCCGATCGGAACTGTGCGCGCATCGATCGCGTCCTTGGTCGTTGTGCCCTTAATTTTGGACCGCGAGTTAGCTTCCGAGGACCCCGTCTGAGATTCGAAAATGATCTGCTCAAAGCGATTCAAAATCGGAGATTTAGACATCTGAAAACGTAAGTGCGCTGGTTCCAGGCAATAACGTGCGGATTCAGGCGAAAGTCTGACGTCCAATGCCATCAAATCAACCGTGCCAATAGTGGCCCGCTCGCCGTCACAGGTGCGGCATAAGCCGAGAATAGACATCGACCTCTTGCGTGCGTATGAGCCGTCTTCCCTTTCCGAAGGCATCCGATTATCGCTCACGGGCGAGTCAACTGCGGTATGTTCGGGAATGAACGCATCGAAGTCTTCTATCGTAAATGTAGTCTGGACCCCTTCTTTTACATTTCCCAGTAAGACGCCCGCGACTATCTTTCCGTTCGAACCCAATGAGACACGCTCGATCAGTTGTGCCGCACTGGCTTGCAGATAGACTTCGACCTTTCGATCTTCGGACTCCCATCGAAAAAAGCCTTCGGCATAGACGCCCGAAACAACATAAGAAAGGTTTTGTGTGTTCACGAAAAAATTAATCGATTTCTATACATCTAGGCTCGGGCCGGCTATGCACTTAGAAACGCAACAATACGTAGGTAGCTGTTTGCGCCAGCGAAAGCGCCGCCGCTTGACTGTAAGTCTTGAGGCGACTCGAGGGCACCATGACGATGTCGCCACCGATTAACGCACGATCCTTGACCTTGCCATTCAACACACCGTTTAGGTCAATCGATGCAGTCCGATCGTAAAGCCCCTTAGCATCCACGCGCATTATTTGCGTATTGTGGGCGGATGCCACCTTGGTTAAACCGCCCGCGGCCGCCAAAACCTGCATCACTGAGATGGAATCCTGCGATACAAGCTCAACCACCCCCGGGCGATTCACCTCACCGATGATGTATACCAATTGCCGATTGGTCGAAACGGATACTACGTCGTTTGGCCGCAAGATCAAATTAGCTTCGGACGAACTCGCGTCCAGCACATTCTTCAATCGTAATTCCGCCGAACTGTACTTTTGTTGAGGATCTACGATCGTTTGTGGTAGTGGGATTGGCCCGTACTTCATGTCACGAGTTACGGTCACCGTAGGGCCAGGCAAATTTACCCCGCCTGCCATCATTAGGACCGTCAAAAGCGTTTTTGGCCCCTCGGTCTGTAGTCTTCCTGGATTGTGCACGGCTCCGGCGACCGTAACGGGTTGACTTCGGTATTCAGAGATGTAAACGCTTACTTGCGGCTCTTTGACGTAGGCCTTCAGTCTGAGGGTCAGTTCTTGCGCGAGTTGATCAGTCGTCAAACCGGCCGCGTGAACCGTTCCTAGCATGGGCAGCGATAGCTCCCCCGAACTTGTCACTCTCCACGCTTTGCTGAGTTCCTCCGATTCGGGAGCGACGATCGTCACGCTGTCACCAGGGCCCATCACATCGGAATTTTGAACCAGCTGCGTCGCTGGCGTTTGTGCAATCACACAGGACGCCGTCGATATGGCGATGCAAATTCCGAAGGTCAAAAAAGCCAGAAGCCCGTACTTCATTGTGCAATCCCTTCCACTGCGGTTGTTACACCTGGCTGCCAGGATGGCACCGGTGCAGTCTTGCTGAATTTTTTAACAATGTCTCGGACGGAATTCGCGATATAAAGTAGTTCGCTATCCGTCATGGCAGGGTACAAAGGCAGAGAAACTAGCCTAGGGTAGAGCTTTAGACAGTTCGGACAATCGTTGTGAGCCAGATTCGCAAACTGCTTAAAAAATGGATGAAAGGGTATCGGAATAAAATGTACGCTCGCCCCGATATGTCTGTTGCGTAATTCAGTGATAAAGTGAGAGCGGTCTATATTTAACAACCCGAGGTTTAATCGCAGCACGTACAAATGCCAGGAGTGCCTGCCGTTGGTAACTGGGGGCGGCAGTTCCAGCTCCTCTAAATTAGCAAAGGCTTGCTGGTAAAAAGCTGCTTGGCGCGCACGGCGGTCGATAAAGCGTTCTAGCTTCCTAAGCTGATGAATGCCAATGGCGGATTGAATGTCGCTGAGATTGTACTTGAACCCATTGTCCACCACTTCGTAATACCAATTGCCTTCTTCGTGATAACGATTCCAGGCGTCTTTACTGATTCCATGGAGCGCGAGCACCCTCATGCGGTTCAACAACGATTCGTGCGAAGTGGTGACCATCCCACCTTCGCCGGTGGTCAAATTCTTAGTGGCATAGAAGCTAAAGGCAACCGCGTCACTTCGTGATTCCTGACTGCCTATGCTCTGCCCGTCATAGTGCGTTCCGACCGCGTGAGCCGCGTCTTCAATCACGAAAAGAGAATACTTTTTGGCCAGACTCCAGATTGCATTCATGTCACACGGAGCGCCCGCGAAGTGCACTGGGATAATTGCTTTGGTGCGTGGAGTGATACGGGCCTCGATCGACAATGGATCGATATTCCCATCAGGGCCGATGTCAGCAAGTACCGGCGTAGCGCCGACGTGCAAAATGACATTGACCGTCGCG
>Ga0073928_10009666_pt1 | contig 11686 bp, 5 predicted proteins | sample PaiPotPPA55metaG_FD_76969 | JGI IMG/M metagenome (GOLD analysis project Ga0073928, IMG submission 76969) | Iron sulfur acid spring bacterial and archeal communities from Banff, Canada, to study Microbial Dark Matter (Phase II) - Paint Pots PPA... ...
GGCCCTTAGGAGCGAGACAGCGGTCTGCTGTCGGCCGTGCAGGATCCTGACGGCGAGGAGCAGCACCGCTGCCGCGACGGCGGCCGTGCCAGCGAGGGCGAAGTCCGAGAGCGCCTGTGCTGATGAGTCGAGTAGCGCGAACGCACTGAGCGTGGGGGCGAGTTGGGAGGAGTAGACGGCGTCGGTGAAGGCGTGGCCGAGGCCCAGCGTGTTCGCAGAGCTGATTCTGGCCCTGATCTGTGCGGCGAGCGGTCCTGCACCCTGTGCGTCGAGCTGCGCGGGCTGTATGTGGTAGCGCCAGGTGACGACGGCCGGCTGCCAGGCCGTGACGGTGGCGAGTTCGGTCCGGTCCACAAGCAGCGAGCCGATCCACTGCTGATTGTCGAGCCCGGCGTACGGGCTGGGCACTATGGGCACCGGTACCCATGAGGTCAGCGACGGGCGCACCAGCGTGGGCAAGTCTTGGAAGGCGGCGGCCGATCCGGAGGCGGTGAAGATCCCGGTGATGCGCACGGTGATCGCGCCGGTGGACGAGTACGCGCCGTTGAGCGCGAACTGCTCGCCGACGGCGAGTCCGAGCTGTGACGCAGTGACCTGTGAGACGGCGACAGGCAGGGCGGATCCTGCTGCACAGTTGGCCGCCGGACAGGAGGGCGCGGTCCCGGAGATGTAGCGCACCGCGGCTGAGGCCTGCGCCGACTGCACGAGGGAGAGTTGCGGCGGGTGGACTACCGTGCGCCGCACGAGGACGATGGGCTTCGCCCAGGTGCCAAGTTGGTCGACCACGGAGGCCTGGCTCGAGACCGCACCGGCGAGCCCGGCGGGCAGCAGCGCATCGGTCCGGGCGGTGGCGGTGTCCAGGTTGGCAGCCGAGGCGGAGGCCATCGTCGAGGTGGCGGTCAGATCGGTCTGCGCGGTCGGCTGCGCGGCGAGGTAGGCCTGGTACGCGGCAGTGGTGTGCTCGGACACCAGCCGGTCGCCCGCGAGCAGGCTGCCGCAGAGCACAAATGTCAGTATCCCGAGGACGACCAGCGGCCCGCGCACCGCCGCAGCGCCCTGCCAGAATGTGCGTGGCGCGAGGCGGGCTCGGTGGGATGAGCGCAGTAACGAACGCGACGAGGATGGCTGCGGGGTACGTAGCGGGGACTGCAGCGACATCAGCGGCTCGCCTCCGACTCGGTACGCAGCAGGGAGCTGATCGACAAGGCGGAGGCGGCGTACCAAACGAAGCAGCCCGCTGCGAGGACACAAAGCACCGCGATGCCGGCGCCGCCCAGGATCGCAGGCCACGGCGAGGTCGTATCCGGAACGGGAACTGCGGGCGAGCCGTCCCTGGCGACGATCGTCAGTGGCACGATCCGTTCCGCCAGGGCGCCGCCGATCAGGCAGCCGGCGCAGACCGCGACCGCCGCCTCGAAGGCCTGCTGCACGGCGAATGCCAGTCCCACCCGGCCCGGGTCGAGGCCGAGCGCGCGGGCGATGGCGATCTCCCTGGCGCGGTATCGGATCTCGCTCGCCAGCCGCGTCGCGAAGCCGATCAGCGCCAGCAGCGCGACGGCCACGGCCGCGATGCGAAGCGCGCCGGCCGGTCCGGCCCGCACCGGGTCGTCGGCGTAGTCGGTGCGGACGGCGAGCCGGTCGATCACTGTCGTGCCGGGCTGCGCCTTGGCGGCTTCGGCGGCTAGGGCGTCGATGTGCCCGGGCTCGGCCTTGAGCCACCACTCGAGGTCGCCGACCAGGACTGTACTGCTGGCCGGCCCGGACGCGTCGGCGTCGGCCTGGTCGAGCAGCAGCCCGTCACCCGACGGCCCGATCGTGGGAATCGCGTTCGCCTCGCCGTAGATGCGCACGGGGATCGTTCTGCCCTCGACGACGATCACGGCCGTGTCCCCGATGTGCTTACCGGAGGCGGCCAGGAAGCCCGGGGTGGCGACGGCGCCGATGGCTGTGGGCGCGGCGTCCGGACTCGCGATCGCGGAGACCACCGTGGTGCCCGAGTCGGCGCCCGCGGTGATGGCCCAGTGCTGGTCGGCGGGCAGCGCGACCGGCGAACCGTCGGCCTGCACGGAGTCCAGCCGGAGGCCGGGCTGGGCCGCGCCGGCGATCGTCCGGTTAAGCAGCAGGTTCAGCCGTGTCAGCCGAAGTGGCCACGCCGCGTCCGCGCCGTCGCCGACGAGCTTGTCTAGCTCGACACCGATCTGCTGCTGACCGCTGCCTGCGGCGACCGGAAGGTAAATGGATTCTGCTTCACCGACCGCACCCTGGAAGGTCAGCTCCAGGCTGCCGCCGGTGTCGGCCGCGGAGCCGGTCAGGGTCAGGCCGACGGTCACCGACTTCGGGCGACCGGGTAATGCGAGGCCGGGTTCGGTGGCGATCTGACCGGACGTCTCGGCCTTCAGCAGCGGGGAGGTTATGCCGCTGATACCGCCGGGGCCGAGGTCGGTGCGAAGTTCGCCCGCCGCGGCCAGCTGGGCCGGATCGGCGATCAGGATCTGGGTGGTGCCCTCAGAGGAGTCCGCGCCGATGGCCCCGGACAGCCGGGAGATCTGGGCGGCGCCCGCCAGGTACGTCAGATTGCCGACACTGTCGGCTTGGCTCAACGGCTGCTCGGTGACGCCGGTGACGCGCACGTCGGTTCCGACCGAGTAGTCGGCCTGGTCTACGGCCGAGCGCGCGGCTGCGGTCAGGAAGCTGTCGGCGAGGATGACCGTGCCGATGGCCATGACGAGCAGCACCACCGGGCCGCCGGCCGCACGTCCGGCCCGCGCCGCCGACCAGGCGCCATAGGGAGCGGCCCAGCTGCGCGCGCGCCGGGCCAGCAGTTCGATCGCCTTGCCGGTCCACGGAATCACCCGCAGGCTGAGCACCGCGCAGGCGAGCACGGCGATCGACGGGGCGAACACGACCACCGGGTCCACCAGGCCGAGGGCCGCCTCGGCGGGACCGTGCGCCGTCAGCTCCCACAGTGAGAGGGCGCCGAGCAATACCAGCGCCGCCTCGGCGCCGAGGCCGACGACGGCGCCGCGGGTGCGCTCGCCGCCGGCCGGTCGCATTCCTGCGTAGATCGCGAGGATTGCGGTCGCCGCAAGCCAAGAACCCGCCGCGGCGGCCCAGACGGCGAATGCCGATACGGGCACGGAACCACCCGCCGAGACCAGTCCGGCCAGCGGGCCGGCCAAAAGGATGGCGGGGACCTGCGCGAGCGCGCACAGCACCGCCGCTTCGATGGCGCCGCAGCCGGCGAGCTGACGGGGTGTCGCGCCGCGGGCGAGCATGAGAACGGTGCCGGTTCGCCGCCCGGCCGCCAGCAGTCGCGCGGTGAACGCCAACGCGCCGCCCGCGACCGCGAGCAGAAGTACGCACGGGATCGCAATCGCGGTGCGGGCGACCGCGAGCTCCTGCACCACGCCCGCGAGCAGGCTGGGCAGCCCGGTGATCGCGGTGGTCGCGCTACCTAGCTTGGCGTCCGCAGCCAGCACGTTCATCAGGGCGTGCAGAGACGAGGAAACTGCGGATACGTTCGAGCCGCTCAGCTGTGAGACGTCGGGGACGATCAGGTACTTGCATGTGCCGAGGCCGATAATGCCGCCGTTGAAGGCCTCGGGGGCGACGTATAGAGCCAGCGAGTCGGCGAGGCCACTTTGCGCGAATGTGTTGTACGCGTCGGAGGCGGGTCGGTAAATGCCTGCGACGGTGAACGTGCCTGATCCGGCGACGGAGGTGAACTCGTAACTTGATCCGACGGCGAGGTGGTAGCGGCTCGCCGTGCTCTGTGAGATGTCGACCTGGATCTGGCCGCCGCCCGTAGCCGATGCGGCTGATGGCTTGTGACCCTCGATGATTTTTGCGTGATCGGGCAGTTGGTCCGAGGCCCAGAAGGTCAACTGCGTGCCGGCGGCCAATTTGTCGGACGGCGTCGAGCCGGGGCCGGACGACGCGGTCTGGCTGTAGAAGACCGAATCGGTCTCCGCAGAAATCTGCGGCAGGTAGTTGTGCACATCGGCGGTCAACGCCGTGGTCGCGGCCACCGGGTCGATGTTGCCGGCGCCGTTATCGATCTCGATGCGCAACTGTGCGGGGCTCGCCTCGTCTACCGCACGCACCACCGCTTCTTCACGGGTCGCGGACGCGAAGGCGGCGATGGTCGTCAACGCCGTGCTCGCGGCCAGGACCGAGAGGAAAGCGGCGAGCAATACCCAGGCCTGGGTTTTCGCACGGCGCGCGGCCAGTGCGCACAAAATCAACACTTCACTCTTCCCACCCATCCGAAGCCGCAACGGGACTCGCGCCGTCCCGATCCCACCCCCGCCGGTCAAGCACCTCGCCCGCTCCCGGCCCGAGGGCCGGAAGCGGGCGAAGCAGGTCGTGCATGTTGTCGAGCTATGTGCTGATCAGTACTACTTGGTGAAGCCGATGTTCTGCCACACGGTGTCGGCAAGGCCGAACGCACCGAAGTTGGCGAGGTTCTTCACCTGGCCGTAGAGCTGCGGCCGCTGGTAGAACGGGATGACTCCGGCTTCCTGCCAGATCGCCTCGTCCGCCTTGTTGATGTCGGCGGTGGCGGTGGCGGTGGACGTCTGAGTCAGCGCGGTGTTCATCATCGTGTCGATGGCCGCGCTGCCGGCCCGGGTGTAGTTGTAGCCCCAACTTCCGTTCGAGTAGTTCAGGAAGGACGTGACGCTACCGGAGATCGGGAAGTCGGTGCCCTGCCAGGTGAACACGGTCAGGTCGAACTTACCGGCGGAGACGTCGGTGAAGAACGGGTCGCCCTCGCTGCTGGTGGTGACCTTGATGCCGACCTGCTTGAGCATCTCGGTGACGAGCGTGGACTCGTTGGTGGCCACCGAAACGTCCGACGGGATCAGCATGGCCAGGTCGAGCTCCTTGCCGTCCTTCGTCCGGTAGGTGCTTCCGGGCGAGAGGGTCCAGCCGGCCGCGTCGAGCAGCTTCTCGGCTGCCGACACGTCGTACGTGCCCACCGAGCCCGCGGTGTTGGTGTATCCGGCCTGGTTCGGCATGAAGAAGTGGTTGTTCACCAGAGTCTGCGAGGACGGCAGGCCGGCCAGGTCGGACTTGGCGATCGCGGCACGGTCGAGCGCCTCGGAGACGGCCTGACGCACACTGACGTTGCTGAGGTTCGGCGAGGTCGCGTTGAGCGTCATCTGCCGGTACCAGGGGCCGCCCGCGGTCAGGATGACCGAGTTCTTGGTGGCCTTCGCGGTCTTGTACCCGGATGCGTCCGGACCGATGTCGAAGGAGTCGATCTCACCGTTGGCGAAGGCCTGGGCCTCCGCGTTGACCGCGATCGACTTGAAGACGATCGAGCTCAGCACCGGCTTGTCGCCCCACCACTTCGGGTTCGGCACCAGGGTGACGGTCTGGTCGGTCTGGCTGACCGCACTGACCTCGAACGGGCCGGCCGACAGGCCGAGCGCGCTGGTCAGCTTGTTGTTGAAGTCGGCCGGGGTGTCGACCTCCGATGCCGGGTAGAGCGGGTAGAACAGCGACTTCCAGTCCGTGAACGGCGTGGAGTAGGTCACCACGACCTCGGTCGGGCTCGTACCCTCGGCGACGTTCGAGATCTGGCTGTAGCCGACCGTCGAGCTCGGGTTGTAGCCGGCCGTGACGCCGTTGAGCGCCTTCCAGTTGGCAGCGAAGTCCTTGTAGGTGACGGGAGTGCCGTCGGACCACACGGCCTTCGGGTTCAGCTCGTAGGTGACGGTCTCCTTCCCGTTCACCATGGCTTCGGTCGGCTCGCCGGTCAGGTAGTCCGGGTCGTACGACGGCGTGCCATTGGCCGAGAAGTGGTACAGGTTGGGCAGCATCGCGGTCATGACGGTCTGCGTGTCGCCGGTCACGTTGCCGTTAGTGGAGTAGATGTTCCACTGGGAGCTCCACTCCTGCATCGGCAGGCGGAGTGTGCCGCCCTGCTGCAGGCTGCTGACCGCCTGGGCGTTGATCTCCTCCAGAGTGGCGGAGACCGGCTTAGCCGCCGGGGCGGAGCTGCCGGAGCTACTGCATGCACTGCTGGTCAAAGCGACAGCGACAAGTGACGCGGCGAGAATGCCGGTCGACTTAGTGAGGCGCATCATGCCCCCTTCATTCCTTGTTCGTAGGTTTCCTGGGTGGTGCCTCCGCCGCCGCAACCATGCGGTGCGGACGAAGTGGGAGCGAGTCAGACCACGGTCAGCGCCGCCGCGAAGTGGCAGGCCGCCTGGTGGCCGGACTCTAGCTCGTACAGCTGCGGATCCTCGCCGATACAACGGGCCTGGTCCGCCTCGCCGAGGGTCTTGAATTTCGGGCAGCGGTTGCGGAACCGGCACCCGGTCGGGATGTTCGTGGGCGAGGGCAGGTCCCCCTCGAGCAGGATCCGCTGCCGCTCGCGCTCCTTGTGCGGGTCCGGCACCGGGATCGCCGAGAGCAGGGCCTGCGTGTACGGGTGCGACGGCGCGTCGAAGATCGCGTGCACGTCGCCGACCTCGACGATCCGGCCGAGGTACATCACCGCGACCCGGTCCGAGGTGTGCCGCACCACCGAGAGGTCGTGCGCCACGAACAGGTAGCTCAGGTCCAGCTTGGCCTTGAGCTCCTCCAGCAGGTTGATCACACCCGCCTGGATGGACACGTCGAGGGCTGAGACCGGCTCGTCCAGGATGACCAGCTTGGGCTCGAGCGCGAGCGCGCGGGCGATTCCGATGCGCTGGCGCTGGCCGCCGGAGAATTCGGCCGGAAAGCGGGAGGCGTGCTCCGGCTCGAGTCCGACGAGCCTGAGCAGTTCGGTCACCCGCGGCCCGATCTTGTCTTTGGACCAGCCGAAGGAGCGCAGCGGCTCGGCGAGGATCGAACCGACCGGCATGCGGGGGTCCAGGCTCGCCATCGGGTCCTGGAACACGACCTGCACGTCGCGGCGCAGCTCGCGACGCTCGCGCTTGCCCAGCTTGTGGGTGTCCTTGCCGAGCACCACGATCCGGCCCTGCTGCGGCTGCACGAATTCGAGCAGCTGCATGAGGGTGGTCGTCTTCCCGCAGCCGGACTCGCCGACCAGGCCGACCGTCTCGCCTGAGCGGATCTCCAGGTCGATGCCGTCCACGGCGCGCACCTCGCCGACCTTGCGCTTGGCGATCGCGCCGGCCAGCAGCGGGAAGTGCTTGTGCAGTCCGGACACCTCGAGCACGGCGGGGCGCTGGTCGCGCGGGATCTTGGCGATCCGCGCCTCGGGGATCTCCGGCACCGGGAACACCTCGTTCACCGGGAGAGTGCCGTTGACGAGTTCGACGCTGCGGTGGCAGGCGGAGTGGTGCGCTTCGCTGCCCGCCTTCGCCAGCGGGGGTTCGACCTCGCGGCAGATGTCGAGCACGATCGGGCAGCGGGCCTGGAACGGGCAGCCGACCGGCAGCGCGCTCAGGTTCGGCGGATTGCCCTCGATCGGTGTCAGGGCCGTGCGCTCGTCGTCGTCCAAGCGCGGAATCGAGCCGAGCAGTCCGATGGTGTAGGGCATCCGGGGCTCGTAGTAGATGTCCTCCACGACACCGGTCTCCACCGGCTTGCCCGCGTACATCACCATGACCCGGTCGGCGAAGCCGGCCACCACGCCGAGGTCGTGTGTGATCATCACGATGGCCGCGCCGGTCGCCTCCTTCGCCGACTTGAGCACCTCGAGGATCTGCGCCTGGATGGTGACGTCAAGGGCGGTGGTCGGCTCGTCCGCGATGATCACGGCCGGATCGTTGGCGATGGCCTGGGCGATCATCGCGCGCTGGCGCATGCCGCCGGAGAACTCGTGCGGGAAGTTGTCCACCCGCCGCTGCGGGTCGGGGATGCCGACCAGGTCGAGAAGTTCGATGGCGCGGGTACGCGCCTGTGTCTTGGAGATGTTTTGGTGGATCTGGAGGGCCTCGATGATCTGGGTGCCGATGGTGAAGACCGGGGTGAGCGCGGAGAGCGGGTCCTGGAACACCATCGCCAAGTCCTTGCCCCGGATCTTCGACATCTCCTTGTCGTCGAGTCCGAGCAGTTCTCGGCCGCCGAGTCGGACGGAGCCGGTGATGTGCGCCGCCTCCGGCAGCAGGCCGAGCACGGCCATCGCGGTGACCGACTTGCCGGAACCGGACTCGCCGACGATGCCGAGCACCTCGCCCGGCATGAGCTGGTAGGACACGCCGCGCACGGCGCGCACGGCGCCCGCCTCGGAGGGGAAGGAGACGGCCAGGTTCGAGACTTCGAGGGCCGGTTCGTCGCTGTAGCTCACGGTTCGCCCGTTCTGGGACGTCAGGGGCATGGACTGATTCGGGTTCTGGCTCACGACTCGGTCACCTCGACGGGCTGCACGGGCCGGGAAGAACCGGCCTCGGAATCCGCGAGCATGGCCTCGAAGGCCGCCTGGCCGATCTTCTTCTTGGCACCCTGGGCGTTGGGGTCGAGGGCGTCGCGAAGGCCGTCCCCGATCATGTTGACCGACAGCAGCAACAGCACGAGGCAGGCGATCGGAAAGACGAGCAGCCACTGGTAGGAGCTCAGGTCCTGCTGCGCGTTGTCGATCAGCGTGCCGAGAGAGACGTCGGGCGCCTGGACGCCGAAGCCGAAGAAGGACAGGTTGACCTCGCCGAGGATGGTCGCCGCGACATTCAGCACCGCGTCGATGATCAGCAGGGAGGCGATGTTCGGCAGGATGTGCCGCACGATGATCCGCGGACCGGACACGCCCATGAACCGTGCCGCGGACACGAATTCCCGGTTCTTGAGATTCATCGTCTGCGCCCGGACGATGCGCGCGGTGACCATCCAGGCGAAGGCGGCCAGCAGCGGGATCATGAGCGTCCAGGTGTGGCCCTTGTACAGCGGCGAGAGGATCGCGAGCATGAGCAGCGCGGGCAGCACGAGGAACAGGTCGATGCCCCAGCTCAGAATGCGGTCGGTCCAGCCGCCGTAGTAGCCGGCGAAGGCCCCGACCACCGCGGCGATCGCGGTCGTCAGCAGACCGCCGACGAGGCCGATGATGAGGGACTTCTGCAAACCTCGCATGGTCAGTGCGAACAGGTCCTGGCCGGTTTGGGTGGTGCCGAACCAGTGGCCGCCGGAGGGCGGGGTCTCGAAATTCTGGAAATCGATGTCGGTGTACTGCCACTGGTCGATATGCGGTCCGACGAAGGCGGCGAGGAACATCAGGATCACGATGGCCAGGCCCGCAGTCGCGCCTTTGTTCCGCAGGAACCGCTTGAGCACGAGCCGGCCGCGGCCGGTGCCCGCCTCGGAGGACGCGCTGTCGGACTCGTCTGAGCCGACCGCGTCGGCGAGCGCGTTGGCGTTCATGGACATGTCTGGATTGCCTTTCCTAGCTACTTCGCCGACTCAGACGCGCACGCGCGGGTCGAGGGCCACGGTAAGGATCTCCGAGATGAGCCCGGCCACCAGCACCAGGATCGCGGTGAAGATGCCGACGGCGGCCGTGGAGTTGACGTCCTGGAACCCGATGCTCTCGATGAACCACTCTCCCATGCCGTGCCAGGTGAAGATGATCTCGGTGAACACCGCACCGATGAACAGCAGTACCGCGTTGTAGCTCAGCAGCGTCGCCACCGGGATGATCGCGGTCCGCGCGCCGTGCTTGAAGATCGCCTGGTTCTTCGTCAGGCCCTTGGCACGGGCGGTGCGCAGAAAATCGCTACCCATGACGTCGAGCATCGTGGCACGCTGATATCTGCTGAAGAAGGCGATCGAACCCAGTGAGACGCTCGCCGTGGGGAGGATCAGGTGCTGGAAGCGGTCCACCAGGTCGGGCCAGGTCCAGAACGACCCGTTCGCGTTGCCCACCTCGTTGACGTAGTCGAGGAAGTGGGTGTTGCTGGCGTTGTTGAACCAGACCGCGAACATCTGCAGCAGGATCGCGAGCGTGAACACCGGCATCGCGAACACGACCAGCGAGGCGCTGGTCGAGACCCGGTCGAACAGCTTGTACTGGCGCACGGCGCCCCACACTCCGACGATCACGCCGCCGACCGAGCCGATGATCGTGGCGAGCACCAGCAGCCGGGTGGAGACGCCGACCCGGCGCACCATGTCCTGCCACACCGAGTTGCCGCCGATCTCGATGCCGAGGTTGCCGTGCAGCACGCCGTCGACCCAGTTCGCGTACCGGGTCCAGATCGGGGTGCCGCGCCACTCGTTCCGCGCGAGCAACTGTGCCTTGATCGCCTCGGCGCTCGGCTGCGGGTGCTTGGCCAACCAGTTGTTCTCCGGATGGAAGACCATGGCCGCCAGCAGGTACGTGACGGACGCGGCGATGATCACCAGGAACAGGTAGTTGATCATCCTCCGGAGGAGGTACGCGGCCATCGGCAACCCTTCTTGCATCGCGGGCAACCCGGTCTGTACATGGCAAAGCGGGCCAGTACGGTTGCCGGGCGCCCGAGGATTTCTCGGACAGTCCCATGGTGGTCGGCAGCTGGTGGCCGCCGGCCTACGTCTTGCTCCGCGCGGCGGCCCACACTCGCCGCACGGCTCGATTTTCTTCCTTCTCGTCGTACTCACAGCAGCATGACGAACCCGTCGGAGAGCTGAGAGCCCCGTTCGCGAGCCGGAAAATCTTCGTCCACCGGCCATGGTGGCGAAGACTCATGCTTTGCTGGTGTTTTTCTACCGCACGTTTGAGTGCCACCGGGAGGGTTTCCCTAGTCACGATCCGATCAAGAAACAGCTGAGGGATAGTACTGTTTCGCCCCCGTTTCTCCGTCTCAGATCTTGGAATTTCCCCACCGCACGGCGCCCACCTGCCCGGAAACGCCCTGGTCAGCGCGCATGGCAGGTGAATACTGTATAACGCTGCCCGCAATCCGAGCCATTACACACCCCGCAACGTGGGTTCACCCGGACCGGCGACGAGGTCCGCTTTACACCCGAAAGTCCCCTGCGCGGCCTTTCGGCTATCCGCAGGGGACCTCGGTACTGCCTTGGAGCTTTAAGTGGACGCCCGGCTCATTCCGGGCGAATCGGTCGGCTCAGCCGTCCGTCGACGCGAAGTGACAGGCGGTCAGATGCGTCGCGCCGAGGCCCCGGTCCACCAGCGCCGGCTCCTCGTCGGCGCAGCGGGCCGCGTCCGCCTCGGACAGGGTCATCCGCAACGGGCAGCGGGTGCGGAAGCGGCAGCCGGAGGGCGGATTCGCCGGGGACGGGACGTCGCCCTGCACGATGATGCGCGCGCGTTCGCGCTCCCGGCGCGGGTCCGGGATCGGGATCGCCGAGATCAGCGCCTTCGTGTACGGGTGCTGGCTCGAGTCGAAAAGTGCCGTGGTGTCCGCGATCTCCACGATCTTGCCCAGGTACATGACCGCGACCCGGTCCGCGATGTGCCGGACCACCGAAAGGTCGTGCGCGACGAACAGATAGGCCAGGCCCATCTCGTCCTGCAGGTCCTCGAGCAGGTTGATCACGCCGGCCTGGATCGAGACGTCGAGCGCGGACACCGGCTCGTCGAGCACCAGCACCTTCGGCCGCAGTGCGAGCGCGCGGGCGATGCCGATGCGCTGGCGCTGACCGCCGGAGAACTCGTGCGGGAACCGGTTGCCGTGCTCCGGATTCAGGCCGACCAGACGCATCAGCTCGGCGACCTGGCCGGGGCCGTCGTTCGCGTAGAGCCCGTGGATCTTGAGTGGTTCGGCGATGATCTCGCTGACCGTGATCCGCGGGTTCA
>Ga0073928_10009667_pt1 | contig 11685 bp, 6 predicted proteins | sample PaiPotPPA55metaG_FD_76969 | JGI IMG/M metagenome (GOLD analysis project Ga0073928, IMG submission 76969) | Iron sulfur acid spring bacterial and archeal communities from Banff, Canada, to study Microbial Dark Matter (Phase II) - Paint Pots PPA... ...
CGACGACGAGCGGGACCAGCATCACGGCGAGCTACAACTCGACCAGCGAGACGCTGCTTCTGTCGGGCAGCGATACGCTCGCGCATTACCAGTCGGTGCTCGATTCGGTCTCGTTCAACTCGACCAGCCTCAACCCGACCGACTACGACGCGGTCACGACGCACCAGGTCACCTGGGTGCTCAACGACGGCTCGGGCTCGAACAACCTGAGCTCGCCGGCGACGACGACCGTGAGCCTGACGGCAGTGAACAATCCGCCGACGCTCACCGGGACGACGAATGCGTCCTATACGGAGCTCGCCTCGGCGGTGACGCTGTCGCCGAGCGTGACGGTGGCGGACCCGGACAATCTCGCCCTCACGGGCGCGACCGTCGTGATCGCGGGCGGCACCTTCGCGAACGACGGCGACGTGCTCGCCGCGACGACCAGCGGCACCTCGATCACGGCGAGCTACAACTCGACGAGCGAGACGCTGGTGCTGAGCGGGTCCGACACGCTCGCCGACTACCAGTCGGTGCTCGACACCGTGACGTTCGCCGACCCCGGCAACCACAATCCGACGAGCTTCGGCTCCGACCCGACGCGGACCGTCACCTGGGTGCTCAACGACGGCGTTTCGTCGAACAATCTCAGCACGGCGCATACCTCGACCATCAGCATCACGGCGGTGAACGACCCGCCGACGCTGGCGAACGTCGCGACCAGCGACCACTTCACGCAAGGTGCGGGCGCGGTCGTGCTGTCGAGCGCGGCCTCGGTCAGCGATCCCGACAATCTCAACCTCGCCAGCGCCACCGTCTCGATCACGACCGGCACCTTCGCGGGCGACGGCGACGTGCTCGCCGCCAATACGTCGGGCACCTCGATCACGGCGAGCTACAACTCGACGACCGAGACGCTTCTCCTCAGCGGTGCCGACACGCTGGCGCATTACCAATCGGTGCTTGACTCGGTGTCGTTCAACTCGACCAGCCTCAACCCGACCAACTACGGCGCGGTGCTCGCCCACCAGGTCGTCTGGCTGCTCAATGACGGTTCGGCCTCCAGCAACCTGAGCACGGCGGTGACTAGCACGGTGACCATCACGCCGGTGCATCAACCGCCGACGCTCGCGTCGGTGGCGGCCTCCGATACGCTGCCGCTCAACCAGACGATCACGGTCTCGCCGCACGCGGTGGTGTCCGACCCGGACAACCTGACGATCGCCAATGCGACGCTGGCGCTGACCGGCGGCACCTTCTCGGGCGATGGCGACGTGCTGGCGGCCAACGTGTCCGGCACAAGCATCACGGCGAGCTACAATTCGACGAGCGAGACGCTGACGCTGACGGGCAGCGACACGCTCGCGAACTACACGAGCGTGCTCGACAGCGTCACCTTCAGCTCCGGGCCGAACCCGAGCAACTCGGGCGTCGATCCGGCGCGCACGCTCACCTGGACCGTGAACGACGGCGCGGCGTCGAACAACATCGCCAGCGCGACGACGACCATCAGCGTCTCGACGCCCACCAAGAACGACTTCAACGGCGACCATACCTCGGACATCGCGTTCCAGGACACGGCGCCGGCGACCAGCGGCGGCGGCGGGCGCGGCCATGGCACCTCCGATCCCACGTCGGGCGACGCGCAGATCTTCCTCATCAACAATGGGGCGGTTTCAGCCACGCAGACCCTGTCGGCGCCGGGATCGAACGCCTGGAGGATTGTCGGCTCGGCCGATTTCAACGGCGACGGCAACTCCGACATCGTCTGGCAGAACACCAGCACCGGCGCGCCGATGATCTGGACGATGAACGGCACGACCTACTCCAGCTCCACGACGCTGACGTCGCCGGGCTCGAGCTGGACGGCGGTCGGCACCGGCGACTTCAACGGCGACGGTCACCCGGATCTCCTGTTCCAGAACACTGACGGCACGCCGATGATCTGGACCATGAACGGCACGTCGGTCAGCTCGACGGCGCTGCTACCCGATCCGGGCTCGAGCTGGCACGTCGCAGCTGCCGCCGATCTCAACGGCGACGGCAAGTCGGACATTGTGTTCCAGAATACCGACGGCACGCCGCAGGTCTGGCTGATGAACGGCACGACGATCTCCGCGGCTGCCACGCTCTCCGATCCGGGTTCGGCCTGGAAGCTTGTTGGCGCCGCTGACTTCAACCACGATGGCGACGCCGACCTCCTGTTCCAGAACACCAGCACCGGCGCGCCGATGATCTGGACGATGAACGGCACGTCGGTGACGAACCAGACCACGCTTGCCGCCGCGGGCTCCGGCCTGTCGTTGATCGGGGCCGGCAACTACTTCGGCGGCACCCAGCCGGATCTGCTGTTCCAGAACACCAGCACGGGCGCGCCCGTGATCTGGACGATGAGCGGGACCTCGGTCACCGGCTCGACGACGCTGGCGAGCCCGGGCAGCAGCCAGTGGCACGCCAACGCGGGGTAGTCGGTCGGCACGAAGGGAATGAGCCGTGGCCCATGCGGCGCTCGGCATAGAGCCCGCGGCGCGCTTTCGGTCCGCACCGCTTGGCGAAGGGCTTGCGCGCCTTGGCGGCGCCGTCTCGGCAATTGGCGCGGTGTCCGCCGTCAGCCGCCGCCAAATCAATTGAAGTGGTAGTTCACGCCGAGGCGGAAGATGTGGTCGTGCACCGAGAACACGCTGCTCGTCGTCTGCACGGTGGCCGGTGCCTGGAACGGATCGAGCGCGCTGGTGAACGAGTCGTTGATCTTGCCGAGATCGACATAGAGGTACTCGGCCTTCGCCGACCAGCGGCTCCACAACGGAATTTCGGTGCCGGCGCCCACCGTCCAGCCGATCCGGTTGTGGCTGAAGACCCCTTGCATCGGCGCGCCCGCGGCGAAGAACGGCGGCTGCGCGATCAGCGTCACGGTGTCCTCGATGCGGCCCCAGGCGGCGCCGCCGGTCGCGTACCAGAGCGAGCCGTTGGGTGCGACCCAGCCGAAGCGGGCTCGCGCGGTGGCGAGCCATTTGATGGCCTGGTTGTCGGTGATCCCGAGCGGCAGGCCCGGGGTGACGGCCACGGTCGGCGGCGGCTGCAGGCATTGCGAGACGCACGCCGAATCCGTCTGGTTTGTCCATTGCCAGTCGACCTCGACGCCGGCCACCCAGGACGGGGCCACCTGCCGGTTCCAGCCGAGCTGGACGCCGAACACGCCGCCCAGCGGCGCGTGCGTGTAGGTGTCCGCGCCCCCCACCGGGAACGGAACGGTGGGCGGGGAGAAGATGAACGGGTTGCTGGTCGGATTGTGCGCGATCGCGCCGCCCGCACTGAGGCCGCCGTAGAACCCGTTCCAGTTCGCCGCGCGCGGCGCGGCCTCGTAGGCGCTCGCATAGGCCATCGGCGCAGCGCCGGCGCCGAAGTGATAGTTCACGCCGAGGCGGACGATGTGATCGTGCAGATAGGTCGAGCTTGTCGTCACCGCCGTCGTGGCGGGCGGAAAACCGCCCTGGGCGAGAACGCTCAGCGGGCTCGAGAACGCATTGTTCACGCTGCCGAGGTCGACGTAGAGATATTCGGCTTTCAACGTCCAGCGCGGCGCGATCGGGGTCTCGATGCCGCCGCCGATCGTCCAGCCGACTTTGTTCTGGCTGAAGCTCGCCGTGGTGGTCGGGCCCGCCGCGAAGAATGTATCGCCCGTCACGGCGAGGTTCTGAGTGACGTGACCCCACGCCACGCCGCCGGTCGCGTACCACAGCGAGCCGCCCGGCGAGAGCCAGCCGATGCGGCCGCGCGCGGTCCCGAACCACTTCATCGACTCCTGGTCGGTGATCAGCAGCAGGGCCGGCGGCGTGCTCGCCGGCAGGCACGCATAGGTGCACACCGTGTCCGTGCGGTTCGACCACTGCCAGTCGGCTTCGACGCCGAGCACCCAGGAGGGCGCCGCGTGCCAATTCCAGCCGGCCTGCAGGCCGAAGATTCCGCCCGCGGGCGCGTGACTGAAGATGCCGGTGCCGAACTGCGGCGCCGCTAATCCGGGGAGCGCGGTCGTGTCGTTCGTCGGGTTGCGGCCGAACGCCATGCCGGCATTGATGCCGCCGTAGAATCCGTTCCAAGGATCGACCGCGGCGGCGGGCGGCGCCTTATAGACGGGGACGGCAACGTCCGCCGCCATCGCGGCGCCGGACATCAATCCGATCAGCCCGATGCTGCGCATCAGCAGATGTTTCATGCCTGCCCCCGGGCTCCGATCTGTCCAACGCGCGTGCACATACAGGTCCGATCGCTACCCAACCCTGGTGAGTATATTTAGCGAATCGAGGGCACGCTGTGACTTTTTCGCAACTGCTGGTAATAAAGTGGCATGGTGCACTCGTTGTTAACAGACTTGAAGCGGGTTCACGCGCTGGTCGAAAGCCGGCCTTCCGGATCGCATTACGGCCGCTGACTCGGAGCCAATTTCTCATGTTGGATCAGCTCTTTACTGGAACTGCCCGAGGGATCGAAGGGAGCGAATCGCCGGCGCCAATTCGGGTGGACGCCGGGCCGCATAATCGGATAAGGGTGGGTCGAGGTTGAGCGCGCCAACCCCTCCCGGAATCATATGAATATCGCCGTCACCGCAACCCCCGGCATGTCAGGCTTGGCCTGCCTGTCGGCGATTGCGCGCTTTCATGGCCTCGACCTCTCCGAGCCCTACCTTTTGCAGGTTGCAAGCCCCGGCCGCGACGGCCGCGTGACGCCCGCCAATCTGGTCCAGGTCGCCCACAAGGTCGGCCTCACCGCCAAGCTGGTGAAATTGTCGTGGCGCCGGATCGCCGCCCTCGGGCAGGCGCTGCCCGCGATCCTGCCCCTGCGCGACGGCGAGGCGGTGATCTTCTCCGGCCTGCGCGAGACCGAGGCGGGCCTCGAGGTCGTCGTGCGCGACCTGCGCGAGCCCCAGCTCGGATTCCAGTTCTGGGGCCGCGCCGCCCTCGAGGCGCGCTGGGACGGCAGCGTCGTCCTCATCAAGCGCAAATACGCCCTGACCGACGCTGCCCAGCCGTTCGGCATCCGCTGGTTCATCCCCGAGTTCCTGCGCCAGCGCCGCGCCTTCGGCGACGTGGTCGTCGCGGCGCTCACCCTGCACGTGCTGGCGCTCGCCACCCCCATCTTCTTCCAGCTGATGATCGATCGCGTCGTCGTGCACCGCGTGCAGGCGACCATGGTGGTGCTCACGATCGGCGTCGTGCTCGCGATCCTGTTCGACGCCGCGCTCGGCTACGCGCGCGGCCTGATCCTCCTCTATGCGACGAGCAAGATCGACATCCGCCTCGCCACCACGATCTTCCGCAAGATGATCTCGCTGCCGGTCGACTTCTTCGAGCGCAACCTCGCCGGCGTCATCTCCAAGCACATGCAGCAGGACCAGCGCATCCGCGAGTTCCTGTCCGGCCGTCTCCTCTTCACCCTGCTCGATGCGACCGCGCTGTTCGTGTTCCTGCCGATCCTCATCTTCTACAGCTGGGAGCTCACCCTGGTGGTGCTGTTCTGCGCCTCGCTGATCGCCGCCATCATCGGCGTGCTGGCGACGACCTTCCGCCGGCGGCTGACCGAGCTCTACCGCGCCGAAGGCGAGCGCCAGGCCATGCTGGTCGAGGCCATCCACGGCATCAACACCGTCAAGGCGCTCGGCCTTGAGCCGATGCAGTCGAAGGCCTGGGACCAGAGCTCGGCGCACGCGATCGAGCGGCGCATCGAGGTCGGCCGCATCTCGACGTTCGCCCGCGCCGCCTCCCAGACGATCGAGAAGGGGATGATGGTCGCGGTGATCTTCGTCGGCATCCAGTCGATCTTCGCCGGCACGCTGACGGTCGGCGCGCTCGTGGCCTTCCAGATCCTCGCCGGCCGCGTCACCGGCCCGCTGGTGCAGATCACGACGCTGATCAATGAGTTCCAGGAAGTCTTGCTGTCGGTGCGCATGCTCGGCAACATCATGAATGCGGCGTCCGAACCCGGCATGTCGCGCGGCCTGCGCCCGGCCGTCCGCGGCAAGGTGACGTTCGAGGAGGTGAGCTTCAACTACGGCAGCTCGCCGATCGCGGCGCTCGACCGCGTGACCTTCGCGATCGAGCCCGGCCAGGCGATCGGCATCGTCGGCCGCAGCGGATCGGGCAAGAGCACCGTGATGCGGCTGCTGCAGGGCCTGTACGCGGTCCAGCGCGGCCTCATCCGCATCGACGACTACGACATTCGCGAGCTCGACAAGGTCCACCTGCGCAATCACATGGCCGTGGTGCTGCCCGAGAGCTTCCTGTTTCGCGGCACCATCCGCGACAACATCTCGGCCGGCAAGACCGGAGCCGCGTTCGAGGAGGTCGCTTGGGCGGCGCGGCAGGCGGGCGCCGAGGAGTTCATCGAGCGGCTGCCGCAGGGCTACGACACGCCGCTCGAGGAGGGCGGCGCCAACCTCTCCAGCGGCCAGCGCCAAAGGCTCGCCATCGCGCGCGCGCTGGTGCGGCGACCGACCCTCCTGCTGCTCGACGAGGCGACCAGCGCGCTCGATCCCGAGAGCGAGATGATCGTGCAGGACAACATGTCGCGCATCGTCGAGGGGAAGACGACGGTCATCGTCTCGCACCGGCTCTCATCGCTGCGCAATTGCGACAACATCCTGGTGTTCGACAAGGGTCAGATCGTCGGCAGCGGGCCGCATGACAGCCTGCTGGCGAGCTGCGTGACCTATCGGCTGTTGTGGGACAAGCAGAGCAGGTCGTTCCGATGAGCGCGCGATTGGTCCCCTTCCGCAAGCCCGCGACGCCGCCGGCGAAGCGCGTCGACCAGGCCGCCGTCGCGTTCCAGCCCGACGCCGCCGTCATCGAGGAGCGCGCGCTGCCCTGGATCGCGCGCAGCGTCATCTACATCGTGGCGGCGCTGCTCGTCACCGCGGCGCTGTGGGCCTCGCTCGCCCAGGTCGACCGGGTGGTCACGGCGCGCGGCAAGCTCATCACCATCGACGCGATGATCGTGGTGCAGCCGCTCGAGACCGCGGTGATCCGCACCATCGACGTGGGCGTCGGCGACTACGTGAAGGCCGGGACCGTGCTGGCGACGCTCGACCCGACCTTCACCGAGTCGCAGGAGACCGCCAACCGCGAGCGCCTCAACAGCATGCGCGCGGAAGCGCGGCGGCTGGAAGCCGAGATCTACCAGAAGCCGTTTCCGGTCGACGACGACGCCAAGACGCTCGACCCCAAGTATCTCGCGCTGCAGACCGCGGTCTACAGTCATCGCCACGCCGAATACACGGCGGCGGTCTCCTCGTCGGAGGCCGATATCGCGCGCTACCAGGCGGCGCTGTCGACCAACCGCCAAGCGCAGCAGGGCCTGCAGGAACGCCTGAAGGTGGTTACCCAGATCGAGGGGATGCGCCAGGAGCTCTTCAGCCTCTCGGCCGGCTCCAAGCTCAACCTGCTCACCAGCAAGCTCGACCGCCTGAGCCTGAGCGACCAGCTTGCCGAGAAGCAGTACCAGGAGAAGGAGCTGCTCCAGCAGGTCGCGGCGGCGCGCGAGCAGAAGGAGAAATACATCAACAACTGGGTGCGCGAGGTGGGCGAGCGGCTCACCACCGTGCAGCAGGACATCTCGACCGCGACCCAGCAGCTCGCCGCCGCCGAGCGCCGCCGCTCCCTCGTCGTGCTGCGCGCGCCCGCCGACGGCATCGTGCTCGAGCTCGCCCACCGCTCGATCGGCTCGGTCGCCAAGGAAGCCGAGCCGCTGGTCACGCTGGTGCCGGTGGGCAACAAGATCGAGGCCGAGGTCGACATCGACAGCGCGGACGTGGCGCGGCTGCGCATCGGCGACCCGGTGCGCGTCAAGCTCGACGCGCTGCCTTACCAGCGCCACGGCACGATCTCGGGCCTCCTGCGCATCGTCACCGAGAACTCGTTCCAGGACGACAAGGGCGGCGCCCGCGGGCCGACCGACAAGCCGGACGGCCAGCCCGCCTTCTTCCGCGCCCGCATCTCGCTCGGGCCGCTCGATCTGCGCAACGTGCCGCGCGATTTCCGCCTGATCCCCGGCATGACCACCACCGCCGAGGTGGTGGTCGGCAAGCGTACGGTGATCTCGTATCTGCTGGACCCGGTCGTGCGCCTGTTCGACGAGGGCCTGCGCGAGCCGTAGGGTGGGCAAAGGCGGCCCGTGCGCCTGAAATGCGGCAAAGCAAATGATCCGCTGTGCCCACGCGTGCGGCCGCGCAAGTTGACGTGGGCACGGCGGATCAAGCGCCGCAAATCGACCGATGGGTTCGAGGCCGCCTTTGCCCACCCTTGTATTAGCGGCCAGCATTATAACGGGATCGTTCCGCGAGGAATGGCCCGGTCCGGGTGGCCACCCGGGCCGGGCCGCCGATCGATCGGATCGATGCCCACCGGAGCCCCGTGAGGGGCTGTCCTTTGTAGCGAGATCGCGATCGGCACTTCATCGGGGCCCGGATGGTTGATGGAACCTAGGGTTCGCATGCAAGGAAGGGTCGACGAAGATGAGCAAGCATATCACGGTCTGTGCTGGGATTGACACAAGCAAGCGCAAGCTTGATGTGGCGCTAGCGGCGAAGAAGGAACGGCTGCAAGTCGACAATACGCCTGGAGGTCACGAACGATTGTCGAGTTGGCTGCGGCTGCACGGCGTGGGTCGGGTTGGGATCGAGGCGAGCGGCGGGTATGAGTTCGCGGTTGTGGCGGCGTTGCGTCGGCATGGCTTTGTTGTCGTCGTGTTTCAGCCTGCCCAGGTGCGAGCCTACGCGACATTTCACCTGCAACGGGCCAAGAACGACAAGATCGATGCCGCGCTGATTGCGAGCTGTACGGCCGAGGTCAAAAAGATCCATGCGCCGCCCGACCCGCGTTTGGCGGCATTTGCAGGGCCTCTGACGGCGATCGAGCAGATGACGGACGATCTGACGCGGCTCAAGACACGGCGCGAGTCCTGCCGCGACGCGCGCTTGCGGCAGCTGTGGAAGGAGGAGATCGCTCGCCTGCAGAAGCTGCAGCAAGCCGAGTTCAAGGCGCTGGTAGCAACGATCCGGCAGCATCAGGACCTCGCCCGGTGCCTCGCTCTGATCAACAGCGTCGAGGGGATCGGATTGCGAACCGCGGTCGCCATCCTGGTGCGCATGCCCGAGATCGGCCAAATCACCCGCGAACAAGCCGCGGCCCTCGCCGGCGTGGCACCCTACGACGATGACAGCGGCACCTATGTGGGCGTGCGTCACATCGCAGGCGGGCGCGAGCGCTTGCGCGGTGCGCTCTATGCGGCGGCGCTGCCCGCTGCCTTCCGATGGAATCCGCAGCTGATCGCGCTCTACCGCCGGCTGACAGCCGCCGGCAAGCTCCACAAGGAAACTCACGCCCCAGTTTCTTTGTTCGACTGCAGGCCGTTTCTTCGTCCCGACCTGCCGGCGCGATGACGCCGCGCGCAGACGCCGTCAAGGATGGCCGTCGCTCAGCGACGCGCCGCACGCCCCGCCATTGCCACGCCACGCCTTGACGGTGGCGAGCACGGCGTCATCCTGGCCGCAGTCGGGGCCAGCAGCCACACCCGACCAACAGGCTGCCGCTTTTAATGGTTGCTACGGCGGAACGCGCCGCGCCGTCAGGCAATCCCGGCGTTCTTGCGCGTCTCGGTCGCCGAGATCGCTTCGGTCGCCTCGTCGAGCACGATCCGCTCGACCACGTAGCCGACGTCGCGGCCGTAGAACACGTGCGTGATGTTGGGCAGCGGCACGATGACGAAGCGGCCCGCATAGGGCCGCAGCGCCGCCTCGATGCGGCGGCTCACGTCGAAGAACGACAGCGGATTCTTCGCGTCGGTGTGCTGGGTGTCGCGCACCGCGATGCACACCTGCCCGACGCGGCGAAAACCCTCCTCGATCAGCCGGCGATGGCCATCGTGGAACGGCTGGTAGCGGCCGATGAACAGCGCGGTCGGACGCTTGGGGTCGAAGGCGGGACGCAGCGTGCGGAAAATCTGCTCCGCCCAGTATTGCGGCGTGCCCTCGGCCTCGACGCGCACGTCGAAATGCTCCGGCCGCTCGAACACCCGGTTGGTGTCCTCGAACCGGCCCGCCTCGATGCGGTCGATGAACACCGTGAAGGCCGCGCCGAAGGCCGCGCGGGTCTCGGCGGTCGGGCAGATGAAGTCGGCGATGGCGACGCCGCCGCTGTCGACCACGCGGTCGCACAGCCAGCCCATGCGGCGCGCCTGCTCGACCCGGTCCTCCATCGAGAAGCCGAGGTCGCGGTTGATGTTCCGGCGCACCTCGTCGTTGTTGAAAACCACCGCGTTGAGCATGGGGGCGAGCGCACGGGTGAGCGTGGTCTTGCCCGATCCGGGCAGGCCCATGACGAGGATCTTGCGGTTCATCGCGGCACTCTCTCTTGCTCTTGGCTAATGGCCGGCATCTATAGTGGAAAACCTGCGTCGAACAAGGTCGGCGCGCTTTTGATCTGTCTCAACATGAGGCCGCGGCAGCGGGCGTATAAGAAGATCGGGCGATCACACGAGCTGGGAAACCCCCCGATGTCACTCACCTACGGCGACGTTGGCGACGTTCATGAGGCGATGGTTCCGCTCGGGGCTGGGGCTGCGCCCGTGTGCCACTTCCGCGATCACGCGGGAGTACCGCATTATCTTAACACCCACTACTGGTGGGCCTATGTGCATCCGCGTGCCGTGCGGTTCTTTGAGCGGCAGTGGCTCACGAATCTGATTCTGTGGGGCAATTACGGCCGGCTGCGCGATGCGGCGCTCGGCGAGCTCGGCGAGCGGCTGCCCGGCCGCACCTTGCAGGTCGCCTGCGTCTACGGCGATCTCACGGTTCGGCTGAGCGAGCGCGTGGCCGCCGGCGGCGGAAGCCTCGACGTGGTGGACGTGCTGCCGGTCCAGCTCGACAACCTGCGCCGCAAGCTTCCCACGGACGCGCCAGCGCACCTGCTCCGCATGGACTCGACGAAGCTCGCGTTGCCGGACGGGCACTACGACCGCGCACTCGTGTTCTTCCTGCTGCATGAGCAGCCGCGCGAGGATCGCGAGCGCACGCTCGCCGAGGCGCTCCGCGTGGTCCGGCCGGGTGGCACCGTCGTGGTCGTCGACTACGCGCAGCCGTGCTGGTGGCATCCGTTGCGCTACCTGTGGCGGCCGCTGCTCGCGGCGCTCGAGCCTTTCGCGCTCGACTTGTGGCGGCGCGAGATCGCCGATTGGCTGCCCCGTGGGCGCGTGGTCCGGCACTTGCGCCAGGAATCCTACTTCGGCGGCCTCTACCAGATGATCGTCCTCACCCGCGGGACCTGAGCGCGCGAGGCGCCACCTGCCACCCCCGCGTCGCTGGCATGCTGTCGCGCGGGTGCCGATCGTGGCGAACTTTGATATTGCTCAATGGGTCGTTGGGCGGCAGGCGTATTCGACCCCAAACGGGGCGGTTGGCGGTTTAGGAGACGCACATGAAAGCGATCGATGTCATGACACGCGAGGTCGTGTCGATCGGGCCCGATGCCTCGGTGCTCGAGGCAGTGCGGCTCATGCTGCAGCACAAGATCAGCGGGCTCCCGGTGGTCGATGCCGCCGGCAATCTGCAGGGCGTCGTCACCGAGGGCGATTTTCTCCGCCGCACCGAGACCGGTACCGAGCGCAAGCGCTCGCGCCTCGTCGAGTTCCTGCTGGGGCCGGGTCGGCTCGCGACCG
>Ga0073928_10009668_pt1 | contig 11684 bp, 8 predicted proteins | sample PaiPotPPA55metaG_FD_76969 | JGI IMG/M metagenome (GOLD analysis project Ga0073928, IMG submission 76969) | Iron sulfur acid spring bacterial and archeal communities from Banff, Canada, to study Microbial Dark Matter (Phase II) - Paint Pots PPA... ...
AGAAGGAACTGCAGGATGCCCGCGTAGAGCAAGCGCAAACCGGCATCAGCAGCGCGGAAGCGGAGATTTCCGCGGCGCAGGCAGGCATTCAAGCCGCGAACTCGGCGATTGCGAACGCGACGAGCGGGCTGGCGGCGACCAATGCGGACGTGCAGCGGACACAGCTCGAGCGCAAGCGCCAGGAGGCGCTGGTGGCGGCTCAGTCGGCGACGCGGCAGAAGCTCGAGCAGGCGGTCGCCGATGAGGAACGCTATCGCGCGCAACACGCCAGCGGGGAAGCGGGGATTGACTCAGCCCGCGCACAACTCGCCAGCCGGCAGGCCGACCTGAGTCGCGCCAACGCGCATCTGGCAAGCAGCCGGGCCGAACTGGAAGCCCAGCGTCGGCAGCGTGCCGTATTGGATTCGCAGGAACTGATGCTGCGCGCGGACCTCAACGCAAAGCAAGCGGCGCTGGAGCTGGCCCGCACCAATTTGGGTTACACCCGGATCCGAGCGCCGGAAGGCGGAGTCGTGGGGGAGCGCAAAGTGCGCGCCGGGCAGTTAGTGAGCCCTGGCACTCAGGTGGTGTCGTTGGTCCAGAGGGAGGTGTGGGTAGAGGCGAACTATCGTGAGACACAATTGCGGAAAATACGCGAGGGCGACCACGCGGAAATCCGTGTTGACGCGTTTCCCGGGGTAGTGTTCAAGGGAAAGGTCTTGCAGATTTCTCCCGCGAGCGGATCGCAGTTCGCCCTGCTGCCGCCCGATAATGCGACCGGCAACTTCACTAAGATCGCACAGCGCGTGCCCGTCAAGATCGTGCTGGACGACAACGCCACGACAGAGCGGTTGCGGCCGGGTCTTTCCGTGGTCGCAATGGTGCGTACGGGAACCGCCTCGCGATGACTGCTCCGGCGAAAGGCACGGAAACGGCCCCGCCGGCATCGGCGCAGATCACGACGAATCCGTACATCGGGATACTCGGAGTCTTTCTGGGCGCGGGGCTGGCCACGTTGAATTCCCGCTTGCTCAGCGTGGGGCTCGCCGATCTGCGGGGCGCGACCGGGTTTGGCTTCGACGAAGCTTCGTGGCTGCCGACCGCGTTGAACATGGCGATGATGTTCAGCGGCGTTTTCGTGGTCTTCGTGAATACGCGGTTGGGCCCGCGCAGGATTCTGTTGCCTGCCGCGGGGGTCTTTCTCGTAGCATCCGCTTTGGCGCCTTTAGCTCCGGGCTATTGGGGAATGTTGGCGCTGATAGCCATCGCAGGGCTGGCTTCAGGCACCTTCTACTCGCTCACCATGACGTTTGTGCTCACGGCCCTTCCTAAGCGGCTGATCATCTTTGGTATTGCGGCCTATGCGGCGGACATCGTGTTTGTCAGCAATTTTGCGTCGGCCGTCGAGGCTTGGTATGTCGATCATCTCTCCTGGCATTGGATTTTTTGGAATGCGGCGGTGTTTGCGCCGCTGATGATGATCTGCGTATACTTTGGGATTCCGTGGCACAACCGTCCCGAGGGACCGAGCCCGAGTTGGCGCGGCTTCGCCTACTTTAGCTTTGGCCTCAGCCTGCTATACGCCGCGATGGACCAGGGCGAGAGGCTGGACTGGTTCCACTCCGGCACGATCGTAGCGATGTCTGTAGCGGGTGTTTTCCTGGTGGCGGCGGCCGGCGTCAGGCGGCTTCTCGATCCGAATCCCACGGTGAACCTTGCCTTTTTGAACAAGCGGAACATTATCATTATCGCCCTATCTATTTTTGTGTTTAAGTTCGAGCACCTGGCAACGGTCGTGCTCGTGCCGAACTTTCTAAGCAGCATCAAACAATACCGGCCGTTAGAGGTTGGCCACGCACTCGCGTGGGTAGCACTGCCGATGTTCGCCGTAGTCTGGCTGGTGGCGTTCACGATCATTTACACCAACTCGCGGCTCATTTTGACCGCGGGACTCACGATTGCCGCCGTGTGTTGCTGGTTGTGCGCGCACCTGGATAGTTCGTGGTCGGGAAAGAATTTCAGTTTGTTAGAGCTCGCACTGGCGTGCGGCTTTGCGTGCACTTACGTCGGCTTAGTGAGCAGCATCGTTCTCGAGGGACTGGAGGCGGGCGCGCTGGGCAGCTTTGCCAACATGGCCACATTCTCCGGGTTCATGCACTTCGTGCGAATCTTCGGCGGACAGATCGGTGTGGCTGTGATGACGCGTGTCATTACGGTGCGCGAACGGTTCCATTCCAACCTGTTAGGACTCCACGTGCAGGCCGGCGATTGGCTCACCGACGAACGGCTGCGCATGCTGACTGGCGGACTGCTGCCGGGATCCGCGGGGTACGACGAAGCACAGGCCAGGGCGGTCGGGATTCTAAGCCAACAAGTGCGAGGACAGGCTTACACGATGGCGATAGCCGACGCGTTCATTCTAATCGCGTGGATGGTAGTCGCTTACTTGTTGCTCATGGTGTTCCTTCGGCCTGGAAAACTTAATTACAAGGCTTTGAAGAGCATGCCATGAAGTCACGCAATCTGGAGAAACAATCATGAGTCATAGAATTTTGGATTTGGCAGATTGGGTCATTGGCGCATGTGTGTTAGCATTCTGCGCGCTCGCTATTGCATCCGCGGCGGAGCCTCTGAAACTCACACTTCCGGAGGCGGTGAGGATGGCTCTGGCGCAGAATCACTCCCTGAACATTGCGCGGCTGAAAGTGGTCGAGTACGAGCAGAAGAAAGCGGAGAATCGAAGCAGCTATTTTCCGGACCTGAAGAATCAATCAACCGCGGCGTACACGACTGCGCAGGGGATCATCGATATTCCGGCCGGCGCTTTTGGCGCGTTTCAGGGAGCGGGGCTGGTGCCCAATCGCGATATCTTGATCAACCAGGGTAATCCGACATTCGTCACCAGCGGGACATCGTTAACTCAGCCGATTACACCTCTGATCCGCATTCATCAGGCAAACCGGATTGCGAGGTCCGAGGTGGCGGCCACCCGCGACGAACTGAAGAAGGCGGAGAACGAAGTGGCGCTGAAGGTGCACCAGGTTTACTACGGGATTCTCATCGCGCGCCTCGAAAAGCAAGCGGCGGAGCAGCAAGGTGCGTATTCGAAAACACTTCTCGACGAGAGCCAGCAAGAAGCCCACGATGGAAGCGCGCTGAAAAGCGACGTGATCCAGAGCCGTGCCGCCTTGCTGCAAAGCGAACAAGCGCTGCTGAGCGTCGACCTCCAGATTTCGGACTTGAAAGCCGAGCTGAACGATCTGCTGGGTCTCCCGATTGACACGACGGTGATGTTGAGCCCCTTGGAGCCGGCGAGCTTTCCGGATATGTCGCGCGACGAGAGCCTGGGGATGGCGATGAACGAGAATCCGCAAATTGCGGCGGCGACGGAGTCAGTGGAACAGGCGAAGGCGGCTCTGAAGGCGGCGAAGTCTGCTTACATCCCCGACATTTCTCTTTTTGCCCGGCATAGTTATCAAAACGGCGTGCCGTTCCTGGTACACAACTTTGGCACATTCGGCGCGCAACTGAATTACGACATCTTCGACTTTGGGAAGCGCCGTGCCATAGTGCGGCAGCGCGAGGCGCAGTTGGCGCAGGCTCAGGAGAACGTGGAGCGGCTGAAGGAGTCCGTAAGCGTCGAGATTCAGCAGAGCCTTAACAAAGTGGAACGAACGAAGCAGATGGTCGAGGTAGCGTCGGAGGTCGTGAAGCTGCGCACGGAAGGAGAGCGCATCGCGGAGAACCAAGTGACGCAAGGCGCGATTCTCGTTTCCGCGCGGCGCCAGGCTTCGGCGGCGAGTTATAAGGCGCAGGCCGAAATGCTGCAGGCGCAATTGAACCACCTGCTGGCGCAGGCGGAACTCGAGCAGACTATCGGGCGGACGCCTGGGCAATAAACGCAGGCGAAAACCGCCCGCACCACCATTCGAAACAGCAGGTTGGTTACCGCTCCCTGACGGTCGCGGCTCGGTAACATTTGCACGCTCGCGGGCGGGGGTAACTCGATCAGGTTATCGGCATGCCGGGCAACGGTGTTACTCCAAAAACCTTCGATCTCGTGATGTAGTTTCCGTCCCGAAAGCGCATAGTGTAATCAGAGGTAGGGAAATGCCGAGACTGATCGTATTGGACACAAGCAAGACTGGCAGGCAGGCTCAGGACTTGGAGAGCAAGCTCCGCCGCCTGGTGGTTGGACAAGACGAAGCCGTGCACGAGGTTGTTACAGCGTATCAAAGCTATGTGACTGGCGTGTGCCCCACCGGCCGCCCAATCGGGAACTTCCTGTTCCTGGGGCCGACCGGCTCGGGCAAGACTCGCATCGTGGAAGCGACGGCCCAGGCCCTGCTGAACGATGCGCGGGCGGTCATCAAGATTGACTGCGCCGAGTTTCAACACAGCCATGAGGTGGCCAAACTGGTCGGCTCGCCTCCGGGATACCTGGGACACCGCGAGACACATCCGGTGCTGTCCCAGGAGGCCTTAAACCACCATCACACTGAGAAAGTTAAAGTCAGCCTGGTGCTCTTCGACGAAATCGAAAAGGCATCGGATGCTTTGTGGAATCTGCTTCTCGGTATTTTGGACAAAGGCATTCTGACGCTGGGCGATAACCGCAGAGTCGATTTTTCGAAGGCGATGATCTTCCTGACGAGTAATCTCGGCGCCACCGAGATGTGTGAGCTGAGCAGCCCGCGGCTAGGCTTCACGCCTGCTTCGGAAGATGCCGGGTTCCATGGCGGGCGTGAGGCGAGGATTTCGCGCATCGGCTCGGCGGCGGCGCGCCGCAAGTTTACGCCCGAGTTCATCAACCGTCTGGACAAGATTGTAGTCTTCAAGCCGCTGGGCGACGAGGAACTACGCAAGATCCTCAACATAGAACTGGAGGTTGTGCAGCAACGGTTCCAGACGGCGGCGGCGAATATGCCTTTTGAAGTGAGTCTGACGGAAGGCGCGCGGGAGTTATTGCTGAGCGAGGGCACCGATTCGAGATATGGGGCGCGCCATCTGAAGAGGGCCATCGAGCGGCTGCTGGTCCAACCACTGTCTAATCTGATGGCATCCGGGCAGATTCGGCGCGGCGATTCGCTGGTGGTCAGCCACGAGGAAGGTGCGGCCTCTCTCGTGTTCTGCCGTGAGGTCGCAGCCCGGAATGGGTGGCAGTTAGCCGAGTCTATTGCCGCGTAACTAGGAGTGAAGCTTGACTAATGTATTGGAAACGGCTGGTAAGGTAAGTCTATTCGGGCTGCGGGCTGCGATTGATGCGTTTCGGCGCCCGTTCGAAGGCGCTCAGATTGTGCGAAATCTCGCGGAAGTGGGCTCGAAATCTCTTCCTTTGGTGATTGCCTCGGGCTTTGCGCTCGGGGCGGTCATGACTCTACATACGCGCAGCACGCTGACAATGTTCGGCGCCACGGCCGCGATTCCCACGGTGCAGGCGTTTGCGTTCTTTCTGGAGATTGGCCCGCTGGTGACCGGACTGCTGGTCGCGGGACGCGCCGGCTCCGGTATCGGCGCAGTATTGGCCGACATGCGGGCTACCGAACAGATCGACGGCATTGAATCGCTTTCCGTGGACTCTTTCAAGTATCTGGTAGTGCCGCGCATCATAGCGTGCACACTGGCGCTGCCGGTCCTGACGCTGTTCATGGACTTCTCCGGGCTGCTGGGAGGTTTCCTTGCCGAATATGCCGCCTCGCACCTGTCACTGCAGCTCTATCTCTCGCGCGCATTCTCGGAGTTCGCGTGGTCGAACTTTTGGCCCCCGACACTGAAGACATGCGTTTTCGGCTTTGCCATCGGGACGATCTCTTCGTTCTTTGGGTACACGACGAACGAGGGCGCGCAGGGCGTAGGTAAGGCGGCGACCAACAGTGTTGTAGTCTCTTCCCTGATGATTATCCTGTTGGACGTGCTGCTGATCAAGTTTATCTTCTTCATATTTCCGGAGACGGCGCTATGACGGACGGACAACCGGCCATCGTTTTCGACCAGGTTTCGAAGGCCTTTGGCGCCAAGCACGTTTTGAGCGATGTGTCGTGGAGTGTACCCGCCGGCGAGGCGGCCTGTGTTCTGGGGCGCAGCGGGACCGGCAAGAGCGTGACGCTGAAGCTCATCATAGCGCTCTTGAAGCCGGACAAGGGAACTATACAGATCGATGGAGATGATGTTACCCGTTTGAACGGGCCGGGGCTTTCACGCGTGCGGCGGAAGGTTGGGTACCTTTTTCAAGATGCGGCGCTCTTTGACTCATTAACGCTATATGAAAACCTGGCATTGCCGCTGCACCGGCTGACCCACAAGACGCCGGCGGAGATCGACTTTGCCATCGACCGGGTGTTGGGCCAGGTGGAGCTCGCCGGCGACAAGGCGAAGATGCCTTCGGAGCTTTCGGGAGGGATGCGGAAACGCGCGGGCCTGGCGCGCGCTCTCGTGCTGGAGCCGAAGATCCTGCTGGCAGACGAGCCTAGCAGCGGGCTGGATCGCATCACGGCGGCCGAGATCGACGAGCTGCTGCTGCGGCAGAAGTCTGAGTTCAAGACGACATTGATCGTGGTCTCGCACGATGTGGCGGGCGTGAGACGTGTGGCGGACAGAGTCATCGTTCTCGATCGCGGAACGTTGATCGCGCAAGGCACGGTCCCGGAAATAGAGCAGAGTGAGAACGAGACTGCGCGGAAGTTAATTGGGAGTAATCAGTAATGAAGAACAAGAATGTAAGTGTGGGAATCTTTGTGATCTGCGGCGTACTACTGTTCGGCATTGGCATGTTCCTGATCGGAGACGAGCGCCAGGCATTCAGCAAACACACGGAGTACTATTCCGAGTTCGTCAACCTTTCCGGCCTGTCGAAAGGCGCAAAGGTTCGCGTGGGCGGTATGGACGCGGGAAAAGTAGTGGCGATCGGCGTGCCCGATTCGCCAGCCGCTCGATTTCGAGTGAAGTGGAAGATTGACGCAAAGTTGCGCGGGCTGGTGCGAGGTGATTCGGTTGCGACGATTGAGACCGAGGGAGTGGTCGGCGGCACTTTTTTGGCCGTGCGGCCAGGCAGCGCGCAGGCCGCGGAGTCGGCCGCCTTGGCGACCATTCCGAGCAAGGAGCCAATGGAACTGTCGGAATTGCTGACGCGCGGTAATGGGCTATTGACGGATGCGCAGGCAATGTTGAATAATGTCGGCGGCAAGCTCGGCGGCACGCTGGATACGGTGAACACAACCGTATCTAACGTGAACGACGTAGTAGTTGGCCTCAAGCAGGGACACGGCGCGGCGGGCATGCTGCTGAGCGACGACAAGTTGGCCAATCACCTCCGGCAGACCGTCACTTCGGCGGCCTCCAACGTGGATGAGATTTTAGCCGGGGTGAAGGCCGGCCAAGGTCCAGCGGGGGTGTTGCTGCGAGACGATGCGTCCGCGGCGCAGATTCGCGAGGCGTTGGCCAACGTTAGGCATGCTTCCCAACAAGCTGACGCGATGGTGTCAGACTTGAACTCACAGCAGTTGCCACGAAAGGTGGGCGCGGTCGTGGACAATGTCGGTGACACGGTGAAGCAAGCGCATCAGATGGTCGGGGAGATTAACGAGCCAGACCGGCAAGGTCTGACTGCAAGCGACAACGTCCGGGAGTCACTCACGAATGCGAACGCCGCGACTCAGAACCTGGCGGACGGGACAGAGGCGTTGAAGCATAACTTTCTGCTTCGCGGCTTTTTCAAGCGCAGGGGATATTACAACTTAGACAACATTTCGCCGGAGAAGTATCGCCAGGATGCGGTCTTTACCAGCCACAATAATTATCGCGCCTGGCTTCCGGCATCCGATTTGTTTCAAGAAGGCGGGAACGGCGAGGAAGAGCTGTCGCCGGCGGGCAAAGCGGTGTTGGATGGCGCCCTCACAGACCAGGGCGATGGCATCTTCGATAGTGCCATAGTGATTGAGGGTTATTGCGGGGGCAGCGGTGCGGCGGATCAGCTTCGGATCAGTCATGCCCGCGCGATTCTTGTGCGGCAGTATCTCCAGGCGCACTTTCAACTCGAGCCGACCAATCTTGGGATCGTGGCGATGAAGAGCACGCCGCCGAACGGGATTGGGAGAACGACTTGGGATGGGATCTGCGTGGTGGTGCTGAGGAGAAAGACGAAGTAGAAGGCACGGCAATAGTGTCGCCCTGCAGGCTGCGCCGTTCTCGATTTTGAGTGAAGGGGCGATGCCGCGTGCCATGCGAGGAGCGGGCAAGAGTGCCTGGCAAGAGTGCCTGCGCCACGTCACCGCAGAGGATTGCCCCAATCGATGTTCTTGCGCAAGTGCGCCTTGAGCACCTTGCCGCCGGGATTGCGGGCCAGCGGTTCGGCGCGCAGGACCAGATACTGGGGAACTTTGAAATCTGCCAGGCGCGTGCGCGCGAAGGCCAGTATATCGCCGGGATCGGGTTTGGCGCCGGGTCGCAGGACCAATACCGCGCCAACTTTCTCGCCCATCATCTCGTCCGGCACGCCCACCACAGCCACTTCGAACACGTCCGGATGGGCGGCCAGCGCGCTTTCGACCTCGACGCAATAGACGTTCTCGCCGCCGCGGCAGATCATGTCCTTCTTGCGATCCACGATGTTGACGAAGCCATCGGCGTCGATGCGCGCCATGTCGCCGGTGTGCAGCCAGCCATCGACGAACGTGTCCGCGGTGGCCTCGGGCTTGCTCCAGTAGCCCGCGACGACATTGGGGCCGCGCACGAGCAGTTCGCCGACGCCGCTCTCCGCATCCTCCTGATACAGCTTCAAATCCACCACCGGCGCGGCGAATCCCACGGAATCGGGCCGCGTGCGGGCGTATTCGTGCGGCAGAAAGGTGGCCACCGAGCAGGTTTCGGTAAGACCGAATCCGTTGCCCAGGCGCGCTTCGGGAAACGCTTCCATCAACTTTCCGACCAGCGCGGGGGCGATGGGCGCACCGCCGTAAGTCAGCCAGCGGATCGCGCGCCGGTCGAGCCTCGCGAAGTTCGGCTGATTGAGCGCCAGCCAGTAGACCGCCGGCACCGACACCAGCAGGTTGATGCGCTCCTCGGTGATGGCCGCGAGGAATGCCTGCACTTCGAACGCCGGCATGATCACGGTGGCGCCGCCTTTCTCGATCGTCGGCAGGAGCTGGCTGTTGCATCCGGTCACGTGAAATAGCGGCACCGACACCAGGTTGCGAATGCTGCCATCGTCCGGCAGCGTCATGATGCGGTGACAGGTCTCCATGTTGGAGAGGAAATTTTCGTGCGTGGTCAGCGCGCCTTTGGGGAAGCCGGTCGTGCCGCTGGTGTAGAAGATGGCGGCCGCATCGCGCGGCGCGAGTTGTTCGGTGACGAATGGCGCGCCAACGGGCAGCGGCTGCCCCGGCAGGAAGCTGAACACCGCGCCCGAATCGGAGATGACGTAGGCCACTTCCGGCTCGCTGAAGCGGGTGTTCACCGGCACGACGATGGCGCCGGCCATTTGCGCGCCGAAGAAGGCCAGCACCCAGTGGAGGCCGTTGGCGAGCCGCATGGCCACGCGATCGCCAGGGCGAATGCCCTGCGTGCGCAGTCCGCCGGCTACGCGGGCCGCGCGATCCCACAGCTCGCGATAGGTGACGCGCTCACCGCCCAGCTCGACGATAGCTTCGGCGTGCGGCGTCTTCTCGACCGCGGCGCGCAGCATTTCGATCAGCGAAGCAGGACGGCCCTGGTAGCGCGCGATGCCGTCGCCGCCGCGGGCGATGCGGGTTTCATCAAAAGGATGGATCATCAGTACCCGCCCTGGCGCTCGAAAATCCGCCGGGGATTGTCGACCAGCATGGTGTGGATCTGCTCGTCCGTCACACCGCGTGTGCGTAGCGCCGGCAGCACGTCCTTATGGATGTGCCGGTAATGGTGGTTCGGCAGCATGGGCTTGGCGCGCTCCGGGATCCAGTCGTTGAAGCACGCCGCATCATGCGACAGCACCATTTTGTCCGCATGGCCGCGCTCGCACATGGCCGCCACCGTATTGACGCGATCGGCGAAGGGCAGCAGCAGGTCGATGCCGAAGCGGTCCATGCCGATGTAGGATCCGCGCGCGATCAGCTCCTCCAGATACGCAATGTCGGTGGTATCGCCGGAGTGGCCGATGACTACGCGCGAAAGATCGACACCTTCCTCTTCGAAGATGCGCTGCTGCTCGAGACCGCGGCGCGTGGCGGCGTGTGTGTGCGTGGAGATGGGCACGCCGGTCTGGCGATGCGCCTGGGCCACCGCGCGCAGCACGCGCTCGACGCCGGGGGTCACGCCCGGCTGATCGGTGGCGCACTTGAGCATGCCGGCGCGCACGCCCGTGTTTGCGATGCCTTCCTGGATATCGCGCACGAACATGGCGGCCATCGGCTCCGGCCCGCCCAGGATGGTGCCGGGACCGTTGAAATGGAAATGGAACGGCAGATCCTTGTAGGTGTAGACGCCGGTGGCGACCACGATCTGCAGCGGCGTTTGCGCGGCGACGCGCTGGATGCGCGGGATGTAGCGGCCGAGGCCGATCACCGTGAGATCCACGATCGAGCGCGCGCCCAGTTCGTATAGCTCGTTCAGCCTTGTCACCGCCTCGGCGACGCGCGCCTCTTCATCGCCCCAGATCTCCGGGTAGTTCTGCAGGATCTCGGTCGAAAGCACGAAGACGTGCTCGTGCATCAGGGTGACGCCCAGCTCAGCGGGGTCCAGGGGTCCGCGGACAGTGGGGATGTGGGGCATGACTAGCAGTATAAATCAAACCCTGGGCCACGTTCGAACGTATTAGCCTGTATGGGCGACTTCGGAAAAGACATTCGTTACAGCTTGCGGACGCTGGCCAAATCGCCGGTGTTCTCGGTGGTTGCGGTGCTGTCGCTGGCGCTGGGCATAGGCGCCAACACGGCCATCTTCACGCTGCTCGATCAGGTGCTGCTGCGGCTGTTGCCGGTGAAGCATCCCGAGCAGTTGGTGCTGCTGAGCAGCCACGGCTCGCATTATGGCAGTAACCGGGGGGGCAACGCGCTCTCCTATCCGATGTACGAGGATTTCCGCGATCATAACACCGTTTTCAGCGGCGTCTTCTGCCGGTTCGGGCTGCCGCTCAACGTAAGCTTCCAGGGACACACCGAGCGGGTCAGCGGCGAACTGGTGTCGGGCAGCTATTTTCCGGTGCTGGGCGTGGGCGCGGCGATGGGCCGGGTGTTCGGGCCGGACGACGATCGCGTGCCCAACGGCCACCCGCTGGCCGTTCTGAGCTACAACTACTGGAAAACCCGCTTTGCGCTGGACCCGGGCATCCTGAACAAGACCATCACGGTGAATGGCTACAAGTTCACGGTGGTCGGGGTGAGCCAGCCGGGCTTTGATGGCGTGATTCCGGGGGAATCGGCGCAGATCCGCGTCCCAGTCATGATGAAGGCCGAGATGACGCCGCAGTGGGACGACCTGAAGGATCGCCGCAGCCGCTGGGTGAATGTCTTCGCGCGCCTCAAGCCGGGCGTCGGTAAAGAGCAGGCCAAGGCGTCGCTGCAGCCGTTCTATCACCAGGTTCTGGAAATGGAAGTACGCGAGCCGGGTTTCCGCAATGCCGATGCCTACGCGCGGCAACAGTTCTTGAAGAGCACCATCGAAGTGCTGCCGGGATCGCAGGGCCGGTCGCAATTGCGGCGGCAGTTACAGACGCCACTGCTGCTGCTGATGGGCAT
>Ga0073928_10009670_pt1 | contig 11682 bp, 8 predicted proteins | sample PaiPotPPA55metaG_FD_76969 | JGI IMG/M metagenome (GOLD analysis project Ga0073928, IMG submission 76969) | Iron sulfur acid spring bacterial and archeal communities from Banff, Canada, to study Microbial Dark Matter (Phase II) - Paint Pots PPA... ...
GGCTGTTTGATATTTACTTTTTTACCGCGGTCGCGACGCTGGCCAAGGGCCCGGTGGCGCCGTTTCTGGTGCTGGTGATCGTGGGTTGCTTTGCGGCTCTGCGACGGGAGTGGTGGATCTTCTCGAAGTCGTTATGGTGGCCGGGCATTGTGCTGTATTTTGCCATTGTGCTGCCCTGGTTTATAGCGGTGCAGCATCAGAACCCCACGTTCTTTCAGGAGTTTTTCCTGGAACACAACCTGGAGCGGTTTGCGACCAACAAATATCAGCATCAACAGCCGTTCTGGTATTACGGTGTGGTGGTGCTGCTGGGCACCATGCCGTGGACGGTGATCGCTGCACGGGCCATGGTTGAAGGCGTACGCATGTCGGTGGCCGAATGGCGCATCCGCCATGCGTGGGCGAAAAAGGGCTGGCTGGGGCGGCTAGCCGAAAGCCAGCCGGGCGATGCGTTCCCGGAATTCCTGGTGCTATGGGCGCTGATTCCCATCGTGTTCTTCTCCCTTTCCCAATCCAAGCTGCCGGGCTATATCCTTCCTTCTCTTCCCCCCATCACGATTCTGTCCGGCGACTATCTGTTTCGGCGCAGAGGTGTGGGATTGCAGCGCTGGGTACTGCTGGGTCATGTCTTTGTGGTGGCGTTGGTGACGGCGGCGGTGTTGCTCATGCCCTGGTTTGTTGGCCACGGCAGCCGGGTTGCGCCTCCTTGGCACGTGATTACGGTAGCGGGCGTATCGGCGCTCTCGGCAGGGGTTTTGATCTTGCTGGTGGTGCAACGCTGGGGGATTGCGAAACTCCGACTCGTCACTTGTTCCGTTATGGTGGTGCTGCTGGTCTTTCTTTATGGGATCGGCCCGTTTTTTGGCATGGGACGGTTGGAGGCTACCAAGCGGACCATCGAACTGCTGGACCGCACGTATTCGGCGCGACCCCTGGCAGCGCGGCTGAACAGCATCGTGCCGGCGACGGAAACCGTGGCGGTGTTTCGCGTTCGCCGCGATATGGAGTATGGACTTGCCTTCTATCGCAATCATGAAGTGGTGAACTACGACGAGGCAGGGGTCCCTGCGGAAGAACACATTCTGGTGGTGCGGGTGGCGGGGAAAGGTGGAGTGGATCTTCGTTCTCCAGCGGCCTTGAGTGAATACCTGGAGGGGCGCCACTATGAACCGCTCTTTAACTGGCCGGAGCAGGAATTAGTCGTCTATCTGGTAGGGGCGCGCTAGAGCATTTTCGGGAATACTGTGGTCCATGAAATTTGGTTCGGAGTGGCTTTTCCTTGATAGAAAAGCCACGCGACCCATGGAGTTCGGTCTACACCTTTCCCAAAAATGCTATAGGCTTCGGGCTTTTACCTGGACAAGGCATAGGTGAGTCTGGAGAGTCTTTTCGGGTAGTTATGTGTTCCGAAAGGAATTTGAGAAGGATTTTGCGTTGGGCGAATACAGCAGTTTTTCCAAAACTGCTGTATTCTTTTTCACAATCCCTCACCGGCGGGTTTGGGCGGTTTTAGCGGTACCGAAGCTACCGACCCAACGGCGGATATGGCTTCCCTGGCAAATCGTGGGAAATCAACCAGAGGCTTATCATGGCATCCAGTCTTTCGCTCGAAATCCTGGACTTGCGCCACTTCGCTGCACCGATGCTGAGGCCGGTGCTGGAGGCGGAGAGCGTGATCTGGCGCGAGCGGCTGAACTGGGACTACCTTGCTTCCGCCAAACTGTTGCTGCAATACCTGGATTCGCGTTCACTTCCGGGGTATGTCGCGGTGGATGCGGGTCGAGTAACGGGCTACATCTTCTGCGTGTACGAGGATTCGAAGGCGGTCATCGGCGACGTCTTTGCGCTTCCGGATGGACTTCCGGGGGACGAGAAGATGGTGGGAGCGGGCCGGGAAGTGGAGGAGAGCCTTCTCCTTCGGCTGCTCGAGTTGCTACTTCACTCGCCGGGCGTCGATCGGATTGAGTCGCAGCTTTTGTTGCACAAGGAGGGGGCTCACTCGGAAGTCTTCCGCCAGGCGGGTTTCGAGGTTTACCGTCGCTTGTACCTGAGCCGGAATCTGTCAGGGGCGCCGGTGAAGACGGAGATTTCGCTGCCCTACGGGCTTGAACTTCGCCCCTGGCACGACCAGGACCTAAATTCCGCGGGCCGGCTGATTGCGGAGGCGTATCGGGATCACCCCGACAGCCGCATCAATGATCAATATCGTTCGATACACGGCTCGCAACGGTTTTTGCAGAATATTGTGCGCTTCCCGGGATGCGGGGTGTTTGCGCCGCAGGCTTCGCACATCATCGTAGACCTGGCGACGCGAGAACCGGTGGCCTTGCTGCTGGGCTCGCGGGTGAGCGCGCAGTGCGGACATGTCACCCAAATCTGTGTGCATCCGGCGTATCGCCGCAGGGGCTTGGCGCGGATGCTTCTGCAACTGGCGGCGGAGCGGTTTCAGCGGATCGGCGTCGCGGAATTGACATTGACGGTGACCGAGGCGAATCGCCGTGCCGTCGACCTCTATGAGCAGGAAGGCTACCAACTGGCGCACAGCTTCAATGCTGCCGTCTGGGTCCGGCCGGGAGAATCATACTGAGCCAGAGACGCCGATCCGTTGGACGGATCAGTGAGCGAGGGATCAGTGAGCGAGGGATCAGTGAGCGAGGGATCAGTGAGCGAGCAGAAACATTGCCCAGCTGAGAGCGATCGCCGCGCCCACGAACAGGCTGAAACACCAGGCTCCGTAGCGGAACATGAGCTTAGGTACGTTGCGTTGGGTGATGCCGAAGACGATCGACACAAACAGCGAGAATAAAAGCACGGCGGTGAAGTGAGACGGGCTGAACATTATTTTTTCCTGCCCGTCGCGAGGTTGTGGGCATCCACTGCGGCGATCACATTCAGCAAGCCGGCCACCACGATAAAGCGGGTGCCCCAGTCGGCGATGGTGACTTGTACCTGATCGGCGCCCAGGCCAAGCTGGCGGCTCACCAGGTAAAGGAGGCCGCTGCCCAGGTCGCCGGCCAGACCGAGGATTTCCAGGATGTCGTGCGCGCCGGTGTAGAGCTTGCCCTGCATGGCAATGCCGACAAAAAACATGCCGCCGATGGCAACGAGGAGCAGAGTTCCGCGAATCCACATGCGTTGCAGAAAATGCCCGGCACCGGGCAGAAGCCAGCCGGCCAGCAACGGCCCGTAGACGAAGCCGGAGGTGGTCGCGGTTTTGGTGGTGGATGTCGCCATTTCTCTCTGATTCTACCTTACGGATTCAGCCTCTCAGGCATACGGAGGCGGACGCTGTTTTGTTCCCGACGGCGAAGAGGGCCGGGAGCTGGTTCATTTCCTGGGCGCGGGCAGCTTGAGGAACGAGGCGATGTGCTCGTTGAGGAATTTTTCGTCGGCTGGACTGGCGCCGGCACCGGCGGGATGTCCCCACAGGGAAGGAATGGGCAGCAGGGTGCAGTGGGGGATCATGGGGGCTTCGTAGCGCGCATCGGTGACAGGGAAGTAGAGGTCGGTTTCGGAGGGCATGTAGAGGACTTCGGCCTTGATGCTGCCGAGAGCCTTCTTCAGGTCGCCGTTGAATCCGGGGGTGGCGCCAACGTCGTGCTTTTCCCAGGTATGCATTTGCAGGATGAGATTGTTGGCGTCGGCGCCGTCGATGAAGTGGGTCTTGAAGTTGTTGACGACCTGGTCGAAGGTGACGGTGGCGGAGGTGGTACCGGCGGGCGGGTCGCTGCGCCACAGCTCCTGGCGCCACCATTCCTGGGAGAAGAGCCACGCGGTCCAGACGAGGGAGAAAGCCTGGATACCTTTCTCGGGCTGGCTGGTGTAGTCGCCGGCTTTGAATTCTGGGTCGGTGGTGAGGGCGGTGATCTGGCTTTCCAGGCGGACGATGCCATGGCCGTAGGTCTTCGCGGTGCCGGAGGTGGCAACGATGCGATCCATGAAGTCGGGATAGGAGACGGCCCATTGGAAGGCCTGCTGGGCGCCCATGGAGAAGCCGACGACGGCCTTGAGGTGTTTGACGCCGAGTTCGGTGGTGAGCAGCTGGTGGACCGCTTCGACGTTGTCGCGGATGGTGGTGACGGGGAAGCGCGGGCCGTGGAAGGGTTCAGGCGTGTTGCTGGGCGAGGAGGAGCGGCCGTTGCCGAACAATTCGGAACAGATGAGGTATTGCTTTTCAGGGTCGAAGACTTTGCCGGGGCCAATGACCCAGCCGTAGCCGTGCATCTCGGCCATGTAGTGCGAGGGCAGCAGGATGGCATTGTCGCCGGCGGTATTGAGATGGCCGTAGGTGCCGTAGACGATTTTCGCTTCTGGCAGGATGACGCCGCTTTCGGTCTTGAAGTTGTGGATCACGAAGCTCTGTTCGGTTGGTTCGGGCGGCGCGGGCGTAGTTTGGGCTGCGGCGAGGGGTGACAGGGCGAAGAGGAGGACGGCGAGGTGCTTCATGAGGAAGGCTCCGATAGGAAGGTTCAGGGAAGCGGGGGGAAGAGGGCGGGGTCCTTGCGTGCGTGGGTGGCCTGCTCGAAGTTGTAGGCGTAGCGGATGAGAGTGGCTTCACTGAAGGCGGGGCCGAGGATGGTCAGGCCAGCGGGCAGGGTACCGTGGGTGAAGCCCATGGGGACGGTGATGGCCGGGAAGCCGGTCTGCGGGGAGAGGACCTGGCTGTTGTCCCCGGCGGGAGATGTGGTGTCACCGACCTTGCGGGGGGCGTTGCTCCAGGTGGGGTAGACGATGGCGTCGAGGTGCTCTTTGCCCATGGCGGCGAGCAGTACGTTTCTGAAAGCCATCTTGGCTGGATCGTGGTAGACGTCGGGACAGGGTGCGCGGCGGTCGTCTTTCTGAGGCGGTCCGACGGAGGCTTTGATTTCCTCACCGATGTAGGGGAGATAGAGACCGGAGTCGACGATGGACTTGAGGTTGGGGTAGGGGGCGTTGGGGTGCTGGGCCAGGTAGGCGTTGAGGTCATGTTCGAAGTCGCCGCACCAGAGGTCTTTTTCGAGGACCTCCTCGTCGAGGATGGTGAAGGGATCAACGAGGATGGCGCCTTCCTGCTGAAGGGTTTTGAGCGCCTGCTCGGTGACGGCTTTGACTTCGGGGTCGGTGTCCTTGGTTTCGAAGTACTGGCGGAAGACACCGATGCGGGCTCCTTTCAAGCCGTGGGGATCGAGAGACTGGGTGTAGTCGACGCCGGTGGGGTGTGGGTACTGTTGGGCGGCGACGGCCATGACCGGGTCTGTAGGGTCAGGACCGGCAGAGACGGGACCGGTAGAGACTGGACCGGTAGAGATGGGGCCGGCGAGGACGGTCAGCAACGCGGCTACGTCGGCAACGGAGCGGGCCATGGGTCCGCCGACGTCGTTGTGGGCGAAGAGCGGGATGATGCCGGTGCGGCTGGTGACGCCGATGGTGGGGCGGATGCCGACCAGGTCGTTGTGCGAGGACGGGCCGCGGATGGAGTTGCCGGTGTCGGTGCCCAGGCCGGACTGGCCCAAGCTGGCTGCGACCCCGGCAGCGGTTCCTCCGCTTGATCCGGCGGGGACGCGGCTCAGGTCGTACGGGTTGCGGGTGATGCCGGCGATGGAGCTGGCGGTGACGTAGGGGCTGAAGGCCCATTCGGCCATGTTGGTTTTGGCGAGGAGGATGGCGCCGGCGGCGCGGAGTTTTGCGACCATGGTGGCGTCGTGCTCGGGCACGAAGCCTTTCATGGCCAGTGAGCCGCCGGTGGTTTGCAGTCCCGCGGTATCGTAGTTGTCTTTGATCAATACGGCGATGCCGCCAAGCGGGGGAAGCTTATGGGTGGCGGCGAAGTTACGGTCGCAGGCTTCGGCTTCGGCGACTGCCTCAGGGTTGACAAGCACGATGGCGTTGAGCCTTTGGTGGTCCGGTCCGAGAGGAGTTTGATCGTAGGCGCGGATGCGAGCCAGGTAAGCTTCGACGACGGCCCGGCAGGTGGTGCGACCGGAGCGGATGGCCGCCTGGGTTTCAGCGATGGTGGCGCCAACGACTTCGAACTTGTGGCGAGGTGGCTTGTTGGCGGCGTGAGCGGAGACGATGGACAGGCAGATAAGAAGCGAAAGGCGTCGGGCAGTCGGGGGACGAGGAAACATTGGATTTTTTGATTGAAGCACGAGCAACTGCTTTTGATTGCGGAAATCTTCCTGGCTGGCTGAGGAAGGCCGTATTTTCACGCCGGGCCGAAATTCATCGGGCAGTCATACTTTCTTCTCCCTAAGACGCGCATATTTGGAGCGAAAAGCCGCTGAGGAATGCAGGAGGGCAACATGCAATCGGGAACGCGGATCGGCGACTACGAAATGGTTCGGCCACTGGGATCGGGCGGGATGGCGGAGGTGTGGCTGGCTCGCAATCCGCACATGAACCGGCCTTTTGCGATCAAGTTCATTCTTCCGCAACTGGCGGCCAATCGTGAGATCCAGACGCGTTTTCGCGATGAAGCGTGGCGGCAGTCGGCGCTGCAACATCCGAATATCGCCCAGATCCTTACCGTGCTGAGCGAGGGCGGCCAGAACTATATCGTGATGGAGTACGTGGAAAGCGGTCTGGACAAGCGGCTGTTTGCGCAGCGGGGCGCGCCGCTGCCTTTGCCGGAGGCCGTGGACATTGCTCTCCAGGTCCTGGACGCGCTGGAGTACACGCATACTCTGCGGGAAGGCTCTCTCATCCACCGCGACATCAAGCCGGCGAACATTCTGCTGAAGGCGGACGGAAGTGTGCGGCTGACTGACTTTGGGATCGCGCTGGAAGCCAATGGAGCGCGGCGAACCATGGCTGGCCAGGTGCTGGGCACGGCACTCTACATGAGCCCGGAGCAGATTGTGGCGCCTTCCCGGGTGGGCCGACAGACGGACATCTACAGCTTTGCCTGCGTACTGTACGAGATGCTCACCGGGCGGACTCCGTTTGGCAGCGATTCGGAGACGGATTTTTCGGTGCAGTCGGATCACATGAACCGCACGCCGGAGCCGGTGCGGAAGTTCAATGCCAGTGTGCCGGAGCGTTTTGAATGGGTGGTGTTGAAGGCGCTGGCCAAGGACCCCAACTATCGATTTCAGAGTTGCAGGGAGATGGGCGGGGCGCTGCTGACTGCGTATCGGGAAGAAAGACTGCCGATCGATTTGCTGCGCTCGTATCACGGAGGCTTGTCGTCGGCGTGGAATCAGGGATACGGGCAGCCCATTCCGGAAGGGCAGTATCGGGACCCTCTGGCTCAGACGCTGCTGCCAAATAGCAGGCCGACGAATCCGCCACAACCCATGGTCGGGCCAGCGACTACGGCTTCGGCAGCAGCGTGGTCCGGCAACACAATGCCTCCGGTGCCGCCAAAGACGGTGCCTCCGATGGTTCCGTACGACCCTTATCGAGGGGGTCAGATGATTTCGCCGCAGCCTCCCACGGTGATTCCATCGACAGGGCCTGTGGCGGGCAGGAAACGGTCAAAGGGATCGGTGCGGCCGTTGCTGTACTTGCTTGCGCTGCTGTTGCTGGCAGGCGCGGGAACGGGTGTGTGGTGGTTGACGCGCAGTGAGGAGATTCTGCGTATGGAAGGGTCTACCTCGGTGGGAGACAAGCTGGCGCCGGCGCTGGCGGCTGAATTTCTGAACAGGGAGTTGCACGCGGAGAGCGTGAATACGAAGGTAACGACGGCGAGTGCCGCGGATGGAAGCAAGTACCAGATCTTTGAGGTGAGTGGCCGGGTCGGACTGCGGCGACAGGTGATTCGCATTGTGTCAAACGGGTCGGGCAAAGCATTCAGCGCGCTGGCCAACCAGACAGCGGACCTGGGTATGTCCTCACGGCCATACACGGAATCCGATCCAGCGGACCTGAATTACCTTCCCAATTCGAACAGCAATGAGCACGTCATCGCACTCGATGGAATCGCGGTCATTGTGAATTCGGCCAATCATCTGCAGACGCTGTCACTGCCGCAGTTGAAGAGCATCTTTACCGGGCAGGTGACTTCGTGGAGCCAGGCCAATGGCAACGGCGGGCGCATTCATTGTTATGGGCGCGACTCGGCCTCCGGGACGTATGAGATGTTCCGCAACAAAGTCGTGGGGAAAAGCGGAACGCTGAACGCCATCGACAGCAGCGATCAGTTTGCGGACGGCAAAGCGCTGGTGGAGAAGATTGCTTCCGATCCGGATGGCATCGGGTACGTGACGTTTACCCAGGCAAGCGGGGTGCGGGCGGTGGCCGTGTCGGACCAGGGAACGACCGCCATGTATCCCAACAGCTTGACGGTGTCGACCGAGGACTATGTGCTGACGCGGCGGCTGTACTTGTACCAGCCCCGGGATGCGAGCAAGGTGGCGGGCGATTTCGTCACCTTTGCGCAAGATCAGGAAGGACAGGCGGTGGTGAGTTCTAACGGTTTCGTCTCATTGATGCCCAAGGTGCATGATGAACCGTCCATGGCCGACGCACCGGAGGACTATCGCGGTGCGGTGAGCGGACTGGGGAGGTTGGGGGTCAGCTTCCGGTTCACCAGCGGCAACGGAAGCCTGGCGGGGAATGGCGGTTATGCCCTGGATAGCCTGGCGCAGGACAACCTGCTGCGCTTGAAAGCCTACATGGAGCAGCACACCAACGACGAGCTGGTGCTGCTGGGCTTTACCGACAGCCAGCGCAGCCCGTTGAAGTCCAATCGGGAACTGGGCACGGAACGGGCGCAGAGCGTTGCCGATGAGCTGATGCGCAATGGCATTCCAGCCAGGGTGCATGGTCTGGGGGACGAGATGCCGGTGGCCAGCAATCTCACTCCGGATGGCCGGGCCAAGAATCGGCGTGTCGAGGTGTGGGTGCGGAGCGGTCGGTCGTAGCAGAATCGCTTGCCCGAAGCCGGCTACTCTCGTTCGCAGTCGGTGGTGTTGTCCTCGACGAGGATGAGGGTAGTTCCATTGCTGGCGTGGAAGACGAGTGAGCAAATATGCCATTTGGCTTGCCGCCGTTGTGCCCATTCGACAAGCGTTCCCTGGCCTCTGGGGCCGGCGAGGGGGATGCGCAAGTCGGCGCTGCCGAAGCCTTTGTGAGTCACGAGCGTGCCGTGGATAGGCCAGCCTGGCTGCATGGGAACGCCGAGCAGGGCAACCATCTTCGCGGAGCTTTGTGCGTCGAAGATGGCTGGATCCGCGGCGGAGCGTTGCAGGCTGCTGCGGCGGAACAAGAACAGGGCCGACAAGATCACCAGTGGGAAGAGGAACACAAGCCCCAGGATGAATGCGTTGCGGCGTAGCTTGGACGAAGTGGTCGCGTGCCTGGAGCCGATGGCGGAATCGTGATCGGGCTGGTTCAGATGCGCACCAGTTCCTGCTGACGGGGGCCGGTGACCCACGCCTTGCCGGGCGCGGTGAGCATGTTGATCTCGCTGCGCACGCCGAATTGTCGATAGCTGCCAGACGCAAAATTGGGCGGCAGGTAGATGCCCGGTTCCACCGAGAAGCAGGTATTGGGCAGGATCATGCGCTCATCGTGAGTTTCGAGGTTGTCGAGGTGGGCGCCGGAGCCGTGCAGTTCGGCGGCGATGTTGTGGCCGGTGCGGTGAGTGAAGTATTCGCCGAAGCCGGCTTGCTGGATCACTGCGCGAGCCGCATCGTCGGGCTCATAGCCGAAGAGGGTGCGATTGGCAGAGAAGGCTTGCTCCACGACGTTGATGGCGGCGTCGCGGGCATCGCAGACGGTGGAGAAGACCTTTTGCTCGAGTTCGGTGGGTTCGCGGCCGATGACGCCGGTCCAGGTAATGTCGTAGTGGATGCTGGGTTGGCCGGCGGCGAGGGCCTGGGTCTGGGCCCAGATGTCGATGAGCAGGAAGTCGCCTTCGCGGATGGGCAGCGAGTGGGCGGCGGTTGGCTCGTAGTGGGAATCGGCGCTATTGGGGCCGACGCTGACGTTGGGGCCGTTTTCCCAGGCCAAGCCTTCGCGGCGCATGGCCTCAGAGAACCACTGCACCATGTCGTATTCGGTCAGGGTGCCGGGCGCGCCGGAAGCGGGTCGGAGGCGTCGGCCGATTTCCTTCCATGCTTCGGCGAGGATGGCGTCGATGGCGCGCTGGGCCACGGCGTGAGAGGCCATCTGCTCCTCGGTGAGGACGGCTTCGAAGCGGCTGACCAGGTCTGCGGAAGAGACGATTTCCTTGCCCAGGCCGCGCAGGAATTCGACGGTGCCGGCGTCGACCATGGAGACGTACATGATGGCGTTGTCCGGCGAGTACTGCATCGCGAGGCGGGTCGAGTCGGTGAGGATGACGGCGAGGTTCAACTGCAATTCCTGCCAGCTGGAGTAGACGTGCTTGATTCCGGGCACGGCGTCGAGGCGGCCTGCTTCGATGCGATGGACAAGCTTGCGCGGATCGCCGACGGCGGGGATGAAGTAGTACCAACGGCGCGTGACGTGGGCATGAGGATCAAGGCCGAGGATGCGGCCGGCGATGGGGTCGCGGTGATGATGGTCGTAGAAGAGCCACCCGTCGATGGATGCGTCCTGCAGGGCTTCTTGAATTTGGTCCAGTTGCATGGGGACAGGATACGGCATCTGGCTGAAGCATTTTCACTTTAAGTGCTTCCATCCAACGGCAGGCAAGTGCGGCTTTTCTTGAGAAAAAGCCGCGTCCTGCTTTCTGCCTTGGTGAAGAGCGGAAGTGAAAATGATTTAGGGCGAAACGCCCAGCACTCCAGGGACGGTAGCAAAGTTGTAGTTATGTGCGGCAAGCGTTCCTGGCGTGATGAAGATGGAATATCGGCCGGGCGGGGAACTGGATGTCACAGGGGTGGTGAGGACGGGAGCGCCGGTGACCACGCTCGCAGCGGTCTCTCCGTTCACGAAGCCAGCGATGGTGTAGGTGAGGGGCGGGACGGGTCCACCCTGGGTCATGGTGAGATTGTTGGCCGTGACGGTGAGTTTCGCTTTGTAGACGGCGACCACGCCCATGCCGTTGGAGGCAGTCACAAACCGGTAGTTGGAGGCGGTCAACGTGCCGACCTGTACGCCGATTTGATAGAAGCCGATAGGCGTGGCGGCGGTCACGGTGGTGGTGAGCAAGGGTGATCCTGAGACCACGGTGGCTGTTTCTCCGTTGACGAAGCCGAGCAGATCGTATGCCGTTGGCTGCGCAGGGGCCTGACCATAGAAGGTGCTTACCGTGTGGGCGTGGATGACCAGGGGAGCTCTCGTTACCTGGACAATGCCCTGCGGTATAGCAGAGGTGTTGAAGTAGAAGTAATAGTTCGTGGCCGCCAGCGTTCCTACCTGGACACGGATGGGATACGACCCCACATGAGTGGTGGCAGTCACGGTGGTGGTGAGAATGGGTGCTCCGCTGATCACACTGCCGGTATCACCGTTGAGGAAACCGAGGAGCTTGTAGGCGGTTAGCTTCGGGGTCTGGCCATAGGTGCTGGAAACATTCTGGGCCTGGAGGAATAGTGGGGCCCTGTAGACGCCCACCGATCCCATGCCGTTGGAGAAATCGCTGAAGGCGTAGTTGGCGGCGGACAAGGAACCGACCTGGACGCCGATCGGATAGAAACCGACAGGCGTTTTGGCAGTCACGGTGGTGGTCAGGATCGGTGTGCCGGAAACCGCGCTGGCGGTGTCGCCGTTGACGAAGCCGAGGAGGTTGTAGCCCGTGAGGAGTGGTGGCGCGTGGCCGTAGGTGGTGTTGAC
>Ga0073928_10009671_pt1 | contig 11679 bp, 8 predicted proteins | sample PaiPotPPA55metaG_FD_76969 | JGI IMG/M metagenome (GOLD analysis project Ga0073928, IMG submission 76969) | Iron sulfur acid spring bacterial and archeal communities from Banff, Canada, to study Microbial Dark Matter (Phase II) - Paint Pots PPA... ...
CTCCTTCGAATAGTCGATATAAGCGCTCAGGTTCTTGCCGTTGTACCAGTTCAAGTCGACGCCGTTGGTGTCGTCGACGAGGTTCGGCAGATCGGCCATGACGTGATTGAAGATCGCGCCCCAATGCGTGTCGGCGCTCGTATACGTCAGCGCAGCGGCGGAGTCGTTGCGCTGGTCGCCGATCGCATCGAAGCCGGTCAGCCCGAAGAGTCCCTCCTTCCCTTCAAACGCGTAGCCTTGGCTCGGCGTTGGAATTGCCGGCGTGTAGAGCAGCGTGCGAAAACCGTTGCACACATCGCAGTTGAAGCCGTAGAAATTTGCGGCCTGCGTAAAGAACGGCCTGACCTCGCTGAACGTGCGCGGGAAGACCGTCGGCGAGATCGATTGCTGATCGAGTTCGACGTTTGAGTAGTCCGGATGCAGCGTGCCGAACACAGAGGCAGTCTGCGCAACCGGAATGGAGAAATCGGCTCCCACCCGCGAGGTCGAACCGCCCGCCGGCGCGCTCGCGATGGCGCCGAGGCCGTAGACGCCCACGCGCGGCCGCGGTAGAGGCGGCTTCGCAAGCGTTGGAAGCGACACCGTCCCGGCGCGGGAGACGTCGTCGGGATTCGTCTGGGTCGAATCGTACGACCAGACGTTCAGCGCGCCGGTCGAGCGCTCGTAGCGCACGAACTGCATCTTCCAGTCGCCGCCGTGCGCACCGTGGATAACGCTCAGCGGAATCGCCATCGTGACCGTGTAGCCGTCGGCGGTCGAAACGCCGTGCGACTCCCACTGCGGCGCAAACGACTGGTTCTCGCTCGAGGCCTCGTTGTGCACCCCGTGGGGGTTCGATTCGAACTGGTACTGAAAGCCGCCGGCCCCGGTTGGCCACAGATCGACCCAGACCGCATCGTCGCTATACGCGATGCCGCCGTTGATGTTGCTGCCGCCAGTGACCGTGTCGTTGCTCTGCTGGACGGCGATGACCGGCTCGCGCTGTGCCGCCTCGAAGCGCACGTACAGAAACTTCCCGTCGGTCGCGACCCGGACGGTCGTGCCTTCGGTAACGCCGTGGCCATGGGCCACGTCCCAGACCAGTGGCGCAGACGGCGCCTGGCCCCAAGTGGCCGGGGCGGAGGCGGGTTCGAGTGGTGGAGCGACTTGGGCGGCGGGGACGGCCAAGGTCAACACGTGGAGACGGCTCCTTGCGAGGGCAGCGCCGGCCGAGGGCGGCCGGACGCTTGGGCGTCAACTAATAGCTTAGTTACGCCCTCGGAGCCGCCGAGGTTTCACCCCGCGACAAGATTTTTTGCCGGTCCCCGGGTAGGAGCCGCCGCCGTTCCTGGAGCCACGGCCGAAGGAGTCTCGGCTAGGTTCCCGGGGGGCGATACCGAGCGTGGAGCTCGACGGCGCGATCGACCTCCTCGAGGGGAATCAACGGCGTCATCTTGCTGTGGATCGCTCCCGACGCACGCACGCTCATCGCGACGGCGAGCGCGCTCTGGGTATCCGGCAGATCGACGATCAGGAACGCGTCATCCTCGCCAAGCGCGAAGTAGAAGGCCTCGAGCTTTCCACCTAGCGACGCCATAAATTCCTCGACGGCCGCGCGTCGACCGGACCCGCCGTCTTTCAAGACGCCCTTCGTTCCGTCGGCCGTGTACTTCACCTGCACTAAGAACTTTTGCATTGCGCTATCTTCTTTCGGACAGTTCGGCCTGCCTACGCGCCTACGCCTCTGCGCCTTGCCGGCGGACCAATCGCCCGCCGACAAGGAAGATATCTATTACGTTGCGCGGGGCCAGTATGCTACGCCCGTGGGCCAGGCGTTCTTGCTCCACTGGTTGTCCTTGACGGAACCGACCATCGTGCCGCTGCTGTAGTCGAAAACTTCAACGTCGAAATTGTTGAAGTTCGAAACGTACAGCAGCGATCGGTCGGTGTTGAGTGCAGCGAAGAGTGGAGCACCCGGAACGTTGATCGAGCCGATTTGCGGTCCGCCTGCCTGCGGGTAGATGTGGATCGGGCCGTTCCCGTCATTGGCGAGCAGATTACCGTTACCGTCCTGAATGAGACCCCACGGGGTGCCATAGCTCACGCCGAGATCCGTCGCACTGCCCTTGCCGCCGCGGAACATTGCGATGCGTCCGTTCCCGCTAAGGCTTGGCGTGTAGCTGACGTAGACATCCGATGTATGCGGATCGACGGCGATGCCATAGATCTCAGCGAGGTCCGAGCCTTTGAGCGTCCGGATGGGTCCGTTTCCCGCCTTGTCGTAGACTGTTACGGAACCTGGGCTGAATTCGCCGATCCGCTCGATATTGGCGATGTATATGTTGCCTTTCTTGTCGACGCCGACGTCGAAGGGCGCCCAAGGATTCGGATTCACGATCAACGACGGGCTTGTCGCCCCCATGGGAAACACGTCGACTTCGCCGCCGACCGGTCCCTCCTGCGGAATGTAGTCGTTCACGACGTACAGCGTCCCCGCTGCATCGACGGCCATGCCCTGCGGCGATTGGAACCCGCTGATCTGTCCGACCAGCGTGGTCCCTTTCTTCGCGACGGAGAACACGTCGACGATGCCGGTGCTGCCGTTGGCTACGTACAGGAGCCGATGGGCAGCCTTCGCCTGCGGCGACATCCACGAGTGGGCCGAGGGGGTGAAGGAAACGGGGCGTTGACCGACAGCCACGTGGCGGCCCGGAAGTGACGCGGCGCTGCACCAGGCCGGAGCGGCCGCGGTGACTACGGCGATAAGAAGGGCGCGATGATAGCGCATGACGAGCGTGTCTCCTGCGAGAAAGCGGTGATCTTGCCGCATTTTGTCACGGCGAGCAACGGGCGCACCACCGACAGGCCTCTTACAGTTTGCGGGCCGAGGCAAGCCGAAGACCAAAAGCGCTCGTGAGCCTCACCGAATCGTCAGATTTCGCCACTGTCCTCAAGCGGCTGCGCATGGCCGGCGGCCTATCGCAGGAAGCGCTGGCGGAGCGTGCAGCGATCAGCACGCAGGCCATCAGCGCCCTTGAAACCGGCCTGCGCAAGGCGCCCTACCCGAAGACGGTCGCGCTCCTGGCTGACGCGCTCGGCTTGGACAACGCGCGACGATCTCAACTCGCCGATGCCGCAACCCTCGCTCGCGCCGCTCGCGCTACCGCCTCCGAACAACGCGATGGCAACCTCCCGCAACCGCTCGGGCCCGTCATCGGGCGATCGCGTGAAGTGGCGGAGCTCGAAGCAGCGCTCGCGACGAGCCGTTTGGTTACGGTGCTCGGCCCCGGCGGCATCGGCAAGACGACCGTGGCACTCGAGGCGGCTCGCCGCATAGGATCGCGCTTCGCCGACGGAACGTATTTCTGCGATCTGTCGGCCGTAAGCGATGGGGCGCTGATCGCCGGCACAATTGCCGCTGCTCGCGGCGTTCGGCTTCGCTCCGACGCGGAGCCCGCGGACGCGCTCGCGTCGGCGCTACGTCCGTCGGAGATGTTGCTCGTGCTCGACAACTGCGAACATGTGGTCGAACATGCATCGCGTACCGCGTCCGTTCTCCTAAAGGTCTGCCCCAAGCTCGCAATTCTTGCAACGAGCCGTCGCCCGCTCGCCATAACGGCGGAGATGACGTTCCGTCCGCCGCCGCTTGCGACGCCGGTGCTGGACGACGACGACTATCTGAGCGCAACCGACGCTCGAACGTTCTCTGCGATTGCCCTCTTTGAAGAGCGGGCTCGCGCGGTGCAACCCGACTTCGTGCTGACCGACGACACTGCGCCCATCGTGGCCGAGATTTGCAGCAGGCTCGATGGCATTGCGCTCGCCATAGAGCTTGCCGCTGCTCAAATGCGGGCCATGACGGCCTGGGAACTCGCGCAACGCCTCGACCAGCGCTTTCGCCTGCTGCGCGACGGGCGCTACGCCGACGCGCCGCGACAACGCACGCTCGCCGCCGCGTTCGACTGGAGTTACGCGCTGCTCGACCAGCGACAGCAACGCTTCTTTCGCTCACTCGGCATCTTCGCCGGCGGTTTCACCCTCGACGCTGCGCTAGAAATCTGCTGCGAACCGGATGCCGACGAGCTCACCGCGCTGGAATTGCTGGCTGCGCTGGTCGATGCTTCCCTGCTCGTTCTGGATTCTGGGGCCACGACCACACGCTATCGCCTGCTGGAAACGACTCGCGCCTATGCGCTGGGGAAACTCGTCGAGCAGCGCGAGCAACAGACGCTCGCTGCTCGCCACCTAGAATACCACCGAGCGCACGCGCCCGAGATCGCTCTCGCGAGCCATCTCGAGGACGTGCGTACTGCGCTGCTCTGGGCGCTCAATGGCGGCGACATCGCCGCAGGTGCCGAACTCGCGGCGACGATCGGCGTTCAGTGGGAGATGGCCGGCATCGCGGCGGAGGGTGCGTCTCGGCTTACCGCCTTTATTGCGGCGGTCGATCAGGCACGTCTAGATCTCGTCGCTCGACTGTGGGCCGCGCTCTCGTTCCTGCAGGGCAATGCACTGCGGTTCGATGAGAGCCTGGCCGCTGCACGGAAGGCCGTGGCATTCGCAAGGAAGGTCGACGACGATGCCGTGCTCTTCAATGCACTGCGTTCGCTGTCGGTCTTCGCCTCGTGGACTAGCGAGTTCGATGAGTCGCGCAAGGCACTCGATGAGGCAACGCAAATCGCGGGCCCAGATCCCGCGCCGCTGCGCAGGCTGCATCTCCTTGCGGCGCGCGGTCACCTGGAGCGCATGTCAGGAGACTACGATGGAGCGATCATAGCGTTCGAGGAGGCGCAGAGGCTCGCTCGGAGCCTCGGCGACGAGTACCGCGAGGTGAGCGCGACCGTTCACTTATCCGAGGTAGAACACGAGCGCGGGAACACGCAGCAAGCGGCCGCGCTCATGCGTGCTCTCGCCGAACGCCGACTCAACCCGATCGATGCCGAGCCCGTGCTCGCAAACCTCACCGGTTACCTCGCTGCGCTCGGCGACGTGCCAGGCGCCCGGACGGCTGCGGCCGACTTTTTTGCCCTTCCCTTACCGTTTACGCGCTCAACGTTCGCGACGGCGGTCCTGGAGCACGTGGCGCTTGCAGACGCGTCGAGCGGGGAACACACACGCGCCGCGCGGCTCCTTGGGTACTGCGACGCCTGGTATCGTACGACCGGGCAGCAGCGCCAATTCACCGAACGGCACGCGCGAGGGCAACTCACCACGTTGCTCGACAGACACATTGAGACGAAGAGGCGGGAGTCACTCGAAACCGAGGGTGCCGAGTATACCCCCGAGCGCGCCGTGCGCACCGCACTCGATAACGATCGTTATTCTGGACCTGGACCCGCTGCAACGCCGACTGGCGGAAAGTAATTGGTAAATCCGTGCCCGATGTTCTTGACGATCTTCCCGGTCGCAACGTCGATTTGGCTGATATCGTGGCCCTTCACCAAACCCGCATAGAGGTTGGTCCAGGTGCCATCGAAGCGGATGTGCTCCGGGTCCCGGCCCTTTGCGAACACGCGGTTGCAGTTCGTTAGTCCGGTGCATCTGAAGATGCCCGCGGTCTCGCTAAACGTGTCGCTCGAGTAGTACAGGTTGTCGTTTCCGTCGAACGCGAGCGACGCGGGCGAGCCCGGGAGATCGATGGCTTGTGCTTGCCCGCTGCAACCGGCAAACTCGTACACCTTCGAATTCCCGTTGCCGCTGTCCGGGGAGTAGCTCCAATAGCAGTTGCCCTTCGAGTCGAACGCGATGCCTATGCCTTGGAGGACGTTACCTCCCACGAGCCGTGATGGATTCGATGTGCTGCCCGGCGCAAACACGGTGACCGCATGCTGATCGCTGACCGCAACGACGCCGGCATGCACGGCCACGTCGAGTGCGACGTCACTGCCATTGTTGAGCGTCTGGATTCGCGCCGCCATGCCGGAAGAGTAGACGTCGATCTCTTGCGGAAACTCCTCGGCAACGTACACGTTACCTTGCGGATCGACCGCGAGGCCGCCCGGCGTCATGAGGCCCTGCGAAACGGTTCGCACGAGCTGGCCGTCGGTGGTAAAGACGCGGCACTTCGGCTCGCCCGTGCAGCCGTACACGTAGCTCGAGGAAGTCGGCGGCGCAGACGCCTGCAGGGCGTTGCCGGAGAGGCTTGAGTTGGAGGAACCCAGCACCGGGGGCGCCGTTGCTGAGTTGGCGGAGCACCCCGCAGCCAGTAGGACGGGAAGTGCCACGAGCACGAGGTGGGAGCGAAATACGCGAAACATCGGACCTTTCCAATCAGGATGGGGCGGAATGATTTATCGGCGCCCCTGAGCGTCGGATTTAGGACAAGTCTCCCATTCTGAGGCCTGTCGTGCCACCTACAGTGCTCCTACAGTTCCACAGGCGGCTGCCAGAGATGCGGACCTGACGCAACCGTTTTGACCTGAACGGAGTACTGACGTCGGTGCTCGCCCAGACTCGTCCCAAGCGCGATACTCGCTGGACATCCCTCGTGCTGCTGTGCGTAGGCATGTTGATGATCGTCCTCGACGGCACTGTCGTCAACGTCGCGCTCCCATCGATCCAAAGCGATCTCGACTTCTCACAGTCGAACCTCGCTTGGGTCGTCAATGCGTACATGATCGCGTTTGGGGGACTGCTGCTCTTGGCCGGCCGCTTGGGCGACCTGGTCGGCAGCAAGCGCGTCTTCCTCGCGGGGATCATCACGTTCACGAGCGCGTCGCTGCTCTGTGGCTTGGCGTGGAATCGCGACCTTCTCGTCGCTGCGCGCTTCCTCCAGGGCATCGGCGGTGCGATGGCGTCGTCCGTGATCTTGGCGATGATCGTGACCATGTTTGAAGAGCCTCCCGAGCGAGCGCGCGCGATGGGCGTGTTCAGCTTTACCGCGGCGGCCGGCGGGTCGATCGGGCTGCTGGTCGGTGTGGCGTTGACGCAACTACTCAACTGGCATTGGATCTTCCTGATCAACGTCCCGATCGGCATCGTGACGACGTTTCTGGCGGTGCGCCTGCTCGAGTCCAGTCCCGGAATTGGTTTTCGCGAGGGAGCGGATGCGCTCGGCGCCGTTCTCGTCACGGCGGCGCTCATGCTCGCGGTGTACACTGTGGTCGAGGTCCCGAGCTACGGCGTTGCATCGACGCACACCGCCGCGTTCGGCACCGCGGCGATCGTACTTTTCGGCGCATTCATGGTGCGCCAAGTTACCGCGCAGCGACCGCTCCTGCCGCTACGCCTCTTTCGCTCACGCAACGTCAGCGGAAGCAATGTGCTCGAGCTGCTTATCGTGGCCGGGCTCTTCGGCTTCTTTTTTCTCGACTCGCTCTTTCTGCGCCGCGTGCTCGGCTACGACGCGGTGAAAACGGGGCTGGCATTTCTGCCGATCACCATTTCGATCGGCGCGCTTTCACTCGGCTGGGCAGCCACGCTGCCGACGCGCTTCGGACCACGGCGGGTCGTCGTCGTTGGCCTCGCGATCGCTGCCGTCGGCCTGGCCATCTTTTCGGTTGCTCCGCTCAATGCCGGCTACGTCAGCACGATCTTTCCTGCTATGCTGCTCTTGGGCGTCGGCATGGGCGTGACGTTCCCATCGCTCATGATCCTGGCCATGTCGAGTGCAACGTCGAGCGACTCCGGCTTGACGTCCGGCCTCATCAACACGACCGGACAGGTCGGGGGCGCTCTGGGACTCGCCATCCTTGCGACCATCTCCGCGTCCCGCGCGAGGGATGCGCTCGCGTCGGGTGCGAGCAACGTTGCCGCGCTGACTGCCGGATATCATCTTGCATTTGCGGTGGGCACTGGATGCCTCATCGTGGCAGTCATCGTCGCGGCCACCGTTTTGGAGCACCCGTCTCCCACGCGGCAACTCGCGGAAGCCGAGGCGTCGGTCTCCGCCGCGTGATCGCCGTTGCAGCCGATGTGCGAGTCGCTAGCGCGCCCGCAGGAGGTCAGCCTCGAGCTGAGCGCCCTTTAGGACTCCCAGGCCCGTCACGTTATCGTAGCCCGGGGCGGCGCAATAGTAGCCGTTGCACCCTTCCGTTATATCGGTGAACCCGCGCGAGGCTGCGCCAAGGCGATAGAGGTCGCCGATCAGATTGCTAAGCTGGGGTTTCCCTGCCGCGGTGCGAGCTTGTTCGACCAAGGCGATGAAACCGGCCCACGTCGGCGCGGCGAAGCTCGTGCCGTAAAACCAGTAGTTTCCTTGCTTGCCGTTGCTCGTCCAAACCGCGGCGTATGCCGCTTCCGCGCTGGAATCGAGCGCAATGTCCGGAACGTTTCGCATCGTCGCACTCGCGATGCCCGGCACATTTTTCTGCCACGGCGGAATCTTGAAATCGACGCTGACGCCGCCACCGCTGTCGCCCCAAGCTAGCTCTTCCACGCGTTGCGGTCTCTTGGGAGAGACCGACGGAGCTTCCGTACCCCCGACGGAGATAACTTCGTTGTCGGACGTCGGATACCAAACCGTCAATTCTCCATCGTACAGCGCCTGGCTCGACGAATCGAAGGACGCGCCCCAGTCGCCGCTGACGGTAAACACGGGCGTCGACTGCTTGTGGAGCGTTTTCAGGTCGGCGTGTTCGGCTGCCATCTGCTGTGAGCCGTTGTAAAACGCGTAGTCGTCCTCGGTCGCGCCATACGAATGGGTGACGGCCGCAAAATGCATCGTCGCATCGTCGGAGGCGATCTTCGCGAAACCGTCCGCGAGCTGACCGTAGCTGCATGCGTTCGGGACGACGTACAGCGTCACGGCCACACCCGGCGCGGTGCCGATCACGCGCTCTACGTCGCCCGTGGGCTCCAAGTTGTTCGACGTGGTCCCGCCGCCGTCGACAGGTACGATCGTCGGCTGGTTCGCCGGGAGCCCGAACGCGCTTTCGAAAGCGGAGATGTCCGACGGTAGAATCGAAGCGCAGGCCAAGATCGCAACCTGTTGTCCCGTGCCGTTGAGACCAGCACGGTATAAAGGAGCGATATCGTAATACTCGGCGATATCGGCCGGGCTGTAACCTCCCGCGGGAGCGATTTCATCGCCCGCTGAGATCGCGGATGGACCCTCTTCGATGGTCGCCGCGAGGATGTGTTCGGCAACGCCAGGCGGGTACGACTCGGGAACCGTTGCGTGCGTGAAGACTTCGGAGCGAACGCGAACGCGGGCGAACGACGTGTGCGCCGCTCGGGCCGCTTGCGCGTACGTGCCGTGCACGAAGATGACGTCGCTGTGCTTCGTCGGCGTCGCCTCGAGGCCGAAGCCGCGGAAGTAGTCGACAACGTGCGCAGCGGCCGCACGGGTCGTACCCCCCCGCAGGTTAACGGTGAAGTACTTCTCCGCCGAATCGGGGATGTGCCCGACGACTTGGAACACGGCTGTTCCGGCAGGCTGCGCCTCGCCGGCCACCGCCGGCCTATAACTTCCGGCAAAAGCGACACCAACAGCAACGAGAAGAACTGCGACTTCACGAGAAACCATTCGAGCGGCTCCTTCAACAGTCGCTGCAACTTCGCGATTTCTCGCCTCGCTTCCCTACTCCCAAAACGAAGGACCAAGCGTTTGGCCGTAGGCGGAATCGACATCGTTGGGCGTCCCGCCTGGGGGATGCTCTTGCTGCGGCGCGTTCACGATTACCGGACTCGCATTGAGGCCTCCAAGACTTCGAGCGCCTCGTCGCCGCTGACGATGCGGCATACTGCTGGATATTGCGCTTGTGCGATGCTCGCGGCGAAACCGATGAGGTTGGCGAGCACCCTCGCGTCGACGTGCTCTGCGCTGTAATCCAATTCGAGCACGAGGCTCTTCGCAACCGTGCCGAACTTCGCCAGATTCATGCGGCGATTCTCTTGCATAGCGTGCTCGTAAAGACGGCCTCGCAGCCCGGCCTCCTTCGGAACGTCGCAGAACGCCGTGGAGAGGTGGACCCAGTCCGGGGTCAGGGTCGCTTCGATGACCCATTCCCGGTCGCGCCCAGGGAACGTGACTCCGCGGGTCCATTCATCTACGCGGCAAGACTCGAGGTCCGCCTCGGTGAGCAACTTCTTCAGCCGCCGCGCATGGAAGTCGCCGGTGCCGTCTGCCTTCATAGGCAGAGTCTGCGCCCCCGGCCTGCCAGAGGTGTGGCACGACGCATGGTCGACGCCAAGGTCGCATTGCCAGGTCCCGCTGAAGGAGGGCGGCGTGGCAAAAGCCATCGAACAGCTCGCGCTTCGCGGCGTGCCCCGGCAGGGAGACGAACCCTCCGAGCACGTCGGACGCATCGTGTCGATGCTCATCAGACTGATGCGCGAGACGTTTCTTTCGTACGACTGGTAACGTCGCTCGTTCGAGATGTCGGAACGGCAGTTCGCGCGCGACCTGCGCCAACTGCGCAAGATCGGCGATGGATTCGGACTTCGCATTTCCAATCAGCAGCAAGGACGCGTCCGGCTCGAGGCGGTTGCCGGCAAGAACCGGTTGCAGAATGACCTCGCCGGCCGTGAGGCCGTCCTGCGCATCATCGCGCGTGCAGTCGGGGCGCCGGTTGCGCGCGAGCTGGGTATCGCGGGCGAAGCCGAACCTGTGCCTTCATTCATTTCGTTTGCGATACCGGATCTCATCGAAGGGTCCGCGGTAGCAGATATCTTCGATGCGCTACGCGATGCGCATCGATCGAGTGCACGGGTGCGTTTTGCTTACCGCACGGGTGAAAAGAAAAGCGTGCGCGAGGCCGAGCCATATCGCGTTTTAGTGCGATCCGGCCGATACTATCTCATCGCGTTCGACATCGCGCCGCGCAAGGGGTGGCGGTACTTCGCCCTCGACCAGATCGCCGGGCCGGTCGCGCGCGCCGGCACGTTCCGGCCGCGAAGTCTTCCGGCAACGTACGAGAACGCCGACACGGTCGGCATGCTCCAAGGTGGGTCGGCCGTCGACGTGACCGTCCGCTTGAGCCCGCTGGTTGCCGCGTCCGCTACGTCGCGCTCGTGGCAGAAATCGCAGCGCGTGGAAGAACGCCCCGACGGCTCTGCAGACATCACGTTCACCGTCAACGACATCGGTGAGGTCATTCGCTGGGCGCTGGGCTTCGGCGCCGAAGCCGAAGTGATCGCCCCCGCTTCCGCCGCGCAGGCCGCCCGGGACACCGTCGTTGCTTTACAACGAATCTACGGGCGCCGAACTGCACGATCCGTCGCGGTGTAAGTCGCTAAGCTGAAAGCCGTTCGAGGGCGAGGGCGGCGAGCTTGCGCACGTCGGCGTCCGGGTCGTCGAGGGCTGCGGTGAGCGCCGTCGCCGAGGAGGGGTCGCCGATCAGGCTGAGCGCGAGCGCGCACTCCTTGCGAACGTTGCTCATCGGATGCTCGAGGTTCCGGCAGAGAGCCGACACCGCGTGCCTGCTCTTTAAGCGCCCGAGTGAACTCGCCGCACGAACGCGCACTTGCCAATAGACATCGTCGAGCGCGATGGCCAGACGCTCTGCGGCGTCGACTCGGCCTTGACGGCCCAGCGTCGCTGCAGCCTCTTCTCGTACTTGCCAGGCGGGGTCGCCAAGCGCGGCGGTTAGCGTCGCAACAACCTCGTCTGCCGAAGAAAACGCGAGCGCTCCGACGGCGGCGCGCCGGAGTTCCGGATCGGGATCGCAAGACGCCGCGCGCCGCAACACAACGAGCGCCGCGTCGTCTTGCAGGTACCCAAGCACGCCAATGGCCGCGTGACGCACCGCTGACTCCGGA
>Ga0073928_10009673_pt1 | contig 11676 bp, 12 predicted proteins | sample PaiPotPPA55metaG_FD_76969 | JGI IMG/M metagenome (GOLD analysis project Ga0073928, IMG submission 76969) | Iron sulfur acid spring bacterial and archeal communities from Banff, Canada, to study Microbial Dark Matter (Phase II) - Paint Pots PPA... ...
CCCTGACCTACTACGGACGCTGGACCTACAAGTTCGAGGAGGCGGCGCGCAAGGGCGCCGTCGGCGCCTTGATAATCCACCGCACGGACCTCACGAGCTACGGCTGGGGCGTGGTGCGCAGTTCCTGGAGCAACGAGCAGGTGTATTTGAGCAATGACAAGGATCCGAAGCTCAAGGCGGCCTCGTGGATACGGATCGAGGTGGCCCGCGCATTGTTCAGTGCGTCGGGGTTGAATCTGGATGAGATGATCGCGAGTGCGGGCACGCGCGGATTCAAGCCGCGGGCGCTGCCCGTGCGAGTCAAGGCGCATATCGTGAGCACGGTGCGCAAATTCGTGTCCTACAATGTGCTCGGCTTGTTGCCCGGCACCGACGCCGGAACCCAGGCCGTCGTCTATTCGGCGCACTACGACCATCTCGGAATCGATCCGACGATGAGCGGCGACAACATCTACAACGGAGCCGTCGACAACGGCACGGGTGTCGGGATCTTGTTGGAATTGGCGCATGCCTATGCGTCGTCGCCGGCTCGGCCGCCCCATCCGGTGCTGTTCGCGTCGGTGACCGCCGAGGAGAAGGGCTTGCTGGGGTCGAATTATCTCGGCAAGCACCTGCCGATTCCGGCCGCGCGGATCGCGCTCGGGTTGAATTTCGACGCGATACCGCCGATCGGCGTGCCTGAGTCCGTGAACGTGACGGGTGCGGAACGCACCTCGTTCTATCCCACCGTCGAGAAAACAGCCAAGGCCTTCGGCTTCGACATTCAGCCGGATGCCGAACCCGGCGCCGGCCACTTCTATCGCTCCGATCACTTCAGCCTGGCGCGTGCCGGGGTTCCGTCATTCTCGATCAACACTGGCGTGAAATTTGCCGGGCATCCGCCGGAGTGGGGCAAGGCGCAGCGCGACGAGTACACCGCCAAGCACTATCACAATCCCAGCGACGAGTATTCGCCCTCTATGGATTTCTCGAGCAATGCATCGCTCGCCCAATTCGGCTTCGCGCTGGGCTGGCAGGCGCTGCTGGCGAAGGACACCGTGAGCTGGCTGCCGGGTGATGAGTTCGAATCAGTGCGCCTGCGCGGCGGCGTCGCACAGTAGATTCGTGGATCAAAACCTTAAGCGACATATTGTAAGAAGTATATGACGCGTCGCATTGTGGCGACGCGTTGCTTGCGCCGCAGCCGCGAAACGACAATAACGTGCGCCGGATCTCATCTGCCTCTGGGTGGGAGTCGGTACGCTGAAGTCACGGTATCAACGACTCAACGACGGAGCTTCCATGGCCGACAATTCAATGACGGGAACCTTTCAGATCAATCTGCCCAAGGATCTCCTGTCGGAGTCCAAGCGCGCTCCCAAACCCAAGAATGAGCAGCTTCACGTCGAGGGTTGGCGCAACTCCTGGTTGTCGCGCATTTCCGAGTTGTTGGTGGGCAAGGAATAAGACGGTCGACAGATAGTCGCGCGATAGGGTAGGTAGTACCCGGTCACGGCAAGGAAGGCCGGACCCCGGCCGAGGAAATCGCGCCGCGGCACGCGGGCCGTCAGGACGGGCCGGTAGGGACCCGCAAGGGGCCCGCCGCCCCGCGGCAATTTACCGAACTTTAAGTTAAATCCGGCGAATTTATCCGCGGCATCGGCATTAACATACCGCACGGAGGTGGTATCCATGCGCTTAGCTCGCCCTGTTTATGAAAGCCTGCCCTATGTGTATATGGCGATAGGCGGACTGGCGATATTGCTTTTCTACCTTGATCCGGATGGCCGGCGCGCCGTCGCAGCCTTCGCCATCGGCGTCATCGTCGAGACGGCGGCGCTGACGCTGCTCCTGCGCCGGCAGGACTACCGCGCACTGAGCCGCGAATACTCGGGTGAAACCATCGAGTTGCCGTCTACGCTGCACGGTTAGTGCACGGCCGTGACGGCCGAGTTAGTACTCGGCGCTACGCGCCTCGCCCCTACGGGGCCGCCCCTTCGGGCGTTCAACTCGGCCGGACGGCCGAGTTAGTCGGTGCGGGGTTTTTCAGGCAACTCGTTTTCGGCCGTATCGCTGAGGCCGCGCATCCGCGGGACCCGTTCGTCGATGTACATAATCTCATGTTGACCGACCTGCACCACGTCGCCGTCGTTCAAGTTGTAGCGGCGAACGCGTTTGGACTGGACGTAGATACCGTTGGTGCTGTTCAGATCCTCGATCAGGCAGGAGTCCGCCTGCGTCACGATCTGGCAGTGATGGCGGCTGATGAATTTGCTGTCGATCTGTAAGTCGTTGTCCGCGGTTCGGCCGATCACCAGACGGCCCGGCTTGAGCCCGCGCTCCATTACCGTTTTGCCCTCGCTCGCGAGCAGAATTCGCGCGACCGTATGGCCGGTGCCGGCGTTGGTCGGCTGTGAATGGTCCATCGTGGGAACGCGCAGGCGGTTGGTGCCGGCGGCGAATTCCACCCACTGCAGCTCCTGAATCGCGGCATTGAGATCTTCGGCAGTCACGGTATCCCGGTCGCGTCCGAAGGCGGCCATCATGCAGGTATCGCACAGGGTGTTGATCAGGCGCGGCACGCCGCCCGTGTACTGGTAGATCGTGGCGTAGGTGTCGTCGGCAAATATACGCCGACCCTGGGAACCGGCTACTTCGAGACGATGATCGATGTACGCGGTCGTCTCGGCTCTCGTGAGGGCGGTAAGGTGGAAACGCAGGCGCACGCGTTGCGTGAGCTGAACCAGCTCGGGCGAATTGAGCTTGTCATTGAGCTCGGGCTGCCCTGCGAGAATGATGCGCAGAGCCTTCTCCTTGGTGGTCTCGATGCCCGACAACATGCGCACTTCTTCGAGCACGCGGTGAGTCAAGTTTTGAGCTTCATCGACAATCAGCAAAACCTTGCGCCCGCTGACATGCTGTTCCACCAAAAACTGATTCAATGTCGCCAACACTTCCGGCTTCTTCATGTTGAAGGGCGAGAAGCCGAATTGCACCAGGACGGTTTGCAGAAACGCCGTCGGCGAAAGTTGCGTCTGGTTGATCTGCGCGACGACGGCGTCGGTTTGCATTTCGCGCAAGAACGTTTCGATCAAGGTGGTCTTGCCGGCGCCGATTTCCCCGGTGATCACGACGAAACCGTCGGTAAACCAGATCGTCGACTCCATGTACGCCTTGGCGCGCGCATGCTGCTTGCTCAGGTAGAGGAACTGCGGGTCCGGACTCAGGCGGAACGGCAATTCATGGAGTTTGAATAGTTCTAAATACATGACTTAAGGCAGTCTACGGGATTGGTCGCCTGTCCGTGAAATGACCGTCTGGCCGGGTCCTAGCTCCACTCGATCGATTTTAAGGCATCCGTGAGAGCCGAATTGCGCTCTCCCGCACGGTCTTTGATGATGGTGCAATGGCCCAATTTGCGCCCCGGGCGCGGCTCCTTTCCGTAGTCGTGAAAAGCCAGGCCATCGATGCTCAAAAGCCGTTCGCGGTCCGGCATCGTTCCCAGGAAATTGATCATGGCGGTGTGCCCCAGGGCGCGCGTGCTGCCGAGCGGCAGGTCGCAAATGGCGCGCAGATGGTTTTCGAACTGGCTGGTCACGCAGCCCTCGATGGTCCAATGCCCGGAATTGTGGACTCGAGGAGCCATTTCATTGGCAATCAATCGGCCCTTGACCACGAAGAACTCGATGGTGAGAACACCCACATAGGCGAGCGCAGTCATCACTCGTTTCAAATAGATGCGGGCGCGGCGCTCGAGGCCAGGATTCGCGAACGGCGCAATGCTGTACTGCAGGATACCGCCGCCGTGACTATTGGCCGAGAGCGGATAGAACACGGTGTGACCCGACGCGGAACGTGCGCCTACGATGGACACTTCGCGCGAAAACTTTTGAAATTTTTCGTAGATCAATCCGGGGCCGCCGATCGCGGCCCAAGCCTCGTCGATCTGGCCCCGGTCGCGCAGAACGTATTGGCCCTTGCCGTCATAACCCAGGCGCCGTGTCTTGAGCACCCCTGGAAGTCCCAGTCTGCGAATCGCGCGAAGCAGCTGGTCTCTGTCATCGATCGCGGCATGTGCCGCAACAGGGATACGCAACTTGGAAAACAGCGCTTTTTCCGCCATGCGGTCCTGGGACACTTCGAGCGCCGCGCGAGGCGGGCGAACCCGCGTCAATTTCTCGAGCGGCGCAAGCGCGCGACCGGAGATATTTTCCCAGTCAAAAGTGAGGACATCGCTGCATGAGGCCAATGCGGCGAGCTGTGCCGCGTCCTCGAGGTCGCCGGTCAGAGTCGGCGCTACTTGTGCGCCCGGCGATGTGGCGCTGCGGTCGAGAAATACGCAGCGGATGCCTAAGGGATATCCGGCCAGCGCAAGCATGCGCCCCAATTGACCGGCACCGACAATGCCGACGCGCGATAACTTCAAGGGCCGCGCGGATCGGGCTTGGCGAGCACGGCAGCGGTCTGTGCCTGGCGAAAGGCGTCCAAGGCCGCGCGGATGTCGACGGATTCATTGGCGAGAATCGCCGCCGCGAACAGGGCCGCATTCTTGGCTCCGGCGACGCCGATGGCAAAGGTAGCAACCGGGATGCCGCTCGGCATCTGGGCAATCGACAGCAGTGAGTCGATGCCATTCAGGGTCTTGGATTGGACCGGCACGCCCAGCACGGGAACCGACGTCTTAGCGGCGGTCATGCCCGCCAAGTGTGCGGCGCCGCCTGCACCCGCTATGATGGCCTTCAGGCCGCGCTCACGCGCCGTTGCCGCGTATTCGAACAGAAGGTCGGGGGTGCGATGGGCCGATACCACGCGCACCTCGTGCGCGATGCCAAGGGAGTCGAGCACGCCGGCGGCCGCCTGCATCGTTTCCCAGTCGGAAGACGATCCCATAATGATTCCGACCAGGGCTTTCATTTGCGGTAGTTTAGCAATCTACCCGAGCAACTGGCGCAGAAACGCGAAAAGCTCCCGCGCGCCGACGGGCGAGCGTTGCTCCCGGCGCTCTTTCTCCGCCTTTTCCAGCAGTTTGGCCAGCGCGGCCCGGTCCGCTTGCGGATATTCCTGGAGAAGCTCATCCAACCCTGAGCCAGGCTCCGACAGCAGCCGATCGCGCCAGCGCTCGATTTGTTGGAAGTGCCGAATCTCGAGGTCGTGGCGCTGTTTGCGCTCGGCGAGCTTGGCGAGCACGGGTTCCGGATCGATATCGCGCATCAACTTCCCGATATACTGCCGTTGCCGGATCTGCGCCCCGTGAGAGGGCAGGCGGCGCAGGTCACGCAGTGCAACGAACAGGTTGTCCGGCAAGTCGAGCGCCTTGATTTCCTGGTCGGGAAGGGCCGAGAGTTTTACGCCCAGCTCCTGCAGGGAGGCAGCGTCGCGTTTGCGCGCGCTCTTGCTCTGGCGCTGCTCCTCGGACTCGCCGGAAGCGTCGGGTTCGTTCTCTATCGTCATATTGCCCATGCTATCACTGGAGCCCGGTAGAATCGCCGCTCGGAATCCATGCAGCGCGTTTTGGAGATGTCGATGGCCGTATCTAGCAACACTGTTCGCCTTTCTGAAGAAGACCTGGAATCGATTATCGAGCGAGCCCTGGAAGAAGCGCGCGCTCGAGGCGCCTCGCAAGCCGAGGCGGCCGTCAGCCAGGATACGGGTCTTTCGGTCGGCGTGCGACTCGGAGAGGTTGAGACGCTGGAACACCAGCGCGACCGCAGCATGGGAATCACGGTCTATTTTGGGCAGCGCAAGGGCTCGGCCAGCACGGCGGATTTCTCGCCGGATGCGGTCCGGGCGACGGTGGCCAAGGCCTGCAGTATCGCCCGATTCACGGCGGAAGATGCGGCTTCGGGGCTTGCCGACGCCGAGCTGATGACGCGTACGCCGCTGGACCTGGATCTTTCCCATCCATGGAATGTCGGCGCCGACCGTGCGATCGAAATTGCCAAAGCCTGCGAGGCTGCGGCACTCCAATTCGATGCGCGGATCAACAATTCCGAGGGCGCATCGCTCGGCACGCATCAGGGTCTGCATGTTTACGGCAATACCCATGGTTTCGTGGGCGGCTATCCGACCACATCGCATACCCTGAGTTGTGTGGTGCTTGCGGGCACCGGAGAAGACATGCAGCGCGACTACTGGTACAGCAGCTCGCGCGACTGGTGTGAGTTGGACTCGGCCGAGGCCATCGGCCGAGAGAGTGCGCGGCGCACGATTGCCCGTCTCGGCCCCCGCCGCTTGACCACACGCCGCGCACCGGTCCTGTTCGTGCCGGAAATTGCGCGTGGCCTCATCGGGCATTTCGCGGCCGCGATTCGCGGCAGCAGCCAGTACCGGCAATCTTCGTTCCTCCTGAATTCCGTGGGTCAACAAGTGTTTCCCGCCGGATTCTCGATTGCCGAGCGGCCGCACATACCGAAGGCCATGGGCAGCGCGCCGTTCGATGACGAAGGTGTTGCGACCCACGATCGTGAGCTGGTGGCCGACGGAATCCTCACCGGCTACATCCTTTCCAGCTACTCGGCGCGCAAGCTGGGGCTCAAGACCACCGGGAACGCCGGAGGCGCCCACAATCTTCTGGTCGTGCCGACGCTCGCCGGCGGTGCGGATGCTCTCCTGTCCCGGCTCGGCACGGGGCTCTTGGTGACCGAGCTCATGGGACAGGGCGTCAACATGGTGACCGGCGACTACTCGCGCGGCGCGGCCGGATTCTGGGTCGAGAATGGCTCGATTCAGTACCCCGTGGCCGAGATCACCATTGCCGGAAACTTGCGCGAAATGCTCAAAGGCATCGTGGCCGCGGGCGATGATGTGGATGTGCGCGGCGGCACGCGAGTGGGGTCGATCTTATTGGAGGAAATGACCATCGCCGGGGAATGAAGCACTCCGTGCACGGAGCCTCTCCGACGAACGGATCCTTATTTCGCCGCGATCAAATCCTTCAGCGTTCGCGCGCCCAGCCGCTCGCGCACCGCGGTTGCCACTTCGTCCATCACCTGCGCCGCCGCCGGGACCCTGTGCATCTCAATCGTCAATCGGATGACCTGCAGCGTACGCACGGCATTCACGATGTCGGCCAGCAGGATGCCTTCCGGATCGCGGCCGGGAACGAACAACTCCTTTTCAGTAGCCATGATCAAACCCGCGCGCTCCAGGCGCGCGAGCACGGGCGCGAGCGCGATCCCCGGGACGTCGAGTTCGGCGGCGAGCCGGCCCGCAGTCCAATATCTCTTGCCCGCTGCGTAGTCGCGTCCGATCAGATACATGATCGCGAGACCCGCCTGCTCGCGATCGCTGCCGGTGAGTTCGACGGTCTCCTGGCCATGGCGAAGGTATTGAGGGAATTGCACGTAGAACGCGAGCTGCGCTCCGATGAGCAGTATGAGCCAGCTCAGGTATACCCAGATCAGCGTCGTCAGCACGATGGCGAAACCGGTGTAGACCGCCACCAACTGAGAGGAATAGACGATCACGGCCGTGAATACCTTGCCGACCAGAGCCCAAATGATGCCCGCGGTCACTCCGCCGATGAGCGCGGCGCGAAACTGCACTCGAATATTGGGGATGAACGCATACATGCACGTGAACACCACGGTGACGATGGCATACGGCAGGATGCTGCCCACTACGCCTAAGATCGCCGCGAACGGCGCAACGGCGTGCAACCACCGCGCAAGGGGGCTGTTCTCCGCGGACCCCAGGAGCCCTATGGCCACGGCAAGCAGGATCGGCCCCAGGATCATGACGCTCAGGTATTCCGCGAATCGGCGGCCAAAACTCCGCGGACGCTCGACTCGCCACACGAAATTGAAACTCGTCTCGACTTTTTGAATCGTGGTGATCACGGTGTATACGAGAAATGCCAGGCCGATGGAACCGAGCAGTTCGCCGCGCATGTTCGCGACGAATTGCATGACGCTCTCGGTCAGCTGCGTCGCGGCGCTGCCGACGGGACGGAAGAACTCATGAACGATGAGACGCAGGTCCCCGTGCGCGCCGAGGCCCTTGAGTATCGCAATGCTGAACACCATCAGCGGAACGAGGGACAGCAGAGTGGTGTAGGCGAGGCTCATCGCCCGAATGCTGATGCCGCCGCTCAGCCAGTCGCGAATCAGCGCCGCCGGATAGCGCAGCCAGCGCAGCGTAGCTCCCCAAGGCGGACCCATGCTGCGTGACTTTTGAAACAATCCGTCTTCTAGACGTTCCAACCAGTGGAGCATGCGGGGACTCTACGCGGTGAGCAGCCGGAGCGCCTCACGATAGTTATCGCTGGTGCGTGTCAGAACATCCGCCGGTAGATGCGGTGCCGGCGGTTTCTTGTTCCAGTGCAGAGACTCGAGGTAATCGCGCACGAATTGCTTGTCGAAACTCGGAGGACTGATGCCCGGCTTGTATGACGCCATCGGCCAGAAACGCGAAGAATCCGGGGTCAGCACCTCGTCGATGAGCATGAGGCGTCCGGTCTTGTCGACGCCGAATTCGAATTTGGTATCGGCGATGATGATGTGGCGTGCGCGTGCGTGCTCCGCCGCGAATCGGTAGATGTCGAGCGCGATGCGCCGCACATCGGCGGCGTATTCACGTCCGACCACGCCCACCATCGCGTCGAAATCGATATTTTCGTCGTGCTGCCCCGCGGGTGCTTTGGAAGCCGGAGTAAACAGGGGTTCAGGCAACGGGTCCGCCATCCGCAATCCGTCGGGCAGGGCGATGCCGCATACCGAGCCATGAAGCTTGTAGTCCTTGTAGCCTGAGCCGATCAGATAGCCTCGCACCACCGCTTCGATGGGCAGGGCCCTAAGCTTTTTCACCACCATGGCCCGGCCGGCCAGTTGCGCGCGCTCCTGGCTGTCGGCGACGACATCCTCCACCTTCAGCGCGGAGAGATGGTTGGCTATCATGTGCCGGGTTTTTGCAAACCAGAACAAGGAGATTTGCGTCAGCACCTCGCCCTTGAACGGGATCGGATCCGGCAGCACCACGTCGAAAGCCGACAGGCGATCGGTGGTGACGATCAGCAGATGCTCCGCATCCACATCGTAGATATCGCGCACCTTGCCTTGATGAATTTTCTTCAGGCCGCGCAGATGCGACTCGAAAAGCGGTGCCGATTGCGAAACCTGTTGCATGCGTGCGCGGCCTGCCGACTGCTACCATTGAGGGTTGGAAGGTCGGCGATTGTGGCGGGACACGGTGGATAGGTCAACGCGAATGAGCTGGAGAGGCGCTTTTTTTGGGGGTGTGATCGGCCTGCTGGCCACCCGCACCGTGTGGGGAGCCGTGATGGGGGCCCTTATCGGCTATCTGATCGAGCACAGCCTGGGCTTTGGCACAGCGTCCGAGGCGTGGCGTTCGCCGCACGGGGGTGCTGCCGATGCGCGCGCGACCCATTCAATGTCGATATCCGACGAATTCTTCCGCACGACTTTCGAACTCATGGGCCACGTCGCCAAATCCGACGGCCGAGTGACCGAGGCGGAGATCGACGCGGCCCGGGGCCTCATGCACGAGCTCAAGCTGGGCCCCCGCGAGATCGGCATTGCGATCGCCTGCTTCAGGGCCGGTAAATCGGCCACTTATGACGCCGAGCTTGGCGTCGAGCGGCTGCGAGAGGCGTGTGGGCAGCGCTATGACCTTTTGCGTGCCTTCATGGAATTGCAATTGCGTGCGGCGCTGGCGGGCAACGGCATGTCTCCGCCCGCGCGAGTGATTTTGGCGCGGGTGGCCGAGCGGCTGGGCATGTCCGGTCTGGAATTCGCGTATATGGAGGCGGCGCTGCGGGCGCGGCAGCGCATGCACGGCGCCTCCCCCGGCGCCGGCCGCCGCGCCGCCGAGGCGGGGTCGCTGGCGGAGTGCTACGCGGAATTGGAAGTCGACGCCAATATCACCGATCAAGAGGTGACCAAGGCATATCGGCGCCAAATGAGCCGTCATCACCCTGATAAACTGGTGGCCAACGGTCTGCCCGAGTCGATGGCGCAAATGGCGAAAGAGAAAACTCAGCGCATCCAGGAAGCCTACGAAGGGATACGCGCGGCGCGCGGCATGCGGTGAAGGAGCGACGATGACGATTATTATTTCGCCCTCGATTCTGTCCGCTGATTTCGCCCGCTTGGGGGAAGAAGTGAATGCGGTGCTCGCCGCCGGCGCCGACTGGATCCATTTCGACGTGATGGACAATCACTACGTCCCCAACCTGACCATCGGACCGCTGGTTTGCGAGGCCTTGCGCAAGTCGGGAATCGACGCGCCCATCGACGTGCATTTGATGATCTCGCCGGTGGATCAACTGGTGCCGGAATTCGCCAAAGCGGGCGCGAGCTACATCAGCTTTCACCCGGAGGCGACCCAGCATGTGGATCGCACGATCCAACTCATCCGGGATTCAGGATGCAAGCCCGGCCTGGTCTTCAATCCGGCGACGCCGTTGAACTGGCTGGATTACGTCATCGAGAAGATCGATCTCGTCCTGCTGATGTCGGTCAATCCGGGCTTCGGCGGCCAGAAGTTCATCCCCCAGGCCCTGCAGAAGCTCGCCGAGGCGCGGGCGCGCATCGACGCTTCCAAGCGCGACATACGCCTCGTAATCGATGGTGGGGTCAAAGTCGACAATGCCGCCGAGATCGCCAGGGCCGGCGCGGACACGTTCGTCTCCGGCTCCGCCATCTTCGGCAGCGCCGACTACGCAGGCACGATCAAAGCTATGCGCGCACAGATAGACGTCGGCAGAAAATCAGCCTAGTAACTCGGTACTGTGACTGGCTCGAATGGCCCGGGGGATGGGATGCGTGCGGGCAACGGCGGATACAGTTGCCCGCACGCATCCCATCCCCCAGTCCATTCACTTGTACAGCGCCGCATTTTAGGCACTGTGATGTTATCGATTCGAGCACTCGTCGGGTGGGGTAAGACGCCTCAAGGCAACTGCTTCCCCCGTTGCCTTGAGGCGTCTTACCCCACCCGGCGAGTACTACCGCTAACAGCCTTGTATCGAAACAGCGGCGTCGAGGTTATTCGTCGTCCTCGTCATCATCATCGTCGTCATCATCATGCGATTCGGGACGCGCGCTCTTGGAGGACGCCGCGCCGCCCGCACCGGCTTTCACGGGCACGATCAGCGGCCGCGTCTTGACCTTAGGCCGGGCGTTGAATACCACGATGGTTTTCCCGGTCGCACGCAGCAGGCCTTGTTCTTCCAATACCTTGAGTACGCGTCCCGCCATCTCGCGCGAGCAGCCCACCAGTCGTGAAAGCTCCTGCCGGCTCACTTTGATTTGCATGCCCTCCGGGTGCGTCATCGCATCCGGCTCGCCGCATAGATCCATGATGGCGTGTGCAACGCGGCCGGTGACGTCGACGAAGGCGAGATCGCCCAATTTGCGATTCGTGCGGTCGAGCCGCGTTGCCAACTGCGTGGCCAGTTCGAAGATCAAACCGGGACTTTCGGCGGCGATTTGCCGAAATCGCGGATAGGTCATTTCAGCGAGTTCAGACTGCTGGCGGGTGCGCACCCAGGCGCTGCGGGTGGGCTGCTCGTAAAATAAGCCCATTTCCCCGAAAAACTGGCCCTTATTGAGGTATGCCAGCACCATTTCGTTGCCATCTTCGTCTTCGATCATGACTTCGACCGAGCCCGAGATGATGTAGTACAAAATGTCCGGTAAATCGCCGGCGTGGATGATCACGGTCTTGGAAGGGACTGTC
>Ga0073928_10009674_pt1 | contig 11676 bp, 10 predicted proteins | sample PaiPotPPA55metaG_FD_76969 | JGI IMG/M metagenome (GOLD analysis project Ga0073928, IMG submission 76969) | Iron sulfur acid spring bacterial and archeal communities from Banff, Canada, to study Microbial Dark Matter (Phase II) - Paint Pots PPA... ...
GAGAAACGATCGTACTTTGAGCGGAGTTTGAGCTTGATGTGCGGCAGAGGATCATCGGGATCGTCTGGGGGAGCAAGAAGAGGCGGATCGGAACGACGCAGAACTCCGAAGACCGAAGCGATTTGCTGATGGTTGCGCATGGCGCGCAATTGCGGGATCAAAGCACGGCCGTCTGCCACCAGACGTGTGCCACTGCAAATCGTGGCGAAAAGGCGGCCCTCGGTTTCCTGCTGCGTGAAGACGATGTACTGGTCGCCTTTGTGAAAATGGTAGCCACAATCTCCGTCATCGCCGCCTGAAAAAACATCGATCTCCGCGGCATCCGGTCCGGCAAACTTCTCATCAATTTTGAAATGATAGCGGGTTATCGGTGTGGCGTCGACGGCCGGAACTTCGGACGATGCGGAACCCGAATTTGCGGCGTTGCTATCACTTGCCGTTGGGGGCGAAACATTTTCAACGGCCATCACAGTTCCGGCGAACACAACGTCATCGGACTGCAGTCCGGGGCAAGCCCCCGGAGGCGCTTTCGAACACGTGCACGCTGATACTACAGCGGGCCAGAAGAATAAAATTAGAAGTATTCTCAGAAATGCGCGCCAAGTCATCGTCGATATCCTACATGGTGTGAAGCGTGGAATCGAGCGCGGAGGTTTGCTCCAAGGAAAAAATGTCTAGTTTGAGAGTATTCCCCTCTGGAAGATGGCGCCGATTGAAAAGATTGAGAAAAAATACGCGCCTTATTCTCGTCCCATAACCGGAATCCTCCAAGGATTGGATTGAACGTTTGCGCCGCCGACGGTCGGGCACAAGGATTTTGGGGGGTATTCACCACGTCTCGTTTTATGCTCGGGAACTTCCTTCCGAAGTTGTTCTACGGAGCTCTTCCAATCCACCAGAGAACCTTCGCCAAGATTTTCCATTTATGCTTGCCATCGAGAGTGATCGATTTGTATGCGCGATTTTCGGGCTGCAGGGTATCCGTATGTCCATAGCGCTCTAAGCGGGAAACAGTCAATCCCATATCTCTGTGCCAAGCAATCACAATTTTGCCATTGAGTTCATTGCGTTCACTCTGCGAAGAATCCACGGCTACAATGTAACCATCTTGGATTAAAGGCATCATGGAATTGCCTTTCACGCGCAGACAGCTGGTGGCGGCAGGATTCGGACACCAGTCCTTAGGAGCTGCAATCATGCTTTCGAGGGGGGCACCGTGGAGCACGGAAGTGTCGTCACCCTTCTCGCCGTGCGATGCGGCCACAACTTTGAGCAACGGAATGGCAACGAGTTGAAGCTTGCTGCGCGAAAGCTTTTTGCCACCACTGCCTGCGGTTACGATCTCGAAATCAGGTGTGGCTGTCTTCAGTAACCGCCGGCGCAGCCCGGGAACCGCGCGCATCAAGTCTTCGTTGCGAAGACCTGCTCGACCCCAGAAGAACCAGCAGTCCGGGTCGCCGGCTAGATTGCCGAGCTCGATATAGGCATGGGACGGAGGTTCCTGGGCACCACGCTCCCAGCGGGAAATGGTCATGGCCGAGCAATCAAGTCTTTCCCCCAGAGCCGCTTGATCAAGATGCAAATTGCGACGCAACTCTAGAATAGCTTTAGCCCAGTTCGGCGTAGCGACAACTCGCGATTTAAAAGACGTTTTCTCCAAGCTATTCTCTTACTAACAATACTGCTCCCATCGTACAAGGCGCAAGACCCAGCGGCTCCTCCTCTGCTCTAACATTTGCGCCTAGTAACTAGAGTTATGAACGAGTATGGTTAAGGAAGCCTCATTGGTACGATCGTCCTATCAGCGCCGGTCCCCTACGAATCGGGCTTTTTCCAAATCATTCGAGGCCGACTTATGCCCAACGGTTCTACGCAATCGATTCCCAAGAATCTTCCGAAGCTCCCTTCGAGCGACGGAAACGAACGCAACACGCAAAACAAGATTCTGCGCGGTCTCCCTGTAAAAGAGTCCCGAGCCGTTTTCGCGGCCTTGGAGTTTGTGGAACTGCCCACAAGAACGATTTTGAATGAGACGTCCGAGCCGATCGAGTTCGCCTATTTTGTGAACAGCGGCTTGGCCTCGGTGCTGAACATAATGGAAGACGGCAAAAGCGTGGAAGTAGGATTAATGGGCAAAGAAGGTTTTGCGGGAGTACCGCTTCTCGTCGGATTCAAAACTAGCCCCAGCCGCGTGGTGATGCAGATTGAGGGCAGTGCATTCAAGATTCGCGCTAAGGATTTTTCGGCTTTATTGCCTGGCTGTCCGCAACTGGAAAGATCGTTATTCCGATTGTCGCAGGAAATGTCGGTGCAAGCGGCTCAAGTGGCCGCCTGCAACCGGCTTCACGAAGTGGATGAAAGGCTGGCTCGGTGGCTGCTGATGAGCCAGGACCGTTTGGGGGGAACTAGAGTCCCACTAACGCAGGAGTTTTTGGCGCACATGCTGGGCACCCGGCGAGCGAGCGTGACTGTGGCCGCGGGAATGCTGCAAAAGGCCGGATTGATCAAGTACACACGCGGAGAAGTAAAGATAGAGAACAGGCAGGAGCTGGAAAGCGCAGCTTGCGAGTGTTACGCAACGATCGTGCGTCAGTCGCAGGTTTGGCGTAACGAGGCGGAAAAATAAAAACTTGGTGCGCTAGCGAACAGACAAACAAAAACCAAGTTTAGTAAATTTTTAGGCCTATCAGTAGAGGTGCTATATGAACCAAGACGAATGGTATAGCGTTTATAGCGCCGCTCTTCTCGAACTCAACCCGACAAAACTTCGCACGCGGATTCACGAAGCGGAAACCGCAATCTTCTCGAGAATCCAAACCCTTTCCGAAGATCCCGATTCGAATCGGGAGCGGGAAACTATCGCAGGCGCGCTTTCTAATTTGCGTCCGTTGCAACGGAACATGCTGCGCTACCCCTGAGCGCGCAGCCAGTGGTTTATCGGGCCCTCGTGAGCCCTGTTGTGGGCTACTATATCGCACACGAATTGCGAACAAGCTACAGCCTTGTGTGTATTGTGATCCCTAAACAGGAAGGTACGCTTCCGTACATAAGCTAATTCCAGCGAATTGGCCTCGACTAGCTTAATCGCGGGGTTTCATGCCCAAGTGCATTTTGATAGCAGATGACAATGGCATGATTCGGCGGCTCATCCGGAATTTTCTCGAATCAAAACCGGCCTTTGAGGTTTGCGGTAAAGCAGTTGACGGCCTGGATGCCGTTGAAAAGGCCGCGGAGCTACGACCGGACTTGATCATTCTCGATCCCCCGAATGAACGGGTTGGAAGCGGCACGCGTCCTGAAATCCACTATGAACCACGTACCGGTGATTCTCTGCGCAAATTATGCCGATGCGCTAAGACCTTCGGACCTAGAAGATGCAGGAGTCACCGTGTTCTCCAAAACGTCACCCATCGAAGGACTTGCCTCAAAGATCGAAAGTCTTCTCCACGTTGATTGACCCTAAGTGGCGCGATTTCGGCAGGCTACGATCGATCCCAATGATGTGCGCGTAGAGTACTATAGTCGATGTCGTCTCCAGGTAAAACAGATAGGTACTTAACACTTTAATCTATTCACACCATAGAATTCGAAACTACGCATACCGATAGATCGGGAGGTTGTGAAAACATTCTATTGGATCGAACGCGCGTTCATTTTAGAGGAGATATCTCAAACTACGAGCCCGCGCTCATAACCTTAGACAATCCGTCTTGACCTTTTGATAGGGGTACGGCAGCTCCAGGAACTCGGCTAATAGCTCGCTCCAGCGCATCGCAAACTGCCGTTCGAAACTCATGATCCAGAAGGTTTATATCGACCAATAGTGGATCCGAAGCTTGCGCTCGAAACAAACACAGATCGCCCAGCTTACCGCCCGAAGAAGAATTTAGTTCGAGCCTGAGTTCCCACTGTGGTTGGATTTTCTTCCTCCACAAATAAGAATATCCACTTCCACCATTCCGCCGAAGCGGAAGCAGGAAAGTATCATCTATGTCAACTTCCGGGAATAAAATTGAAATCCCGCAGAAGCCAATTGGTTCTAACGCCGACTGGGCAATGTGACAAAACTCTGCAAAATCAAGCGCAGGGTCACGGAGCGACTCGGAGGCACGCCGGATATGAAGGTTATTAGCAGTGAACCGTTTTCGCCGGCGCAATCGACGGGTTACCGCAGCAAGTTCATAAACTTCGAGATAGTTTAATTGCTGAACTCCTAGCCACACTCCAAGGCCGACTATTAAAAGGACAAAACCTATCATCATGTCGCCATGTAGCAAGGTCAAACTCAAAATCCCAAATGCAGCCGCAACGGCGTAAAGAACAAGTACGGCCTCTCGATGGGTGAACCCGCGTTTTATTAATTTGTGATGAACATGTTCATCATCACCAAGGAAAAGAGACTTATTGTTCATATAGCGTCGAAAAACTGATAGGCAGACGTCGAGGAGAGGTAGACCAAAGGACACGACAGGGATCGCGACGGCTACGATGGTGGTCGCTTTCTGTGAGCTCGCCAGAGCGAGCGCGCTTAGAAGAAACCCAATAAACAAACTCCCAGAATCGCCCAAGAAAATACTGGCAGGGTGGAAGTTATAGCGTAGAAATCCGAATATGACTCCCGCTAAAACTATGGAAAGCAAGGATACGAGCGGTGTATGTCTAAATATAGAAATAGCGAAGATAATCACCGTGGAGAATAGTGCTGAGCCTGCCGACAGCCCATCGAGTCCATCAATAAGGTTGAAAGCATTTGTAATTAACAGAACCCAAAGAATCGTAAGAGGCAAACCGATGAAAGCCCGGAGTGTGGCATGTTCTGAGTAGAGGGCCAGCCTTTGAATTCCGAATCCATTCCAATACAGCCAGAAGGCCGCGATGGTCTGCACTCCAAATTTCAAGTACGCCCCGAGGGAGAATATATCGTCTAACAGCCCTAAGGCGAAAATCAGACACGCTGGAAGCACGATCCCGAAGATTGTATGAAAAGAAATTGGGGGAAGAACGCGTAAGAACTTGTTGGTGGTTAGAGCGATAGCTGTCGCGACGCCGAAGGTGAGAAAAACAGCGACACCTCCCAGCCGCGGTACAGGCGAAACATGGAAGTGCCGCCCGTCCTTGGATTTATCTAACCATCCTCGCCGAATCACCTCATTGCGGACAATACGAGTGAAAACCAGTGAGATGATTATCGTTACAGAGAAAATTGCGATGTAGAATGAAATCAAGTTCACCTCTAGCCATTCACAACATATAACAGTGAATAAAGGGTTGCAATCTTCTTTACCAATTGATCTTCCATAAAAAGCATAGCCTTTCAATGACTTACGTAAACCCGGCGGCCTCTACGTTGGTATATGCGAGAGGATCTGTCGCGCTGCGGCATCGGCAGAGAACGTCGTTTCTAACAAACCGTGCGCTCTGTGTCCCATCATCCTTCTGACCCGTTCGTCCGAGCTAAGCTTAGTCGCGGCATCGCGGAACGCTGCATCCTTTCCATTCTCAACGCATATACCTGCGATGTTTTCCCCGATCAATTTGAAAAGATCGTTCCCAGGGTTGATACTCGCCAAAACCGGCATACCCCAGTACAGGTAGGCGAGCAGCTTCCCAGGTATATTGTGATTAGTGAGTCTTCGGTCGAGTGTTATTAGCCCGACGTCAAATTCACCAACCATTGACAGATATTCGCGCTGTTCGACCGGCCGAAGTAAAAGCACATTTTTTAGAACTTTTTGGGCTATTACCCTTTTCAGGCGCGACACCTCCGTTCCCGATCCAACAAGTAAGAAATGGATTTCCGGATGGTCCGCCAACGCGGATGCTAATCGAATGATGTTGTCGACATCTTGCGCAATTCCAAGACTTCCGCCGTAGAAGAAAACAACCTTGTCTTGAAGCCCCAACTGGGTTCGATAATCGGTTTTTGGGAGACCGATCTCGCGTTTGGCCGTCCAGTTGTAGAGCACGTCCAAGCGAAAATCCCTGCGTGCGAAATTATTGGCGAAATAATTTAAATCGCCAGGCGATTGAACGCCAATTACATCTGCGCTGTCGTATTGATTCATCTCCTTCCTGCGGAAATACTCATAGATCAATCCCCGCTTGAGCACCCCCGCATCAACTGCCCATTGCGGGAATATATCGCGTAAGATTAAATACGCCGGACAGTGCCAAAGACTCTTCAGACGCCGTACTAATGCTCCCCAAAAAATCGTTGGGGAATAGAATATGATTAGATCCGCCCGGTTCTCCCTGAGAAACTTTCCAGCTTTTCGCCATACGAGAGACGACAGGCGAGCTTCATTAAAGCCGCGCAGGGGCTTGGACGCTTCTTTGATGCGCGGCGTCTTTACGCGGGCGACTCGCAGCCCATCCTCGATTGAAATCTCTAAATTCTGGTCGGTCTGATCGGAAGGAGTCAGGATGGTGACGTCGTGATGCAGTTTGCTAAATTCGACGCCCAAATCATGAATCAGTTTTGCGCTGGATTTCTGGCTGGGGAGATAACAATCGACGAGAATTAGGACACGCACAAAATACCTTCCATTGATCCAGTACGAAGATTAACGTGCTGTGGCGATAAATCCTGGGAACTGGCGTGCGTGAGCGTCTTCTGGAGCCGGGGGGTGATAGCCGAGGACAATTCGCGCAACAGTCTCCGCCACATTAGATATAAGATACTCGGCCGGAGGTTGCCAGCTTCTTCGATCTTGCGTGACCATATTCACTGTCCTGACGATAGTCTGCGCATCAAAGCCTGCAAGCACATTCGCTCCGCACTCAATGGTTTCGGGCCTTTCTGTAACATCTCGGATCGTTACGTTGGGAACGCCTAGGATGCAAGTTTCCTCTTGTACCGTGCCGCTATCCGTAATTACACAAAAGGCGCTTTGTTCAAGGCGAATAAAGTCGAAAAAGCCAAACGGTTCAAAAAAGCTGAGGCCCGGGTGAATGAGGTCTACACCGAAATCCTTAGCTTTCGAACGAGTTCGTGGATGCAAAGAGCATAAGACGGGGAAGCCGGATTGCTCGTGCAATAAGACCAAGGCCTCGAGCACGCCATGCAAGCGGTGCTCGAGATCTACGTTCTCAGCGCGGTGCATGGTTACAAGGAAGAACCTTTTTTCTTGAACCTTCAACGTCGATAGAATTTTGCTAGCTGCGATCTCACTGACAAACCGATGCATCACTTCGTAAATTGGATTACCGGTCACATAAATACTGTCCGCTGCAATGCCCTCACGAAGGAGGTTCTCGCGACTCCGATTTGTATAAGGCATTAGGATAGAACTTAGGTGGTCGATGATGAGGCGGTTGCTCTCCTCCGGCACGCGGACGTCGTAACAGCGGTTGCCGGCCTCCAAGTGATAAACAGGAATGCCCAACCTTCGCGCCACGATTGCGGATAACCCACTATTCGTATCACCTAGAATTAGTACCCGATCGGGTCTATGTTCTTTTAAGGCCAGTTCGACGCGCGATAGGATTTGCCCGACTTGTTCACCGAAGCCTGCGGCGTTGACTTTAAGTGATACATCGGGCTGGCGCTCGCCCAGCTCGCGGAAAAATAACCCGCTCAAACGATCATCGTAATTTTGCCCCGTATCCACGAGGATATGCTGGGCATGCGTATCGAGAAGTTTAATGACTAGGTTGAGGCGAATGATCTCGGGTCTGGTTCCGAGAATCGTCATGATTTTCAACGGAGCACCTCAACCATTTCGTCAGATATATCTTCCGGCATCAGCGCCCGGCTCCTGAGGAGTCCGCTGGTTTCTTCCAAGCTCATGACATTATCGCCAGAACTGTATTCCTTCGTGAGGCACGGAGGTTCGTTTTTCATATCGCGTAACTCCGGCAACATCGGTCGAATCACATAATAGGCGCCGCGCTCGACCGTGCGATGCGCCTCCTCATCACTGACCAAAATTTCGTGAACTTTCTCGCCCGGGCGGATCCCCACAACTTTTGTTTCGATTGGACGGTCACCGATCAACACTTTGGCGATGTGCGTCACTTGAGCAGAAGGAACCCGAGGGATATATGTTTCGCCGGCCGACCCGGATCGTACGGCCGCAAAAATCACGTCCACTGCATCATTTAAGCTCAGCAAAAATCGCGTCATCTCCGGAGTGGTAATCGTCACGGGGCCGCCGTTACGGATTTGGTGGTGAAAGAGGGGGATAACAGAGCCCCTGGAGGCCAAGACATTACCGTATCGAACGCAAACGAAACGAGTGCCCGGGCAGCGTATGTTCGCTTGGATAAGCACCCTCTCCTGGATAGCTTTGGTCATACCCATTACGTTGACTGGTTTACACGCCTTATCGGTGGATATCCCAACCACTGTCTCGATAGGTAAAGCATGTTCTTGAATGGCTCGGACGATATTTTCAGGCCCTTCGATATTTGTGCGCACAGCTTCATAAGGGAAATACTCGCAGGTAGGCACCTGTTTGAGGGCGGCAGCGTTAAACACCAAATCCACGTCTCGCAGAGCTTGCGTGACGGAATGTACATCCCGCACATCACCGATTCGAAACTCCAACTTCTGTTGAAAGTTCCGGTAAATAATTTCATCGGTAGCGGCAAGTTTATGTTGATACTCCATTCGCATCAGGTGTTGCTTTGCTTCATCGCGCGAAAGGATGATGATTTTTGCGGGATTATCCGCGCCGCCGTCCAGAAATCGCCGCACCAGTGTTTTTCCGAGCGAACCGGTCCCTCCCGTAATCAAAATTCTCTTCCCTGCGAAGGACGGGATCAGCGAATGATTCTCACCTCTGGTATCGGGTGTCATCATGTTCAAGTTCGGATGCTAGCTCTGGCCACGGAGGACAGACGGATCCCGTAGCCTGAGAGAACTTGTCTCCTTTCATGCTTCGGTCGCAAAAGAAATTCGGATCCGGAGTTATCTCCACATCGAGTTTGTAAGCTTGCCGCAATAAGACGAGAAGGTCGTACTTCGAGATCGTCTGGCCGGTGACCTGGTAGAGGCCGCACAGCTCTGGATGTTCTTCAATCAGGTTTTGTACGACCCTTGTCATATAATTTGTAGTAACTCCGGAGTACATCGCACGAGTATAACCCGAGATACGTTTATGGTTTTGCCTAAGAAACCACTCTAGCAGAGACTCTTGGTGGAGCAGTTCCCGACCAATAATGGATGTACGAAGAGTTATAGTTCTACTTGTTGTAACCTCGCCTAAGTATTTGGTGCGGCCATAAACATCATCGGCGTCGGCAAAGTCTTCTTCTCGGTAGTTGCCGCGCTTTCCGCTGAACACGCAATCGGTGCTGAAATGGATAAGCCTGCCTCCCCAACGGTCGCACAGCTGCGCTAATTGATGCGGCAACAATGCGTTCACTATGATGCTGGGCGCAGCCTTCTTTGCTTCCTCTCTCTGCTTCACAATTCCAATGCAATTAATAACGACTTTAGGGGTGGTATCCAAGAGAAGCTGTTCGAGTCTCGGAAAATCCGTTGCGTCAATGCTCTCGACCACGTGGCCTGAGCGAAAGAGGCCCACTTTGGCCAGCCGGTCGTCATAAATCGAACCGCGGATTGTGCAGTAGGTTTCTGGATGTTGTTGCCGCAGATGCTGGAAAAGCTTGTGTCCGAGCATTCCCGCACCACCCAGAATTAGAATTTCCATTTTTGAATTTGTTGGCATTGGGTGCCGTACCGTTTGTTCCTTACACCGCACTACGCTTTGTTGCAATCAGCGTTTGGCCAAATGTCCAATGGCCTGCCATGTTGTTCGCGCGGTGGAAGCCCAGTCATAGAGCCGCGATTGCGCTACGGCTTTTTCGCCAAGTTCTCTCATGCGATCCCGATCGTCCAGAATTGTGGCCAGTTTATTGGCCAAATCATCGGGCAAGCTCGGGTCAAAGTATACAGCTGCTTCACCAGCGAACTCAGGCATCGGCGGATAATTTGAAGAAAATACCGGTCGGCCTGCAGCGAGGGCTTCCATCAAAATGTTGGGGCAATTCTCGCATTCCGAGGCAAAAATATTCACGGATGCGTTCTGATATATGGCGGGCATAGCCGAATAAGGCATGGCCCCCGGTATCAAGACATCGTTCTCCAGCCCGAGTTGTTTTATGTGCCGGCGGACTTTCTTACCGTACTCCTGGTATTCAGGCCCGACTAAGACGAGTTTTTCTTTAGTTGCACGTTTTTGTTTCAGAATTGCATAGGCTCTGACAACCTCGAGTTGAGCCTTGTAATAATCAAGCGTTGAAACATAGAGAAGGTAACCTTCGCAAGGCGTCCAGGGGGCAGATGGCGGAGTTGAGCCTGTCGAATTCCGGAAGGTTTGGGAGACGCCATGCGGTATGGTAACCGTTTGTTTCAACTTCCCTGAGACTCGCTCTTCGATAACTGTTTTAGCATAATTCGAGAGAAAGATAATCAAATCGGCCCGTTCCATGCTGCGCAAAAGCACCCTCTTCAATATTGCGTTGCGCATTTGCATGTAACCCGATCGGTACCGGCGTTGTTGGACGGCGCTAAACGGAATCATATTCCGAAACATAGTCACGCTTTTGCAGCCTGGGGGTACTCGACAGCCGATGATTCCGCCCGGACAAAACAGAACATCTGCACCGACTTGCTTCAAGAGGTTTGGCAAAAATAGCCTTTCCCAAATAGCTCGTGCGAATGGATTCTCGACCGGCCAATTCACAGGGATCCTTTTGAGGTTCTCTTGACCAGAAGGTAGGGGCAAGGACGCCGGCGCCAACACGAAAATCTTGACCGGAAACTCACTAGGAAGACGCTCAAGCAGATTGATTACGTAGGTCTGCCCGCCGCCCTGGCGGGCAGACAACGCGTTCAGGAGAATGGTTTTCGTCCGCCCGGTTTTAGACGCCATGATGTATTTAGTTCGGAATCGGTTCCTCAGCGGGGTTCGGCAAGCCGCTCTTAAACTGCAAGAATATCAGCGAGGCCCATATAAGCGGGTGTGCTTGCCTTTCGCCGGAGTTGTGCATTTCCATAAGTCTTAACAGACCAGCCTGGTCAAGGGAGGACTTTTCGAAGTTCAGTGAATTGTTAAACTCGGTCAGGGCCCAGGTCTTGAGTGGACCTCGAAGCCAGTCAGCAATGGGCACTTCGAAACCTTGTTTGGGCCTGTCCAGAATTTTCCTCGGTATGTAACGATATGCAAGTTTGCGTAGGAGGTACTTGTTTTGACGGCTGCGCAACTTCCATTTCAATGGCAGCTTCATGGCCCATTCAACCAAGTCTTGGTCAAGCAGCGGCTCGCGAGATTCCAGGGAGAAGGCCATGCTGGCAACATCGACCTTTTGAAGATAATCATCGGAGAGCGTATAAAAAGTGTCGAGTCTCATCGCAATTTCCGGCGCCTTTAGATCGGGAGGAAAGCGTTCTGCAGCTTCCGCGAACAGTTCTTTTAGGCTGATGGTTCTGCGTAAAACATCGGGAAGCAGGACAGGCTCGAAATCTTTTGCGATGCTCCTTGCAAAACAAAAGGCTTCGGCAATATTTCGCTGGCGCATCGCGCCGGACAGAAGCTTCAAACGATGCTTCGGAGCCATTCCAACGGCGGAGGCCACAAGTCTGCGAACAGATAACGGCAATCCATAAAAACCACGGAGAGAATGAAACCAATTGTAGTAGGGGTAACCGCCAAAGAGTTCGTCACCGCC
>Ga0073928_10009675_pt1 | contig 11676 bp, 13 predicted proteins | sample PaiPotPPA55metaG_FD_76969 | JGI IMG/M metagenome (GOLD analysis project Ga0073928, IMG submission 76969) | Iron sulfur acid spring bacterial and archeal communities from Banff, Canada, to study Microbial Dark Matter (Phase II) - Paint Pots PPA... ...
TCCAGCTCTCTCAAGACGGCGATTCTGTGGCAGTGACGGAACCGGGGAAAAGAAGTTTGCTGGTCTACGGTTTGCACTAGAGCTATCTAGGCCTGCTTGCGGGGCTGTCGCAATCTTCTGAGATGTTCCTTCCCCATGCATAGATTCATAATCACAAGAATTCCGGATTGTCTGGCGCGTTCTGCAGCCTCAGCGTGAACGATTCCCTCTTGCATCCAGACGCAGCGCGCTCCTATCTGAATCGCAGCATCAACGATCTCTGGAACAAACTGCGCCCGCCGAAATATGTCCACGATATCGATTGATGTTGGAACATCCGGAAGCCGCGCATAGCTTTTTTCGCCCAGGACTTCGGTTTCGAAAGGATTGACAGGAATAATTTGGTACCCCACGGATTTGAGATATTCGGCTACGTGGAAACTGGGACGCATGCGGTCATTCGAGAGGCCGACGACGGCAATGGTTTTGCTGGAATTGAGGATCTGCGTGATCAATTCGGATTCCGCAAGAGGTTCCACGGCGGAATGCGTGGCTGGTTTCGGAGCGAACTCTGGTTTATCTCCGGAATCGGCCATTAGATCCCCGAGGTGTTTGAGTCGAAGAGCGACGGTGCACGCGCCGCGGACTTGTGCAGGCCGGATGCTTGTACCTCGCCCAGCGCATCTAGACACTTCTGATTTTCCTCCTGAGTGCCGACAGTGACGCGAATGGCCGATGGAAACCCCATCCAGCGCATGGGCCTCACAATCACGCCGTGCTTAAGCAAAGCCTCTACGACCGGCTCGGTATCGGTTCCAAATATTACAAGCAGGAAATTTGCCACGGAGGGAACGAATTTGATACCGAGTTTCTGCAATCCCGATGTTAACTGGGCAAGTCCCGCGCGGTTGGATTCTACGGAACGGCGAACGTGCTCGCTATCGTCCAAAGCAGCCAGGGCCGCCGCTTGCGCAATGCCGGAAGTGTTAAAGGGACCGCGAATCTTGTTCATTTCAGCCAAAAGGGCTGCGGGACCGATGCCGTACCCGATGCGAAGGCCGGCCAGGCCATACACTTTAGAAAAGGTGCGCAAGACCAGGAGATTGCGTCCGCCGCGAACAATTTCGATGGAGCGAGAATAATTTGAGGCATCCACGTAATCACAGTAGGCCTCGTCGAGCACCACGAGTACGTGTTCGGGAATATGCGCTAGAAAAGCGTCGAGTTTATCGGCGCTGAACATCGTGCCGGTGGGATTATTAGGATTCGCCAGGAAAATCAGTTTGGTTTCTTCCGGCATCTCCCGTGCGATGGCTTCCAGATCGAAATGATACTCGCGCATGGGAACGTCGAAATAGCGAGCTCCGGTGGCCCGAATCGCAATGTGGTACAGGGGAAAAGAGCCGTGAGAGGTGACGCCGCAATCGCCGGGAACTAATGCGATGCGCCCTGAAAGATCGATCAACTCAGTGGAGCCGCCGCCCAGAATTATGTTTTCCGCCGGAACCGCATGCTTTTTCGATAGCGCCTCACGGAGATAGAAGCCGCTGCCATCCGGATAGCGATTTGAAGAAGCCAGAGCTTTTTGCGCCGCTTCGATTGCGCGCGGCGAAGGACCGAGCGGATTTTCATTGGACGCGAGCTTGATAGCGTGCATGTTCAATTCGCGTTCAACCTCCTCGATAGGCCTTCCGGGCACGTAGGGCGCAAGCTCGCAAATATATGGCGGCACAAGATCGTTAATAAAGTTGCTCATTCGCGGAGGCGCCTCAACGGTTTTTAGTAGGCCGCGAATGCGGTCCGTGCTTTGAATGTTCGTTCTGCTGGCCGCGCTTTATCTGCGTTCGCGGCGACCGAGGGACGCTTGCCGTATTTGTGGCGGCTCTATCCCGGCCCAGCGGGTAGCTCGTTCCCGGATTCCTCTGCGCACCGGCCGCGGCGATGGCGGCTCTTGCTGGACGATTCTCGACAGCCGGCGCGGCCATCGCGGATTTTGGCGCTTTGCGGCCTGGTTTTGGTTTCGGCACAAAAGGACGCCGCTTGAGGCGTGCTCGTCGCGGTGTTGTAACAGCGTCCGCGCTAGTCTGCACTGAACGCAAGAGGGTGGCAACTTCAGCATCCGATAGCGCGCGATGATGTCCAGGCGCAAGCGATTCGAGAGCAAGATTTCCGATGGCGACGCGTTTCACTTTTTCAACTGCATGGCCGGTTTGGAACAGCCGAGTGCGCAAGACATCGGTGCGCGCTTCGCAAAGTGTGACTTCATACCACGGTGCATCTTTCCCTTTTATGCGGATGAGCTGCGCACCAGTCGCGCGCGACAAGCTTTCGATTTCTTCGAAGGTCAGCAGAGTCTTCAATTTCAAATTATAGGTTTGCTTGAGGTGGTGCGCCTTGAGCATCAAATTCGCCAGATCGCCGTCGTTCGTCAAAAAAACGAGGCCCATGGCGTGATATTCGAGGCGACCCACGGGGAAAACGCGCTGAGTGACTCCATGCAGCAAATCACTAAGCGCGCGCCGCCCTTCTGGATCGCTCATGGTGGAGACTATTTCCGGCGGCTTATTCAGGAGAAGATAAATTCTCTCTTTTTCCGGGCGAAGGAGCCGCCCGTTGACCTTGATGTGATCGCGCGACTCATCAGCCTTAGAGCCCATCTCGGTCACGGTGCGCCCGTTGACGGTAACCATTCCAGATGAGATGAGTTCTTCGGCGTGCCGTCTGGAGGCAATACCTGCGCGCGCAATAATTTTTTGGAGTCTTTCGAGCATGGAAGTCGCTGTGATCCGGCTCTACAGATTAGCATGGAACAGAAGATCAGCGGTGATACCGCGGGACGCGAACTTGAATAGTTTTTGAAGGTTTAGGGCGCCGGCTCGGACGGGCCCTTGCCACCCGATGCCGCTGCAGCCCGAACATTATCGGCTTCCCCGCTGGGACTTTCGGCGCTGTCTGCGTTTTCGTGGGAAATTTGCGCAGAGGCCGCCGCGACGTCGGCCTCAATTGGATCATCCGGGACGGCGCCAGTGGCTGCTTTGGCGCTGGCCACAGGTTCGGACCATGCTGCGGGGGCGACAGCGGGATCCTCGGGCTCGGTTGGCGCGATGCCAGTGTCGTCGCCAAGAGCAGCTTGTGCCAGGGCTTCAAATTCTTTCAAGCTGGGCAGCTCGTCCAAATCGAAAAGGCCGAAACGCATCAGGAACTGTTTTGAGGTGCGATAAAGGATCGGCCGCCCAATCACCTCTTTCCGACCTGCGGTGGTGATCAATCGTTTTTCGAGAAGCGTCTTAATGACGCCGCCCACGTTCACGCCACGGATTTCGTTGATTTCGGGAATCGTGGCGGGTTGCTTATAGGCGATGACGGCGAGAGTTTCGAGCGCGGGCATGGTGAGACGCAGCGGCGGCTGCAGGCTCTTGATAAATTTGCGCACGACGTCGTGATGCTGCGCCTTGGTGTAGAACTTCCATCCGCCGGCAACTTTGCGAACTTCGATTCCGCGCTCGTCGGTTTGATAGTTGGCGACAAGCACATCGAGCGCGGCGCGGGCTTCGGCCTTCTCCACGCCCAGTGCCTTTGCAATCTGATCGAGGGTGGCGGGTTCATCGGCTGCGTAAATGATAGATTCGAGCGCGGCTTGAATTTCTTGTGGCGTCATCGTCAGAGATATTGCTCCTCAATTTGTGACATGGCATCGGGACCGGCGAAAACGGCGTCGAACATTTTGTGCTTGCGCAAACGAATATCGGAGAAGAGTTCTGATTGCACCAGCAAGACAGCCTGCATGCGTACCATTTCGAGCACGGCCAGCAACGCGACAATCATGGCATTGCGCGTGGCGCAGGTTTCGAAGAAATCGATCAGCGAAATGGGATCCTCGTTGGAGGCCAAGCGCTGGCGCAGGCGGTCCATCATTTGCGCGATGGTCACGGTTTCGCGGTGCAGCTCGAATTTCTTAATATCCTTTTTGCGCTCGAGGATTTGCTGGAATGTCTTTACCAGATCCACCAGCGATACGACCAGCTCGCCCTGAACTTCGTCTCCGGTGTAGAGCGTGCGGTCCGGATGCGACCAAACGTGGTCTTCTACCTGCTGCTTCTGATAAAGGAGCTGAGCGGCATTCTTGAATTTTTCGTGTTCCAGCAGGCGATGCACGAGTTCGTCGCGTGGATCTTGTTCTTCGGGCCCGGCGAGCGGGTCGGGAGGCAGCAGCATTTTCGACTTGATGTGAATCAGCGACGCAGCCATATAGATGAAGTCGGCGGAGACGTCGATATCGAGTTTTTCGAGCTGGTGAAGATAATCGAGATATTGTTCGGTAACTTTTGCGATGGGGATATTGTGGATGTCCATCTCCTGCTTGCGAATTAAATCGAGCAGAAGATCGAGCGGGCCTTCGTAAACTGGTAAATTAATGCGATAGGGTGACGCCATTCCACCGGCCTCGATCAAAGATCAACAAAAAGAGCAAATCCCTCGCCGTGCTCGGGATGACAAGTACGCTCACGTCTGCAAATTTGAACAATATCGCAAAAAGCCTGGAGGCCCCCAAAAACGGCCTAACCTCAGCACCGGCGTGAGCTACGCTTTCACCGGCTTTCGCGCGTCGTCCCATTTGAAAATTGCGTTGCGCACGCGCTGCATGGTTCTCCTCGCGGCCTTGCACGCCTTGTCCGAACCGGCATCGAGGATATCCCAAACCTGCTGCGGATGCGCTTCAAATTCTTTACGGCGTGTCTGAATTGGCTCGATCCATTTGACGAGGTTGTCGGCCATCTCGTTCTTGCATTCCACGCAACCAATGCCGGCGGTGCGGCACCCTCGGTCGGACCAAGCGATCACATCCGGCGGCGAGAATAATTTGTGATAAGCAAAGACCGGACAGACTTCCGGGCGGCCTGGATCGGTGCGGCGGACGCGCTGGGGGTCGGTAACCATGTGCTTGAGGATTTTGGTGCGTATCTCGGCGGGGGGATCGCTTAGCCAGATAGCGTTGCCGTAAGACTTGGCCATGCGACGGCCGTCTAGGCCAGGAAGGCGCGGCGTTTCGGCGGCTAAGTACGCCGGCTCGCGAAGTACCTGGCTCATTTCCAAGAACTTTTTTGCTTCCGGAACTTCCTCCACGAGGTTCGTATAACCGACTTCTAAAACGTGTTTTCGAAATGTGACCCGGAAGCGCGCGAAAGCATTGGGGTCAGAGGGCGAGACGCTATCGAGCGGGTCCTTCGGAAGGCGAGCTCGCAATTTCTGGAGGAGTTCTCTTTGTTGGGACAAACCATCCTTAATTTCGAGCCCGAAATGTGCATTGAAACGGCGGACGATTTCGCGAGTTAGTTCGACGTGCGGGGCTTGGTCTTCGCCAACCGGAACAAGCAATTCCTGGTTTGGCTCACCGTACATGACGATGTCGGCGGACTGAAGTAACGGATAGCCGAGGAAACCGTAGGTGCCGAGGTCGTGGTCTTTGAGATTGTCGATTTGTTCTTTGTAGGTTGGGACCCGTTCGAGCCAGCCTAGCGGCGTAATCATGGAAAGCAGGACGTGCAGCTCAGCGTGCTCAAGAACTTGAGACTGAATAAACAACGTGGATTTTGCAGGGTCAAGTCCGACGGCGAGCCAATCGGTGGCAACTTGCAAAGTATTTTCCGCTACCGACGATGTGTCTTCGTAATGGGTAGTGAGGGCATGCCAATCGGCGACGAAGAAAAAACATTCGTATTCTTCCTGAAGCTTCAGCCAGTTCGAGAGCGCGCCAAAAAAATGGCCGATGTGAAGACGGCCAGTTGGACGCATGCCGCTGAGAACCCGTTTGAGCTTAGCCAACCTGGCGAACTCCTCGGGCGCGGGAAGTGACGCTCTTGGGGGCGTTGCGCAATAAATCGCGCGCGATTACGATGCGCTGCATTTCGCTAGTACCTTCGTAAATCGTAAGCACGCGGGCGTCGCGATAATAGCGCTCGACATCCGTTTCGCGCGAATAGCCGACGCTGCCATGCACTTGTACCGCGCGGTACGCAACGCGATTGGCCATTTCGCTGGCGTACAGCTTCGCCCGGGAGGCCTGCGAACCGAGGCGGCGAGAGCCAGGTTCACGCGATTCCTTGTCGCGCATAAACGCGGCGTAGTGCGTAAGGGCGCGAGCGGCTTCGATTTCGGTTTGCATGTCGGCGAGCATCCACTGGATGGCCTGATACTCGGCAATAGGCCTTCCGAACGTGCGGCGCTGCTTGGCGTAACGCGCGGCAGCTTCCATAGCCCCCTGTGCAAGCCCAAGCGCCTGTGCCGCGATGCCCACGCGGCCGCCGTCGAGCGATTCGAGCGCGATCTTCAAACCCTGACCTTCCTCGCCAATGCGGTTTTCAACAGGCACGCTGCAATTATCGAAAACTATTTCCGCCGAACGAGAGAGGTGCAGGCCCATTTTTTCTTCGTAGCGGCTAATGCGGAAACCGGGAAAGGTTGGCTCGGCCAAAAATGCGGTTACTCCACGCGCACCGGCATCCGGGTCAGTCTTGGCAAAAACCAAGTACACACCAGAGACGCCGCCATTTGTAACCCACGTTTTTGTGCCATTCAAGGCGTAATGGTCCCGCTCGCGTACGGCGCGAGTTTGTATGCCGGCAGCGTCTGAACCAGCCTGAGGCTCAGTTAGGCAAAAGGCGCCGAGAATTTCGCCGCGAGAAAGAGGCCTGAGGTATTTCTTTTTCTGCGCCTCGCTGCCAAATTTCCAGACCGGGACACCCACGACAGAGTTCGTCACGCTAAGGGCAACCGCTGTAGATGCGCAAACGCGCGCAACTTCCTCGAGCATCAGCGCGTAGCTGACGGTGTCCGTGCCTGCTCCGCCCCACTCCTCGGACACCAGCATCCCGCAGCAGCCGAGGTCGCCGAGCTTACGAAGCTGCTCGGCGGGAAATTTCCCTTCGCGCTCGTATTCGCGCAGGATGGGGCGCATTTCCGTCTCCATGAACTGGCGGACGGTGTCGCGGATCAGTAGTTGGTCGCTGCTGAGTGAGAAATCCATTGAAAAAGTTTACGCTGGGATGCTAGCACAACTGTCGTGGAACTCCGAAATGCAGCAAGGGAATTGTGCTGCGGCGGAGCGGCGGACAACGTTTCGTTTAGCGCGCAGCAGCTGGGGTTGCTGGAGTTGATGACTTCAAAGCAGTGGACACTTTTGATTTATGGCCGGCCTTGACGGTCACCTTGTTTTCTTGGGGAATGCAACCACTGGCTGAGACGCTGACCTTGTAAGCTCCAGGCGATAGGTTTTCAACTGTGAATTGACCGTTCACATCGGTTGCCACGCTGGCGGCGACGCCGGTTTGGATATTTGACACGCTTACTCGCGCTCCTGCCAGCGGGCCGCCATGCTTCTCTGAAACCTTCCCGGTGATCGATCCGCTGGTTGTCGGTGAAACCGCGGCCGAAGCGCTGTGCGTTTGTGCCAATGAGAGAGCGGGAAAGACACACGGGAGGCCTGCAGCCAAAAGCAACACGAAGTGCCGTAGATGGCGGCAAGTTTGGCAAAACATCGGCAAGACTTTCATGTAGGGAAGCTCCTATAGTTTCAACAATTCGCGGAGTCGTTTCGTCTGCGCACGGGATACGGGGATTTCGCTGGCGCGCTTATCGTTCATTTTCAACATGAAGCTTGACTTGAACCAGGGAACCACTTCCTTGATGTGATTGATGTTCACCAGGTAGGAGCGGTGCGGGCGCCAGAAACGGTCGGAGTCCAGCGAGGCGCTAAGCTCCTCGATGGTGCGGTAGTTTGAGACGCCTTCGAAGTCGCGCGCGAAAATCGTAATAGTTCCATCCTGGATAGCGGCGTAGATCATGTCTTGCGCGTCCACCAGGAACATACGCGCTTGCGATTTCACCAGAAGTTTTACCGGCTGTGAAGTCTTCGGCGGAGAAGCCGAGAGCTGTCCCACCAAGTTTTCCAGCCGCTCGACAGGCGAAGTATGGGCTTCCACCATTTTTTTGGCGCGCTGGACAGCTTTGGCGATGCGGGCCTTGTCGAATGGCTTTAAGACGTAATCGACGGCACTTACTTCGAAGGCCTGGATAGCGTAGTTGTCGTAGGCCGTCGCGAAAATAATTTGGGGAATTTGAAGTTTGCGCTCGACAAGTCTCTTGATGACGCCGAAACCATCGAGGCCGGGCATCTGTACATCCAGAAAGACCAAGTCTGGATCGTGCTCCTTAATGAGTGCTACGGCTTCGAGGCCGTTTTTCCCCTGCGCAACGACGTTAATTTCCGGAAAGCCTTTTAGCAAGTAGGCGAGTTCATCGCGAGCGGGGCGCTCATCGTCAACAATAACCGTATTGATGGGCATGGATTCGCTGCTTAGTATATGCAACCGCAACAATTGCGGCAAGAAAACGCGAGCAACCGAAAAAAATGTGGCGCGTTTCTACCAGCCGCGATGTTCGCGCAAGGCGCGATGGCACTGTAGAATGGCGCTGCCATGTCTGCGTGATAGGAGAGTGCGTGGCCAAGAAAAGAGCACTGGCTAAGATTGTGAGCAGCAGAGTTATGTTCAAAGGACGCGTCTTCGGCGTTCGGCGCGAGACCGTGCTCGAACCTAGTGGGATCAAAGTTACCCGCGAGATCGTCACGCACCCGGGGTCGGTAGTCGTACTTCCGGTTTTTCCGGATGGCCGCATCCTGATGATCCGACAGTATCGACATGCTGTTCGCCAGTATCTTTGGGAGCTGGTGGCGGGGAGCAAGGATCCCGGTGAAAGTTTTGCAATGGGAGCGCGCCGCGAATTGCTTGAAGAGACTGGGTACAGCGCCCGAAGGCTGCGCAAATTGCTGGACGTGTTCCCCACCCCGGGCGTGGTGAGTGAAAACATGGTGATTTTCCTGGCTGAGGGTTTGCTAGCGGGGAAAGCGCAACCCGAGGCGGATGAAAAGATCGTGATACGGATTTTCAGTCTGCGCGAAATTGAGAGCCGAATACGCGCGGGAAAAATTCGCGACGCCAAATCCGTGGCAGGAATTTTGTACTATGCGCATTGTATGCGCAACCGGCGTTAAGAAAATAACGCCTCGCTAAGAGAAATAACCCGATCGCCTGTACGCAGTTTGAGACCTGTTCTTTAGGACAGTTCCTGTGAAGCACCGATATTCCCATGCGCTCCCTGACGGTTTAGGCATGCCTGCTAAGCTTGTGCAGGTGGAGGATTCCATGCCGGAACCGGCACTCTATAAGAAACTTTATGAAATACTAAAGTGGTCGAGCGTCGCGGCGCTTGCAATAACGCTACTCTGGTTTTGCACACATCACGGCCTCCGAGCATTCCGTACGACGCGAATGCGGCGGCGAGCGCAGAGCACAAATTTGACGCCGCAGACCGGGCCAGGGCTGCTGGACAGTCCAGTCAAGTTCAGTTGGATCGCAGTGAACTGAATTCTTATTTAGCGCAGAATCTCCAGCTCGAAGGCAAGCCCACGGGTGTTACCGTGCCGCCGCAGGCCGCGAGCATGGACAACGTTCCAACAGTAGGCAGCGCGGTGCCTCCTGACGATCCTGCTTCTGCTTTTCCCGGCGGTGACCAAGCGACGCTCGAGCAAGTGCAATCGACGGTGAAGGACGTGAAAGTCGATATGGACGGTGACCTGGTGAAGGCCTACGTAATTTTCGATTATCACGGAAAAGATTTGTCGCTGGAGCTCGACGGCCATTTGAGCGCGGACAGCGGATACATGAAATTTATACCGGTGGCAGGAAAACTTGGCTCGCTCCCTCTTCCGCAATCGACTCTTCAGGCAGCGGTAGACAAGATGATGGCGTCTCCGGAAAACCGAGAGAAGTTAAAATTGCCGGCAGACATCAGCGACGTTCAAATTCAGAATGGCCACGCGGTGGTGAAGTACAAATAGCAGCGATCTATACGTAAATCAGGTCCCCTGGCTCCGCGTGTCAATCGCCTTCATGGTGGCTTGAGCTTGCCGGGCAATTTGAGGCGACATCCCACCCACTCCGCGCGCGAACTGCGCCACGACGGGCAAATCGTCGGGAGTGCCGATCAAATAAAGAGCGCGCAAGCCCTCCCAAACCATACTTTCACTCGGTAATAGCGAAAGGATCGGCTGGGCGATGGTGACGTTTGATTCGTTGGCCGCAAGCCAGCGATCCAGCGTACCTGGAATGTTGGAGCGCACTTCCCTGTTTCCCGCCGATGACTCGATGTGAGCCACCATCGTTCCGGTGTTGACCACGTCTCCCGGTTTGAGCCGAGTGAAAAGTTTCCCTTCGAACGGAGAGTTGAGTTCTGACGGTTTTAGCATGGCGACAATTTGCGCGTGGCCGGAGTCGTCCTTGAATCGCACGAGCGACAGGGCGGCGTTGCGCTGGACCATGGGGCTGGTGTCGCCCAGAAGCTTCCGGAGCGCCTGGTGGAAATCGCCGGAAGAATTGTCCTGGCCCATCACCCATGCGTCGGTAACACGTATTTCATCGACTGGATACCCCGCGAGCTGAACGATTTGGGGATACCACTTGCGGACGGAAGGATCGCCGGCTTCAATGCGCAGTTCGAGCTGCGTCAATGCGTGCTGAATATTGCGCGGGTGCGAGCGGTCATTCAGTGCCGTCGAAATCTGGGTATCGTTTAGCGGACGCCCGAACCAGGTGGCGTTCCAAAACAAAAACGGCATCAGCACAAAAAGCAGGGCGAGCGCGACGATGCCAAATGCCCAGCGGCCCCCGAAGGAGGTTTGCGTCTTTGTAGCTTCTGCCATTCAGCAATCAGTTTACAGCAGGACGCACAGAAGCGGTGATGCCATCGCGGATGCAGCAGGCGCGCCCGTGGGGGTGTAGGCGATGTACAACAGCCAATAAATAATCACGCCGGTAACTGAAACATACAGCCAAATCGGATAGGTCCAATGCGCGATCTTGCGATGGCTGCTAAATCTTTCGCTCAATGCGTAAGCCAGCGTGATGATCGCAAGCGGCAGCGTGCTTATCGCCAGAATGGTGTGCGAAGTGAGCAAAACGAAGTATACGGGACGTATCCACCCTTGTCCGCCGAAGCGGATGATTCCCGCGTGCAGGTGAAAATAAACATAGAAGCCCAGAAATATGATGGAACAGAGAAAAGCGCTCAGCATACAAGCGCGGTGCCAGCGAATTTTTCCATTGCGAATGAAGGCCAGGCCGCAAAGCAAGAACACGGTGCAGATCCCATTAAGAGTTGCGTTAACGGCGGGAAGAGATGAGAGTGGAATAATTGTCATTAGTACGCAAATTTGCTTCGTAGACGGCCTCTAGCTTTCCTCAGGCTTGGCCGCCGCGGGAGCAGGCGCGGGTTTCGCAGCTGGCTTCGGAGCAACAGGCGGCACCGGTGGCGGCGGAAGCAGCGTTGCGGGCGGATGCGAAGGTTGCAGAGGCGGAGCGGCCGCTGGAGAAGTCGCCGGGACCGCAGCAACGGTCTTTGGTGCGGCTGGCGTTGCGCCGGCGCTCGGTGTGGGCGCCTTCTGCGCCGATGGTTCAGGAGCCTTGGCGGCCGGTCGCAAGAATGGAATCAATCCGGCCTGATGCACCATCACCAGGATCATGAGGCTGAATATTCCGCCCATCATCAGACAGATGAACAGCATCATGATGCCGTCTATCCCGCTGGTGAGCCGGCCGCTGGTAAAGTCCCAAATGATGCCAACGAGAGAGAGGACCACGAACA
>Ga0073928_10009676_pt1 | contig 11675 bp, 8 predicted proteins | sample PaiPotPPA55metaG_FD_76969 | JGI IMG/M metagenome (GOLD analysis project Ga0073928, IMG submission 76969) | Iron sulfur acid spring bacterial and archeal communities from Banff, Canada, to study Microbial Dark Matter (Phase II) - Paint Pots PPA... ...
GTAATCGCGATGCTGAGCGATCTCGCGGCCCAGGAAAATCTGCTCTTCCTTTTTACCAAAGGTCATCGGGCCCAGGTCGCTCATTCCCCACTCGCAGACCATCTTGCGCGCCATTTCCGTGGCCCGCTCAATGTCGTTGCCCGCGCCGGTGCTCATGCAGTTCAGGAACAGCTCTTCCGCGATGCGCCCACCCATCAGGATGGCGATCTCGGTTTCGAGGTAGTTTTTGTAGTAGTTGTGACGGTCATCGATCGGCAACTGCATGGTGACGCCCAGGGCCATGCCGCGAGGAATTATCGTGACCTTGTGCAGAGGATCGGAGTTCGGCATCTTCGCGGCGACGAGAGCATGTCCCGCCTCGTGGTAGGCCGTATTTTTCTTTTCCTCATCGGTCAGCAGCAGCGACTTGCGCTCCACACCCATCAGGACTTTGTCTTTAGCCAATTCGAAGTCATAATGCAAAACCGCCTTGCGATTCTGCCGGGCAGCTGCCAGCGCAGCTTCATTGACCATGTTGGCTAGGTCGGCGCCGGAGAAGCCCGGAGTGCCGCGAGCCAGCACGGAGAGGTCGACATCCTCTGCCAAAGGAATCTTGCGGGTGTGTACGCGAAGAATTTCCTCGCGGCCACGCACATCGGGACGGCTGACTACCACGCGCCGGTCAAATCGCCCGGGCCGCAACAGCGCGGGATCGAGCACATCAGGGCGGTTAGTCGCAGCCATCAGAATGACGCCCTCGTTCGATTCGAAGCCGTCCATCTCGACGAGCAGCTGATTCAAAGTCTGTTCACGTTCGTCGTGTCCACCACCCAGGCCGGCGCCACGATGACGTCCGACCGCATCGATTTCGTCGATGAAGATAATGCAGGGAGCGTTCTTCTTGCCCTGCTCAAAAAGATCGCGCACGCGGCTGGCGCCGACGCCGACGAACATTTCTACAAAGTCCGAACCCGAAATTGAGAAGAAGGGAACATTGGCCTCGCCCGCAACTGCGCGGGCCAGCAGGGTCTTGCCGGTTCCGGGAGGCCCGACCAACAGGACGCCCTTCGGAATTCGTCCGCCAAGCTTCTGGAACTTCTGCGCCTCGCGCAGGAACTCAATAATCTCGCGCAGCTCTTCTTTGGCCTCTTCCACGCCGGCCACGTCTTTAAACGTGACTTTCTTCTGCTGCATCGAGAGCAGCCGTGCCCGGCTCTTGCCGAACGACAGCGCCTTATTGCCCCCGGTCTGCATCTGGCGGATCATAAAGAACCAGAGAGCACCCAGCAGGATCAGCGGAGCCCAGGTGCCTAGCAGCTGCAGTGGCAGGCTTCCGCTGTTGATATCGCGGAAATTGACGTTGACTCCCTTGTCATGGAGGCCTTTAAGCACTTCCGGCGTGAAGTAGTTACCCGGCGCGGTGGTGTGAAACGCGGAACCGTCGCGGTGCTTGCCGCGCACTTCCATCCCGTTGACCGTCAACTCCCGAATGTTGTTCTGCTCGACGTCAGTCATGAACTGGCTGACATTCAGCTCTGCGTCTTTCTGGCCATCGCGGGCTCCCTTGACCACTTCCCAAAGCAGCAAAGCGGATATCCCGATCAGCAACCAGAACAATACGGTCTTTACAGTTGAGTTCACCTAGAAACTCCTCAGGATGCCACGGGTGGGCTACTTAGGCCTACGCCGAAGCTCCTACAGCGATTAGATGCCTTTTAGCGACTTTCGATTGTCGAAACCTTTTATGATCCTTTTATTCTACCTTTTCTGCGGAAAAAAGGCGCGTTTATGGAAGTGCGACTTAAGTAATTGGGGCCCTTGGATTTGCCGCCGCCAGGTAGGGCAGATTGCGGTTGGTCTGCTCCACTGCCCCTAAGCCGTAGCCCACCAGAAAAGTCTCATCGACCAGGAAACCGAAATAATCCGGCTGCAAGGGCACGCGGCGAGCCGACTGGCGGTCGGCCAATGTCACCAGTTTGACGGAAGCGGCTCCGCGGGACCGAAGGTCGCCCATCAGAAACTCGCTGGTCACGCCGGAGTGCACCAACCCTTCCACCAGCAGGATGTGCTGTCCCCGAATGTCGGGCTCGTGGCTGAAAAAAATCTCCATGACGTCGCTGGCGGAACCACCCTGGGTCCGGCTGTACTTGGGCTTGATGAACTGGCACACGACCGGCACATCGAGCGCCCTCACCAGGTCAGCCAGAAACATAAACGCATTCTCCAGAACCGCCAGCATCTGGATCGTCTGCCCCTTATAGTCGTCGGAGATTTGCCGTCCCAGTTCCTTGACTCGCTTCTGGATCTGCTCGGCGGTGATGACCGTGCGAAGGGGCTCGGCTCGCGGAGCGCTCATGAAGTTTGCGTGCCTCCCGGGCACATTGCTGGTCAATCGTTGCTGGTCAATCTTCTGTCGTGGGCGGGTTAGGCAAAGGCTCGTCCACGATCAGGACCGCCCCTCGCCCCGGCTTCGCCCGCAGCCTGGCGGAGGTCGGAAACGCGCGTATCCAAACGATTTCATCTCCACTGACGACCACCGGCCAAAGCCTGCGCTCCGACGGCGCCATATGACGCTCCTGTAGCAGTTCCTTGATCTTCTTGGGGGACTTCGTATGAGCCGGCCAGAATCGGTCTCCGGGACGCCAGTTCCGCACCCTTAACGGTCCGGGCAAGGACTCCGCGTCCAACAGGTGATCAGGATTATACGCCGCCTGCTCGTCCGCCGGAACACGCCGCACTTCAATGAAAGAGCCTGCCTCGTAAACAGCGATTTTTCCGGGCGCTGAAAGTGGATACTCGTAGTCACGAGGCGGCGATGACTCCCGCAAATCAGGGGTTACGAATATCAACTGCTCCGGCTCGCGCAGCAGCTTCCAGCCCAAAGGCAGCGAAAATTCCTTGCTGGACGCATCGTCTTCTGCCGCCACGCGCAGGATTTCTTCCACATGTTTAAACTCCAACGGAATGCTGGCATGCTCGCCAATCGCTTTGAGCAGCCTGCGCTGCACGGCGATGGGCTCGCCGAGAAACCACATCCGGCTCACGGATGCGTTCATCACGCGCCATGGGGCGTTGTTGATTTTCGCACGCAGCTCAGACTCCTTGGCAGAATCCGACGCTTGATTGCCCAGCGCCGCGATCTGCACCAGACTCGTTTCGCGGGATACGGCGCGCGCCCAGTCCGGCTGCGACCACTGCACCGTAGTCCCAAGCCAACCGGAGATTTCGTTTTCCCAATAGTCTTCCTCGCCGCGCGCGATCTCCGCCAACTCCGCGAGATTTTCCGCGACCGAGGGATTAAACTCTTGCTCCAGCAAAGGGACTACCAGCTTGCGCACGCGATTACGAGTAAACCGGTCGTCTGTATTGCTCGAATCATCGCGCCAGGATTGGCCGATCTCGCTCAGATACTGCTTCAGTTCGCGGCGACGGAGGCCCAATAGAGGCCGGATGATCTCGCCGCAGATTTCCCCATCGGCGTCTTCCACCAGAAGACGCGGATGAATCCCGCCCAGCCCCCGCAGGCCCGCGCCGCGAATGATTCGCATGAGGACGGTCTCGACCTGATCGTCGAGTGTGTGGCCAGTCGCCATTTTGGTCAGAAAATGTCTCGAAGCCACCGTTGGCACGGCGTTCGAAATTGGGAAGGGCGGGCTAGGAATCGGAACCTTCGGGAAGGGCGGGGTTGGGAAGGGCACGGCTTCAGCCGTGCGGTTCGGCGCCACAACGGGACCGGGCTTTAGCCCCTGAGGTCCTCCTGTTCCTTCTTCACCGAGCAGATAGCGGAAAAATCCGTACCGCAACTCGCGCGCAGCTGTTTCCACGCTGACGTGTTCTTCCGCCGCACGTGCCGCGACGTCTTCACTGTCGACCTGGAATTCCAAGCCGTGCTCGCGAGCCAGACTCGCGACGAATTCCTGATCGGCGTCAGATTCGGACCCACGCAGCTTGTGATTGAAATGAACGACCGAGAGGACAATGCCGAGTTCGTGCCGCAGTTCCAACAGCAGACGCAAAAGCGCAACCGAATCGATTCCGCCGGAGACCGCTGCTCCAACCCGATCCCCCGCTTTCAGCAGCTCCTGCCGCCGAACCTGAGAAAGCACGCGCTCCGCCAGGGAATGCACCGGAACATGGTACCGCACAGCTCATGTAGCGACAGGCAACCTTCGACGTCACTTCAGGGCAGGCTCTCGACTGTCAAGGAACGATGCTCAGTCGGCGAACAGAGGCGAGCTGGCGCTCGCCGGACAGCCGAGGGCGGCTGTCTCCACATAAACCTAAATGCCGGCGCTCTTCTCCGCGATGAGCTTTCTGATCTTCTCCACGAACTCCGCCGCAGGCATGTCTTCCGTCTTTTCTTTTCCGCGAGAGCGCACGTTTACCTTGCCTGCCTCAGCCTCTTTATCCCCGACAACGAGTAAGAATGGGACTTTCTGCATGGCGTGCTCGCGAATCTTGGCGTTCATCTTTTCGTTGCGCGCATCGACCTCGACGCGCACCCTAATCTGGCGAAGTTGATCCGCGATTTTGTTGGCATACTGCGCGTGGCGCTCGCTGATGGGAATCATCGCCACCTGCACCGGCGATAGCCAGACCGGGAACGCTCCCGCGTAGTGCTCGATCAGCACCCCGAAGAAGCGCTCAATCGATCCGTAGAGAGCGCGATGCACCATGACCGGCTGCTTGCGCGAGCCGTCTTCGGCCACGTATTCCAAGCCGAAGCGCTGCGGCAGGTTGAAGTCGAACTGCACGGTCGAGAGCTGCCACAGACGCCCGATCGCGTCCACCAGCTTGATATCGATCTTCGGACCATAGAACGCGGCCTCTCCGGGAATCGTTTTGTATTCAACCCCTCGCTCTTGCAACACTTTTTCGAGCGACTGGGTTGCTCGGATCCATTGCTCTTCGCTTCCGACGAAATTCTTGCGGTCGGCGGGATTCCAGGTCGAGAGCTCGGTCTGGAATTTATCGAAGCCGAAATCCCTCAGCACATCGAAAGCGAATTCAAGGCAGCTGGCAATCTCACTCTCGATCTGCTCCGGCGTGCAAAAAATATGCGCGTCGTCCTGGGTAAAGCCGCGCACGCGCAGCAGGCCATGCATCACGCCGGAACGCTCGTAGCGGTAAACAGTCCCCAGTTCGCCGAGCCGCACCGGCAGATCGCGATAGGACTTCAGCGAATCCCGGTAAATCAGAATGTGGCCCGGGCAGTTCATCGGCTTCAGGCGATATTCGGCGTCGTCGAGCTCCATGGCGTCGAACATGTTCTGCGAGTAGTAACCCTCGTGCCCCGAGGTGAAGAAAAGTTGCCGCCGCGCCACGTGCGGCGTATACACCAGCGCGTATCCGCGTTTGATGTATTGCTCGCGCATCCAGTCTTCCATCTCTTTGCGGATGATGCCGCCCTTGGCATGCCAGAAGATCAGCCCCGGCCCGGCCAGTTCCTGAATGGAAAACAAATCAAGCTGTTTACCCAGTACGCGGTGATCGCGCTTCTTGGTCTCTTCGAGCTGCTTTAGATAATCGTCGAGGTCTTTCTTGGAGAAAAAGGAAGTCCCGTAAATGCGCTGCAGCTGCGGGTTCTTCTCGTCTCCGAGCCAGTAGGCCCCGGCAATATTGAACAGCTTAAATGCCTTGATCTTTCCGGTCGATGGAATGTGCGGCCCGCGGCAGAAATCGGTGAACTTTCCAGTTCGGTAAATAGAAATCTTTTCATCGGGCTTGGTGAACTGCTCGATGAAGTGGCACTTCATGAAGTCGCCTTCTTTTTTGAACTCGGCCAGCCCCTGATCGCGAGGCAAAAATTCGCGCGCGTAGGGCACATTTTGCTGCACCAGTTCCTGCATTTTCTTTTCGATCTTTTCCAGATCCTCGGGGGTGAACGGAATCGGACGGTAGAAATCGTAGAAGAATCCGGTCTCGGTCGCCGGACCGTGGCCGAGCTTGGTCTCCGGGAAAAGCTCCAGCACTGCTGCCGCCAGCAGATGCGCCGACGAATGCCGGTAGACCTCCAGCGCCTCGGGATCTTTATCGGTCAGCAGACGCAAATCGGTGTCTTTTTCCAGCGGACGAGTCAGATCGATGAGGTTGCCGTTGGTTTTAGCCGCCAGCGCCGCATCCGCCAGCCTCGGGCTGATCGACTTCGCAATGTCGAGCGCGGTGGTGCCTTTGGGAACTTCTTTCACGCTCCCGTCGGGAAGCTTTACATGAATACTGTCAGCCATAATATTGGGGCCTGCGGGTGTTCTGGATCCTTAAGTTTATTGGAGGGATGGGGGAGGGTCAAACCGCTGGGGGGGGCGGATTATTCGTGGAGGACGATGTCAAGCAGCGAACTGTGAACTTCCAAGCCATCGTTATATTCAATGAGGCCCAGCTGCCGGAAACGATTCATAAAGAAGTTAATTCGCGATCGAGTTGTACCCACCATTTCCGCCAAAGCTTCCTGGCTTATCTTCGGAACGATGTGCTCCGATCGTCCTTCCTTTCCAAAGCGGGTCAGCAAGAGAAGAGTACGAGCCAACCGCTTCTCGGCGGAATTGAACAGGTGATCCACCAAATCTTCCTGAGTTTGGTTATAGCGGCGAACAAAGTACGCAACCAACAAATCCGAAAATGCATGTTCCCGGTGAAGCACATCCAGCATCGCCTGCTTTTCAATTCTTAAGACCAGGCAATCCGCAACAGCAATAGCCGATGCGACCCGCAGCGGCTGGTCAGAGGCAATGCAGCCCTCCCCGATAAAGTCCCCTTCTCCCAGCATCGCAATCGTGGCCTCCTTGCCCCGCGAAGATAGTACCGTTAGTTTTACTCGACCTTTCTGAATGTAAAAAACGGCGTCGCTGGGATCTCCTTGTTTAAAGATCGCTTTGTGATTCGAAAATCGCAGGATTGTTCTTCCCAGTCCGATTTGAGTGAGGAATGCCTTCGGATCAAATGTCCGTGCCTTGCCAGTCGACATACAACGCTCCGCATGGGGGAATCCCCATGCCAAAATAGTGCACCCCGAGCGGCAAAAAACGACACTGGGGGTATGTTTGTTACGAAATTGGAACAAGGAGTTGTGTGTGTGCACTTTTGAACAGACAGAATTCAGGCCCCGGCTATCCTTAAAAGTAGGCGTAAAAGCGCAAATTTACGAGGGAAGAAAGAACTTCGAGAATGCCAAAAATTTTGCTGGCCGAGGACGACAACGCGGTCCGTGGAATGCTACAAGCCACCCTGGAACGCGACGGCTTCGACGTCGTCGCCGTCTCCGGCGTGCGCGAAGCGCTTAGCCGTATCGCTAGTGAACATTTTGACGCACTTCTTTCTCATCTGCACATGCCGCTGGCCGGCGATGGATTTACCGTTGTCAGCGCTATGCGGCACACGCACCCTAAGGCAATAACGCTGGTGCTCAGCGGGTACCCGGAGATCGACGAGGCGCTCTCGGCAATCCGCCTACAAGCCGACGAAGTGCTGGTGAAACCAATCGAAATGTCCGCGCTCCGGGAAATTATCCACCGGAAACTCGCCAACCCGGCTCCCCACAGGCCGTTACCCACACAAAGCGTAGCCTCGATACTGGAGGCTAACCTCGACGTGACGATTCGGGACTGGATGGGGCTGGTGGAGCATGACAAAGAGTTGACTTGTATCCCATTGAGCTTTGTGGACCGTACCGGTCATCTTCCCAGTCTCATCACTGACCTGATTCACCGCTTGCGCCTTCCGCAAACTGAAAAGGCAGAAATCTCCCTTCCAGCACGCGAGCATGGGAACCTCCGCCGCCGACAAGGTTACACTGCCGCAATGGTGGTCGAGGAATCGCGAATCTTGCAGGTCAGCATTTTTAATACTTTGCAAAACAATCTGGACAAAGTGGACTTCAGCCAAGTGCTGCGAGACGTGATTACCATCGCGGACGAAGTGGATTCGCAATTGAAGCAGGCTGTGCTCAGCTACGTCGAACCCACCAAGGCGGCCGTGTCGGCGGCTTAGAACCTAGGAATTCAAAGCTCATGTGGAGCGGGCACTCTTGCCCGCTTTACCGACGGCGCCCAAAAACCTCGCGGGCAAGAGTGCCCGCGCCACACGGGCTTTCGCCGCGTCTGCTTCCACTCCCCTCGGCTATTTTCACTGGGCCACGTCCTTGATGTGTGTCGCGATCCACCACTGATTGCCGAACGCGTCTGTGACCGCGCCCACGCGATCACCGTATGGTTGTTCCGCGGGCTCTTTCATGGGCTTGGCTCCCGCCGCCAAAGCCGTACGGTAGACGGCATCTACATCCCTCACGTACAGGTAGAACATCGACTTCATCGGCTGATTCGGCCCCTGGGCCTCGCCCATTTCGAGGTGCGAGTCGCCGATCGCGATCGTGGTGTGATGAATAACGCCGTCCGGCGCTGTGTAACGACCTAGTTCTTCCGCTCCGAAAGCGCGCTTCAGGAAGTTGATCACCGGTTCGGCCCGCAACGGATGCAGATAAGGTTGAATGGTCGGGGCGCCCTCCGATTTGTAACCGGTCTCCTTGCAGGTCGCGATGTACCAGTGATTGCCCGCCGCATCGATTACGCTGGCCGAACGTTCGCCATACTCCTGATCGGTGGGCTCCATGAGTGACTTGGCGCCGGCCTGCAAGGCGCGCTGATACCCGGCATCGCAATCCCGGACATAGACGTGGAACGCGCCCAGTACCGTATCTCCTTTCCAGGACAGTCCTGCGCCTCCGCCGCCGATCATCAGCATGGAGTCTTCGACCCGAACTTCGCAGTGGTAGCCGCCCGCCGATCCGACGGCGCGGAAGATCTCTTCGCCCCCAAATGTCTTCTTTACAAAGTCAATGACGGACTCGGCATCCTGCGCGACCAGATACGGCGTAACCGTGCGGTAGCCGCGCGGAATCGGACTCACTGCGGTCTTGCTCGTCGCCGGAACTTGCCCGCCCTTCGGTCTGGCCGTCATGCCCTTCATGCGGCGATGCATCTCCTCAACCGACATTTCCTCTTTCACGGTGACGGCGGTCCAGTTGTATCCAAAGGGATCGACAAAGGTCACGTCGCGGTGGCCGTAGAATTGATCCTTGAGCGGCCGGATTACCTTCGCCCCGGCCGCGATCGCATGCTCGGCAAACGAATCCACATCGCTGACACGGATAACTAGGCTGATGGGCGACTTGCCCAGGGTTTCGACGCTGAACCGCCCTCCTTGCGGCCACTCTTCCGACAGCATGATCAGGGAGTTGCCGATCGTCATCTCCGCATGGGCAATATGTCCGCCAGCCTCGAAGCGGAACGTTTCCTTTGCCCCAAAGGCGTTTTGATAGAACTCGATCGCCCTCGCGGCATTCTTGAAAGTCAAACTTGGGCTTGCGATCGCGTGAGCGGTTGCGATGGGTTCGGCAACAGTGGCCATACTCTTTCTCCCTTCCAATTCAGATTTCAGACGGGCCTTGAAACTCTCGCGCGGACGATCGCGCAGATCCGCGGCGATGCGCAGCAGCGGCTCGATTCCGGCTTCTACTTTGGGAGCTCTGCCATCGGTTCGAGCCAGCAATGTCTCGACCGCTTTATTCAGCTGCTCGATCTTCTTCGTATTGTCACTTCCCGGGTTCAGAGAGCGCTTAGGCATCGGCACCCTCCATGCGCGCCCGCAAACTGTTGAGCGCGCGGAACTGTAGCTGCTTCACCGCGCCCTCGGACTTGCGGATATCTCGCGCCACTTCCTTAATGCTCTTCTGTTCGACAAAGCGCAGCACCACCACGCGCCGCTGTTCCGCCGGCAACTTGTCCACCAGGCGAAATAACGTGGCTCGACGCTCTACCTGCTCGATCTCGACCGGACTCACTTGTGCCGACTCGATCTGTCCGGAATCGTCAGGGAGTTCCCGCCCGGAGCGCTGCCAGCGGTCCGAAATCAGGTTGGCCGCTATGCGGAACAGCCAGGCGGCGAATGGAATCCCGCGCCACTCAAACCGTTTCACGTTGGCCAGCGCCTGATGAAATACTTCCGAGGTCAGGTCTTCGCTTTCAGTCCGGTTGCCCACCCGCCTCACAACGTAGGCATACACGCGCTCGAAGTTGATTTCGTAGAGCTCGGCAAAACAGGCGGGATCATGCTGCGCAGCTTCGATCAGAAGCCGCTCGTCCGCTTCTTTCTTCAGAGCCTTCAACGAATTCTCCGGAAATCTAACCTTGCATGTCTGGCCTACATCAGGGTAACGCCGCGCCGACGAGAAAGGTTACGGGGCGATGAAAAATAGAACTTACCGATTTTATAGGCAGCTGCGCCCGCCGGTTTCGCATCCCAATCGGCGGTTTCTTGTGCGCGGTTGTATGTCCAGCGCAGCTCCAGGCAGTGGTCTATACTCGTTCGCAGTCAAACGAGGCTAATGAGGTGAATTATGGAAACGATCAGTGGAGTATTTGCAACTCGAACTGCTGCCGAGCACGCTGTACAGGATGCATCTAAGGCGGGCGTCCCGGCTGACAAAATCACGCTCCTGACTCCGGGCAGCGTGGATCATCTCGACAAGGAAATGACGTCCGTGCCCGCGGACACAACCGAGCAACCGGGCATGGGAAAGGCTATCGGCGCGCTGCTGGGCGGGGGCGTGGGAATTACGGGAGGCTCGCTGCTGATCGCCTTGATTCCCGGAGTAGGGCCGATCACGGCGATTGGCCTGCTGGGAGCGGCAATTGCGGGAGCGGCTGGCGCCACGGTTGGAGCAGCCGTGGGCGACAAGATGGAGAAGTCGACCATTGAGGGCCTTCCCGAAGATGAGATCTTCGTCTACGAAGATGCTCTGCGCAAAGGCCGCAGTGTCGTGGTGGCACTTGCAGAAAACGATGATTCGGCAAAGCGCCTGCGTGAAATCATGAACAACGAGGGAGCGGAATCGGTGGACGCGGCCCGCGAACAGTGGTGGGTCGGCCTGCGCAGCGCAGAGGAGAGCCGCTATTCACAATCTGGCAAGAAGTTTGGGGACGATGAAAAGTTCTATCGTCTCGGCTTCGAGGCGGCCCTGCATGCCAGAACGCGCTGCATGGAATTTGACCAGGTGTCGGGCGAAATGAATGCCGCCCTGGAAGATGTGCAGCGGGAAAATCCCGGCATGAACGTGGAAGAAGCGTTTACCCGCGGCTACCAGCGCGGGCGGGATCACTATCAACAGCTTTGCGATGAAAAGAAAGCTGCTTGAATCTGCTTCGCCCAACTCGTAGAGACGTTGCTTGCAAGGTCTCTACAATGGCCGGTAGTACAGGTCCTCGACGGCCTTTTGCACTCGAGCCGAAAGTGCCTGCAAGTCATGCCCTTTTAAGCCAACGGTTGAGATGGGCTCGCCCACTCGCATTTCCAGCGGGCGGCTCTTGACGTGATAGGTGTTCATCGGCAGCAGCTCGTAGGTTCCGATCAGCGCCACGGGAACCACATCCACCTGCGCCTTGATGGCAAGAAAGAATGCGCCGGAGAGAAATGGCTTAATCTCGCCGTCGGGTGTCCGCCCGCCTTCGGGAAAAATCACCAGCGGCAATCCGCCTTTCAGGCCCTTCAATGCCGCGCGGATACTGCTGACCGAGTGGGATGGATTCTGCTGATCGATACAGACCTGCCCCGACCGTTTCAGTTGCCAGCCCACCACGGGATACGACAGCAGTTCTTTCTTGAAGGCAATGCGAAATTGAAACGGCAGGTTCGCATAGAGCACA
>Ga0073928_10009677_pt1 | contig 11674 bp, 11 predicted proteins | sample PaiPotPPA55metaG_FD_76969 | JGI IMG/M metagenome (GOLD analysis project Ga0073928, IMG submission 76969) | Iron sulfur acid spring bacterial and archeal communities from Banff, Canada, to study Microbial Dark Matter (Phase II) - Paint Pots PPA... ...
CGGGCGTTTGTACAGCAGGCGGATCACTGAGCATTCCAGCACCCACCCAAGTGCCGCCCCGACCGCAGGCGCAACGACGAGCGCGACCCAGAACGCATCCCGACCACCTAGCGACTGGGCAACTGCAAGTGTGTACGCACCGATCGTGACCCACTCGGCATGAGCGAGGTTCACGATGTCCATCATGCCGAACACGATGGCGAGTCCCAAAGCCACAAGGGCCAGAATGCTCACGTAACTGAGAATATTGAAGATTATCGTCATGGTTTGCCAATCAAGATTTCTGCCCCTGTTCGAGCCACATCGCGCCGCTTCGCAGGCAACCCGTTCTGCTAGGGTTTTGCTGGCCGTCCACGCGCATCCTAAAATCACCACAAACTAAGTAATTCTTAGCCTCAAGACTAAGAATTACTTAGTAAAACATCAAGAAGAATCTAAGAAACTCTGAGGATGACCCGAGACACAGCGAGTTCATCTATCTTTCCAAAGCGCCTGAAACAGGCTCGCGAGCGCTCGGGTTTAACGCAGGAACAGTTAGGCATTCGCGCTGGAATAGACGAGTTTTCAGCCAGCTCGCGCGTCAACCAGTATGAAAAGGGCAAACATGCCCCCGGCATACAGACCAGCCAGCACCTCGCCAAGGCACTACACGTCCCGACCAGCTTTCTCTACGAAGAAGATGACCTCCTGGCGAATCTGATCATCACTGCAGGACGACTCAGCAAAGAGAAGAAAAAAGCCCTTCTTGCTACGGCGGAAACGCTGGCAGAGGCGAAAAGTTAAGAGTTTCTTAGTAGAACGCCCGCTAGTTCGCATCCGCACACGAAGTTCAGTGCTCCCCAACCACAAATCCAAATAACGCCAGAACGAGTTGAAAACGTTGGCAACGATATCAGCCATCGTTGCGTTCATGCTCGCCGAGGCCAGATACCACTCGATCGCGGGATGTCAGCAATAACCTGCGTTTGCTGCGACACCATCCCAATGCGATGGGCAAACGCTCAGCGTGTTCCGCGATAACCGACCGGCTTCAGCACCCGTCCGCCGCGCGAGCGAAGCGCTTCTGGTGCCTTAACCATCCGTCACTGTCGATTGCTCGACAAACACCTGTCACGACAAAGACACAGACTCTCGTCACGTGTAATGCACACCCTCGCTCGGACGAATGGCGTTCACATCAATTTATTGCGATTAATTTACGCCAGTTCGGATGGTACGGTCAACAGCTACAAAATTAGAGTTTACCCCTAAATATTCCGACAATTCTTGCTTGAGTGAACAAGCTTGACAAGCATTTCGGTCGCATCTATGGTTATTTCTTATAATTAATAGGAGGCGTCACCATGAACAGCGAGTTGTGCGACCTCACCGTTCTGGAACTAACCACGCTCTACCAGACTGGCTCCGCCTCGCCCGTTGACGTGATGAAGCAGGTTCTCACGCGCATCCGCACCTTCGACCCGGCAGTCAACGCGTTCTGCCAGATCGCCGACGATGCGCTCGACATGGCACGCGCCTCCGAGCACCGGTGGCAACGTCGCTCGCCGCTTGGCCCACTCGACGGCATACCGATTAGCATCAAGGACAACGTGGCCGTCACCGGCATGGCGACCCGCTACGGCTCACTGACGACGCCGACGCAGGCCGCGCAAAACGATAGCCCCTGCGTTGCGCGACTGCGCGAGGCCGGGGCCATCTGCTTTGGCAAAACCACGCTGCCCGATTTCGCGCACAAAATCGTGACTGACAGCCCGTTGACCGGCCTCACGCGCAACCCGTGGCGCCTGGACTGCACACCAGGCGGCAGCAGCGGCGGTGCTGCTGTTGCCGTCGCCCTGGGCATGGCGCCCGCCGCAATCGGGACTGACGGCGGCGGCTCCATCCGGATTCCGGCTGCATTTACCGGAACCTTCGGATTCAAGCCAAGCTTCGGACGCGTGCCGCACGCGCCGCGCGGCCCCTTTGCTTTACTGAGCCACATCGGACCGATGACTCGTTGCGTCGAGGACGCTGCGCGCATCATGACGGTGATCAGCCGACCGGATAGCCGCGACTGGTATGCGCTGCCGTTTGAAGGCAGCGATTATGAGCAGGGACTGCGATGCCGGCTCGCGCCTGGCGGCATTCGTATTGCTCTTAGCCCCACGCTGGGACTACCGGTAGATATCGAATCAAACGTGTATGACACCCTCACGCGCGCTAGCCAAGTGTTTCGCGAACTGGGAGCGAGCGTGCAACGTGCGGACCCGCCCGGCGTTGCACGCAGCAATGCAATCCATGCCACCCTGTGGCCGGCGTGCTGCAATCAGCTTGCTCGCAGCATGCCGGACGGCGGGGCGCAACTCGACCCGTCGCTGCAGGCATACGCACATGCGGGAAATGATATTTCGCGTGAGGCACTTCTGGGCGCGCTGATCGAGCGCGGCGAACTCGGCGCCTCGGTGAACGCGTTCTTTGAGCAGCATGACATCCTCATCTGCCCCGTGTATCCATGCGTGGCGATGCCGCTTGACGGACTGCCTGCGGGCAACGCACTCTTTCCGCATTTCACGGCCTGGTGCAATCAGTCGGGCTTGCCCGCGGCAAGTGTCTACGGTGGCATGACCGACTCGGGTCTTCCTGTCGGCGTGCAGATTGTCGGCGCCCGCCATGCCGATGCGCTCGTCCTGTGGGCCTGTCACGTGTTCGAACAGGCTTTCGGACGCGCGCCGCTGCCGGAACTGGCCCGCGGGTTTCGCGCGGCCGGACATGGTAGAACTCCCTCATAAGGCAAACGGATCGGCACAGCTCCCCCGCATGGCGCGCTACTGCGGCCTGCGTCTTCTCGCGTGCAATCCAAGATCGGAATCGACCACGAGCTTCTGGCGTAGCGCCGCGTGCACCTTGCGCAATTGCGCTTCGGCCTGCTCCATGTGTTCCTGCATGAGCCTGCTAACAGCCTCGGCGTCACGGCGTCTCGCTGCCTCAAGAATCTCCCGGTGCGCGGCCACAGTCGCCCGGCCGAATGCCTGATAGTCCCGCTGCGTCACGTTGCCCGCGACGACAACCAGACTATGCAGCATCTGGTTGATGATCTGGCACAGGCAGCGCAGAAACGCATTTGGGTTGGCCGCTGCGAGCACGTCATGGAAATGGATGTCCTCGTGACGCTGGTCGAGTGCGTGCTCGTGGCTTGCCGCAAACGGCTCGCATACTTCGATACTACGCTCCAGTGCTTCGAAATCATCTGCGGTCAGATGCGCCACGGCGCCCGCCGCGAGCAGTGGTTCAAGCGCCCGGCGCGCCGCATAGATGTCCTCAAGACTGACACGTTGGAAGAACAAGTAGTTCTGTAGGCTCAGGAACGCCCGTTCCAGCGGCACCTCGGTGATCGTCGCGCCACCCTCGGGCCCCGTGCTCAGCGTCACCAGTCCCTGCACCTCGAGCGCTTTGAGCGCGTCGCGCATCGAGCCGCGGCTCACGTTGAACGCCTGCTGCAGCTCGGCCTCCTTGCTCAGCCGCATCCCCGGACGCACCCTGCCGTCCGTGATCCAGCCCTTGATCAACTCCGCCACCTGATCGCCGCGCTTCGTCGTGCGGGGTCCTCTTCTGTCGGGCTGAGGTAAGGGTTTCCTTTCTTTCGTCTGTCGTCGTGCTGCCATGCGCGTCGCACCTGTCGTTGGCGATTTGAGGGTCGGTTGCAAACGCGCATTATCCGTCATCGAGCGGTTTAAGCGCCGGGTTATATGGCAAGACACCCCCTCCCAATGTCCGTAGGTAGCGCGAGTGCCCCGGCGCCACCTACGCTTTACGCCGTAACGACACGCATGTCATCGCCGCTTGTGCGTGATGCATCAATCCACAACCGATCCGTCCCCGGGGAACCGCTCATGGTCAATCCGTCCCGCTCGTTGCCGTATGATCCAACGCTCGAGGAAATCCGTGCAGGTCTCGCCGCCCATCGCCTGGATCTGGACCGGCTGGCCCGGAGCATGCGCAGCGAGGGCCGACTGGCCGACGCGAGCGGACAGATTCCAGAGGCCCTGTGGAAGGCATGCGAGGCGCGCGCACTCAACCTGAACCTCGTACCGGTCGAACACGGCGGATGCGCTGCTGTGCAATCGCTCGTGTCGCGCACGGCGCTCATGGAATATCTCGGCCATGCCGATGCGGGTCTGGCCCTCGCGCTGCCCGGCCCGGGCCTTGCCGCGCCGCCCATACTCGCGCTCGCAAGTCCCCGGCAGCAGGCGGCATTCTTCCGGCGCTTCGACAACGACACACCGCGCTGGGGCGCGTTCGCCATCACGGAGCCCGACTGCGGATCTGACGCGACCGCCATGCGGATGACGGCGACCGAAACCGCGCAGGGATGGCGTCTGAACGGTACCAAATGCTTCATCACCAATGGCGCACGAGCCAATTGCGTCGTCACCTTCGCCACAGTGAACCGTCAACAAGGACGCTACGGCATCCGCGCGTTCCTCGTACCTGGCGACACGCCAGGACTCGCTGTTAGTCGCGTCGAGCGGATGATAGGACTGCGCGCAAGCCAGCTCGCAGTCCTCACCTTCACCGACTGTGAACTGCCTGCGGAAGCGCTGCTCAGGCGGGACGATGAACACTCCCTCCACGACGCGTTCTCCGGCGCACAGCAGGCATGGGACTATTTCCGTCCGCTGCTCTCCTCGATCATGATCGGCACCTGCCGGCGCGTACGCGACGAGCTTGCCACGTTCTTCGACGCCGGCGGTTTGCCGGCGAGCCCGCATCTGCGCGTCGCCGACGTGAACGACCGTCTCCTCGACATCGAGCGCAGGATCACCGCGGCGCGCCTGCTCTGTCATCACACCGCGTGGCAAGCCGACCGTCAGTTGACCACCTCGCTGGACGCGTCCATCGCCAAGGCGTACGCGTCGCGCATCGCTGCGCACATCACGCGTGAGGCCCTCGAGCTTGCCGGGCTGGAAGGCATCGCGGCCCATCCGGCACTCGAGCAGAGTTATCGTGACGCGAAGGCGTACGACATCATGGAAGGCACAGGCGAGCTGCAGCGACTCATGATCGCCCGCGCAGCCCAGCGCATGCCACGCGATTTCATCTGGGACGCGCCCTGTCCGTGCCCTGAACGGACCGCTACGCTCGCCGACTCCCGTCGTTCATTTCCTGCTGACGCAACATCTGGAGCCCCTCATGACGTCTGACGCCACTTCCCCCGAACGCAACGACATTGCCACCACCCTGAAGGCGTGTCTGCTGTCCGTACTTGGCAGCACCGTCCAGGCCGACCTGGTGCAGGACGACACCAATCTCTTCGACATCGGTATCGACTCGATGAACATGACCGAACTGCTGCTCGGGGTCGAAAAACACTTCAATTTCACCCTCGCTCCCGAGGACCTGTCGTCCGACCTGTTCCTGAGCTTCGCGAACCTCACAGCGTTCGTGCAATCCCATGTCTGCCGCACCTGATACCGACGCGCCGGATGCCTGCATCGTGGCGACAGCAAGTTACATCCCGGTTTCACGGGTCCCGTTGATCGCGCTCTTCGGACATGCGCCCGAGTTGCTCGAGCAGATGGCGGACGCGCGCGAAGCACTCATGCAATCGGTCTATGCAGACACGATACATTGGCGACAGACTGAGTCCCCCGCTGGGCCGGCGGACGCCAACGACCTAGCAACACCGCCCGACGCGAGCGGCATCCTGACGGTCGCCGTCGAACGGGAGCTCATGCTCTCGGACATGGCGCTACACGTCACCCGCCGGCTTCTCGCCACGGCGGGTCATCACGCGGCCGCTGACACGATCGACCAGATAATCGTCTGTCAGGGCAGTTTCGAACACGACCTCACGCTCTCGTGTGCCTGCCGACTTCACTGCGAACTGGGACAGGGCAAGGCGCCCTTCGCGCTCGGACAGCTTCAAGGCGTATCTTTCGTGATGGCGCTCAAGGTCGCAGCGGCGTTGATGGCCACAGACGCGCAAACCCGAACCGTGCTGATCGTGGCAGCCGAGCGCTGGCGCCCCCCGTTTCAGCGCACGATCGGCGCGCTGACGGCGCTGGGCGACGGCGCAGCAGCGGTGCTTGTGCAAACCGGTGCCGAAACGGGCTGGAGCGTGCGGGGCCTCACCGTCCGCACACCAGCGGTATCACCCGGTGTCGAGCGTCGCCTCGCCTGGATCGACACGGCCACGCTGACCGGTGTAATCGATGAAACCTGTCTGCAGGCAGGCGTCAGTCCCGCTGCAATCGACTGGGTGTTGCCCGCACACCTGAACCGGACGCTGGCACGCGACATCAGCGCCCAGTGCGGCCTGTCATCCGCACGCACCGTACTGGTCGATGCGGGCAGCACCGGCTACCTCTGTGCCGCCGATACACCAGTCAATCTCGACCGCCTGCTGCACACCATCAGGCCGCATCCCGGGCAATACATTCTCACCTGGTCAGCAGGCTTCCAGGGACAAGCCGCCTGCGCATTGCTGCAATTCCGTGGAGGCGAGCATGTGCGCACCTGAACAGCCGCCCGCGCTCGCGCTTTCCGGCGTCGCATACTGCCTGCCCAACAAGATCGTCGATGCGCATGCGTGGGCAGCCCGCTGCGGGCAGTCCGCCCGACGTGCCGCAGCGCTCTTGGATAACGGCACGCGGTGTTTCCACGATGCAGCCGGCAAGTCGCCCGCCGACCTTGCGACCCAAGCGGTGCGTACACTGCTCGCAGCCACGCGCGTCGCGCCAGACTCCATCGATGCGCTCATCTACACGCATACGATCCAGAGCAGCATCATCGCACCACCCGCAGGCACAGCCCACCTGATCCAATCCACGACGGGGCTCGGCGGTGCACTGGCGTTTTCAGTCGCGCAGCAGAACTGCGTCTCACCATTTGCCGCTATTCGCACCCTGCGTGCATTGATGGCGCAAAACAGCGCGATCGTGCGGGCCATCGTCGTGTGCGCCGACCTGATTGGCCCAGGGTGCGACCATCTGCGCGCCATCCAGAACCTTGCACTTCACAGCGACGGCGCCTGCGCCCTGCTTCTCGAGCGCGGCGGCGCCTGCAACCGTATCGAGAGCCTGTACCTGTACACGGATGGACGCTTCTTTCTCGCGATGGACGATGACATCCAGCCCGTCCCCGATGACAGGTACTACTGGTCCGCTTTCACGACGATGCGCGCAGCGCTCAGACAGGCCGGCGTGCACGCGGACCAGATCACGTGCGTGCTGCCTCATCACGTCAATCTGCCCGGCTGGCGTCGGCTGATGGCCATGCTCGGCATTGCGCAGAGCCGGCTCTTCACGCACAACTTTGCGCGCATCGGCCATGTATTCGGCGCCGACCCGTTCATCAATTTCCAGGATAGCGACGAAAAAGTAGTAGGCGAGCGTTCATTGCTGTTCTCAAGCGGCCTTGCCGGCTGCTTCGGCGCCATGGTGGTGCGCCACTGAATCGGTTCGAACAAAAAGGTATCAGACCCTGACTTCATTCATTTGTATTCCTTATCAAGGTACAACAATGCACAACATCATGGAACTGGTAGAAGCAGCAGCGAGCCGCGCACCCGACGCCGAAGCGCTCGTGGTGGATCGTACGCGTCTGACCTACCGCGCACTCATCGCGCTCGGCCGCGGGTTTGGCGCACAGTTGCGTGCACTCGGAACATCCTGCGGCGATCGTGTCGCGATCTTCCTCGACAAACGGGTCGAAACCGTCGCCTCGATGCTCGGGGCAGTTGCCGCAGGCTGCGTCTTTGTACCAGTCAACCCGCTTCTCAAACCGCGCCAGGTCATGCACGTCCTCCAGGACTGCGACGCACGGTGCCTCGTCACCTCTGCGGTTCGCGCCGAGCTGCTCGGCGCGGAAGCACTCGCGAGCGTGCCACACATATTCATCGTCGATGACCCAGCCGGCACCCCATCACTGCCGTCCGGCACAACGGCTCGTCACCGCTGGTCCGGGAGAAACAGCTCGAACCACATGCCGGGGGAGCGCAGCACGGGCCTCGCCTCACAGTCCGCTGCGTGCATCGACACCGATCTGGCGGCCATCCTCTACACGTCCGGCTCCACTGGCCTGGCCAAGGGCGTCATGCTCAGCCATCGCAATCTGCTGGAAGGTGGCTGGAGCGTCGCGCACTACCTTCATCACGTCGCGTCGGACCGCATTCTCTCAGCATTGCCGCTCAGCTTCGATGCCGGTCTCAACCAGCTCACCTCAGCCTGGGCTGTGAACGCCACAGCGATACTGCTCAACTACCTGACGCCGCAGGACGTCATGGCTGCCTGTGAGCGCGAACGCATCACGGGCATGACAGGGGTGCCGCCCCTGTGGATGCAGCTTGCGCACGCGACGTGGCCCGAAGCCGCGCGCCGTCATCTGCGTTATTTCGCCAATACGGGCGGGCGCCTGCCGCTGCCCGTTCTGCAGACTTTGCGGGCGCTTTTCCCGCAGGCTGAACCGTACTTGATGTACGGTCTGACCGAAGCGTTTCGCTCCACGTACCTCGATCCCGCAGAGGTCGACCACCGCCCCGACTCGATCGGCAAGGCTGTACCTAACGCCCGCATTCTGGTCGTCCGCGAGGACGGCTCCCCCTGCGGGCCAGAGGAGGTCGGCGAACTGGTTCATGTGGGCGCCTGCGTCACGCTTGGCTACTGGAACGACGCCGCACGCACCGCCTTGCGCTACCGGCCCTCGCCAGAGCTAAAACCCGGTGGCGCACCCCGCGACACGGCCGTCTGGTCCGGCGATCTTGTGCGGCGCGACGCTGACGGCTTTCTCTATTTTGTCGCGCGCAACGATGCGCAGATCAAAAGTTCCGGTTACCGCATCAGCCCCGAGGAAATCGAGGAGGTCGTCCACGCGAGCGGACTGGTCGCCGAAGCCGTTGCTCTTGGCGTACCCGACGACAGACTCGGTGAGACGATCGTGCTGCTGGTCACCTCCTTTGCGCCCGCAACATCGCTGGACCCCGAGGCCTTGCGCGGCTGGTGCGCGCAACACCTGCCGCCCTACATGGTCCCTAATCGCGTCATTGTCCGCGAAGTGCTACCGCGCAATCCCAACGGCAAGTTCGATCGTGCTGCCCTGCGAGCCGAGCTGGGCGCCGCACCGGGTCGCCGGGAAGCCCCTTCCCGGGAGGCGCTGCCATGACGCATCCCTTCAGCGTACAGGCAGGTGTGCTCCAGATCGGCGGCGTCGACCTGCGCCGTCTTGCCGCGCGTGCCGGACACACGCCCTTCTACGTCTACGACCGCTCGCTCGTGGACGCCCGCATACGCGCGCTACGCCAGACGCTTCCACACGGCATCGAACTGCACTACTCGATCAAGGCCAATCCGATGCCGGCCATGGTTCATCATCTCGCGGCCCGTCTCGACGGCTTCGATGTCGCGTCGGCCGGCGAAATGATGCTCGCGCTCGACGCGGGAACGCGCCCTGAGCGGATCGGATTTGCCGGTCCTGGCAAGTCGCATGACGAGCTGCGCCGCGCCGTGGCGGCCGGTGTCGTCATTCACATCGAATCGGCGACGCAGTTGCGTCTGGTCACTGCACTCGGCTGGGAATTCGGCGTACGACCATGCGTTGCGATCCGCGTGAATCCCGATTTCCAGATCGGCAAAGGGGGCATGCGCATGGGTGGCGGTGCGGCGCCCTTCGGCGTCGATGCCCGCCTGGTTCCAGCGTTACTGCTTGAGCTCGCCCGCCAGGAGGTCGCGTTCGCCGGCTTTCACGTCTTCTGGGGTTCCCAGTGCCTTCACGCACCAACCATCATTCAGGCGCACCAGCAAAGCGCAGAACTGGTCATGCGGCTGGCCGACAACCTGGAGGTGCCGCCAGCGTTCATCAATCTCGGTGGCGGTTTCGGCATCCCGTATTTCCCGGGCGAAGATCCGCTCGATTTCGATGCCGTTGGCGAAGCGATGCATGACTGGCTGCCTGGGCTGCACCGGCGTCTTCCCGGCACGCGCGTGGTGCTGGAACTGGGACGCTATCTGGTCGGTGAAGCCGGCATTTATGTGTGCCGCGTGGTCGATCGCAAGGTGTCGTGCGGCGAGACATTTCTCATCACCGACGGAGGCCTCCATCACCATCTCGCTGCGTCGGGCAACTTCGGACAGGTGCTGCGCCGCAACTATCCCGTGCTGATCGGCAACCGGCTTGACGAACCCGCGCAGGAACGCTCCCACGTGGTCGGGTGCCTCTGTACGCCACTTGACCGCATTGCCGATGGCGCGCATCTGCCTGCCACCTCGATTGGCGACCTCGTCGTCGTGCTCCAGTCAGGCGCCTACGGCCGCTCCGCGAGCCCCACTGATTTTCTCGCTCACCCGCCGCCTGCCGAAATGCTCGTCTGACACCGTTGTTATCCGATCAGGGAGGACGCTTCATGCTTTCCTACTGCGACACCAGGCCCGCGAACCTGGCCAGCTTTTCGTGGACACTGAGCGAAGAGCAGCAGCAGCTCTGCGAAGCCGTACACCGGTTCGTGCGCAAGCGGCTCTCGCCGCTGCTCACCCAACCCGCGACGCCTTCGCACTGGGAGGAGACGGTGCGACTCGCAGGCGAGCTCGATCTGGGCACGATGATCCTGCCCACGCACCAGGGTGGCCTCGCCATCGACCACACTGATCTGTACCTGGTCATCCAACAGTTCGCTGCCGGCCCGCTCGAGCGCGCCGCGGAATTAACGCTCAGCGCGCCCGCGCTCATCGCCCTGCGCGAGCACGACGCGCTGGACTGCCTGCCTGCACGGCAGGTCCAGGACTACTTTAACGGTTCTACCTCGATCAGTCTGGCGATACCCGGTAACGTCGCCGGGAAGGTCTGGGTCCTCTATCGGCACAGGGATGCGCCCTTGCTGTTGCCGCATGAGCGCGCCGACGAACGCTTGCTGGTGCTCGTTGCGCCGCCCGACCTGCGCCGCGTCATACGGCAGCGCAGCCGCATCGCGACGCTGCAGGCTCTTGTGCTTGAGCAGATCACGCTCGACCCCGACGAACTCGCATCCTGCCCGCGCATCGCGTGCGGTCCGGACCGCGCAAACAGCGACGCTATACGGACGTTGCTCACCGAAACCGGTCTGTACCTGTGCGCACTGCTGGTGGGCGCCATGCAACAAAGCGTTGCGTTCGCGTTCGACTATGCCGCTTCGCGTCAGTCGTTCCGCAAGCCTCTAGCGACCCATCAGCTCGTCGCCGCCCGCCTTGCGGACATGCTGATCTCCGCTCGCGGCGCACGGCTCTTCCTGTGGGCCGTGGCGAAGAGCGGCCTCCCGGCCCCGGACACCCTGACCCGGCAGTTACTGCGCCATGTGGCCGCAGAAGCGATGGACGTCAGCCGCGAGCTCGTGCAACTGTGCGGCGGGCACGGCTACGTCGAAGGGCTGCCACCTGCCGGGCGCTTCCAGACGACCCCCTGTTTGGCCCTGCTGCTCTCGCAAACGGAAACGGCCCTTGCCCAGTACACATCGTCATCGCCCCTGCCTTCTCCACGAAAAGCCCATTCATGAACGCACATACAACCGGTCAAAGCGCGCGGCGCGACGCCGCCAGCACCGTCGGCGCGGCGACACCCGGTGCCTGCTGGCTGCGCGAGCCGGATGGCGACGACGTGAACACCATTCAGGCGTGGCTCGCGCAACCCGCGATCAGCCAGTGGTTCGATTTTGGTCTGGGGCGCCAGCAAC
>Ga0073928_10009678_pt1 | contig 11673 bp, 12 predicted proteins | sample PaiPotPPA55metaG_FD_76969 | JGI IMG/M metagenome (GOLD analysis project Ga0073928, IMG submission 76969) | Iron sulfur acid spring bacterial and archeal communities from Banff, Canada, to study Microbial Dark Matter (Phase II) - Paint Pots PPA... ...
CCTCGAAGACCTGCTGCGCGAGCGCAAGGATCCGAAACCGCAGTTCTCGGACGACAGGGCCATCTTCGGTTTGGCCGACAAAGCCGTGCGCGATTACCACGCTGCCACGGCGCGTTCTTCGACGTTACCTCAGCTCTCCCAGGTCCAGCTGTGGGAAATTCGGCAACGCCTCTACATCCAGCACAGTGCCCTGGGCCCTCTGGGCGAGTTGCTGGCTAAGGAAGGCGTTGAAGACATCCACATGAACGGCCTCGACCACGCCTATCTGGAATACGGCGACCATCGCGAGCCATTGCCGCCATTATTCGAGTCCGAGGACGAACTCATCAGCGTCGTCCGCTTCTACGCTGAGCAGTCGGGGCGACGGTTCGACGTGTCGAGCCCGATGGTCACGGTCACGATGCGCGATGGCAGTCGGCTCAACGCAGTGCTTCCACCTATTGCGAAGCCGCTCGTCGTAACCATTCGAAAGCAACAGCTACGCCGCTTCCTCAGCTTGGCCGACTTGGTGCGGTCAGGAACGATCCCTTCTCGTGCCGTACCGCTACTGGAAGCTGCCGTGCGGGCGCGGCTGAACATCATCCTTAGTGGGCCAACAGGAACGGGCAAGACGACGCTGGCGCGCGTGCTTGCGCTGATGATCCCCGAAGACGAGCGCACCTGTGTACTCGAGACCGAAACGGAGCTCTGGCTTCATGAGCTCCGCCCACAGTTCTTCAGCCTCGAGGAACGTGACGCGAACGTCGAGGGCGCCGGCCGCATCACGATGCAGGACCTGTTTCAACGTGCCGCGTTGCGCCAGCGACCGAAGCGGATCATCGTCGGTGAAGTCCGGGGCATCGAGGCGCTCGACATGATCCACGCCATGTCCAGTGGCCACGACGGAAGCCTGACCACGCTTCACGCCAGCAATCCGCAAACGGCGCTCGATCGGTTGGAGGTGCTGGCGATGTCGGCTGACAGGAACCTTGCTCCTCACGTCGTGCGCCGAATGATCGGTGCCGGCGTCGACCTCATCGTGCACTTGAGTGCGTACCACCGTGCCGACAAGGAACTTCGGCGCCTTGCCTCACTCGCCTTTGTCGCCGAAAACCGAGAGAACGACCTGGGCGCACCGATTGTTTCCCACGTCGCCAGCTATCGCATCCTCGACGACTCCTGGGAATGGCGACGCGAAGCGGTGGCGCATATGCCAGACAAGATCTGGAGAAAACTGCTGGCAGCCGGTATCAATCCCGACGACGTAGTTCGCGAGGTGATCGGGAATGGTGAGTCTTAGAACCGTACTGGTCATTGTCGGCCTGACCATCGCCTTCGTCGGTGTGGCAATCATGGCGGCCGACGAGCTGACTGCCACTGCCGGACGGATGAATCGCAGGATCAGCGGGCTCATCCGGCCGGAATCTGTGCGGATCGCTCTCGCACAGGCAGGTCTGGAGTCAATACCAGTCCCCGCATGGATTTCGGCTCGCATAGGACTCGCCGTCGCGGCCGGCGCTATCGCCTGGGAGTGGTTCGGCCTGCCGGTCCTGGGCCTGATCGCTTTTGTTGTCGTGTATCACCTTGTTGGGACTGGGCTCGAGTTCAGGCGGCGAAGCTTTGAGGCTCGCCGCCAGGAAGCACTTCTGGAGGCCATGCGCCACGGCATCGCCGTTATGTCGCGGTCCGGCAACGCGACGTCCATGCTGGAGGCGCTTGCGGATGGAGGTCCCTTCGAAGTCCGGCCCCTGTTCAAGGAAATCGTCTTTGCTGCTGGCAGCGGCCCAGCGGGCGAGGCCTTCGTCCGCGAACTCGAGAGAATACGCGATCGCACCGCCGATCCCTTGTTCGACGACGTTGTGCTTGCGCTGACGCTGCACTGGCGGCAGGGTGGCAAACTCGTCCCGGCACTCGAGGCTGTAGTCAGCGACTGGTCGGACACGCTGCGCCTTCAGCGGGAGGCGAAGGCATTGCGCTCAGGCGTCGAAGCGTCGGTGGTGCTGCTTGCGCTGCTGCCTCTGGTGTTCCTGGTTACGCTGCAGCTGCTCGCGCCATCGTTGCTGGCGCCATTCCGAACTCCTACGGGTGAGGTTGTGTTCGGACTCGCCATCGGCTGGATGGCACTGGGCTACGGGATCCTCCAGCGGATGTCGCTGCCTCCGCGCGAGAGTCGCTTGAGATTGCGCGAGGCTCTGCTGTGACACCTTCGCTGGTTGGAGCGCTGGCGCTGTCAGCCCTGACTGGCGTCACTGTTTCGTGGCTGTTCATAGCCTGGCCGCGGCGAATGACCGCCGAGGAGTGGATCGTGCACCGGCGGTCGTTCCAGCGTGCGCACGATGCCACGAGGCAGCCGCGCCGACTCGCCCTGGTTCGACAGGGGTCCGTGGCAGGGGTCAGGATCCTGCCGGATCAGGACCTCGCGCTATTGAACCTCGCAAGTTCAAGCGCGCCGGCTTCGCATGCTGTCGCCTTCCGTCGCTTGGCGGTTGTAGCCGGCAGTACTGCAGCCGGAGTGCTCGTCATCGCCACCTTAGGCGCCATCGCAACTGGAACTACCCAGTTCGCGGTCGTTTCGCCACTCATTGCGCTGGCAGTGGCAGCTGCTGCCGCGATTGCTCTGTGGTTGAGGTGGAGGTTTTAAGTAGCCGGCATCCGCGCTGCGATCCGAAAGGATGTACCGCGGCTGCTGACGGGCGCACGCGTGCTGCTGGACAGCGGTGCGGCCAATGCGGAGCAGGCGCTGGCTGCCGCAGTCGGCACTTATGCCGATCCCGCCGCTGAATTGCTGCGTGAGGCCTTGCGACGGAAAGAGGTCCGGCGCATCGATTTTGAGTCAGCGGTAGACGAAGTCGCGGATCGATATGGCATCGACGACATGCACCGGCTTGCGGACAGCCTCCGCGTCGGTCATCGGTACGGGACTGGAATGTCTTCCCTGCTGGTGGATTTCGCCCAGCGAGCACGCACCTCCTGGCACGGTGCCTATCGCGAGCGGATCACGCGAGCTCCAGTCTTGATGACCGTGCCCACGCTGATCTTCTTTGTGCTTCCGCTGTTGGTGCTCGTGATGTTCCTCGTGTTCGCGCCGCTCATGGGCACGCTGGCGCGGCTGTGAATGAGCGCGGCCAGGCATTGATCGAGTTCTCTTTTACAGTCGGCCTGCTAATGCTGCTGGTGGTCGTCACCGCGCAGGTCGCGATCTTTCTCAACTACCGCTCGAGTCTCGAACTCGCAGCCCGAGAGGGCGCTTATCAGGCCAGTCTGGTCGGACACCAGCCTGGCGACGGTCAGCTCGAAACGCAGACGCTGTGGGCAAAACTGGAGCCGGGCGCGCAGCCGGTGGAGGTGACCGTCAGGCGGGAGGGCAACCTGATTATCGTCACCGCGAGCACTTATGCGCCGGCGATACTGCCGATTCCTTTTCCACCCTTCACCCGTCTGCCGGTGCAGGCCCGTTCGATTCACACGGTCGAGCAATTTGAGCCGGGATCGTAATGAACAGGCAGTCAGGCCAGGCGCTAGTGGAGTGGGGGTTGAGTGCGTTCGTGCTGATGCTGTTCGCGTTCGGTCTTCTGGCTGTTGGTCAGATCGTCGGGGAAGACACCGCCGTTCGGTCTGCCGCGTCGCAGGCCGCCTTCGCGGCTGCGCGTGCACCGAGCGCGGCTGCGGCTCAGCAGTACGGCCAGGCCGCAGCCGCAGAAGCAATCCAGGGAACGCAGATCAAGGACTTCCAAGTGACCATCGACACGGGCTCGTTCCAGCGCGGATCGACATTGACGGTGACGGCCCGGGGATATGTGAACCTGACGGCGTTCCCGGGCATCTCGCAGGTGCTCGGAGGAAGGGTCGCGCTGACCTGGCAGGCTCATGCGCTGATCGAACCGTATCGGAGCAGGACACCATGACGCACGAGGCACAGAAGGGTCAGGTGCTTGTCATGTCCGCGCTGGTGATGGCCTTTTTGTTCTTGCCGCTATCGGTCTTCGTCATCGATACGGCACTTGTCGATTCGAGTTATGCGCAGCTAGGTGAGACGCTGCAGGCGTCGGCAGAAGATGGAGCGTCATCGATCGACGTTGCCGCCTACCGGAGTAGCAACGGCCAAACTGTCAGGCTCGATCCGGTCGCTGCGAAGGCGGTTGTCGACGGAGCGATGCAGGCTGCTTCCCTCCCGGGCATTCAATCGTGGATCGTGACCGTCAGCGGTCCTCGTGTCACGGTCACGGGAAGAATCTCCGTTCAGCTGATGGTGCTCGGCACGGTGACTCTGAGCGAATCTAGGAGCGCGATCTTTTCCTATGGGCAGTAGGACGATGCGTACCATCCGCCTCAGCATCGCCGTCGCCCTGGGCATTGTCGTCGTGATCACCACCGCGTTGCTTTCAATCCGCGTGCCGCTCCTGGATGACGGGCTCGCCTTCGCTTGGCTTCCAGCTGTCGTTCTGTCACTCCTGCTCATCGGCGCGGCAGTAACGATCGAATTTGCTTTTCCCCGTCCTATGTCGTTGTCTGCCGATGCAGCCGTGCCGGAACCCGTCGTTCCACAACCGATGGTCCCGCAATGCCGCCGAAAGCCGGCGATCATCTCGGTTCACGGCCTCGAAGGCCAGGCAGGTTGTACGTCGATCGCATTCAACCTCGCCGTGGAGGTTGCTACCGTTGGACTCGCTGACGGGCGTCGCCCCCGCCCGGTCTGCGTCCTTAGAAGCGGCGCTCTCACCAGCACCGTTGGTCTAGACCCAAGACCGTTCACCGACTACTGTCGAAGCCACCTGGCGACGGTGGGCGAGGACGTCATTGAGCTCGCCGAGCGACATCCTTCAGGTTGCGAAGTTCTCTGCATATCGGACGGCGCCCTCGACGGTCATCGCCTTCGGCTACTGGTTTCGGCCCTCCGGCAGTTCTACGACCTAATCCTGATCGACTGCCCTCCCGGCGACCGCTGGCTCACCGACTCCGCGTTCGATGCGAGCGAAGTCTCGCTACTTATCGGATTGTCGACGGCGGAATCCGCCCGGGCCGCTGTTCCTTGGTCGGACACCTCTTGGCAATACGGACTCGACTCGCGTTTCGCCCTCGTGGTCAACCGAGTCAGCGCTGGGACCGAGATTCCAGGACTGCTGGCCGCCGCGTTCGCCAACGTGGCGCTGATACCCGAGGACGTATCTCGAGGCAATGCATTGGAGCTCCCATGGGTCCTGCGCCCCGAGTCTCGAGCGGGCGGCGCGATCACTGAGATCGCACGACGGCTTGTCCCCGACCTTGCAGCGAAGGACGAGACCCATGCCGCATGAACTGATCGTTGGGTTCGAGGCGGGAGCGGTCATCGTCCTCGTCCTTCTATTAGTGCCCAAGCGTGGCCTCGATCACTTGCTCAAGCGGTTCTCGCATCTAAGAGCCGGTCGACGCAGCTGGCTGTTCGAACCTCCGTCTTGGACTTATCGAAAGCCGCCGGAACGCGTGCGGAAGTCGCTCGCGGACGCTGCCGACGTGTTCGAACTCGGAGTGCCCTTGTATCTGGCCGGCAGGGTTGCTGAGCAACGATCTGCCCAGCTTCGCGTTGAACGACTGAGCCTATGGCAGGACAGCCCGAAGGCTTTGCTCGCGGCGCACCTGAAGGGAGCGATGACTGAGACTGACCTCAACGGTCGCTTGAACAGCCGCGAGTTGCCATTGTCGGCTGCCAAGGCCCGTGTGGCGAGAGTCGAGGCCAGACCTCTGATCAGCGTCAAGTGGTGGTTGGAACGCCAAGCGCTGGCGCACACGATCGCAAGGTCGAACGGCGATGGCGCTGCAGAGCCGGTCGGAGGCGGATCGGAGGCGGACGACGAAGAAGCCCAAGACGATTCCGATGGTGAGGCCGGTTCTTCCGCAGCTGCCGACCCGGGCCATCTTAGGATTCGGACCTTCGGAAGGCTGGAGCTGTTGCAAGCAAGCCAGGATCACGGACCGGCGTTGATGGCGAAGAAGGTGCTCGCGTTCATCTGGCTGTATTTGTTCGTGCGTGCGCTACTCGAGCCCGACGGTCGCGTCAAGCGCATCGTCTTCGCAGAAGAGGTCTCCCCTGGCCTTTCGCCGACGAAGCAAAACAAGCGATTGCGGAACCGAATCGACGACATGTTGAAGCGGGACCTGCCGACGGCACTGTCTTCGCGTCTGGTGGTCAACCGCAACGAAATCGGCCTTGACCTCAGCAACTCCAGTATCGACATGGTTCGACTGCAGGAAGTGGCCAGGCTGTGCACAGACAAACACGGAATGCTCACGGGCGACCTCATTGCTGAGGCGCATCGGATCCTCGACGAGACCGAGGGTGAATTCCTTCCGGGATGGGATCAGATCGAGACGGAAACTAATGGTGGTCGCGGCGCAGCGCACGAGTACGTGCGAAGTCTTCGTGAACTGGCGGAGACAGCCAGGATCGACTTGATGGGCGCCCTCGCTTCAAACCACATGGCCCGGCAGCAGCCGCGGAAGGCGATACCACTCCTAGAGCAGGCACTCGAGCGGCAGCCTGACCGAGAGGACCTCGCTCGAAAGCTCCTGGCCGCCTACCTCGAAAGTGGCCAGCCCGCCAGGGCTGCCGAGCTGCAAAAGGACCACGCCCTGGACGTTTGAGGCCCGTCGTTTACCGCACTCTCACAATCGAATATCCGGCCCGAGGTCAGCGAGATCCGTCGGACTAATCCACCAACTCAGCTCATTCGCGGTCGCGGTGATCTCCAATCGGCCGGTCCTGGATTCGATTGTTCCAACCTCTATCACTTCCCGTGGGTCAACATCTTCGCGGGCGCGGGTCGGATAGCCGGTCGGGTAGTTGTGGAGCATTCGGCTTGCTGCCTGGGCCGCTCTCGCGCGGTACATCTCTAGGTTCGAAGCTCCTACGACATTTCCTTCGTAGTAGATCCGGATCGCCCCCTGAGCTAGCGGAAGTCCGACGATCGCGGAGCCCTTGGCTAGTTCCGTGCATAGCCGCGACTCTGGATGGGGGACGTAGAGCCTCAGGCGGGCGGGCGCGTCAACTGAGAGTCCCACGGTTCTTGAGACTATCGCACCATATCGCGAAGGCTAGTCAAGAGTTGACGGCGAACGCCTGTTCGGGCTACCCTGATGACCACTTTGGAGGTACTCTGGCGGGCGACCGGGATGGATAGACCAAGCCGGAGGCCAAGCGGCGTGCTCGGGGTCAAGGAACTTCGTAAGGATGCCTCGGCCGTGATAGCCGCCGTCGAGCGCGGAAGCTGGTTTCTAGTCAGCAAACGAGGAACGCCGGTGGGGGTGTTGTTGCCGTCGGCAATGGCGGAGGAACTCTTAATGGAGTACGCGGAGGAGATTCTCGGCCTGCAGCTGCAGAAGGGCAAAGAACAGGCTGAGACCGGAGGGTTGAAATAAGCGTGGCGCGAGACCGCGACGCGCTGGTCGCCCTCGATTTGCCGACGTCTCCGACTTTTGTCGACTTGTTTGCTGGTGGCGGTGGGCTGTCGCTTGGCCTCCTGCGTGCCGGCTGGCGTGGCCTCTTTGCCGTCGAGTCCGAACCCAATGCTTTCCAGACGCTGAAAGCGAACTTGATCGATGGCAAGAGAGGGTTGTCATACGAATGGCCTCAATGGCTTCCAAAGGAACCACAGGAAATCGGCCAATTCATTTCGAGCTATAAGCGCCAGCTGCGGAAACTTCGCGGCAAGATAGACCTACTTGCCGGAGGTCCACCTTGTCAGGGATTCTCTTCTGCCGGGCGACGACGTCAGTCCGATCCTCGCAACCGACTCTTTAAGCACTACGTCGAGATGGCCCGCATCATTCGGCCACGCTTCCTTGTCTTCGAGAACGTGCCGGGGATCGCAGTGGAGTTCGACAAGGGAATACGTCGCCAGTGGAATCCTCGAAGAGTAGGCAGGCCGCCAAAGACCTATCTAGCAAGGATCATCGAGGAGCTCGACTCGCTCGGATATGACGTGGTCACCTTGCATGAACGCGCCTCCGACTTTGGCATACCTCAGACGAGGTCGCGGATCCTGCTCCTGGGATTTGAACGGCAACTGGCCCCTGATATCACCGAGGATCGAATCCGAGGCTTGCTCGCTGCTGAACGAGACCGAGTCCTCAGTGCGCGCGGGCTTGAGTCGGATCCGGTTGTCGGAGTAAAAGAGGCCTTGTCTGACCTCGAAACAACCGGTAGATGCTTGGTCGACTCGGTCGACTCACCGGGATTTCGACAAGTCGTGTATGGCGGTCCGTTAACGCGCTATCAGCGCGCCATGCACGACTCAATGAGCGATCTCGAGGCGCCAAACAGTATGAGACTCGTCAACCATAGACCCGAGACCAGAAAGCGATTCGTGCAAATACTGGCCACTTGTCGGCGGGGGGTGAAGCTATCGACCGAAGACAGGGAACGCTTCGGCATCCTAAAGTCGTCGACCACTCCGCTCGATCCACTCAAGCCATCCCACACTCTGACTTCGCTTCCTGACGACTTGATCCACTATTCAGAGCCGAGAATACTTACGGTGCGTGAGTATGCACGCCTCCAATCTTTTCCCGACTGGTATGAATTTCGAGGCAAATACACGACAGGAGAGGACCGGCGCCGATACGAGGTCCCCAGGTACACGCAAGTTGCGAATGCCGTGCCTCCTCTCCTAGCTGAAATCGTTGGGAGGGTCATTCGCGAGTTGTCGAGCCAGCATTCCGCGAATGTGGGGAGTACGGCTTTTCATGAACAGGAGGGGCAGCTCGCCGTTTGAGACATCGTCAATAGTCGAGGAGACTATCTCCGAACCAGTCACGCAATCACCGCGGCCGCGTCGGAGCGCGCCGAATCCATCGTTGACATGATGAGTGCGTAAACAGAGTGCCTGCTAACCGAAATCCAAAAGTCCTGGACTTACTTTCGTGGCACGGTCACGACAAAGGCGGAGTCCGCGTGCCATTTGGAGAATTCGGAGAACCCCTGGGTCGCGTCATCGCCACAAACGTCCTTGCCAAGCTCCGGGACAGTGCGTGGGACATAGCCGAAGGTCGGGCTGCACCCCGCTGGCTCTTTCTAGTTGGTGGGCCGGGAAATGGCAAATCGCAGATGGTCGAGGAATTCATCCGGGCACTTGGAACCGCGTTGAGCTGCGAGGACAAACTTGTCGAGGCGGTGGCGTCTGAATTCCGAAGCAGGCCTACTCCGCGAAAGGTTGAAATCGGCGGCACAAGCGCTCGCAAGTTGCTGGGCGAAGCCTTCGCTACTCGAGTCTCGCGGTTACTAATCATCCAAGACGCATCCGCAAGCGACCGGGCAGACATGGACGCGGCCGCTCAACTTGATGAAGACCTCATCAATCTCCTGACTGAGCCCAGACCGGTCAGCGAACCAATCCCAATCCTGATCTGTTGCATCAACCGGGGGCTGTTAGCACGCACGATCATGGCGGAAGATGCCGGGCCGCCAGTCGTTGACCTACTCGAGTCAATCACTCGCGCCACTGGCCTGGGGCAAGAAGCCCTGAGCCCAAAGCGGCCGAGCTGCTGGCCTGTCATCGCACCGAAGTTCAATTCCGCGTTTCCAGAGATGGCGGGCCTAGTCGCCTGCTGGCCGATGGACGTCGAGAGCTTGATGTTTTCAACCGACGAGCATGAGCCACCAGCGGCGATCATCATCGGCGAAGCCAGCTCCGAACTCCGATGGGAGGGTGCGGCCTGCGCAGACTGCGACTCCCGTGAGATATGCCCGTTCTTTCAAAACGCGAGATGGTTGCGGGAGCCACAACAAGGCGCAGCCCTGTTGCGGGTTCTACGACGACAGGAACTGGCTACTGGTGAACGGTGGAATTTCCGTGCGATGTTCTCGCTGGTCGCGGAAGTAATGGTCGGCGAATGGGAAGACTTCACTATCGGTGACAACCCAGCCGACCACCCTTGTGCGTGGGTGCACGCCCTGGGCGCCAGGGCTGCAGACCAGGACCCGGCAACATCGGTCCCCGCAAGTTTCGAGCTCATGCAACACCTGTATCCGCAAGCGTTGTTTGTTGGAGTTCTACCGAGTCCAGGACAAGAGGTCGTGGGCTTCGCCGATTCATTGCCCATCACTGGTCCTGTTGTTCGTTCTGTCGACAGCCGATCGGTGCGCCTTGAAAAGGCGATCCGGAGGCGGCTGGAGAGCTCATTTGTTCCGGTCATGGATCCAGCGCGCTGGTCGCCGGACGACGACACAGACGTCCTGTACGGCCTAGAGGACGCTTATTCCCAGTCCGTTGCTTTAGGAAACGATGCGTGGCCCGCATCAGCGCCGAAGGCTCAAGTGGAGTCTCAGTTCTTGTCATGGCTAGTGAAAGCAGAAGACGAGTGCGACATGAGGGCCGGTGAGCTTCCCGCGAAATCACTCATGGCTGAGCGGTTCATTCGCCTAATCGCCGCCATAACGGCCAAGCGCTCAGTGGCAATACGGTCTGGTCGTCACGCAGACGAAGAGAACCTCTCGGAATATGAGAACACGATCCGAGATTCGGGGAGGCTCGCGGAACTGCAAGTTCGACTGCGAGATCTCTTGAGCGGACGCAACTTTCGAGCCGATGCCTTATCGACTTTCGGCCAACCTGAAAACGCGGACGACAGCCTGGTGCTCTTAGTTTCTAATCCAGTGCGCGTGCTTCCAATTCTTCCTGCGCCCAACGCCAGCCGTGAGGCGCCTGCTCACGACCTCCCAGCAATTCCAGTCGCCCGACGCGCAATCCCGTTGACTTATGACCTATTCGTTGCCCTCCAACTCCGGGAGAGGGGATGCTCGAGCGGAAGCTTGCCCGCGAGTGTAAGGGCTTCCCTTGACCGCTTGAAGCAACTCTATGCAGGTGAGGCGTGCCGCAACGAAGACCAATTCCTGGCCGGCGAAACCTATTTTGAGATTGACGGCCTTGGTCGGGTAACAGTGACTAGTGCTGGTGGTGCGCCGAGGTTCGTCGGTACTGATGCAAGGTAGCGTCAAGGAATTCAGGGACAGTCCAAGTGGACAGACCCACACTGCGTATGCGTCCTCGATGTTGCTTCCAGTCGCACCTGAGTACAGCACGGGAGAGGTCTTGTTGGCATCTACCTACCGACGGCTTCTCACGAACGAGACAGATGCAGTGATAGACCTGCAACACATCGATGGGTTGCCAGACCGGTTGGCGGCAGCAGCCAAGAAGATCGATCCACGACTAGACGAGGAGGCCTTTCGAGGAGCTTGGCGCGAATTGGTGTTTGCTCCTGGCGGGTTGTCGAGTCCAACTCCTCGCGGCGCTCAAGGTAGTCGTCGGCTGCGCCAGTTAACTCCTCTCGTTCCGCAACTGTCGCGGGTCTCCGGCGTGCTTGGGAAGGTTAGGAACCGGTGGCAGCCGGGCAACTTGCTGATAAGCACAATCTTCTCGGGCCGGGGGAGAACCGCGGGAGACCTCCTACTCCGGTTCAGGACTTCACTAGAGGTCTCTAACAGTGACGACTACTTCGCGCGCTTCGTCGAACAGTGTTTGAAGCAGACTCCCGAACTAACACCTGGTCGCGACCCGGGATCAGCGCTAGCCGACTCGGAGCTCCTGGAGCACGCAGGCCGCTATGTTCCCGCTTGGCGTAACCGGCGCGGGCGGGGTGATCTGCCAAGTGAGAGGTTTGCAGACGACCTTGAATTCCTTGTCGAGCTGAAGCCAAGACTTACACGCCGGCAATGGTCAG
>Ga0073928_10009679_pt1 | contig 11672 bp, 8 predicted proteins | sample PaiPotPPA55metaG_FD_76969 | JGI IMG/M metagenome (GOLD analysis project Ga0073928, IMG submission 76969) | Iron sulfur acid spring bacterial and archeal communities from Banff, Canada, to study Microbial Dark Matter (Phase II) - Paint Pots PPA... ...
GACGCCTTCCTGAGCCAACTCGCGCACGAGCGGCAGAGCGGATTCGCTCCGGGTGTTCGTAATGGGGATCTTGACGTAGACGTTTTCCTGCCAGGAGGCGATTTTCAGGGCTTGCCGGCGCATCTCGCGGAATTCGTCGGAGAAAACCTCGAAGGAAATCGGCTTGACGGTGACGCCTTTCAAAATGTCTTTGGCGAAGGCTTCGTAGTCCTGGACGCCTGCTTTGCGCATCAGCGTGGGATTGGTCGTGAGCCCGCGAATGAGCGGGTTGGCGTAGAGGTTGAGAATGCCCGCCTTGTCGGCGCCATCCGCGAAAATCTTGATCTTCAGATCGGCCAGCGATTTATCCATAAGCCAGCTGATTCTAGGGAAGGCCGGAGCGCAACGGCAATGCAATTCTTACGATTCCGGGAGATTAAGAGATCCAGATTACAAAGCCTTTGAGCCCTGTCGAATCCTGGCGGCGTTCGCGAAAAGCTCCAGCAATTGGAGGATGACGGGCCTTTATTTGATTGAGCCGTTTTCGGCCGCTTGCTAGTTTGGGGCGGATGTCAAAGACCGGTGCTGCACCCCTCAAGGTTGCTCTTCTCACGACGGATAACCGATGGGTATTCGATGATTACGACAATCCCGCACCCCACTTTGGCACGGCGCCGCAAGCGCTGCTGGATGGCCTGGCCATGCTGCCGGAGGCAGAAATTCACGTGGTTTCCTCCACCCGACTGCCCGTCAACGCGCCCGAGAAACTCGCCGGGAATGTCTGGTTTCACAGCGTGCCTGTGCCGAAAATCGGCTGGTTGCGCACGGCTTACCAGGGCTGCATCCGCGCAACCCGAAAAACGCTCACCGCAATTCAACCTGACATCGTCCACGGCCAGGGAACGGAGTTGGACTGCGCCATCAGCGCCGTTTTTTCCGGCTTTCCCAATGTCCTGACGATTCACGGCAACATGCGGCTGATCTCCCGTTTGGAGGGGCACAAGCCATTTTCCTTCAAGTGGCTGGCGGCCCGGCTGGAGGCTTTCACCCTCCCGCGCTCAGGGGGAGTTGTTTGCATCACGGGCTACACGCAAAAAGAAGTTGCGGATTTGGCCAAACGCACCTGGCTGGTGCCGAACGCCGTCGATCCTGCGTTTTTCGAGGTCGTGTCCCGGCCGCCACCGGAAGCGCCGCCACGTGTCCTTTGCGTAGGCCAGGTCTGCCTGCGGAAAAACCAGAACGCTTTCATCCGGTCCCTGGACGCGTTGGCCCGGTCACGCAAGTTCGAAGTCATCTTTTTGGGAAATGCCCTGGCGGACGAGCCGTACGGAGGAGAGTTCCTTCGGCTGGTAAAGGAGCGTGCGTGGTGCGCTCACCTCGGATTCGCCGACCGCGAAGCGCTCAAAGGGCATTTTCGGCAAGCGACTCTCCTTGCTCTGCCGTCTCTCGAGGACAACTGCCCGATGGTCGTGCTCGAAGCCATGGCTGCGGGAGTCCCGGTCGTCGCCGCGAAAGTCGGTGGCGTGCCGGATTTGATCGAGGAGGGCAAGACGGGATGGTTCTGCGATCCGCTTGATGGCGCCAGCATGGTGGCAGCCGTAGAAAAGGTCCTTGCGAAACCGGATGCAGCCGCAGAGGTGGCGAAACTGGCCCGCCAACGGGCGAGGGAGCGATTTCACCCCAAGACCGTCGCCGAACGGCACATGGAGATTTACAGGGAGGTTTTGGGCTGGCCGCTCGGACGCAACCTTCAGGAAACTCTTTGAAAAACGCGGTTGTGGCCGACGTGGAGTATTTCGCGAAATCGAGCGCGATCTAATTCTTTGGCGACCTGGGATGGTCCGGGAAGGCCGGCTGTAGCGTAGCAGGGGGGAAGGTAGGAGGTGCCGAGGGCCGCATCGTCCATGATGATCACGCCGCCGCGCTTGACGTTGCTCGAACAGGCCTGCCAGTCCTTGCGCACCACATCCAGGTCGTGGTTGCCGTCGATGTAGATCATTTCCCACTGACGCGAAGCGATGACACGCAGAGCTTCCGCATCGGAGGAAAAGGCCCTAACCAAGTTGGGATGCGGCAAGCCGAAATGGTCGAAGTTCCGCAGAGTATCGTTCCAGTAGTCTATATTCTGAGGGAAGTTGGAGACGGAATCCTGGGCGCCGGAGAATGGGGAGATGGCCCAAATGTCGCACGGGACCGCGTTCATGCGCGACCATAAGCTCACCAGGCTAATGACTTGGCCGCGAAAGACCCCGATCTCCAAAAAATCTGCCGGCTTGAATTCCCGCAGCAACATGTCCCACATCACGTGAAAGGCATGTTCGCCGAACCCGCGCCCGCCGTTGAAAAAATATTCCCGGTGCTGCTGGAGGTCAGGCGGGAGTTTTTGCACATAATGGCGGAGACACTCCATGTAATAGCCGGTTGGATCGACGAGGCTTTGATCCCAGGTGCTTTTGTCGATGGTCAGGCGAGGGACCGAATTGCGCAGCCGCGAAAGCGTCCATCGGCGCGCCGCGCGGTGCCAATGACTTCTCAGGAAACCAGTAATCGACATGGAGGCCCATGATAGCGCACGGTCGGTTATTCACAAACCTTTTCGAAGGAGGGAAGGGAACCTAACGGAACGAAGTCCACTTAATGGCCGGCTATGTCTTCGTAGACCTTCTTTAGAATTTCGGCTACCTGCCGCCAACTAAGAAGTTCGACTTTCGGGGCAGGCAGACTGGGGCACAGTTCGTAAAATTGCCGAAGCGCGGCGATAGCCGCTTGCCGGCCCTTTTTTGGCCAGTAAGTGGCCTGGCCGTCGAATCTCTCCCGAGACCATGGCTGGTCCGGCAGCATCAAAGGCAGTCCGCAAGCAGCCGCTTCGTGAGCTGCCAGACTCCAGTTTTCGTAACGGCTCATCAACACGTAGCCTCGCGCTCGCCGGAGCAGAGCGGCCATTTCTCGCTCGTCGCTGACATGAGCGTGATGCTCCACGAACTGATGGTCAATAAGGCCCTGGAATCGCTTCCAGTAATCTCCCAATGGATTAAAGGGTTTGCCCACGAACAGGACAGGCACTTGCGCCTCTCGAGCCAACAAGGCCAACTCCACCGAATTCTTGTCCGCGGTGATTCTTCCGGTGCAAATCAAATGCTTGTCCGTGCGCTCGGGAGGTCCTGCGCGAAGAAACGTTTCGGTCAAGCCCAAGGGGACGACCGCCACCTGATGCGAGGGGACACCGTAAACGCTTTCGATGACACGGCGTTCCGCGCGCAAGCCGACGATGACCTTGTCACAATCGTGGAAAGAGCGCCACGGCAGGCGCTGCTTGATAACTCCCGGCAGCGGCGAGCCGAGGGCGCCACGAATGAGTATGCGGCGAAGCAGCAATTGGGTTGCCGACCGATTGCAGGTCTCGGTCAGAAGCATCGTGCTGACGACCTTCCACTTCTTGTTGTGAGCCATTTCGGTGTGGCCCGCCGGCACCTCGCCAATTTGATGCAATACATCACAATTCTGCTTGTCGTTCCACCATTGAAGCGGTTCCGCCTGGACTCCGACTTGCGTCAGAGCCTCCATCGTCCGCTCGATTTGAATCTGCGCGCCTCCGTGCGCCAGCATGAAGGGAACGTGATTGTTGAAAAGCACTTTCACGGCATTGCGATAAAGTCAAACTACTTCGCCCATTCCGGATGCTCCATGAACGCGTAGCACAGCAGGTGGCAGATGGCCATGTGCGCGTCTTCGACGCGGCCGTAGTGGGAGTCGCCGATGACGATGACCTGCTCGGCGATGTCGGCCATGCGCCCGCGTTTGGCGCCCACCAGCGCAATGGTGCGCAGACCGTGTTGCCGGGCCCATTCCAGGGCCTTGACGCAGTTGGGCGAGTTGCCGCTGACGCTCAGGCTCAGCGCGAGGTCGCCGGGCCGGCCGTAATTCTGCAATTGGCCGGCGAAGACGTCCTCGTAGGCGTAATCGTTGGCCAGGGCGGTCATCCAACTCACGTTGTCGTTGAGGCAGAGGACGCGGAAGCGCCTGCCTGCCTTGTCGGAAGCGCCTTTGCCGAGGTCGGTGGCGAAATGCGACGCATTGGCGGCGCTGCCGCCGTTGCCGAAGACGAAGATCTGGCGGTCATCCCGCAACGCCTCGCGTAACATCTGGATCATCCTGGCCACGGCCTCTGCCGGGATGGAATCGTGAGCCGCTTTTTGCGCGCCGAGATAATCGGCAATCCACTGCTTCATCGGCCCAAGGATGGCGAAGCGGGCGGTCTTTGTCAGGAAAAAACGTTGCCGTCGCGCCCCAGCTCGACCCAAACTCGACGATGAGCTTCCGCGACAAGATAATCCCCTGGGACCAGTTGACGGCTTGGCGCGAAACGGCGCGCGCCCGCGGGACGAAACTCGTGGTGACCAACGGCTGTTTCGACATTCTGCACCTGGGCCACGTCACTTACCTGGAAGCCGCGCGCAAGCTGGGCGACGCCTTGCTGGTGGGGCTCAACGGCGACGATTCCGTGCGCGAGCTCAAAGGCCCCGGCCGCCCGGTCAATGGCACCGAGGACCGCGCCGGCGTGCTGGCCGCGCTCGAGAGCGTGGACGCGGTTTTCGTGTTCGAGGGGAAGCTGGCCGCGGAGTTCCTGGGACGCGCGCGTCCGGACGTTTACGTCAAAGGCGGCGATTACACGCTGGAAACGATCAATCAGGACGAACGCCGCGTGGTGGAGGAAGCAGGCGGGAAAATCGTCATTCTCCCGCTGGTGCCCGGAAGGTCCACGACCAAGCTGCTGGCGACGTTGAGCCGGCTTTGAGGATCGTTCGCCGGGAGCGCGATCAATCGAGCGGATACTTTTTCAGCCCGGTCAACTGGCAGAACGCGCGCAGGACGAACAACGGGTTGTTCTTGAAATACCTTCGCCACAAACGGCGCGGTTCGCAGCCCAGGCGAAAGAGCCATTCCAGCCCGGAGCGCTGCATCCAGCGGGGCGCCTGGCGCACGCGCCCGGCATGAAAATCAAACGCGGCGCCCACGCCGAAGAACAACCGCGCCTCGAACCGCTGCCAATATTGGGCCATGAACTTTTCCTGCTTGGGCGTGCTGAGGCCCACCCAGAAAATATCCGGCTGGAGCGCCCGCAGTTGTCGCTCCAAAACCTCCTCTTCTTCGCCCGTCAAGGGCCGGAACGGCGGCGAGCAGACGCCGACGATTTTCAGGCCGGGAAATCGTCGTTCGAGCCGGCATTTCAACTCCTCGGCCACGCCGGGCGCTCCGCCGTAAAGAAAATGCGTATGGCCACTGGTGCGCGTGAATTCGCAGACGCGCAAAAGCAGGTCCGGTCCGTAAACCCGCCCCATGTCGCGGAACCCCTGCAATCGGCCCATCCACACCATCGGCATGCCGTCGGGTGTATTGAGGAACGACTCGTTGAGGATGGCGCGCAACGCGGCGTCCTTTTGCGCCTCGCTCACTCCGTGGACGCCGGTGACGCACACATAACCTTTGGCCTTCCGCTCGAGCGCTTGCGACACGGCCTCGACCGCCGAATCCAAATTCAGCGCGCTCACGCCAATGCCGAGAACATTGGCCCGCGCCAACGGCCTGGGCTTGGGAGCGTCTGGTGTCACCGGATGAAGTTTCACGCCGCGATGGCTCATAGTGGGAAACTGCGGCCCGCGGCGCAACGATTCAGAAGACTTTCTTCCAGCCGTTGGAATAAATGAAAAAGTTGCCGTTCGTCGTGGTGGCAATGGAGCCATTGGGCAGCGCGGCACCGGGCGTTCCATTGGTGGCCAGGGCCAGCCAAACCATCCCGTTGTTGGTCATGGGCGCGCCGGCCAAAGTGAGTCCGTTGGTCACGGCCATGCTGCCATAAACATTGACTGTGCCCCAAACGTCCAACCCCTCGTTCGTCACCGTCCCCACCCGCCACTGCGCGGAGGGCGTCGTGTAAGCGTGCGGCCAGTTCGTGTACGGAGGATAAATCGTGTCGTCGATGTTCGGATAAAGCCGCAGCGCCGCGTTGCCGTTGGTGTCCGTCATCCACAACTGCCAGCACGGATAGATCGCCTGGGGTCCGTTCGACCAATACTGGGCGAGATACTCCAGCGGATCGCTCCACCCGAGCGGCGACGCCAGCGAAACGGTATGATCGTTTCCGATCATCGTTGCGGATCGGTAGTCGCCCGGGCCGCCCATCTGGATATGGCGATCGACCGGGTACGGGGTGCCCACATGGTATCCCGGAGAGCTGGGTTTGATTGCAATGCTCCCGCTGGAGGTCAGAATCAGCTCGGGGTCGGTGCCGTCGGGACTTGCGTGATCACCCTGGAATAGGACGGTGGCATTACCGCCGCCCGGGCCGTTAAATTGTATAGTCTCGTTTGTGGTCAATCCATGGGCGCCCCAATACATGAGCCAGTCACACACGTCGTTGCCGCCAAGGTAGGAATAGTTCGTGAAAATAATCGTGTCCGAAGTCGCTGGCAGCGAGAGGGTAAGTCCCTGGGAATTCAGGTTCGTGGCCGCGCCACCGAGCGAAGGGACTCCGGTTTGGTTGGTCGCCAGTTTCCAGGTGGCCGCATCGAGCTGATTGCTCGTGATGGTCGCGACCGCAATATTCGCCCCAGCCAGGTTCGTGATGCCGGCCCCGTTTCCTGTGAGCACCGCTCCAGCAGACAAGTTGCTGGCTGTGCCGGCCGTTGCCGCTCCGAGCGCGTAAAGGGCATACGGTGTTGGTGTTACCGCCTGGCGCGGCGCCAACACTATGTATGGCGAGGCGCTTCCGTTGGTTCGCACGCCCAGTTCCACCCAACGCACTGTGCCATCAAACGCGGAACCGCCGAAATCCAACACTACCGTGAACACACCGTTACTGACCAGGACCGGAGCGTTGGTCACCGGATTGCCGACATAATTTCCGCCGGCGAGCGCATCGGCCAGCGCGAACCGCAAATCATAACTCCCATTGCCGGGCTGGCCTCCGTCCAACATTCGTCCCTGGTAAGTAAATCCGCTCCCGATCGGAATCGATTGCGCCTCGCCGACAAACCAGGTCGCGACGCACACGACCACCCCCGCCACAACCAGGATGATTTTCTTCATACCTCAAACCCGACGGTCGCCCATGGTGAACAGGGTTACTGATTCGGAAAATGCTTTGCAAACCTTAAACAGGTTGGCGGCTTCCGAAAAAGCTGCCAGACTTCGCGTTCGACGAAATTCTTGATGCGATTCCGGAAAGCCCCGCGTAAGCTGCCGGCAGTTAGAGAATCGCCGACGCAAAAGCCGAACCATCTGTCCGTGAATTATACCGAAATCCTCGATGCCCTGCGCGAGTTTACCGCTCGCGAACGAATCGAATTCCTGCCCCTCGGGCTGGATACCAGGCCAATTTCGGACTACGCGCCCATCCAGAAGTATGTGCTGGATTTAAAGAACGTCGTCAAACCCGAGACCGCCGCCGAGGACCTTTTCACCGAGCTTTGCAAAGACGTTTTGAGTTTTCAGCCGACACGGCAGGTGGGCGGCGGCGAGGGCTGGGTGGACTTCATGCTGCCCGAGCGGATGGGCGAGCCGCTGCCGCTGGAGCTCAAGCCGCTCTTTCAGCGCGACGGGCCGGATGCTCTTTGGCGCGGCGGCGCGAACCCCAAACAGCACGTCCCGCAGATCAAAAAATACCTCCGCGACCACGAGTACCTAATCCTCACTGACCTGCGGACGGCTTGGTTTTTCAGCGCGCGCGACTATTTCTTCGAAAGCAAGCCGTTTGCCGAATTGCCGTTCGACGATTTTTTTCGCCGTTGCCGCGAATCCGGCAGCGTGCTCGACACCTTGCGCCGCGCCGAGGACACGGCGGAAAAACCGGAACTGGAGCAGCAGTTTTTCGAAGACCTCAAAATCTGGTTCGACGAATTCGACAAGGTCAAATGGGCCCAGCCGGAACTGGCCGCCGAATCCATCATCCTGCTCATCAACAAACTCATCTTTGCCCGCACCATCGAAGATTTCGGCCTCGTCCAGTACCGGTTCACGCAGGATGAGTACGCCCGCTTCACCAAACTCTGGGAGCCCAAGGGCGCGCACCGCATCATCCCCAAATTCCTCGAGTTTTTCGAATCCTTCTTCGACGAGTATTACGACACCGAAATTTTCTCCGCGCGCATTTGGGACCGCCTCGACAAGGACCCCGCCAATCTTCAGCGCTTTTGCCAAAAGCTTAATTTCGTTCTCGGCATCAATTCCTGGGATCAAACCTTCAGCCGCGGCATCGTTCACTACAACTACCGGCGCATCGACGAGGACATCTTCGGCAAAAGTTACGAAATGTTCCTGGCCGCCAATCGCAAGGACGAGGGCATCTACTACACCCCCGCCAGTATCACCGGCCCGATGGCCGATTCGTTGGTCCATTCGCTCGCGGGAAAACTCGTGGACGGAATTTGCGACGCTGTCGGGAGTCAAAAATGCGATTTTACTCTCGCCGAAAAGCTCATGGGCGATCTTGCCGAAATCCGCGTCGCCGACACCGCCTGCGGCAGCGGCGGCTTTCTCATCAAAGTTCTCCGGACCTTCTGGCAGCAGTATCAACTCATCGATTCGGCTTGCGCCTGGGTTGCTAAGATATTGAAACCGGACAACGGGGAGTTTTATCTGGCCGAACTGCCTCCCAATGTTGAGGCGGCTATCGCCTTCCGGAGGCGTCATCATTTGGACGATCACCGCGTCCTCATCGCGCAGATTTTGCTGCGGCATATCTTCGGCGTGGACAAAGACCCCGGCGCAATCGAGGTCGCCAAGACCAACATTTGGAAGGAAGCCGTCAAACTCTCACCCGCGCACTATAACTACCGCGAACTCAAGACGGACGTCGTCAAAATCCTGCCGAATCTGGAGTTGAATTTCCATTGCGCCGATTCGCTCGTGGACGTGGAACTGGACAAGCAAGCGTCATGGCTGGCGGAATATCATCAGGCCGAGTTGAAAAAACTCTCCGAACTCCGCGCCCGTTACATCGATAACCCGATGAAACATGAACCGCTGGAGGAAGCCCTGGGGTTGCGCAAAAGAGTTCGCGCTGATTTCGTCGAACATTTTCAGGGCGATAGTTTACCGTGCGAGCCGGGTGGTTTCGCGCTCCACTTCTGGCCCTGCTGGTTTTCGGCAGACGGCAAGCCAAACAAAAATTCTGGTTTCGACGGCATCATCGGCAATCCGCCGTGGGAAGGGTTCAAACCACAACGGAAAGAGTTCGTCGGGAAGTCACGTGAACACTTCACCAAGTACACTATGGCCGGAGCAGATTTTACCCCTTGGTTCGAAAAGCGTTTGAAAGAAGAACCCGATTTCCGAGCCAGGTGGGACGACTACGTGGCTGGTTATGAACGCCACTCGGAATTTTTTGGCCGACGTTTCAAGTACCAAGGCGGCGGTGACTACAACCTCTACAAGCTTTTCACTGAGAGAGATCTCGCGTTGCTTCGTGAAGCAGGGCGGCTTTCGCTTCTCGTACCATCCGGATTGCAAACCGACGAAGGCTGCGGCCCGCTCCGTAAACTTCTACTCACGCAGAACACATTCGAGGAATTAACTTCATTTGAGAATAAGGGCTACACGATCCTCGAAGGTGGGCGAGAAAGGCACAAGAAAATCTTTCCTGACGTCCATCCCCAATACAAATTTGGATTTTTCAAACTCGAAAAGGGATTGAAGCCCAAGGATTCCCACACATTCGAGGGTCGATTTTATCTGCACAATCCAAAAGAAATCCTTGGCCCCGCGGTCCATTACAGCGTGAAAATGATCCGCCGCTTTTCACCTGATAATTTTAGCATCATGGAGTTCCGCTCGGAGACTGACTACCAGCTCTGCACGAAGATCCGTGGCGAACATCCGCTGCTTAAGAAGCATCGCTACCGCCTTGCCAGCGAATTGCACATGACCAACGACAGCCATTTCTTCCGCAAACTAGGCACAAAGAAGGCCGCTGCTGGCCAGCTACCCCTCTACGAAGGCAAAATGATTCACCAGTTTGAAGCGAAGTTTGCCCCCGGCAACTATTCCGTCGAAGAGACAGAACTTCGCAAAGAACTATTGCGGAAGGAAATTTATCGCCTTGGAAAAATTGTCCGGGATGTTGAGCCGAAGAAACTTGAAGGTGAGGCCACACCGGAAGGGCGCGAAGCCCTTAATGAACGCTTGCGCGAAATCTTCGCCGCGCGAAAATTCAAACTCCACTATGAATGCTCTCGCATCGTCTATCGGGAGATTGGCAGTTCAACCAATGAGCGAAGCATTATCGCGACTGAAGTTCCTGCGAATGTCTGCTTGAACAACAAGCTGCCATACGTTTCGCCACTGGAGTTTGAATTATCGACCAAGGGCGAGCTAAAACAGATTGAACTGGACAAAAGCGATGAACGAAGTCTGCTCGCATTGCTCAATTCGTTCGTCTTGAATTTTTACATTCGCAGCAAAATTTCGACGACTCTCAACATGTTTTATATGTATGAGCTTCCCATTCCAGAACTCACCGAAGTTCAAAAACATCAACTGGCCGAGGCCGCTTCGAAGCTCTTGAAAGATTCGCGCGACGTGCAGCAACGCTCTGCGCTGGAAGTCTTCATCGCCCGCGAACTGTACGCGTTATCGCTGGACGACTGGAAACACCTGACCGGCAGCTTCACGTTCGGCAGCGGCGCGACCAAAGAGGAGTTGGACGAAATCATCCGCCAATCCCTCAACCTTTGGGACAAGAGCCCCTAGTACCTTGAACAGGTCGGTCGGTTAGCTCGTAAGGTCTTAGCTTCTCTCTTTTGCCCGGGGCCGGAGCAGCAGGCGGCCTTCTTCTCCCGGATTGCTTTCCTCTTCCCGGCCACGCCAATTGATACGTCCACGGCAGCGACCTCCGTCCGACTCCTCCCGAACGCTTTCAAAAAGCCGTTCTTGATCCCAAGCCCGTCAAATGCGCGCAAATTCAGAAAAAAAGTGCGAAAATCGACGATTTTTTTATGCGGATTCGCTGAGGAAAATGGCCGATTACAAAAAATTAGTGGACATAGTATGACATAGTGGACATAGTGGACTTACTTTTCTAAAAGGTGTGTTATAATCCGCGCGTGAGAAAATCTGAATTCTCAATGGTAAATGATTATGAACAAAACACGACGAGGAAAAATCGCAAAGTTACCGCGCGCGGTGCGGGAGCAGTTGAACCGCAGGCTGGCTGACGGCGAAGAAGGAGAATCGCTCCTGGATTGGCTCAATGGCCTGCCGGAAACCAGGGCCGTGCTGAACGAGAAGTTTAGCGGCCAGCCCATCAGCCACGCCAATCTCAGTTTATGGAGGCAAGGAGGCTACTCCGATTGGACAACGCACCAGGAGGCGCTGGCGGAAGTAGAGAGCTTCGTGGACGAAGCAGCCGAGATGAACGTCGTCAAGACCGGAAGTGTCACCGACCGGCTCGCCCTGTGGCTGGCCAGCCGCTACGCGCTCGCCGCCCGGAAGCTGGGCCAGGAAGGCGGTACCGAGGAGGCGGATTGGAAACTCTTGCGCGAGTTGAGCCATGATCTGGTTGCCTTGCGCCGGGGCGATCACGGCGAAAGCTGGCTGCGCGTGGAGGAAAAACGTCTGGACGCCGAGATCAAGGAACGCGAGCGAAGGCCCGAGGAGGAGTTCTTGAAGTGGGTCGAGATCCCGGAAGTCAGGGAGTC
>Ga0073928_10009680_pt1 | contig 11672 bp, 9 predicted proteins | sample PaiPotPPA55metaG_FD_76969 | JGI IMG/M metagenome (GOLD analysis project Ga0073928, IMG submission 76969) | Iron sulfur acid spring bacterial and archeal communities from Banff, Canada, to study Microbial Dark Matter (Phase II) - Paint Pots PPA... ...
ACGCCCAGCGCATAGTCTGCGCCCACATCACAGATTTGCTGCTCGCCTCCGTCCGCGTTTGCGTGGTAGACAATGCCTAGTGAGAGCAGCAGAACAGCCGAAGTGAATGCGATTCTATTCAGCGCGCTCCTAATTGTCCCGACTCGTAACATCGTTGGTCACCGAGCGTCGCTACCGCGAAGTGACGATATGTAGAGCGTGACGGGTAGATGCCAGCCTGCATAATTTATTTGTAAAAGCGGATAAACCGTCACTCCATTTACATCGACGAGGGATCGGGAGTCCGCCAAGCTTGATTCCCATATCACGTACTTGGTTTGCAGGAGCGATGGGAAAGACCCGGGAGGTAGCGAAACGCGGTCTGCTAAGAGGCTCGGCCTAGCGTCTCTCGCGGCGATGTACTGCAAACTGGCGATCTGGCCATCCATCGGCTCGGTCACGCGGTAAGTCGTCCGCTGGGCCGGAAAAGTTCGAAATGAGTCAGACGTTTCGATGGGGATTAACTGCCCCATACTAATCTGGAGCCGTGGCGCTGTTGCGGATTTCGCCCTTATGGGTGACCACCACCCGCTCGCAGGTCTCGCAGCTTTCGAGGTAGAGGCGGCCAGTTCTTGCGCGTTAGCGGTCGCCGCCACCAACGAGACAACCGCACACAGTGCAAGTATAGAAAGAATGGATCGACGCCGTGCGTCACCGCTCAGCGGCCGGCCGTGGCTGAATACGACTGCCCGTCCCGTTCCCCAGTCCTTGAAATAGATCCCTGTATTGTCACGGGTCTGGAATGTTGGCATGTCGCGATCTCCTCTCTCGCGTGAAACACCGTCGGTCGACATCTAAGCGACGGCCAATCACGGGGACGAACCTCCACTTGTCGGCCGTCAGAGCCCCCTAGAACCCCGTCATTTCTCTCCCCTCGATCACCGCCAACTCACAAAGCGTGAAAACCGGCCGCACAGATTTCGTGAATCCCCCCGGTTCGCCGGAGATGGATCGGCCGGAAAAGTACCGTGAAAGATCAGTAGTTCGGGTGCAGCATGGTGATCTGGCTTGGCGATCTGGTTGAGGGTTCGCAACTCAGACCTGAAAATGAGTGCACAACAGGATTGGGCTGGAATTGCCACATATGGTAGGATTCGGGCCGGCGCGGTTTACCAGAAATTGGGCCGTAGTGGCCTAGAGAAATCCCATGGCGCTTGGGACGGCGCGTGCTGGATCTGGCTCGGCCGGTAGGAGCACACAGGGGCCGGCGTCCGTGCGGGGGGAGTCTTCGGAAAGAGGGGGCTATTGGACCTTAGGCTACGGCGGGAGAGCCTTTCATCTAAAGCACACTAACATTCGAAGTCGGATGAATCATGGGAGGTACCTATAGATTTTGGCGTTCAGCCGCGCAATGCCTGCTTGGAAGCATTGCGGTGGCGCTGGTGACTTTCGTCTGCTTTCGACTCCAGCTTAGCGCCGGTATAGCCGCCCTTCTCTACCTGATTGTGGTCGTGCTGCTGTCTGCTACGGACGCGTTCGTTCCATCGATCTTTATCTCCATCATCGCCGTTCTGTGCTTGAATTACTTCTTCATTCCGCCGATTTTCTCCCTACGGTTGGACAACCCGCTGGACACTGTCGCCTTGGTCGCCTTCTTAGGAACCGCATGGCTCATCACGCGCCTGATGTTCCAGCGCAAACAGGCCGAGGAGGCGCTACAAAAGGCTAACAGCGAGCTGGAATCAAAGGTACAACAACGCACCGCCGAACTCGCCAGAGCCAACGATGAACTGCGCGGTGAAATGCGCGAGCGTCAGCGCGCCGAAGAGGCATTGCAGAAGGCTCAGGTGGAACTCGCACACATCACCCGCGTGATGACTCTGGGAGAGCTGATGGCCTCGATAGCCCACGAAGTTAATCAGCCGCTTGCCGCGGTGGTCACCAACGCCCAGGCCTGCCTGCGATGGCTCGCCCTCGAGACGCCCCGCCCGGACGAGGCGCGAGCCGCGGTGGAGCGCATCGTCAGGGACAGCAATCGGGCGAGCGAAGTGATCCAGCGGATCCGTGCACTCGTGAAAAAGACCGAGCCACAGATGGTAGTGCTAGACATCAACGATGTCATCCGCGAGGCTATTTCCCTGGAGCAGCGTGAGATGCTCAGCCAGCGGGTATCGCTGCGGACGGAACTCGCGTCCGCACTGCCCCGGTGCCCGGCGATCGGGTCCAGCTGCAGCAGGTGGTTATCAACCTGGTGATGAACGCTGTTGAAGCGATGGCGCCAATCACGGATCGGCCGCGCGACATGCTTATTCGATCGCAGCAGGACGACGCCAACGAGGTGCTGGTGGCGGTGCGGGACTCCGGCATGGGGATTGACTCGGAGAACGCGGAGCGCCTGTTCAACGCCTTCTTCACCACCAAGCCCAGCGGCATGGGAATGGGCCTGTCTATTAGCCGTTCGATCATCGCGGCGCACCGTGGCAGATTGTGGGCATCGCCAAATGCGGACCACGGCGCGACTTTTCAATTTACTTTGCCGAGTAGCAGCCATGGTGTGTCGTGAAAGAGGCTGACTCAGTCGTCTTCGTTGTTGATGATGATTCGTCGGTTCGCGAGGCGATCAAGAGTCTCATCAAGTCCGTGGGACTACGTGTCGAGACCTTCGAAACCGCGCAACAATTTCTGTGGAGCAAACGCCCGGAAGTGCCCGGATGCGTGGTGCTTGATGTGCGGCTGCCCGGACTAAGCGGCCTCGATCTACAGCGCGAACTGGCCGCGAATGATATCAAACTTCCGATCATCTTCATCACTGGTTATGGCGACATTCCGATGTCGGTCACTGCGATGAAAGCGGGCGCGCTGGAGTTCCTCACCAAGCCGTTTCGCGACCAGGACCTTCTGGACGCGATCCAGAAAGCCCTCGCGCGCGACCGCGCTGCACGGCAACAGCGGATGGAAATCGCTGAGCTACGCGAGCGGTTTGATGCTCTGACGTCGCGCGAACGTGAAGTCATGCGCCTGGTGGTGGCCGGCCTGCTCAACAAGCAGATCGCGGGTGAATTGGGCACCAGCGAGATCACGATCAAGATTCATCGCGGTCAGGTCATGAAAAAAATGGGTGCCGGATCTCTGGCCGAGCTGGTCAGAATGACGGAGAAATTAGGCATTTCAGCCGCGAAAGATTAGTCCACTCACACCAAGTTATAGTCCGCCTATACCAAAGTATAATAGATTCTTCCACTTCACGCGGGATAGGCTCTCGTCCAGGAGAAAAGTCAATTCCCGCAGTGAAAGAATTCAACAAAAGCAAGAACGACGCTCTCATCGCAATCGTGGATGACGATGCGTCGGTTTGCGAGGCTCTCGAGAGTTTGCTCCAGTCGATCGGGTTCCGTACCGCGAGCTTCACCTCTGCCCGCAGTTTCCTGGACTCCCCGCAATTTCCGAATGTGTCCTGCGTGGTCCTCGATGTCTCGATGCCGAACATCGACGGCCTCGAGTTGCAACGCCACCTGGCTAGTACCAAGCCTATCCCCATCATCTTCATCACGGCTCACCGCGACGAAAAGACACGGGAGCGGGCGTTGCGGGCGGGAGCGATTAGCTTCTTGAACAAGCCTTTCAGCGACGAGGCTCTGATCGCCTCCCTGCACACTGCACTTGACAAATAAGCGACAACACTGAGGGCACCGGACAGTCAAGAGTCAGGGTAAATCGGACTTAGACGGCATTAAAAACGAGGTCTTAAAACTTCAAAAATCGCTCACTGAGCTTTCTGATTCGATATGACGCCTGCAAATGAAAGGGTAATCAGATGGAAACGCAGACTCAGCATCCTGAGGCAGCCGAGACCCCCGTGCCGATCCTGTTTCGAAAGACCTCCTCGCCCGCGCCGGCGATTTTCCGCAAAGAAGGCGAGTACTGGACCATAGGCTATGGCGATAAATCCTTCCGTCTGAAGGACACCAAGGGACTCGGGTACCTCGCCCATCTCCTGCATCATCCCGCAACCAAATTCCACGTGCTCGATCTGGCCGGCACATTTGCGGCTCAGTGCGGGACGGACGAAACCAGTCGGTCCGGGCATGGCTTGCCACGGCGAGAGGAGGACCGCAAGAGGGCAGGAATACATATCACCGGGCAGCGCGATGCGGGCGAAATGATCGACGAGCAAGCCAAGGTCTCCTACCGGCGCCAACTTTGCGAGCTGCGCGAAGAATTGGAAGAAGCCAAGGAACTCGGAAAGGTCGAACGCGCGGAGCAGGCGGAACGAGAGATCGATGCACTGACCAGAGAACTCTCCCGCGCCGTGGGACTCGGGGGACGCAGTCGCCGCGCAGCGGCGGCTTCGGAACGAGCCCGTCAGACCGTCACCAAGACGATCAAGTCGGTAGTGGAAAGGATCGGGCAGAGCGATGCCCTCCTGGGAGATGTCTTCTCGCGCTGCGTCAAGACGGGCAACTTTTGCTGCTATGAACCGGACCCCAATTTCGCGTTTGCCTGGGAATTCGGCGCGACGGATTCAGCTTCTACGAACGATCTGACGGAGCAGCGAGCTTCCAGCGGTGATCCAGCCCCGCAAGTTTCAGATGCGGTGCTCACTGGTTCTCCGCTTTCGTTCGCCGAACGAACCGCCTTTGTGGGACGTGAACTTGAACGCGGCATGATCCGCGCAGCAATCGATCGCGCGCTTACCGGCCACGGTTCAGTCGTCATGCTGACGGGCGGACCCGGCGTGGGTAAGACCCGGTTGGCGATGGATATGGCGGAGTATGCCTCGCAGGCTGGTTTCAGATGCCTAGTCGGGCACTGTTACGAAAGAGACGAACCCTTTCCCAATCTCCCGTTCGCGGAGATCATTGAAAGCAGCCTCGCTCAGGCGCCGAGCCCGGATAAGTTCCGTCTGCAGATGGGGGACAATGCGGCCGAGCTGGCCCAAATCGCTCCCAGTCTTCGGCGAATCTTTCCGGACATTCCGGAACCTCTGGACTTGCCGACGGTGCAGAAGCGTCGCTATCTTTTCCAGAGTGTTTCGGAGGTTGCTGCGCGTTTTGCTCAAGCTCAACCGCGACTATACATCCTCGATGATCTCCATTGGGCCGACGAATCCACGCTAGCGCTTTTGATTCATTTTGCGCATCGTGTTTCCCAGTTTCCACTCGTCATAATTGGGACCTATAGCGACGAATACTCAGAGAAAACGCCGGCGCTGGTCAGAACTTTAGAAGAGCTGATTCGATTAGGTGTCCGTCCGCTGAAGGTGGGTGGTCTATCAAGGGACGCGGTCGCGCAGATGTTAAATGGGCTGAGCCAGAGCCAGGCTCCGGAGTGTCTGGTGAACGCAATCTTCGAGGAAAGCCAGGGATATCCCTTCTTCGTCGAGGAGGTGTACCGGCATCTGATCGAGGAAGGAAGAGTCTTCGATGCGGCCGGACAATTCCGCACTGACATCGAGATCGACGAGACCGACGTTCCAGAAAACGTGCGGTTGATAATCAGTCGCCGTCTCGAGCGGCTGGACGAGAGTGAAAAGCGGGCGCTGACGGCTGCCGCGGTGATCGGCCGCAGTTTCAGCTTTCAACTTCTGACCGCGACGAGCCGGATCGGCGTTGACGAACTGTTCATCATCATCGAGAAGGCGCAGCAGATCGGAATGATCATCCCGAGCTCCGAGGGGTCGGAGAAGCCGTTCACCTTCGCCCATGAACTTGTGCGACAGACGTTACTCGGCGGCATCTCGGCTCCACGCCGGCAGCAGCTACATGCAGCTGTCGCCGACGCGATTGAGCGACTCTGCCCCGGCGCGGTCGAGCAGCAGGCCGGAGACATCGCCAACCATCTCCTCAAAGCGGGATCCCTCGGTGACGGCCGGAAACTGGGCCGTTATCTGACCCAGGCTGGTAAGGATACCCTCGAGGCTGCAGCCTTTGAGGAAGCGCTGCAGAATTTCCGGTTCGCCCTGTCGCATCAGGCGCCGTTGACCCAAGACAAAGAAGCCCTCTACAAGCAGTACAACCGGTGAGGGAGGGGTGGCCGGCCTACACTGCGTCGGGCATCGAGTCCAGGAAAGCCGCCGACCACGGACAGTGTGCTTAGTTCCAACCGCGAGGAAAAAGGAGTCGCCCATGTCCTTTCGGAGTGCACGCCCTAACGGACAAAAGCACGGGTTGCCCGCTCGCCTTGGGGCAATTCTGCGACTGGGGCGAGGGAGCGGTACGCGCAGTATTCACTGTTTCAGTGACTTTCCGAATATCAGCCATCACAATCAATCAACTAGATTGGCTGGGAGTTCGAACTATGCGGATTCGGAATGAATCGGTAAAATGCCACGTTCGCCAAGAAACGGAAAGTCACGGAACCGCTGCGGCTGAGTTGTAATAAATTGATGATTATGTTGCTCGCGGCCTCGAGCTTGCCATCTACAACCCGCCAACCCGCGCTCCCACTCGCACTTGAGTCGACCGGGCAACTTTGGCCACGTTCGCTGAGGAATTATTACAGAAGAAGCTTTAGACCAGAAAGCTAAAAGATGAGATTTCATCTGTCTGAAATGTTCCCGTAACAGTTTCCTATTAGTAATTACTCGGTTTCCCGGTATTTCGGATTTGCAACGCCACAGATCCGCGCTTGATTACCGTGGTGGATGCGCCCTTACCCCCTGCACGTAGGTGATTCGCGTCTTCGCTGACACAAAAAAACCGACAGTCGGATATCAAACCGGAGTTATGCGATTTCACAAAAATAGCCGGGACCGAGTCGTAGAGGTCATCGCAGCATTCAGTAGATATAGATTAGCGTTTGTGAGCTCGCTAGACGCAAAGTCTTTGCCGAACGCCCAGCTTTGTGGGCGCGGCAACTGCATCCGTTTGGGGCGGCACTGAGCAGCATGGTTAGTCTATAGAAATAGTTCAATGTCCACCGAAAGGCGCAAGATGCGGCGACAGCTGCCTGAACATAGACTCTTCGTACTTCTTGTGCCAGTGGTAGAAGGTCTGGTTTGTCTTTTTCGTGCTTCGAACGAGGCGAAGGCAATGCGTTAACTCCAAGTATAAGCATGTCGGAACGCCCAAGCGAAGCGAACTCGAGGGGAACTGGATGGGGCCAATAGGGAAAGGAATTTTTTTGACCAAAGGCATGGGCAAGCATCGCGAGAAGCTCTCGTCCTTTGAATTGGCACTTCGCAACGCTCGGATTGCGGAGTTCAATCTGGTCCGCGTCAGCTCGATTTTCCCCCCGGGTTGTAAAGTCATCTCGATTCATGACGGACTGAGGCATCTGAGCGCGGGACAGATCGTTTACGCGGTTATGTACGATAATGCTACCGACGAGCCGCATCGTCTGATCGCAGCTTCGGTCGGACTTGCAATTCCTGCGGACCGGATGCAATACGGCTACCTGTCGGAGCACAAGAGCTTCGGTCAGACCGACGAGAAAGCAGGCGACTATGCCGAGGACCTGGCCGCGACAATGCTAGCAACGATTTTGGGGGTGGAGTTTGACCCCAACGTCAGCTACGACGAGCGCAAGGATATCTGGAGGCTGTCGGACAAGATTGTCACGACCCGCAATATCACACAATCCGCCATCGGCGATCGCGATGGGCTGTGGACCAGCGTGGTTGCGGCCGCGGTGTTTGTCGATCTGGCCAACGGCGGCTAGTAGGAAAGCTCGTCGGGCCAAGCCGCCGAGCCTCGGGCTGACGCGATTCGCGAACTCTACGGTTCAAGGGCTTCACTTTAGGAGAGGCGGTTGCGATGCACTTGTCGTCGAGTTCCTGCCCACAGGTAACCCGACAATCTGACGGGATTATCTGACCATCTCAATTGCTGTGAATTTTCTTCACCGAGAGCCAGCAATCAGTCTTGCCGTTCGAGCAATAGCTCCGACTGTTTGACGCCATACGTCAATTCAAAATCCTGGATTGCGGTCGTGGCACCTTGGAAATGCTCGCCCGATTGTTGCGCAGAACAGTCGTAGTGGTTCGGCCAGATGGTCGACTTCGAGTTCTCCTAGCTTCTTACCTGCGCGACCCGGGACGAGAAGATACCCTTCTCTCCCGGCGGGCTTTCAGGCTGACTTTCCTCATAAATGATCTCTATTGACCCCGATTGATTCATAAGTTCCTCGTTTCAATCTAATTCGGGCACGCATTGTAGATCATCGTTATCAGCGCGACCAGTCACGCCGGTTTCGCACGGTCCACCGCTGGTTTTTCCAGTAAATCGGCTAGTTAAGGTGCTCCACGGGTTGCGCAAGTGGCTGGCAGACAAGCCGTAATTAGCACGTCAGGAAGCGCTGGACGATTTGGGGCTACCTGCGACTGCGGTCAGTCCGAGATGAGGGGTTACCCGATTCCCCACGCCTGCCTTCGAGCTTGCGTCCGGCGCTTCGAAAGGTTTTCTTCGACGCTCCTAAAACCGGCTTCTCCTGTAGTGGTTCGGCGAGCTGACCTGCAAATCACCTCCAGCACGTTCCAGAGGCGGGTCGCCTTGCGCGGGCTGCCGTTGATGTTGACAAGCTCCGTACACCGGGACGAGGTACAAATCGTCTCTGGTGCGCTGGGTAGTTGCGGCCACCACCAGCAAGCTGGAATTTCCGCAGGCACAATACTATCAATCGAGCGAGCAGCATTTGCGGCGACTAAAAAGGACGAAACCCAGGGAGGACGTTATGAAAGTCGGAATGCTCATCGCCATGCAAAATCACCCGGCTAACTACCATGCCGATCACGAACTCTATTGGGAAGAATGCCGGCTGGCTGACCTGGCCGAACCATTGGGCTTCGATTCTCTGTGGGCGGTCGAACATCACTTCGACAATTACGCGATGATCCCCGATGTCGTGCAGTTCCTAGCGTACATTGCCGGGCGGACTTCACGGATTAATCTGGGCACCGCGGTGATCGTATTACCCTGGCATGACCCGGTGCGCGTCGCCGAGCAGATCGCGATGCTCGACATTTTGTCGCATGGACGGCTCCTGGTTGGCTTCGGCCGCGGCGCTGCCAAGCTTGAATATGACGGTTTTCGCGTCCCGATGGATGAAGCCCGCGAGCGATTTATAGAAGCCGCGGAAGTCGTGGTCAAAGCACTTAAGAACGAGCGCTTTTCGCATCATGGTCGATTTTTTCAGATTCCGGAGATGAGCATCCGCCCGCGGCCGTATGCGGATTTCAGCGGCCGTCTTTATGGGGCCGCGATCAGTCCCGAGTCGGCAGAGATAATGGCGCGGCTGGGAATCGGCGTGCTTTCGATCCTGCAGCACGACTGGGACTCGACCATCGCGGAGATCCAACGGTACGACGCATTTTATCGTCGACTCACCGGCCTCGAACCGGTCCGGCCCGTAGTCGCGGCTCGTGTGATAGTCGCAGATACGGAAGCGGAGGCGCGCGATCTCGCGCGCAGATATATCGCCGGTCATTGGGAAATGGCGGACCGCCATTACGGGATTTCGCGGGGTGATCATCGCGGCATCAAAGGTTACGAGCACTACAGCAAGATAGGTGAAATGCTCAGGCAATTGGATCCGCAGGTGATGGTTGAAAACATAATGGCTCCACACATCTTCGGCACCCCCGAGACCTGCCTGCAGCGGGTGCGCCAGCTCCGCGATAAGTTCCAGACCAATCATTTTGCCGCGATCTTCAGCGACGGTGGAATTCCAATCGACGTCGCAGAAAGGAGCATAAGGCGCTTCGCTGCCGAAGTGTTGCCAGAGCTCAGGCGGGACCAAAGGCGTGACGCAAACCCTGAAGCTGTTCAGACCGTATCGAAATAAGGCTCCCGCCGGAGTTGAGAGATGATGGGGTTGGCCGTCGGAATTTTCGGGCGCACCAAGGCCCGTCCCAACTATCTATCTTGTAATCGCCGGTACAAGCGATGCCGTAATCGATGACGGCATCGGAAGCTGGCATATAATCCGGCATGAAGGCGGAGCGAAAGATCACGGTTCATGTCGACCGCGAACTGTTGGCCAAAGCGCAGAGCGCTACGAGCGCGGGCGTTAGTGAGACCGTTCGCAAGGGTCTGGAGTTGTTAGCCACAAGTGAAGCATACGACCAGCTTCTTAAGATGCGCGGTAAAATGAAATTCTCGATAAAGTTGAACGAACTACGGGAAGATCGATAATGATCGCTCTCGATAGCAGTTCGATGATCGCGTTTCTGTCTGGTGACCACAGATCGGACGTAAAGGCAGTTGAGTCAGCCTTGAGGCTCCATCAGCGAGTATTCGCGCCTGTTGTTGTGACTGAACTACTGAGCGACCCGGCGATTCGGGTCGACATTGGGTTAATAATTCGCGCTATTCCCTTCGCTCGAAATCCATGCCCGTTACTGGGAGCGCGCTGGCGAGCTCCGCGCTCGGCTTCTTCAGCGGGGGCATAAGGCTCGCCTGGCAGACTCCCTGGTAGCGCAGTCTTGCCTGGACCACGATGCCGGTCTAATAACGAGAGACAGAGAATTCCGCCGTTTTTGCGACCCAGGCTGGTCTCCGCCTTCAATAACACGAACCAGGCCGCGCGATCTCAAAGCCAATCTCGCACAATCACACCGGCAGCTAATCGATCTTGCGCTTGCCATAATATGGCAGCATCGTCTCGTCGGTCTTAGCCTCGGGCTGTGCGGTCTTGGGAGCCTTGCCTCCGCTGAAGGCGCTATACATCGCGAGTGTTCCCGGCTCGATCACGTCCGGATCGGTCATGATGTTCACACAAGCGGCGCGCCCGCTATTCAGAGCGCGCTTGAGGGCCGGTACGATTTCGCTGGCATGCTCGACAAATTCGCCGTGAGCGCCCAGCCCTTGCGCCGCCCGTTCGTAGTGGGTCACGCCGAGTTCCGTGGCAACGGTATTCCCCGGCCCCCACGCCAGCACTTGTCCATGCTTCGACATGCCCCATTGCATGTCGTTGTTGACCACGACCGTGACGGGTAGGTTGTGCCTGACCGCAGTATCGAACTCCGCGAAGTTGAGTCCAACCGAGCCGTCGCCGATCACGCACGCGACCTGCCTTTGCGGATGGGCCACCTTCGCCGCGAGCGCGAACGGAATGCCGATACCGAGACAGCCGAGATAGCCGTGGCTGAGAAAGCTGCCCGCCTGACGTGCTTTGTACGAATTGGCGATCCACGCCGCGGTCTCGCCACCATCCGCCGCCACAATAGCGTCTGGTTCGAGCGCCTGCACGACGTCGCGCGCCATTCGCGCCGGATGGATCGGCCGCTCCGTCTTCATCGCTTCATCCCATTTCTGCCGCTGCCCGGCACGCATCGCGGTGAGCTGCTCGATCCACGCCTCGTGGCGGTTGAATTTGACCCCACGTGCCGCTTCGATCGCTTGGCGCAGAAATTCGCCGCAGTCGGCCACGATGCCCAGGTCGATACTGCGGCCGCGGCCAATCTCCTCGGCTTCGACATCTACCTGTATGACTCGCGCGTCGGCAGGGATGATGCTGTTGCGGCCGCCGGTCGCCAGCCCAATGCGCGTGCCGAGCAGGATAACGAGGTCAGCGCTTTTGCCGCCGCGCCGAGCATGGGCGGCAGGATGAATCGCGCCGAACGCCCCGAAGCATAAAGGATGCTCCTCGGAAATTGAACCGCGCGCCTTCGCATTGGAGAGCACCGGGATATGGGCCTCTTCGGCGAATTCGGTGAGTTCTTTTGCTGCCTGGGCGAACCACACCCCGCCGCCGGC
>Ga0073928_10009681_pt1 | contig 11670 bp, 6 predicted proteins | sample PaiPotPPA55metaG_FD_76969 | JGI IMG/M metagenome (GOLD analysis project Ga0073928, IMG submission 76969) | Iron sulfur acid spring bacterial and archeal communities from Banff, Canada, to study Microbial Dark Matter (Phase II) - Paint Pots PPA... ...
GGCCACATCAGTGAAGGTGCCGTCGTGGTTGTTGTGATAAAGCCGGTTCTTGCCGAAGTTGCTTACATAGATATCTGGCCAGCCATCATTGTCGTAATCGGCGATCGCAACACCAACGCCCCACCGGTCATTGGTGACACCTGCCTTCGCCGCGACGTCGGTAAATGTGCCGTCGTGGTTATTGTGAAAGAGCGCTGCTTTCGGGCCGCCCGTTTTTCCGTTCATGGCGTCGACGGTCGAGCCATTGACCAGATAGATATCCAGCCAGCCGTCGTTGTCGTAGTCGATCAGTCCAACACCGGAGCCGTTGGACTCAATGATGTAGTGCTTCTCAGGCGTCCCCATGGTGTGCTTCCAGGTAGTCAAACCCGCCTTCTGAGCAATGTCCTGAAAGATGACGGGGCCGCTTTTGACGAAGCCACCGGCGGTGATGGGCCTGTGTTCGCTGTCGAGCACGGCTGCATGAGCTCCCCCAGTGTTGACTCCGCCCATCTGCGGTTCCTGGCCCTTTCCCTGCGTCGCTGCCGGCTGAGCGTTCTGAGCGGGAATGCCCGCCGCAGCGGTTTGAGCAACGAGCCCCAGTTGTTCCAGGGAGAAGACAGTACATAGAAAGACAGCTTCTCGCAAGTGCTGTGAGAAGGAATTGCGACGTGTGCTGCGACGAATACCCATAGGTGGTCCTTACAAAAGATTCTTGTCTTCTGGTCTGTGAGACGAAACTTCGAGCGCACTTAGCTCTGAATTGCATTCAGACAACAATCGTAGGCGAAGTTTCCGTCGAGAGATAGAGCTTTTCCTCTCGCGAATATGCTCAAAAGAGTTCCATCAAAATAATGATTTCTTTCTCACCCTGAATGAGGACAAGCGGGAGCCATATCGACGATAGACTCACCTGAAATGTCCCCCCCGGACCAAAGCGTATTACGGGAAAACGGTTCGGTCGAGCGTCCATCGATAACCCTGAACCAGTCGGGAAAAATAAAGTTCAAAATAATGGAAAATTTTCCGCCACGAAAGTGACCATCAATGGACCATCTTTACCACGCATTTCACCACATAATCACCACAGAAATACCACGATCTGCCACCGGAATTTCCCAAAACCCCCTGCAAAAACACCACTTCACCACGCGGAAAAAAAACTACTCGGTCAATCGGTAGGGAAGGCTGAATCGTCCGATCTGCAGAATCGCCTGCTCTCCCGGCGGCCAGAGCCGAAAGGATTCCACGCGGTTTCCCTGCGGCATGCGATGAGCGACAGCGGTTCCACGTTCCACCCCATTTGTCGCCTCATAAAACTTGACGAGGAGACCCTCCTCCGTCCGTTGCCAGCCAAAGACATACGAGCCAGGAGTGAAAGCAATATCGGCAATCGTAATAGGGGCCTGAACAATAAGGTAATGAGAGTATTTGCCGTCGGCCGAGTACCCCGCCGTGATAAGTACCACACCAGCAATAGCCTTTCCGTGCGAATTGACGATGCCGGAGGCGGTACGCATCTCGGTCTCGATGCGCTCCTTCTCCACCGGAGCACGCAATGGCAGCACGGCTTTAAGCTCCTCCGTCGTGGCAGAACGCCAAGCAGGTTTGGCTTGCGCTCCGACCGAAGAGGGGACAAGTAGTGCGACAAGAAGAGCGAGGGACAGCTTCATAAAAGATAACCTTATTTGAAATGAACGAGGCCGCGCTGAATAGCAACGGTGGCTGCGTTTGTGCGGTCGCTGACGCCGAGTTTGCTTAGCAGATTATTCACATGGGTCTTGACCGTCGCCTCTGAGATCGCAAGGTCAGACGCGATCTCTTTGTTTGCACGACCGGCGACAATTCGCTCAAGTACAGCGAGTTCCCGGGCAGTAAGATCCTGCGTGCCCATACGCGCGGCGAGCTTTTCGGCAATTGCCGGAGAGATGCTGGTCTTGCCGGCGTGAACGAGCCGGATAGTATTGAGCAAATCATCGATGGTCATTCCCTTGAGCAGATAGGCTTTGGCCCCGGCTTGTAGTGAGCGAAAGATGTCTTCGTCGCCATCAAAGGTTGTCAGGACGATAAATCGTGCCGCCGGGTTCTCCGCACGGATTCGAGTTATCGCCGCGACCCCTCCCAGGTTAGGAAGTTGCAGGTCCATGAGGGTAATATCCGGCTGCAAGGTGCGGTGGAGTTCGACGGCCTGGAGACCGTCGCTCGCTTCGCCAACGATCTCTATCTCCGGCATGACTTTGAGAAGAGCAACCAAACCCTGCCGAACCACATGGTGGTCGTCTACGACAAGCGTCCTGATTCGATCTACCATGCCTTCAATTCCTTTCGTTTGAAAGCGGTACGCGCAGTGTGACTCTCGTACCGCTTTCTGGAGAGCTCTCCACGTTCAACGTTCCGCCAATCTGGTCAGCACGCTCATGCATTCCTTGAAGTCCAAAGTGCCCTCTTTCAGGCAGATTAGCGTTTGTCATCAGGAAACCCTTGCCGTCATCAGAAATCGTAAGTGTGAGCTCGTTTGGATGATAGCGCAGAGCGAGCGCAACACGGGCTGCGCCGGAATGACGGATTACATTAGCAACTGCCTCTTGTGCGATCCGAAACACCTCATTCTCCAGAGAGGGAGCGAGGACCCGATAAGTGCCGCCAATATCTACTGCTGTTTTCAGGCGCTCCGTCGAACTTTGTTCCACGAGGTGCGTGAGCCGCGTTGGCAATGTGGCTTGTGTGCTCTCTGCCCGCAGGTCCCATATGCTGCGGCGGGCATCGGCGAGCCCATCCCGAACAAGCTCCCGCGTGCGATCGACCTGCTGACTGGCCTCCAGTACATGAGATCGCGCGAGCAGGTGGGCGGTGAGCTCCAGCTGCGTTGAGACGGCGACGAACCCCTGCGCCAGCGTGTCGTGAATCTCACGCGCGATGCGGGTGCGCTCCGCGAGTATCGCGTCAAATCGCAAACGAATTGCGCGAACACGTATCCGGTACGCCGCAAAAATAACACTAATAAGAAGCAGGAGAGCGATTCCAGAAAACCACAACGTTCGATAAAATCTGGGCTTGATGACAAAGGCAACCTCGGCGCCTGTTTCGTTCCAGATGTCGTCTCCATTTGCCGCCTGAACGCGGAAGCGATAATGTCGCGGCGGGAGATTCGTGTAATAGGCATTGCGGCGTGAACCAGCTTGCGTCCACTCTTTATCGAATCCTTCAAGAATGTAGCGATACCGCACCCTGGAAGGTGAAACGAAACTGAGTCCCGCATATTCGAAGGAATACCGTGTGTGACCGGGCGGAATCGTTATCTCGACTCCTGTGCTCTTCCGTTCGACGTCGTCAACCATAAAGCGCTCTACGATAACAGATGGTGGCATCACATTTTCGCGCAGTTCGGAGGGGGTGACGATAGCGACGCCTTTACGAGTTGCGAACCAGAGATCACCATCAGCTGCCCTCAGTACGCTGGGATGTCCGCTGGAAGAAGTTTCTTCGGTTGGCATTCCATCGGAAGAGCCATAACCGACAACGTGAGGTCTGCATATCAAGGCTTCTCCGCAGGCTGTGAGCTCGGACTCCAGGACACGCATTACTCCGCGGTTTGAGGTAAGCCACAGATAACCCCGAGAGTCTGCAATGATCGCATCAATCTCGCGAGGAAGATCATAGGCGGGAACCGGAGAAAAACCGCTTCCAGTAGAGCGGCTAAGTCCACCATCCTTCGTCCCGACCCAAATTGTATGATTCATGCTTTCGAATAGGGATGTGATGACGTTGCCCGATAGCCCTTGCGCCTTGGTAAACACGGTCAGCTTCCCGTCTCGGATACGGACTAGGCCATCCAACGTGGCAACCCAGAGGTCGTTCGAACTCGAGCGAAGCATGGCCCCGACCAGATCGCTTGTCATGCCATCAGAGCGGGACAGGACTGTAAAATGTCCGTTACGGCGGTGGGCCAAACCCCGACGCGTGCCTGCCCATAGAGTTCCATCGCGGTCGACGAAAAGGGACCGGATGAAGTCGTCCGGTAGTCCGTCGGCAGAGGTGTAGGACTCGATCTTGTCGCCCCACAGATGGTTGAGTCCGTCTGGTGTGCCGATCCAGAGGGAGCCATCTCGATCTGGAGCCACGGTAAGGATGAAATCGCTGATCAAGCCGTCTTTCGTGGAGAGATGGCTCGTTTGACCATCAAGATAATGGTAGAGGCCCTCCCCCCTCGTTCCTATCCAGACGGTGCTATCAATGGTCTGCGTAATTGCAGTAGTGGGATAACCTGACAGCGACGGCAGAGTTCGGAATTTCTGTTGTCGGAGTACATGGAGCCCGGCCGTATCGGTGCCGATCCAGAGATTTTGCTCTCGGTCCTCAAATATCGAGATGATTGAGGTGACACCTAACGCAGGCTGTACCCCAAGTCGCGTGTTGTCTCGGCTGGGCGCAAAAGATAGTGCCACAAGGCCCTGATCAGTACCCACCCAGAGAGTTCCACGCGAATCCGCAAAAAACGACTGAACACGCGTGCCCGGCAACTCGTGCTCGGTACGCCAAGTTCGGAGATGGCCATGGTTCCACAACAGGAGGGCCGTACGCGTTCGCACCCATAGAGAGCCATCCTGAATTGAACCTATACCTTCGATAGGCTCCGTTGGAAGGCCGGGGACAGCTACGGCACGCAGGAGCCGCTGGTTATACGAGAAAAGCCCAGCTGCGTTCGCAAGCCAAACCTGCTCACTGAGCCCGGATCCGAGCGCGGAGGCCGAAAGCGTCAGCGGAGTGAACTTCCCACCGTCATAGGTTGCCAAGCCAGCGCTGGTAAGTACGAGTAGGGAACCGTAACTTGTCGACACAAGGGATAAGACAATGGGAGACGGCAGTCCTTCGGCCGCAGTGTATCGGCTGAAGGTGCCGTTGGCATATCGCAAAAGGCCGTCAGAAGTTCCGATCCAGAGCACACCACTGCGATCTTCAGCTAGGCAGCACGTGTCGTTACTGGTGAACGCCGGGTTGTTTTCCTGATTGAATACGGTGAATTGAACGCCATTGAAACGAGCGACGCCTCCTTCAGTCGCTATCCAGAGATATCCATCGCGAGTTTGAATGATTTGGTGAACACTATTCTGCGGAAGGCCGTTTTCACTCGTCCAGAACTGATGTCCCAGTGGCCTTGAAGCAGGTGGCTCCGCATGTTTACCACGCTCTTGCGCGTCAATCTTGGCGGATGAGTTTGCGACAGCACAGAGGTCGAGGAGAAGAACGAAAATCAAAAGGCGTGAGCGAGAGAATTTCATGCGGCTTTGCTTTGCATCTTTTGGTGTTTGGCTTCACCGCAGCATATAGTAAGGTCGCAGACCGACTGGCGCATCCTGCTAGGTTGTTCAGCAACGTGTACCGGCGTCAGAAGAAACACAGATCCGCTGCAGGCGTGGGTTCGATCGTAATCATGGATGAAGATGGGGTGTTTGGCCGGGTGCCGAAGTAGATTGCGCAAAGTTAACGTAGTCGCGTCCAACGTACAGCCGGTACCCAGCGCCTCCCGCCGACGGTAACACCTGCAGAGGCGTGGGACGACGCAGGTCGGTGTCTCTTGTCGAGCGGACGGAGAACAGGTCGTGGCCGCCAATGTCCATGACAACGAAAGCATTGGCAGCGAGGAAGCCGCATCCGTATGCACCCGGGTCAAGTCGATGTCCCTCGACAAGGATAGGCGTTTCGGTGATTAGATAGGCCTGATATTTCTCCTGCACAGAACTTGAGTAGCCAGCTGTATCTACCAGGCTGACGAGAAGGAGTGCGTCTTTTGCAAATTGCACTCCACCAGAGTTTCTCGCCTGAATCGGCGCGCTCTGACCGCGGAAAAACACGGAGTTGGGAAGAAATTTCACCGCTTCCGCAGCGGACAACACCTTTGTTTCGGTTACTGCACTGGGGCCATTTTTTTCCGGGTAGCCGCCTTGGGAGGCTGCATACAAGGCAGGTACCACAAGCGCAACGAGAAGGACGGAGCGCATCGGTTTTGGGAGCATATCGGAGCCTCTTGTAAGTCCCATCGGTATGTAGGAAAGGATACTCCAACATATATCAGTATTTGCCGAGGAATAGCCGCTACGATCCGGTCGCTTTGTTCTGCTGTAGTGCTGGTGCTCTGCGGCATCGGCTTGCAACGCTCAAGATTATATAGTTGCCGTCCTGTTTGCATGTAGCTGGGGAAAAAGGCAGTCGGAGTTGCTCTAACCCCTTCAGCATCCGGCATATGCGCCTACGGGTATTTGCGGATTATCCATTTTTTTTACTGATTTCGCAGTGATTAGTTGGGGTTAAAAAGAAATCCTTCTTTCGATTGAGAAACTCTTGACAAGGGTAATTGGGTTTAGTAGGCTTCGTGGCGATCCAGAAGTGGAATCATTTCTTTGGTGAACGAGCGGCTTTACTCTCTGCCTTAAGAAAACGTTATTAGCAACTAAGCTCTAAACGGGCGGGATCTGACTATTCGATTAGTTCATTTTGCTAGATTGCTTGTTTCTATTGATTCAGCTGGGGCAAGAAAACGTTTACACGGCGAATCTCCAACGAAGAGATGACCCGTATGTAGGACTCCAAGCTTTCCTAAATATGTTAGTCAACTTCGGAGGCAGTCTTATGCATCGTTCTCGGTTTGCATTGACAACTATGTTAAGCATGGTTCTATTGCTCATCCCATGCGCGTGGGCTCAGGAAAACGCAACCATTGTTGGAACAGTGGTAGATGCTTCCAATGCCGTCGTTCCTAACGCAGATATCACTCTGACCAACACGGCAACCAGTCAGGTAAGAACGTCGACGTCGAACACTTCAGGCATCTACCTCTTCGCGAACGTAGGCATTGGCCAATTTACGCTGAGCGCTACAGCGAAGGGTTTCCAGAAATACACCAAGACAGACATAGTGGTGAACACCGCTCAGACTCTGAAGGAAGACATCACCCTTACGGTCGGCAGCGAAACACAAACGGTGACCGTCGAGGCTGATGCCCTGGCGCTCCAGGCGGAAACCAACGAGGTTAGCAACCTGATCACGGGTGATCAAGTGACCCAACTGGCGACCAATGGTCGCAATGTGGTTTCGCTTGCGGCCCTGGGAATGGGCGTGTCCAACACCTTGCCGGCTTTTGGTGGCGTGAATGCCCTAACGGCCGCCAATGGACTCAGCTTCAGCGGAACCCGATCAACTCACAATATCTATCTGTTGGACGGAGGCGAACTGAACGATCGCGGCTGCGGCGGGTGCTTCAGCTCACTGCCCTCGGTCGACGCGTTGGCGCAGTTCCAGGTTCTCAGCAGTAACTACGGACCAGATTACGGCATCGGCTCAGGTGGAACCATACTCATGGTCCTCAATTCCGGCACCCACAACTTCCATGGGGGGGTGTGGGAGTTCAACAGGAACGAAGCCTACAACGCCAATAATTATTTCAGTAAACTCGGGGGGCAGCGGCGGTCAAAGTTCCGCCTGAATACCTTCGGCGGGAACATCGGCGGCCCACTGTGGATTCCGCATGTATACAACGACTCGCGCACCAGAACGTTCTTCTTTGTGAATGAAGAGTGGCGCAAACTTGTTCAGGGTTCGACGCCCTCAACGGGCACAACTATCGCCGATAGTAATTTCCCGGTGGCTGGACAAGATCTGGCATACACCGTCCCATCAAACGGAACAGCCCCTATCGTTCCGGCCACGACAGACCCAGCCAAACTGGCGATCTATGCACAACGAGGTTTGACTGCAGGACAACCTTTTCCAAATAACATTATCCCGAAGCAGTTGATCGACCCGAATGCAGTCCTCGAAGTGAATGCGGGAACCTTCCCCCACCCGAACTTCGGTACCAGCCAGTACATTTCGTCCATTCCACAACCCACCAACGTCCGCGAAGACGTCGTACGCATCGACCACGCCATCAATACCAAGTTGCAGTTGATGGGGCACTATCTCCATGACGATGTCAATCAGACCTACTACCCGCCGTTGTGGGGCATCGCCAACAATTTTCCGACGGTTGGCACAGCCATGCTCAATCCCTCCTGGTCCGCGACCGTCAAGCTGACCCAGACACTTTCACCTACCTTGCTCAACGAAACCGCCTTCCTGTATAGCGGCAATACGATTCACCTCTCTCCGGTAGGTGTTTTCGCTAAGCCGGCAGGGTGGACGGCTACAACCTTCTTCCCGGATGCCAATAACAGGCTCAATCGGATGCCGGAGATCCAACTAGGCGCTCCCTATGGTAGAAACTGGAGTTCAAGCTATTTCCCCTGGAAAAACTCCTTTGAAGGTTTTGAGACCCGTGACGATCTGTCATGGAACAAAGGGGTGCATCAGTTCAAGTTTGGCTTTAGCTGGCTTCACGCGCCTAAGAATCAGGAACTTCAGGCCAACACTCAGGGCACCGCGGTATTCAACAACAGTTCGTTCTCCAAAGATTCTTATATCAACTTCCTTCTCGGCGATGTCGCTACCTACACCCAACTCCAGTTCCTCGCGGGCAAACATTGGGTCCAGGACAACTATGGCTTCTACGTTCTTGACAACTGGCACATCGTTCCTCGGCTAACTCTCAACCTAGGTCTTCGTTTCGACGCATTGCCGCATACTTATGAGCGGTTCAACCAATTCTCGAACTTCGTTCCAGCAAACTACAACACCTCGTTAGGGAATCCCCTGAATTCGGACGGTACCCTCAACCCTGCTTCCCTCACGCAGTTCAATGGCGCGCCGTTCTATCTCAACGGCATCAGTTTGGCCGGCGTCAATGGTTTCCCCCGCGGAGTCGTTCAGAACCAATATGACACCTGGCAACCAAGAGTAGGCTTCGCCTATAGTCTCCCCGGGAAGCAACCTACAGTAGTCAGGGCCGGTTTTGGAATGTTCTTCGAACGTGTCCAAGGCAACGACGTTTACAACGCTGCACAGAATCCACCGTTTGCGTACCAGCCTTCCGCTACGAACGTTTACTTTTCGAACCCAAACACCAGCGCTAACACCGGCACAACAACTAAACAGGCCTTTCCCTCTACTTTAACGGACATAGCGTACCGCTACCCGCCTCCAGGCACTGCGCAGTTTAGCCTGGGAATTCAACGAGAACTTGCACCATCGGTCATCGGGGTGATCCAGTACGTTGGCTCTGTAGGTTGGACTCAGAATAATCAACGGGCAATCAATACCTTACCCTTAACTCAGATAGATCCTGCCGATCCAACCAAGAATCCCTATTACGACAGGCAGGGTGTTGCCGGACAGTTATTGGATCCATCGGATCCCCTAAAGAAGAAGACTCTGCCGGCGCTGAACGCGAACCTATATCGACAGTTCCCCGGCTATAGCTCTATTACACAGGAAGAGAACAAAACTAACTTTAACTACAACTCTCTCCAGGTAGGCGTGCGATGGGAGAACAAATACGGTCTTAGGTTCCAACTGGCCTACACCTATTCTCATGAGATCGATACGGCGGCCAATGATCTCAATACCGTGGGAAATCCTTTCAATATAGCGTATGACCGTGCGTCGGGAGGGTTCGATCGACGTCAAATCTTCAACGCGAATTATATCTATACGCTGCCGTTTTTCTCTAAGAGTGGCAATGCTTTCCAGCGGATGGCCTTAGGAGGCTGGGAGGTCTCTGGAGTAACAGCTATGCAATCGGGTATTCCGCAATCCATCACGTACAATGGCACCGATACTCTCGGTCTGGGCGGCGGCACTACTAACCGTCCGGACATCGTGGGACCGATTTCCTATCCCAAGACACGGCTCGCCTGGTTCAACAAGGCAGCTTTTGCGGCTCCACTCGCTCCTTGGGCCGGGGGTGGAAACCAAGGCTTTGGCAATTCCAGAAAGGACGCAATCATCCTTCCGGGTCTCTTCAACTTCAATCTGGCTGCATTCAAGAGCTTTGCGTTTACGGAAGACGTGAAACTGCAAATGCGATTTGAAAGCTTCAATACGTTCAACCACACGGAGTTCCAGAATATCGACGCAAGTACCAACGATGCGAACTTCGGCCAGGTGACCTCTACCTACGATCCTCGCGTGCTGCAGCTTGGCGCGAAGCTTTCGTTCTGATTCGGGAGTCTCTCTGTTCCAGGGGCGCTACGGCTTGAGGCTGTGGCGCCTTTTATTTCTTATAGCTGTTTTCGACAAGGTGTAGAGGTCGCGCTCTTCTACGGCCGAAGGCTCGCTCTATACCGGCTGGAGCGCAGCCCCGAGTTTGAGACTCGGCCGCTGACCCATCCTTTCGGCTTTATCGAAGGTGTCCTCCACCGCGCCATTCCAATGCACTCATTCCATTGCCTTTATTCTTGCCACAAACTATTTTTCACCTTTTCAGCCCAGAAATCGCATGTCAAGTCCCCAAACCACCCTAAATCCAGCCAACTAACACATAACAAACCAAATAAACTTCCCGCGAAAGTGCATTTTAGTTACCCTCAATCCGCTATACCTAAAATAGTAGAGAAAAACAAGCAAGCCCCGCCGGGACACGACCACCCGTCGGGGCTAACTTATTGATATAGGAGAATTTGCACGCAAACCATTTATTATGAATATTTTGCAGACATCGACCACCCGTAAATCGCTAATTGCAGAGGATTTACGCGCAGGCAATAGGGGGTAGCCCCTCCGGAAAGGGACAGAAGGGAAGCTAAACTATCACTGCTTTCGCCAAGGCGGACAGGGCGCGATTCTCTAAGGGCCGAAAGCCCGCACTATAGCTTTAGGAAAACAGCTCTAGTATTCTGCGGTGCTTGGGTTAATCCACTCTTGATACCCTGCAGCGAGGATTTGAGAATCCCTTGGCCTTCCTTAATCGTCACAAGCTGGTTGTGTTCGATGCCCGCAAATCGTTCGACCAGACCGTTCGTCCAATGGACCTCAAGATCGGCATGGGTGCTCCGTCCGAGCCCGAAATGGAGCCTGCGATCATTTACTGAGTAAAAGCTCGACTGCCCCATAACTGCCTGGGCCTGCACCTTCCCCCCATACTTGGCCACGACCCGGGACCCGATGGCGCTTCGATTTGATTTCGTCCCAACAAGAAAAACCTTCAGCCAGTTCAGGTCACTCGTCAGATCGTTTCTAAGGAGGGAAGGGGGTTCATTCAAGTTGATGACCACCATGTCTACGTCGCCATCGTTGTCGAAATCGCCAAAAGCACAACCGCGACTGCAATGGGCCGCTGAAATTCCAGGGCCCGCTTCGTCGATCAGCTCTTCAAACTTCCCGTTGCCGAGATTTCGGAAGATGAACCGTGGTGTCTTCAAGGGGTATTCTGCAAACTCAGCCTCAACCTCCGGGTAAACCGATCCGGTCACGACCGCCAGATCGGGCCAGCCATTATTATCGAAATCCGCGAAGCCGGTCCCCCAGCAGATGTAGCGGGTTTCAACCCCAAAGCCTGCCGGGATCGTTACATCCGTGAAGTTAGCGGCTCCATCATTGCGATAGAGCACATTGGTGTCGTCTGAGAAATGAGTCTTAAAGATGTCGAGATTGCCGTCCAGATTGTAGTCGCCGACTGCCACGCCCATTCCCGCCTGCTCAGCGCCATCGGCACTGAAAGCAACGCCTCGTTCGGCACCTTCTTCCGCAAAAGTCGAGTTATGTTTGTTGCGCAATAGAAGACTTGGGGTTGAGTCCGATGCAACATACAGGTCGGTCCAA
>Ga0073928_10009682_pt1 | contig 11670 bp, 11 predicted proteins | sample PaiPotPPA55metaG_FD_76969 | JGI IMG/M metagenome (GOLD analysis project Ga0073928, IMG submission 76969) | Iron sulfur acid spring bacterial and archeal communities from Banff, Canada, to study Microbial Dark Matter (Phase II) - Paint Pots PPA... ...
AGGCGCCGCTCCAACAAGCCAAGCTGCCGAAATGTGCCGCGATGATACTCGATCTGATCGGGTATCTCGATTTTGGACAGCTGATCGGCGGCCAGCGCGATCGACGCTGCATCGATTTTACCTTGCGGCGGGCCGAGCGCGTGCGCCGTGCGCTGGATGTACCAATCGATCCAGGATTTTTCACGTTGCAGACCGGAGCGGATTTGCCGCCCGCCGCCGAGACCGAACGCCCGGCGAAAGCCGAGCCAGCGCAACCGTTCCGCGACGACGCGGTAATCGAGCCAGCGCTCCTGCCAGCGATGCCGGGCGCGAAATGCGGCGTCGGCAAGCACCAGCGCGTTGGCCAAAAGCTGGACGACGATCGTCGCCGCCGACAGCGAAGGGATGAGCAAGCCGATGACGCCGGAGACCCACGTGCCGAGAATGACCACGAGGTATTGACTGACGGAACTGGAGCGAAACTGTCGTCCATATTGGACGGCAAGCCCGTCGATGGTCTTGCGGGCGCGTTCAACCGGCTCCAGCTGTGCGGCATTGGCCGCCGCGGCGCCGGACATGGCCTCGGCGGGGGGCGCCGGTCTTGCCGCCGCGACCGGGGGCTCGCGCGTGGGCCTTGGCCAGCGCGCCAGGGTCTTCAACAGAAGCTGATACTCGAACCGCCATCGAGCCGATCGCGGCGTCTCGGCGATGAGGTCGACGAGACCCCGACGTTGCGCCTGCCTGGGCGGAGGGCCGACGATGCCTTGGAGGAATGCAGTGAGGTCGGTCGGGAGCGGCCTGTGGGCGAGGTCGCTCGCGACCGGCGGCTCGAAATCATCGATCGGCGCCGCGGCGAGAATTGCCGGCGCGCCCGGCGACAGCGGATCGATCACGATAACGGGAATGCCCTTGACGACGGCGGCCTGCACGACGTCGCCGGTGCCGGCGCGGCCATGTGCCCGGCTGCCGTTCCATACGGCGACGAGAAGGTCGATATTCGAAAGGATGACGTCATTGACGCGTTCGTACGCCCGAGGTCCTTCATCGCGCCGTCCCGGAAGTTCAAGGAGCGATTCCGCCTTGGCGAATAAGTCCGCCGCGGCGTCGGCGCCCGCCGGCGAAAAGTCGCCGCGGTAATCGTCGAAGGCAAACGGAATGACGCAGGAAATTTTCAGGCCGCACCGGCCGGCGGCGCGCATTCCGAGCAAGGCGGCGCCTTCGGCGCCCATCGTTATCAGCCGCATGACGGGCACGGTGGCGGAGAAAAACGGCGCGTCCTGCGCGATCACCGTTGCCAGCGCCCGCTGCAGCGCTTCGAGCACAGCGCCGATGTCCCGTTCGGCCGCTTCGGCCGTTGCTCCGGTCATTCCAACGTTGCGATGACCCGTCAGACCGAGGGAAAGCACGGGCGGCGGAAGCAGTTCCTCCAACATATTGCGCCGTTAGCTGAGATTGGGCCCGGGATCAACGGCGTGTCGATGACCGCGAGCGGCATTGGCACCCATGCGTTGCTTCTACTGCATCTCCGCGGGCAGCAGCCATTGGGTGGATTGAACCTTCTTCCGCAAGTCCGGGTCGATGAACGGTACGATGGTTTTGATGAAGGCGAACTCGAGCTGTTGATACTCGCGCTCGCAACCGTCGGCGCGCGCCTTCGGCAGCCAGTTCATTTGCACAAAATCCTTGAACGTCTCGCGGTCGGCGCCGTAGCCAAGACAAAGCGTATTGTACAGACGCTGGCTTGCGGTCCCGTGGACATCGGCGTAGGCGCACAGCGGATCGCTGAAACACCGCTGCGTCGCGTCTTTCGGCGGATTGGGATTCGTGGCGCTGGGGGGATCGTTACCGGCCTTGGCCGCCATTTGCCAGAAGTAGGCAAAGCCCTTGATGATCGTCCGCGCCACGTCCTTGTTGAATTGCAGAGCGACGAAAGCCGCCACTTCGTCGGCGGCGTCCTCTTCGCGCCCGAATACCGGAACGTCGAGCATATCGAACATCGCGTGCCCGGTTTCATGCAACAGCGTTCCCGCCCACATCCCGGCGATGACATTGGCGCGCGTCACGCCTTCCGGCGTCGTCGCCGTCGGCGCCCATTGCAAAACGACTCTGTACCATTCGTAGCAGAAGTGCAGCGCCCGATCGCCGGACGAATAAAACGGGCTGTCGCTATGGAAGTTCGGCTGGCAATTCAAAGCCACGAGCGTCAGCGGATGGGGCAGCCGCAACGGCGACAAGAATTGACTGTAAACTTCCAGGATGTGCCGCGATTGCAGCGCCGTGTAGGCGGCTTTGTTGGCATCGTTGGGCGGCAGGTAGCAGACCGGGAAGCCGTCGTTTTTCAGCCCGGCAACAGGCTGGTATTGTGGCCCGGGATCGGCAACGCAATCGTCCGCCAGCGCGTGGGTCTGCGACAGGCTCTGGACGGCCAGCGTGATCGCCAATGCCGCCGCAAGCCTGAGCCCGTTCTTCGCGACCCGCCGCCACGGTGCGAACGGCGCCGTTGTCGGCGCCGCCGAAAGCGCAGCCATCATTTGCTCACCTCTCCCGGCAGGAACCACGGCGCGGCTTTGACCTGCAGCAGTAAATCCGGATCGATGTAGGGCATAATTCGCAGATTGAAGGCTCTGCGAACCTGCTCGTATTCGTAGCGGCATCCCTCATTGTCGGTGCGGAATTTCGGCAGCAGTGGATCCTTGCCCTGCGGGGCTTGCGTCCAGCCGCCAAAGTCCAGCGGATCGCCGCCATAGGCAACGCAGAGAAAATCATAAAAGCGTTGCCCTTCCGGCGATCCGACATCGGCAAATGCGCTGCCGGTCCAGGTTTTTTGTGACAACAAAAAGAACTCGGCCGAGCCGACCATCGCCGTGTTCGCGATATCCCCGGAGAATTGCAGCAGAACGAACGCGGCCAGGCGGTCCGCGGCGTCGTCTTCTCGACCCCAAACCGGGACGTGCAGCGCGTCGAACACGCCATAGGCCAACTCATGGAGTACGGCCTGGGTGAACGTCCCGACGATCACCATCTGCTTGACGCTGTCGTTACCGTTGATGCCGGCTGCCACTTTTTTAATTTTGTCGATCAGCTCGTAACAGACGGTGACCGGGCCTCCGGACACGTAGGCGCGACGCTCCGCATCGCAGGTGTCGACTTGAATCTTGATCGGGCGCGGCAACCGCAGTGGCGCCAGAAATTTCTGTATCTCCTCCAGCGGCCGGCGCACCCGCAGCCAGGCGTAGATCGTGGTGAATTCGTTGTATTGATTTTTATCGGCGGCGGCCGAATTGTATTTCGGTTGAAGATACTCGACTTGGATTTGCGGGTTGGGCTGAAGGACCGGCGTTTGCGCCAGCGCCGGCGCCGCCTGAAATGCCGGCAAAAGACCGACCGCAAGCGCCGTCACCATAGCGCGCTGCATCATTATAGAGCGCTTCATCATTATAATCGAATGACGCATTCGCCCCACACATCCGACGAGCAACAATTATATAATCGTATATAGACTAGGCGCCTCGAATAGGAAACACGCCCAGGAAACACGGCCATGGACTTTCGCGATCGTCACATCGTGATCACCGGCGGCGCCGGCGCGCTCGGCACCGCCTTGGTCGGGGCGCTGGTCGAAGCGGGCGCCATTTGCCACATCCCATGCTTCGACGAGGCGGAAGCGCAACGCTTTGCGCTGCGCGAGCACAAGCAGGTCGAGCTCACCGTCACCGGCAATCTTGCGGACGAGCAGGCCGTCGCCCGCCTCTATGAACGGATCTCGACGCTGTGGGCATCGATCCACCTGGCCGGCGGCTTTGCGGCGGGGCCACTGCGCGCGACCAGTGCGGCGACGATGCGCCAACAGATCGACATGAATCTGATGAGCTGCCTGCTGTGCTGCCGCGCCGCCGTCAACGCGATGGCCGGCAATGGCGGCCGCATCGTCAACGTCGCCGCCCGCGCCGCGCTCGAATGGCGAAGCGGCGCCGGCATGACCGCGTACACGGCAAGCAAGGCGGCCGTGGCCGCGCTGACTGCTGCGCTCGCCGAGGAAGTCGCCAAGGACGGCATCCTGGTCAACGCCGTCGCGCCTTCGATCATGGATACGCCGACCAATCGCAATTCCATGCCGAAGGCCGATTACAGTCTCTGGCCGAAGGTCGAGGAAGTGGCGGCAACGATCATGTTTCTCGCCTCGCCGGAGAACCGCGTCACCCGCGGTGCGGTCGTGTCGGTGTATGGAAAGTCGTAGCCCGTTCCCCTCCCCCTTGTGGGGAGGGGTTAGGGGTGGGGGTCGGGAGGTTTTTGCGCAAGCGTCGACGACCGCGCGTCGCCTCCCGACCCCCCTCCCTGCCCTCCCCCACAAGGGGGGAGGGTTCTAATATCCCGGCCACAATCCCGGCGTTGCCAATTCGAGGAGGTGTCCGTCGGGATCGCGGAAATAGACGCTTTCGCCGCCGCGCGGCCATTTGGTCCGGCCCTCGACGACGACGTCGGCGTCGGCAAGCCGCGTCTCCCATTGCGCGAGCGCGTCTGGGGCAACCGAGAAAGCGATATGGACCGGGCCATGCCCGTCATGCGGCGGGATTGTGCCGCCGGGCAGTTGCACCGTTTCGAGCGAGCGGCCGCGCAAGAACAAGAGCAGCACGCCGCGCCCGCCGACGTCGTAGGCGCACAGCCGCGCATCGCGGTAGATGCTGTTGAGGCCGAGCACCTGCTCGTAGAACGGACAGGCGCGCTCGAACGCGTCGACGTAAAGCGAGGTTTCCAGAACGCCGAGGAGGTCGGGCATATTTCTTCCGCTCATTCCCGCGAACGCGGGAATCCAGTTTCTTCTTTCTCAATTCGCGCAAGCCTTGCTGGGTCCCCGCCTTCGCGGGAACGAGCGGCATATTAGCCTGAAATCGGCACGACCTCGCGCGCCGGCGAGCGCACCAGCCGGCTTACGGCGCTGGCGGCAACGATGGCGTGCTGTTGCGCGTAAGCCTCGTGGTTCTGCTCGATGTAATCGAGGTCGTAGAGGTAATTCACCATCAGGCCGTAAGATTGCTGCAACGCGCGCTCCGAGGTATCGCCGAGCAGATTGAGCCGCTCCAGCCGCGCGCCGTTGCCGAGGTGAAAGCGGGCGACGGAATCGACCGGCAGGCGGCGGCTGTTGCGCGCGCGCAGATAATACCAGGCGGCGGCGCGCAACAGCGGCTCGCGGATCGTCGTAGCCACGGCAGGCTCGCGCCACCAATCGGGGCGAGCGAGCGCAGCCAGCGCTTGGCGATCGTCCGCATCGAGCGCGAGCGAAGCCTCATTGGCGCGCTCGCGATTGAGCCAGGCGGCGAAATTCGGCGCCGGCGACAGTGTCACGAAGTTGGAGATGCGCGGCAGCTCGCGGCTGACCTCTTCCACCACCTGCTTGATGAGGAAATGCCCGAAGGTCACGCCGGCGAGGCCGCGCTGGCAATTGGTGATCGAGTAGAACACCGCCGTCGTCGCCCGCGCCGGCTCGACCGCCTCGCGTTTGTCGGACAGGATCGGCGCGATTGCGCCCGGTATCTCGCGGGTGAGCGCGACCTCGACGAAGATCAGCGGCTCGTCGACCAAAGCCGGATGGAAGAAGGCGTAGCAGCGGCGGTCGGGCGGATCGACGCGCCGGCGCAGATCCTCCCAGTCGCTGATCTCGTGCACGGCCTCGTAGCGGATGATCTTTTCCAGGATCGAAGCCGGCGTCGACCAATCGATGCGACGCAGCACCAGAAACCCCCGATTGAACCAGGACGAGAACAGATGGACGAAATCGTTGTCGACGACGGCGAGGTCGTCACGGTGATCCATGGCGTCGAGGAGCTGCTCGCGCATGCGAACCAGCGCGGCGGTGCCGCCGGGCGCCAGATTGAGCCGGCGAAACAGCTCGAGCCGCCGCGGCTCGGTGTCGTGATGCAGGTCGGCTGCGGTATCGGCCGACGGCGACTGCCGCCAGGCGGCGATCGCGGCGTCGATGCGCGCGGAATCATGGCCGAACGTCCGCGCCAGCGTCTCGAAAAAGGCGATACGCGGCCCGGTGGTCAGCTCGACATAATCCGCCAGAATTTCATTGGCCAGCGCCACGCCCGAGGCCTCGCCGCGGCCGGATAAAAGCGCCTCGCAGAGTTCCACGATGCCATCGGAGCGGCCATGGGCCGGCTCGCGGCGCGAGATCAACGAACGGCTGCGATCGGCGATGCTCTGCAGCAAGTCGCTGAAGAACGAGGTGTTCACCGCTACCATCGATCAGATCATCCACCCCGGCATAAAACACCTAATAATCGCCGGCGGCGATGACAAGCTAGCGAAACCGCCTCTAGTGGACAAATTCACCGTGCTTTGTCAGTTAACGGCCGGGCAGCGAAGCCGTTGCAAAGCGTAGGAGACACCTCGATGCCGGGTCCGTTGACCGGTCTGCGTGTTTTGGAGCTTGCCCGCATTCTGGCGGGACCGTGGGCCGGGCAAATCCTTGCCGATCTCGGCGCCGACGTGATCAAGGTCGAGCGCACCGGCGCCGGCGACGACACCCGCGGCTGGGGGCCGCCTTTCGTGCCGGCGGCCGACGGCGGCCATCTCGGCGCCGCCTACTTTCACGGCACCAACCGCGGCAAGCGCTCGATCGAGCTCGACTTCGAAAGCGAAGAGGGCCGGCGCATCGTGCGCAAGCTGGCGGCGCGCTCGGATGTGCTGATCGAGAATTTCAAGGTCGGCGGGCTGGCCAAATTCGGCCTCGACTATGCAAGCCTGGCGCCGGACAACCCGCGGCTCATCTACTGCTCGGTGACCGGCTTCGGCCAGACCGGGCCTTATGCGCAACGGCCCGGTTACGACCTCATGGCGCAAGGCATGGGCGGCATGATGGATCTGACCGGCAACCCCGACGGCGAGCCGATGCGCTGCGGCGTGCCGGTGTCCGATCTTTTCACCGGCGTATATTCGGCCGTCGGAATCCTCGCCGCTTTGGCGCAGCGGGAAAAGACCGGCCGCGGCGGCTATGTCGATACCGCGCTGGTCGACACCACCGCCGGCATCCTCGCCAATCAGGCGCTCAATTATCTCATCTCCGGCAAAATCCCGCACCGCATGGGCAACGCCCATCCCAACGTCATCCCCTATCAGGTGTTTCCGGTCGCCGACGGCCACATCATCATCGCCAGCGGCAACGACAGCCAGTTTGCTAAGCTGTGCGCCGTCCTGGGCGAGCCGGCGCTCGCTAAAGATCCGCGATTCGTCGACAACAAATCCAGGCTTGCGCACCGCCCCGAGCTCATCGGGCACCTCTGCGCGCTCACGGCCAAAATCCCGCGCGCGGCGCTGCTCGAAAAACTCGAAGCCGTCGGCGTTCCCGCCGGCCCGATCAACGACCTCGCCCAGGTGTTTGCCGATCCGCAGGTGATCCATCGCGGCATGCGCATCGACCGGCCGAGCGCGGCCGCGGAGGCCGGATCGATTCCCGGTGTGCGTACCCCGATCGTGATCGACGGCGCGCCGATGGCGGCAAAGCGCGCTGCCCCGCGGCTCGGCGAGCACACGGAAGAGATTTTGCGGGAGATCGGCGAGGGCTAAGCTCATTCGGCAAACGTTCATTCCGCAACCAGGGAGCTTGACATGACCAGACGCGCCGGCGGCCTTTCGGCGGCATTGTTGATCCTCTCTGCAACGGCCGCGCTCGCAGCCGACAATCCGCTTCTCGGCACCTGGAAACTGAAATCGTATGTGCGCGAAGTGGCGGCGACCGGCGAGCGCTACAACGAACGCGGCGAACACCCGAACGGCTATCTCAGCTACTCGGCCGACGGCCGCATGTACGCGATCATCACCTGGGACAATCGGAGCGGTCCCCGCGATGTGGTGCCGACCGATGAGGAGCGCATCAAGCTCTACGGGACCATGATTTCCTATTCCGGCACTTATACTTTCGATGCCGAGAAGGTAGTCCACCACGTCGATATCTCCTGGAATCAAAATTGGACCGGGACCGATCAAGTCCGTTTCTACAAGCTCGACGGCAACACGCTCACCATCACCTCCGCGCTGGCCAAGAATTTCACCGACGGCCGCGAAGGCCGCAGCATCTTGGTGTGGGAGAAGCTGGCGCCTTAGCTCGACTTCTCCCTCTCCCCGCGTGCGGGGAGAGGGTCTGGGTGAGGGGGCCTCTCGGCTGGGTTTAAGTCTCCCGACCAAAATCTGCAGCGCCGCTTTGCTAACCGCCTCGCTCAGTATCGCGGAGAGGCCCCCTCACCCTCGGTCGCTTCGCTCCCTCGACCTCTCCCCGCGCAGCGGGGGGGTATAGTGATATCCGACAAAGTAGGCCACTAGGCCCCAAGTTGGTCCTTAATCTGAGAGGGCAGACCGGAAGGATGATTGCTCAGGAGTTCGTCTATTTCGTTCTGCCAAATCTTGAGTTGTTCCCGCCAAGATTTGGTCTCGTCACGATTGTTGGTGCCAATGCGGACGCCGCGCGCATCAATAGCGTCAATCATCATTTGAAGCTGGCGCGTTCGGAGCTTTAGGCCGTTAACATGATTTACAAGCATCTCTAAGATCGCGGCTACCCGCGCCTCTACTTGCTGTTCTCCCGATGCTTGGCAAGAGCATCTTGAAGATAGGTGCCTTCGAAGTCTTGGGAAACAAGTCCTTTCCTGGGATAAGCAATGCCATGTCGGATTTTTTCAAGAGAACGTCACCGACCTAAGTCGCTGCGGTCTATTTCTGCAGGGTCGCAATTGGCGAGTACCCCGTCGCGCAACGACACAGATATTCGCGAAGAGTTTGAGCCTGGTATGTATCGGAGAGTTCACCACTCCCGAGATGCAGATCAGTTTAATCGCGCCCTCATTCGACGGCTCGCTAAAGTCGAATCTTGAGAAGCCTCAAGCTGTGTAACCGCTGATACCGACAGCCGTCGACTCTGTTGCAAAAATTGCATTCGCAACCTACAGCAATTATCGGTCGCGCAATAGCGCAGGCTAGGCGACGGTTATCTAACTGGCTCATGGAGCACTACATGCCGCAGGAAAATGATCTGCGTCTGGATTTGGCTCGCGCTTTGGCGGCGGAGGTCGCACCCGAGGAATTGCCCTTTTTCGAAGAACTAGTGAAAGGCGGGAGGGCCGGAGCGACTACCCGAAAGGACAGTGAATTGGGGTTTGGGGGCGAAGCGGCATTAGTGGGCGTAGCATCGGTTTTTCTGTATCAAATTAGCGAGACAATCCTTGCCTTTATCTGGGAGCAGGCACAGGCGCTCCTTGGGGACGTGGCAAAGAGTGCCGCAAAAGACTTAAGAAAAGAAATTGAAGCGAAAGTTGGTAAGTGGATCAAGAACCGCTTTCGAGGATCTCCACCGATCGAAATCCCCGCAGACAAACGTCAAGCGCTTATAAGAACAATCTCCAAGGATGCAAAACACGCAGGAATCGGGGAAGTGGAAATTAAGCGCTTAACCACTGTCCTAAACGAGGCTTTAGTTGTGAAGGCCTCGGGTTAATGGTCACTGCTGCTCCGAGAATAGACCCGTCCACACTACCAAGCAGCACGCGCGAGCGATTCGCGTTTCTGTACACGATCGTCTGCTTTATTGCGATTTGGTCGGGCATCAATTTTCTATTTGGATTGGTGAACCTCGGCATACCGAACGAAAGTGCGGGACGCTTAGCTGTCGGAGTAATAACAATGGCTACGGCACTCGCAATAAGTGCTGCACTGTATCTTATTCATCCCTTGTTGCGGGCACGAGCGTTCGGTCGCGCCACAGTGCTTGATTTAACGAATCCAGCAAGTGATCGGATCTCAAATCTTTCCAAAGCGCTTGGTATTCAAAGACCCTTGGTTCTTGTTGACGACGATATTCAACACATTGACGCTTTAGCCTTCGGCCTTCCGAAAAGGCGACGCATCTTATTAGGTCGCGGCATGCTGCTTTTGCTTTCTAAGCGACCTTCGGAGTTTGACCTTCGTATTGCACACGAATTGGCCCACATCAGAAACAGAGATGTCGATTTTGGCTATATTGCTCGCGCGATGACGCAGGCGACCAAACTTGTTTTGCTATTTTGCTTTCTCGTTTGGCTATTTTATTTTGGTATGTGGACTTGGCGAGGATGGAACAATTTTTCTGTTTTCGGCGACAGTTTTGGAACATTCATTCGTGGGTACGTCCCGGCGGCTGGATGGTATCTGGGTTATTTTGCCACTACGTTTTTTTGGATATTGATCTTTTGGGGGCCTTGACGTCCATCGAGTACCGATCCTTTTTGAGGTCGCGCGAGCACTACGCCGACGTGCTCGCCACTGGCATAATATCCACAGCAGATTTGGCGACGGCTGTAGGTAAGGCACGTCAAAAATCGTTTTCAATCTTGAGCAACCTGTACGCCGCGCATCCGTCACCGACCGCGCGGGTTGCGACAGCCAAGCATCCGGAACTCATGGTCCAACCAAGGTTGATATACCTTTTCTATATCGGGTTCGTTTGCGGCGTAGTCCGAGCCTTAGCGTACTTTTACTGGGCGGTCGTAGCGCGAGCTTTCCCCTCAATCGACACATCAACGATTTACCAAACGCACAAAACGTATTCCGAAATGATCAGCGATCCTTCAGCACGAGTGTTGTTCTTTGCCCAAATTGCGTTTTTCTTTTTGCTGGTATTTCCGTTCGTCGCCGCAGCGGGATCGCTAGGACTCAGAGCTTGTCTAGGAGAATTGCTGAAGCGATCATCGTTCACGCGTGCAATATATAACCTCGGCTTACAAAGCCTGATTTTCTTTGCCGCATTTGTTATAGGTGCGATAGTAAACCCGGTTGCAGCGACGCTTCTTCACTTTCAATTTCAGCAAAACGGGGCGTGGACAATTGACAGCCCGTGGACGGTTTTATTTTCCTCTTCAGTTTTTGTTGACGGCGCGTTGTACTCGCTTGGCTACCTGTTGACAAACCTACTATTCCTATTCGGCTTACGACCCGTGCTTTTCGGGAAAAGGGAAAGTCGGCTGCCTTCTGTGTGGTGGATTTTAATCATTTTACTTTGGTTATATGTCTACCTCCTGGTGGTCCAGGAAGTGTTACTCGCATATACCGTCACACTGGACCCGACGCCCATAATAACTCAGCACTTTGAGCAATTGCTTATGGGCGGTGTTCTAGCAGTTACAATTGGCATTTGTTGGAGCATTCTCAGAATTGCGGCCAGTTTCGTTTCCCGACGCAAATTGGGGTCAGAGGCAAGCTATACAAACGAATTTGCGCCGTGGCTTTACATAAGCTTGAAAAACTCCTCATAGCTTGGGGCCTTCCTACAAGCCACGTGCGCGCTCGGAGATGGCCTACTTTCACCGATATCGCTATACCCCCCCGCGCAGCGGGGAGAGGTGAAAAAAAGAATCTCGTTCTCGCAACGCTTTTCATGCGTCCGAGCTATGGCGACCACCAAGCAAAGAACGAAGCCAGTCTTTTAGTTTCGCCCCCGGCACAAAAGAGGGAGGCCAAGCGCCGACAGGCGCATTGTCTCAACCATCGCCGCTTGCGCGGCGGCACGTCCATCGCTGGACGCGCCCGCCTATCGGCGCTTCACCGCGGCATTCACCACCGGCTACTACCCCGATGGCTCTGCTCCAGAACCGGGTTTCCCGAGGACTCAAGCTCACAGGTGTTTTGCCCGCTTGCCTCTAGTCCGCGGTTAAGCACGCTCCGTGC
>Ga0073928_10009683_pt1 | contig 11669 bp, 7 predicted proteins | sample PaiPotPPA55metaG_FD_76969 | JGI IMG/M metagenome (GOLD analysis project Ga0073928, IMG submission 76969) | Iron sulfur acid spring bacterial and archeal communities from Banff, Canada, to study Microbial Dark Matter (Phase II) - Paint Pots PPA... ...
CTCGACCACGGGTTTTTCCGCAGGAAGAGAGCCCGTCTTCTCATAGGCCGACGTTAACTCCCGAGTCGCGATCTTGCTGGCTTCAACATCGGGCTGATTGAAAGCATTAATCCTAATGATCGAGCCCGCAACCGCGGTCGCAAGTTCCCAGCGGAAGAATTCGGCGCCAAGATCGTAAATGTCGGCCATCGCGATGCGCACGACCGGATGTCCGGCCTGCTCGATCGCCGCCACTTTCGCATCCTGATCCGCGTCCGCTCCAGACTCCAGACGTACATAAACGAATACCCGATCGCTGCCGTAAACATCGGGTGCGGTCATGGTTTCGCGGTCGACGGGGATAATGCCTTTCCCGATTTTGCCGGTCGATTCGGCGAGCAGTTGTTCCAGCCACGCTCCCAAATCTGCAACGCCGGGAGAAGTGATGGTGGTCACTTTATCGCGCCCCGCGTTCGCCGCCGTTCCCAGGATGATGCCCAGCACAGCCCCGGTATTCTCCTCAACGGTAACGCCCGGCCCGCATGCTCGCACCATCTCCGCCGCGCGGGAGAGAAATTTCTTCGTATCCACTCCCATCACTGCAGCCGGGATCATTCCGAAATTCGAAAGCGCGGAATAACGTCCGCCGATCGAGGGGCGCCCGAAGAACACATGCAGAAAGCGATCCGCCTCGGCCACCTGCTGCATCTTCGATCCCGGATCGGTAATCGCCATGAAGTGGCTGCCAACTTTCACCGCGCCTACGGCCTGCTTTGTGCGTTCAAAAAAATACTGTTTGAAGATGTTCGGTTCGAGCGTGCTGCCGGACTTGCTGGAAACGATGAAGAGTGTCTTCGGAATATCGATCTGATGTTCAATCGCTTTCACTTGGGCGGGATCGGTCGAATCAAGCACATGCAGAGTAGGGTAATGAGTGATTCTTCCGAACGTCATGCGAAGAACTTCCGGGCACAGACTCGAACCGCCCATGCCCAGCAGCAGGACATGCTGCAATCCACGGCTTTGAATTTCCTTGGCAACTTTCTGCAGTTGGTCGTGCTGGGCAATCTGCTCGTCGACAATGTCGAGCCAACCCAGCCACTTATCTTCGTCGCTGCCTGTCCACAGGGTGGCATCGCGTTGCCACAAGCGCTGCATGTTTCCGCGCGACTGCCAATCGGCAATCGTCGCTTTCACGGACGCGGCCAGCGACTCCGGCAGGGAAGTCTTCACTCGGCTCACGGCTATCCTTTCGACTGCCTGTTCTTCTCAACCGCGGCAAGCAACTTGTCGAACGCATCTGCGAACAGTTTGACGCCATCCTGCGTCAACTTGTCGGTCACTTCCTTCATGGAAATCCCCGCGCGCGCCAGGTCATCCATTAGTTTAGCGGCACCAGCCACGTCTTCGGTGAGACTGTTTCGCAGCTTTCCATGGTCTCGGAAAGCATCGATAGTCGCCGGCGGCATGGTGTTGACGGTATCAGGGCCGATCAATTCTTCAACGTACATCACGTCACGATAATGGGGATTCTTCGTGCTGGTGCTGGCCCACAACACTCGCTGGGTCTGTGCGCCTTTGGCCGCCAAAGCCTGCCACTGCGGCCCGCTGAAGATCTTTTGGTAGCGCTGATAGGTAAGCTTGCCGTTGGCAATCGCAACTTTGCCGAGCAGGCTTTTCAATAACGCTTGCTGCCTTGCGTCAGAAGTTGCTTTGATCTTCTCTTCCAGCTTGGAGTCGACCAGCGTGTCAATGCGGCTGATAAAAAAGCTGGCCACGCTCGCCATCTTTTTCAGATTGCCTCCGCGATCCGCCAGATCTTCCAGCCCTGCGATATAAGCTTCGGCAACTTTTTCATACACTTCTTGGGCGAACAACAACGTGACGTTAATGTTGATGCCCTCCCCAATTAACTGCCGAATCGCAGGGAGTCCCTCCGCCGTACCCGGGACCTTGATCATCACATTCTCGCGTTTCACCGCCTTCCAAAGTCTGCGAGCTTCGTCGATGGTTTCCTGCGTTTTGCGCGCCAAGTACGGCGACACCTCCAGGCTGACATATCCATCGCGGAACTTGGACTCCTCGTACACCGGACGCAGTGCATCGGCAGCATCCTGAATGTCTCGGATGGCGATCTGCTCGTAAATCGCGGTGGTACTCAGATCCTTCTGCGAGGCAAGCTTATGCAAAAAATCGTCATATAGAGAGCTGTCGCCAATTGCCTTTTCGAAAATGGACGGGTTTGAAGTCATCCCCCGCAAGCCGTCTTCGGCAATCAGTTGTTTCAGTTTCCCGGTGGTAAACAGATCGCGCCGGATGTAATCCAGCCACATCGACTGACCGTAGTCGAGTAATTGTCTCAGCGGATTTTTTGTTGCCTTCGAATTTTCCAAAACTCCAGTTGGCTGCATGATCGTCTCCTACGATTTCTATTCGTAGAGACGTAGCTTGCTACGTCTCTTTTCCTGGCTAGAGAGACGTAACAAGCTACGTCTCTACGGAAATTACTTTACTGACATTGCCGCGCGAGCTTCCTTGATAACGGTCTCCACGGTGAATCCGAAGTACTTCAATAAATCCTTTAACGGCGCCGAAGCCCCAAAGCTGTGCATGCCGACGTTGCGCCCCTTCAGGCCGGTATAGCGCGCCCATCCAAAAGTCGACGCCATTTCCACGGACACGCGCGCCGTCACCTCAGAAGGCAGAACACTTTCTTGGTAGGCCGCATCCTGCTTTTCAAAGATTTCCCACGAGGGCATGCTGACCACCCGCGCCTTGACCCCTTCTGCCTTCAGTTTCTCGTACGCATCCACGCAGAGCGACACTTCGCTACCCGTGCCCAACAGAATCACGTCAGGCTTTCCTCCGGCATCGGCAAGCACGTACGCTCCCTTCGCCACGCCGGACGCCGCGGCATACTTTGACCGATCCAGCGTCGGCAGATTCTGTCGCGTCAACACCAATGCCACCGGCGAGCTCCGCAGGTTCGCAATGATCTTCCACGCCTCCGTCACTTCGTTCGCATCCCCCGGACGGAGCACGATCAAATTGGGCATGGCTCGCAAAGATGCCAGTTGCTCGATCGGCTGATGTGTCGGTCCATCTTCTCCGACGCCAATGGAGTCGTGCGTAAAAATGAAGATCGACGGACACTCCATCAGCGCTGATAATCGGATGCTCGCCCGCATGTAATCGCTGAAATTAAAGAACGTCGCGCCGAATGCCCGAATGCCCGATACGTTCAGCCCGTTCACGCTTGCACCCATCACATGCTCGCGCACCCCAAAATGCAGATTTCGTCCCGCTGGAGTTTCAGCCTGAAAATCTCCGGCGCCTTCAAACTTCAGCGTCGTCTTGTTCGAGGTCGCCAGGTCGGCCGAACCGCCAATGAGCCATGGAATGTTCTGCGCCACCGCGTTCAGCACCTTGCCCGAACTCTCGCGGGTCGCGATACCCTTGGCATCGGCAGGAAATGTCGGAAGGTTTTTATCCCAGCCCCGAGGCAGTTCGTGGTGCTGCATCTGGTTGAGGCGCTCCGCGAGATCGGGGAACTTCTGAGAGTATTGCGCGAAAAGGTCCGACCAGCGCGCCCGCAGATCCCGTCCGCGTCTTCCAATCCCGTCACGAAAATGTTCCCGCACGCCTTCCGGCACCAGGAAGTTTGCATCTTCCGGCCAGCCGTAAAACCTCTTCACCAGCCGCACCTCTTCTTCGCCCAAAGGCTCGCCGTGAGCGGCATTGGTGTCCTGTTTGTGCGGTGAACCGTAGCCGATATGGCTGTCCACAATGATCAGAGTTGGCCGGTCTTCAGTTTTGTGAAAAGTCTCAAACGCACGCGCCAGCATCGTCAGATCGTTAGCGTCGGCCACGCGGGTCACGTTCCATTCATATCCTATAAACCGGGTTGCGACATCTTCGCTGAATGACCAGTTTGCTGGGCCATCCAAAGTGATGTGATTGTGATCGTAAATCCAGCAGAGATTAGAAAGCTTCAAGTGTCCAGCGAGAGAGGCGGCCTCGCCGCCGATCCCCTCCATCAAATCGCCATCCGAACACATCGCGTAGACGTTGAAGTCGAGGATTTCGAAATTCGGGCGATTGAAGTTCGCCGCCTGCCATTTACTTGCGATCGCCATGCCGACGCTGTTGCCCACTCCCTGCCCCAAGGGCCCGGTCGTGGTCTCCACACCTGAAGTGATATGGGACTCCGGATGTCCCGGCGTCAGGCTTCCCAGCTGTCGGAAGCGCTTGATCTCTTCCATCGGCATCGCGAGGTCTTTCAAAACCTTGCCCTGCTTGTCCACGCGCCGCACCTCGGCGAGGTGCAACATCGAATAAAGCAACATGGAGGCGTGGCCGTTAGACAAAACGAAGCGGTCGCGATTCAGCCATGTGGGATCGGAGGGGTCGTAGCGCAGAAACTCTTGCCAAAGACAATAGGTCACTGGCGCCAGCCCCATCGGAGCGCCGGGATGGCCGGAGTTGGCCTGCTGCACTGCGTCTATCGCCAGAGTTCGAATCGTGTTAATGCAAAGCGTGTCCAGTTGCTGTCCCGTTGCCAAAACCTGTTCACTGGCTACCATGCGATTTCCGCTCCTCCACTGGGAGATTTCCACCGGCGAGATCGGCCCACAACCTAATATTAGAGTTTCCGATTTAGCGAAAGGGTTCAATACGCAGGAAAAGTGTATCAATTTCCCTGAACACGTGGATGGAGTTACGGTGAAAAATCGGAAAGGATAGAGGAATTGCTTTACTTCAGAAGTTGTAGATATGTGCTTTCACTTTGCGCTGCCCGGGTCGTCTCCTGCACGAACTTCACAAATTGGCGCAAACTCTCGCGTTCGATTGGGGCCATTCCGTCGAAACGAACGCGAACTCCATTCGCTGGTCCGCTGCGTGTGACCACTCCGCTCAAAGCGAAGCCTTTCACCCAGATCTTCCCGTTCGGCACCCACAAGCCAATTTCCACTTTCGCTCCGGGCTTGACCGGGTTGGCCGTTTCTACCAGACATCCCCCCACGCTGGTATTGGAAAGATTGCCCCAGATTGAAGTCGGTGTGTCGTCGACACGAAGCTCGACTGCCACAAAGCACTTGATGCGCGGATTCCGGCGGCGGTCGCTTCCCAGGCTGGGGCTAAACAAATCCGGCGCAAACGGGGGCGTAGTCGACGTGGGAGTCGGAACCGGCTGTGGCGCAGGAGCTGATTTTGCAGCAGACTTCACAGCCGGCGACAAGCCGGCCTTGATCTGGCGCATCGCGAGAAGCAGCGCCTCTTCCCGTTTTCCAGCCGGGGCTTCGCGGTAGGCTTGCAGCAGTGCTCCCACGTGCCGGACAAGGTCCGGATCGGACAGTATTCGAGTCCAGTCAGTTCCTGTTACTGCGCTCATCAACCCACTCTCACGTTCTTTTAAACTGCGCTCTTAACTAGCTTGAACCGCCGGTCACCTTCCTTCAAGATGACCTAAGTCACAGGGGGGCAGGTTCGTGGGTGGGAGCGCTTCTGGAATTCCAGCTTTTGAGCTGCCCTCATGTCAGCACAATCCTTTGCATCTCAAAGAGCTGCAAACGAATCAAATCGGGCGAGTTATGTCAAAGCCGAACAACAGGCCTACAGGTTTTCTGGTAGGTATCGAACGCTCTCACCATCAAGAATGCGAGCCTTATTGATAATTTCCCGAACCGCAGGCTTAGCTCTTTTTTTTCTGCTCCCGACGCGCCTCCTGCTGGCTCAGACCACAGGCGGGACCGTGTCGGCCCCCAACATTACCCTGCCCGGCCCGCAAAATCCGTTTCTAGGCAGCGCCGCCGAAGGCCAGGCCACCACCGACGTTCTACAAATTGACTTCAAGGACGCGGTTGATCGCGGCCTGCGCAACAATCTGGGCTTATTGCTGGCCACGGACCAGACCGAAACGGCGCGGGGAGAAAGATGGAAGGAACTGAGCGAACTGCTTCCCAACCTCAGCGCGCGTGTAATGGAGAATGCACAAACCCAGAGCCTTGCGGCGCTTGGATTCAACAAGCTCTTGCCGCTGCTCAGTGCCCCGGGTAGCAACCCCAACACTTTTCCCCGAGTGGTTCCTGCATTTAACTATTTCGACGCGCGCGCCTCCCTGAGCCAGTCAATATTCAATTTCAGGAACCTCGAACGGGAACGCTCTGCTTCGGAAACCCTTAAAGCCGCGCAGTTCAGTTACAAGGACGCGCGGGAGATGGTGGTGCTGGCAGTGGGCAACTCTTATTTGCAGGCCATTGCCGCCGGGGCCCGCGTAGAAACCATCGAAGCTCAAGTGAAGAGCGCCCAGGCTCTCTACGACAAGGCCGCCGACCAGCAGAAGGCGGGATTGAGTCCGGCCATTGATACGCTGCGCTCGCAGGTCGAACTTCAAACCCGGCAGCAGCAACTCATCGTCGCGCGCAACGATCTCGCCAAACTGAAATTGAGTGTGGCGCGGATCATCGGCCTGCCGCCGGGACAGGAATTTGTCCTGACCGAGAAAGCTCCGTACCAGGCATTGACGCCGCTGCCGTTAGACACGTATCTCGAACACGCCTATGCCTCGCGAGCCGACTATCAGGCGGCGATGGCGCAGGTACGGGCAGCAGAACTTTCGCGGAGGGCGGCCACGGCAGGGCATTATCCTACGCTAGACATCGGTGCGAATTTTGGGGATATTGGCGTCACCCCTTCCCAATCGAATGGGACTTGGCAAGTGAATGGCGGGATCAGCATCCCCATCTTCGCCGGCAATCGGACTCACAGCGACGTACTCGAAGCCGACGCGCAATTGAAGCAATCGCGGTCTCAGCTGGGAGACCTGCGCGGCCGCATCGATTATGAAGTCCGTAGCGCGCTGCTCGACCTGAACGCCGCCGCCGAGCAGGTGGCGGTGGCACGCAGTTCCGTCGATCTGGCGGAGCAGGCACTCACCCAATCGCAAGACCGCTTCACCGCTGGCGTAGCCGACAACCTGGAGGTGGTGCAGGCGCAAGAAGCGGTTGCTAGCGCTCATGAGAGCTACATTCAGAGTCTCTATGCTCACAACCTCTCGAAGGTCGAACTGGCCTACGCTATCGGCGATGCGGAACACGGCGTCAAACAATATTTGAAAGGCACTCAATAACTGTATGGAGCAAACCACACAAAGTCCGTCCGCCCAGGTTGAAAAAGCCCAGGTAGAGACGCCGGAAAATGACACCAGGCCGTTACCGGCCACCGAGGAGGATTTTCGCAGCAAGCGATCCCGCACCCAGAGTTCTGGCTTTCGAATCGGAGTGGTTGTTGCAATCGTTATTCTGCTGATCGCCGGTTTCTTCGCCTACCGTTATTTCACTAGTTATGAATCGACCGACGATGCCGAGGTCGACGGCCACATCAATTCCATCAGCGCTCGCATCACCGGCCACGTCACCAAGCTGAACGTCCAAGACAATCAATATGTGCAGGCAGGAACGGTGCTGGTGGAAATCGATCCGGCGGACTATCAGGTGGCCTACGAGCGCGCCCGAGCGGACTTTGAAGATGCCCAGGCAGCCGCAGTCGCCGCCGGAGTGACTGTTCCGATCACCGGGGTCAATACCAGCAGCCAGGTTTCGGCGACGGCAGCGGACGTGAACAGCGCTCGCGCGGGCATTCAGGTCGCCCAACAGCAGTTCGAGGCGGCCAAGGCCCAACTCCAGGAAGCCGAGGCCAATAACGTGAAAGCGCAGAACGACCTCGTGCGCTACCAGCAGTTAGTCGACAAGCAGGAAATTTCCCAGCAACAATACGACCAGGCCACCGCCGCGGCTCAGGCGAGTGCCGCCGCCGTCGAAGCCGCGCGCGCCACCGCCGACGCGGCGCATCAGCAAGTGACCCAGGCTCAAGGCAAACTCGTTCAGGCCCAGGCCAATTTGGCTTACGCCAATACCGCGCCCAAACAAATGCAGATTACCCGCGCCCGGGCTACCTCAGCTCTGGCCGAGGCCCAGCGCAAAAAGGCGGATCTCGATCAGGCGGCATTGAACCTCCAGTACACAAAAATCGTCGCCCCGGTGAACGGTATCGTCAGCGACCGGACCGTGGAAGTCGGACAGAATGTCGCTCCTGGCCAGGAGCTGATGAAAATTATCAATCTCGACGACGTTTGGATTACCGCGAACTTCAAAGAGACCCAGCTGCGGCAGATGAAGATTGGTCAGCGGGTCACCATCGAAGTCGACGCCAATGGGAGAACGTATAACGGCAAGGTAGACAGCGTTGCCGGAGCCAGTGGCGCCCGCTTCAGCCTGCTGCCCCCAGAAAATGCCACTGGAAATTACGTGAAAGTGGTACAGCGCATTCCGGTAAAAATCGTGCTCGACCCCGGCTCAAACAACGATCACCAATTGCGTCCCGGCGAGTCCGTGACGCCCAAGGTTTGGATTCGCTAATGGGCGCTGCCAGCGCAACCCTGAATCAAGGGCAAGAACACGGGAAAGATCAGGCCGAGGCCTGGCGTCCCGCGGTCAATCCCTGGATCATCGCGTTAGCGGTCACGCTGGCGACGTTCATGGAAGTGCTCGACACCTCCATCGCCAACGTCGCTCTGCCCCACATCGCCGGAAGCCTTTCCGCCGGTCAGGACGAAAGCACTTGGGTTCTGACTTCGTACCTCGTCTCCAACGCCATCGTGCTTCCTTTGAGCGGCTGGCTGTCATCCATTCTCGGCCGCAAGAATTTTTACATGGGCTGTGTGGCACTGTTCACGGTGAGTTCGTTCTTATGTGGACTCGCACCCAACTTGGCCACGCTCATCATCTGCCGGGTTCTGCAGGGCGCCGGCGGCGGTGGGTTGCAGCCCAGCGAGCAGGCCATCCTTGCCGACACTTTTCCTCCCGCCAAACGCGGCATGGCTTTCGCGGTCTATGGGATGGCCGTCGTAACTGCTCCCGCGATCGGGCCAACTCTCGGCGGCTGGATCACGGACAACTTTACCTGGCGCTGGATCTTTTTTATCAACATCCCTGTCGGCATTCTTTCCATCCTGCTCACTTCGCGCTTGATTCAGGATCCTCCATATTTCAAGCGCCGCAAGCTGAGCGAGACTCATATCGACTACGTTGGCCTGGGATTTGTGGGTTTAGGACTGGGAGCTTTGCAAATTGTGCTCGACAAGGGTCAGCGTGACGACTGGTTCGATTCGAACTTTATTATTACGCTTTCGCTGATTAGCGCCGCCGCGTTGATCTTCGTGACAATTTGGGAGTGGAAGCACAAAGATCCCATCATTGATCTGCACCTGTTTCGCGACCGCACCTTTGGCGTCTCCAATTTGCTGATGTTTATGCTGGGCTTCGCCTTGCTCGGCAGCACCTTATTGATCCCTCTGTTTTCACAGACGTTGCTGGGATACACAGCGCAGGAGGCCGGGTTGGCGCTTATGCCCGGCGGCTTCACCATCATTATCCTTTTGCCCTTGGTGGGATTTCTTCTTTCCCGGTACACTCCGCGATGGCTTCTCTTGCTAGGCCTGATAATTCTGTCCTTCTCTCTCTTTCACATGACGGGCTTTGATCTTCAGATTGATTTCCGCACTCTGGCCACCGCCCGTGTAATCCAAGCTGCCGGCATGGCATTCCTGTTTGTTCCCATCAATACAGCCGCCTATGCATTTCTGCCGCGCGACAAAAACAATGCCGCCTCCGGATTGATGAACCTGGCGCGTAACATTGGCGGAAGCGTGGGGATTTCCATCGTCACCACCATGCTCGATCGCCGGACCCAACAGCACTTAAACGATTTTGCCAGTCATCTGAGCGCCGGCAGCTCCGCCTTGCAAAACATGATTCGAGGCGCTTCCCGCGCGATGATGGCGCACGGAGCCAGCGCCGCCGGGGCGAATCAGCGAGCCTACGCGCTCGTTCAGGGTACGGCTGCGCGGCAAGCGACCATGCTGGCTTATATCGATTGTTTCCAGTTTCTCGGGTTCGCGATTCTGGCCATGATTCCGATGGTTTTCCTGATGAAAAAATCTAAGCCCGGGGGCGGAATGGCAGTACACTGAAGCAGCCATGTTTCGCCTCATTACCATCGAGCGCGAGTACGGCTGCGGCGCTCCCACCATCGCCGCGCAACTGGCCGACCACCTGGGTTGGAAGCTTTGGGACCAGTTGCTCACCGAGGAAATCGCACAGCTCGCTCACGTTGATCCCTCTGCCGTAAAACGCTGCGATGAGCGCATGGACAGCCGCTTTCACCGATTTGCCAAAAGCTTTTGGCGCGGCAGTTACGAACGCAGCTCAAACCTGAGCGGCCAGATGTTCGATACCGACCGCATGATGGCGATGATGCAGGCGACGATGAACCGAATCGGCCGCGAGGGGAATGCGGTTATCGTCGGTCGCGGAGCCCCATACTTCCTGCGCGAAAACCCCTGCGCCTTCCACGTCTTTCTTTACGCGCCGCGTTCCGAGAAAATCCGCCGCATCGTCGCCGACGGCCACAGCGAACAAGATGCCATCGAACAGGTTGATACCGTCGACCGCGAGCGCATGGCTTATGTAAAGCACTACTTCAATGCCGACTGGCCCACGCGTTCCTTGTATCACGTCATGCTCAACACCGCCGTGGGAGACGAACCGGTGATCCAGACGATTCTCGATACCATGCATAGGGTTCAAGGCCATCCAAGGGCCACGGAGTACGAGAATCCGAACGTCCCCGCGTCGCAGTGATAACTCGACAACCTGTAGGATCGTGGCCGGGACGCGTGATCGCTTGAAAAGTCCAAACCTCAAGCCGCAGCGATCGCAGAGGAGACTCGCGACCGACGCTGAGAAAACCATACAATAATTTCTCTTTGCGTTCTTTGCGGGGTTTGTTTGCGAGCTCTGCGGTTAAAAGCTTTGGGCTTGGGGATGCGAGCAGCTCTCTAACCGGTCTTCGGTCGTCCTTGCGCAGCCTGCAGCTGTACTCGACGCTGCGGCGCGGGACAACAGCCCTCCTCACAAACATCTCGCCGTAGTCCGAGGGATCCGAGCGCCCGCCGCTCGACGCCCGGAGTCATGCGCTCAACGATCAACTCGCGAATCATTCCAATAAACTTAGGATGCACTCCCACGGTCTTACTCCTCACCATCGGCAAAGCCAGCGCATCGCAAAGCTGCCGTGCCTCTACGTCCAGGTCATACAGCACTTCCATGTGATCGGAAATAAAACCGATCGGAGCCAGCACCACCGCGCTGGCCAGATCGCGCGCTTTCACCGCGCGCAGGTAATCCAGAATATCCGGCTCCAGCCAAAGCTGTCCCGGCGCTCCACTGCGACTCTGATAGACCAGAGCATCGTTAGCGATCCCCAGACTCGCGGAGACAATCTTCCTTACTTCTTCCAGTTGGCGAACATAGTCAGACGTCTGCGCCATCGACAGCGGAATGCTGTGCGCGAGGTACACAATCTGGACGTTCTGCCGCGCGTCCGCCGGAACTTCCCGAAGCGCGCCGCTGATGCGATCTTCCGTTGCCTCAATGAAATTTGGATGATTGAAGAAGGCGCGCAACTTGTCAATTTCCGGCGCCCCCGGGCCAACTTCGTTTTGTGCGCGCCGAATATCTTCGCGATACTGCCGGCATCCGGAATACGAACTGTACGCCGAAGTGACGAAAGCAAGCCCCCGCCGAACCCCGTCCTGCTTCATCTTCTGTATGGCTTCCGCCAGCATGGGA
>Ga0073928_10009684_pt1 | contig 11667 bp, 9 predicted proteins | sample PaiPotPPA55metaG_FD_76969 | JGI IMG/M metagenome (GOLD analysis project Ga0073928, IMG submission 76969) | Iron sulfur acid spring bacterial and archeal communities from Banff, Canada, to study Microbial Dark Matter (Phase II) - Paint Pots PPA... ...
CCGACCGAGCTCGGCCTCTCCTACCGCCATTCCGAAGCGCCGGTCGACTGGGTCTTCACCCGCGCGATTTTCCGCGCCGCACCGGGCGAGCCGGATGCGATTGCCGCGCGCATGGCTGAAATCCGCGAAGCGCGCGAGAATTCGCAGCCGATCCGCGCCCGCACTGGCGGCTCGACCTTTGCCAACCCGGCCGGCGACAGCGCCTGGCGGCTGATCGACGCGGCCGGCTGCCGCGGCTTGCGTCGCGGCGGCGCGATGGTGTCCGACAAGCACACCAATTTCCTGATCAACACCGGCGACGCGACCGCCGCCGACATCGAGGGGCTCGGCGAGGAGGTGCGGCGCCGGGTCGAGGCGCAGTTCGGCATCGTCCTCGAATGGGAGATCCGCCGCATTGGCCGGCCGCTGCCGGGCGTCAGCGAGGCCGTGTAATGGCCAAGCCGAAGCCGCCGGCCCGCCCGCGCCGGAACCGGTTCCGCCGGCTGCGCCCGGTGCTCGCCTGGGCGCCTTTGCTGGTCGTGGCGCTCGGCACGGTCGGCCTCGCCGTGTTGAGCCGGGTGCCGGCGGCACAGCCGATGCTCGACCGCGGTTGGGCGCAGGTGCTGGCCGCCAGCGCGAAGCTCGGGCTCGCTGTCGACAATATCGAGGTCGAGGGGCGCGAGACGACGGACGCGGCTACGATCCTGGCGGCGCTTGCCGCCGAGCGCGGCACCCCGATCCTGGGGGTGAGCCCGAGCCGCGCCCGAGCGCAGCTGCTGGCATTGCCCTGGGTACGCTCGGCCGTGATCGAGCGTCGCCTGCCCGGCACCCTCTATGTGCGGCTCGTCGAGCGCAAGCCGCTGGCGATCTGGCAGCACGGCGGCAAGCAGGAGCTGATCGACCGCGACGGCACGGTCATTCCGGTGCCGGACCTCAGCCGCTTCGCCAAATTGCCGATCGTCGTCGGCGAGGACGCGCCGCCGCATGCCGCGGCCCTGGTCGATATGCTGGCGACCGAGCCCGATCTCGCCGCTCGGGTCGGCGCTGCCGTCTGGGTCGGCGAGCGGCGCTGGAACCTGCGCGTCGACGGCTCGATCGACGTGCTGCTGCCGGACACCAACCCGGCCGCCGCCTGGACCAAGCTGGCCCGGCTCGAACGCAGCGACGGCGTGCTGAAGCGCGAGGTGCAGGCGGTCGATCTGCGGCTGTCCGACCGGCTCGTGCTCCGCGTCAACAGCCCGCCGGCAAAAGACGCGACACCGGCAAAGGAAGCCGCGCCGGCCAGGAAACCGCACCCGGCCGGCAAGAGCACGTGATCGCGAGCCGGGGGACGGGATGAAATCGGCGGGGGGAAACGGTAGCGCGGCGGTCAACGGCAATGGCGCGCTCAACGGCGCCGCCCGCGCCCGCCCGGCCGCGGTCCGCCCGCGCGGCAGCCTGATCGCCGGGCTCGACATCGGCAGCAGCAAGGCCTGCTGTTTCATCGGCCGCGTCGAAGCCGATGCGCCGCGCATCATCGGTATCGGCCACCAGTTGTCGCGCGGCGTCCGCGGCGGCGTGATTGTCGATCTCGATGCGGCCGGCGAATCGATCGGCAACGCGATCCTGGCCGCCGAGGAAATGGCCGGAGAGACGATCCAGCGCGTCGTCGTCAACCTGTCGGGCGGGTTTGCCGCCTCGCGCATCGTCAAGGCCGAGATCGGATTCACCTCGCGCGAGATCAGCGACGGCGACATGCGCGCCGTGCTGGAACGCGGTTTTCAGATGCGCGACGCCGGCGACCGCCAGGTAATCCACTCGATCCCGGTCGGCTTTTCGGTGGACGACAGCCGCGGCATCCGCGACCCGCGCGGCATGATCGGCGAGCGGCTCGGCGTCAACATGCACATCGTGACCGCGGCGGCGGCAAGCGTGCGCAATCACACGGTCGCGATCGGGCGGGCGCATCTTGAAACCGACGGCCTCGTGATCAGCCCCTATGCGGCCGGGCTCGCCTGCCTCGTCGAGGACGAGAGGGAGCTCGGCGTCACCGTCATCGACATGGGCGGCGGCACGACGACGATCGCCGTCTTTTACGGCGGCAACCTGATCTTTGCCGATGCGGTGCCGGTCGGCGGCATGCACGTCACCAACGACATCGCCCGCGGCCTGTCGACGCCGGTCGCCCACGCCGAGCGCCTGAAGGTGCTGTTCGGCAGCGCGATTCGCGCCACCCTCGACGACCGCCAGACGATCGCGGTGCCGGCGATCGGTGAAGAAGAGGATGGGCACGTCAATCACGTGCCGAAATCGATGCTGGTCAGCATCATCGCGCCGCGCCTCGAAGAAACCTTCGAGATGGTGCGGGACCGTCTCGAAGCGAGCGGCTCCGACAAGATCGCCGGTCGCCGGATGGTGTTGACCGGGGGCGCGTGCCAGCTGCATGGGGTGCGCGAATTGGCCGGTACGATCCTCGATAAGCAGGCGCGGATCGGCCGTCCGACCCGGGTCGCGGGGCTGGCGGAGTCGACGCACGGGCCAGCATTTTCAACCGCCGCCGGGCTGCTGCACTTCGCCATGTCTGAACGCGTCGAGCGAGAGCGGCCGGTGCGCTCTCAACCGAAGAACGTGTTCGGTCGGGTGACGCACTGGCTGCGCGAGAATTTTTGACGATTCGATGGATTTTACGTCGGCGCCGGGTACCTCGACCCGACTAAACCGGGTAGTATCGCGCTGCGCCTCTCAGGGGAGCGTCGTCATACCCGTCGATCTTGGGCCGATCCGCGGCGATCGGGTCCGTGGGGGGATCGAGGGGTCTCGAACCGATCTTTTTAACGGGCCGCGCAGGGTGGAGGGCTATCCATGATCAATCTCAGCATCCCGAAGGATGAGCAGGAGCTGAAGCCCCGCATCACCGTCGTCGGGGTCGGCGGCGCCGGGGGGAACGCCGTCAACAACATGATCCGCTCGAACCTGATCGGGTGCGATTTCGTCGTCACCAACACCGACGCACAGGCGCTGCAGCTGTCCACCGCACCGCGCAAGATCCAGCTCGGGATCGGCGTGACCCGGGGTCTCGGCGCCGGCGCCCGGCCCGATGTCGGCCGCGCCGCCGCCGAGGAGGCGATCGACGAGATCCTCGAATCGATGCAGGGCTCGAACATGGTGTTCATCACCGCCGGAATGGGCGGCGGAACCGGCACCGGCGCGGCGCCGGTCATCGCCCGGGTGGCGCGCGAATCCGGCATCCTGACGATCGGCGTGGTGACGAAACCCTTCCATTTCGAGGGCGTCCACCGGATGAAGATCGCCGACAGCGGCATCGAGGACCTGCAGAAATACGTCGATACGCTGATCATCATCCCGAACCAGAACCTGTTCCGGGTCGCCAACGAGCGCACCACCTTCGCCGACGCGTTCAAGATGGCCGACGACGTGCTGCATTCCGGCGTGCGCGGCGTCACCGACCTGATGGTCATGCCCGGGCTGATCAACCTCGACTTTGCCGACATCCGCACGGTGATGAGCGAAATGGGCAAGGCGATGATGGGCACCGGCGAGGCCGAGGGCGACCGGCGCGCGATCGACGCCGCCGAGGCCGCGATCTCGAACCCGCTGCTCGAAGACGTCTCGATGAAGGGGGCGAGAGGCGTCCTGATCAACATCACCGGCGGCACCGACATGACGCTGTTCGAGGTCGACGAGGCCGCCAACCGCATCCGCGAGGAAGTCGACCCCGACGCCAACATCATCTTCGGTTCGACCTTCGACGAACGGCTGGCCGGGAAGATGCGGATTTCGGTCGTCGCCACCGGCATCGACGCCGAGGCGATGGCGCAGCCGCAACCGCAAGTCGTCGCGCCAGCCGTTGCCGCGGCTCGCGCTCCCGCGCCGGAAGCGTCAAAACCTCTGTCTTCGGCCTATATGCAGCCGCTGTTGCGACAGAACGCGGCTGCCGCCCCAAACGGCAGAACCGAACCTGCGGCTCTAGGGACGCCCGAGGCGCGGCCGGCCGAACCACCGCCGGCGGCGGCCGAGGCGGCGGAAAGCGCGGCGCTGCGCAGCGGCGCCTTCGCCGCACCCCCGCCAGCCGCGTCGCAGCCCGCGCGCGAGACGCCGGCCCGGGCACCGGCCGCGGCGCCGAACGGCTCGGCCCGCCCGAAGGGTCGTACGCCGAGCCTGATCGAGCGCGTCACCGGGATCGGCCGCGGCCGCGCCGCCGCACCGGCAAACCCGCCCGCCTCCGAGCGGCCGCAACCGCGCGCGATGCCGCCGGTCCCGCCGAAGCCGGCACAACCGCGCCTCGCGCCGCTCGAACCCGAGGAGCGCACGGCCGCGAGCAAGGACGACGACCTCCTCGACATTCCGGCGTTCCTGCGCCGTCAGGCAAACTAGCGGGTCCGGTAGGGAATCGACGGCCGAGCCGGCCGGGGGTGGCATTTGTCGCGCTCCGGCTTGCCGCAAATCGTCATGTCAACTTTAGCTAAATGCCGGAAATCCTTAAGAAAATGCCGTTCGGACTCTGCAACAATCGGCAACAAAGAGTGATTTGTGACGGCGCCGGCTCGCCCGGTACGTTGCCCGCTACGGGGGTACGTTGCTACGCGGTTGGGGGAAATGGGGATCTTACAGCAGCAGACATTGGCATCTGCGGTCGGATGCACGGGGATCGGGCTTCACAGCGGTGATCCCGTCAAGATGACCTTGCGGCCGGCGAGACCCGGCAGCGGCATCGTCTTTCGGCGACTCGACGCGGGGGCGGAGGTTCCGGCTCGCTGGGATCACGCGATCGACGCGTCGCTGGCGACCGTCCTATCGAACGGCGAGGGCATTCGGATCGGAACAATCGAACATTTGATGGCGGCGCTTGCCGGCTGTGAGGTCGACAACGCCGTCATCGAGCTCGATGGGCCGGAAGTGCCGATCATGGACGGCAGCGCGGCGCCGTTCGTGCGGCTGATCGAGCGCGCCGGGGTCGAGGTGCAGGATGCCGCACGCCGGGCGATCAAGGTCGTGAAGCCGGTTTCGGTCGATGAGGGCGAGGCGAGCGTCGCTTTGCTGCCCGATCACGGCTTTGCCATGAGTTTCGAGATCGATTTCGACAACCCGCTGATCCGGCAACAGGATCTCCAGCTGGTCTTCGAACCGGGCACGTTCGAGACCGAGCTGAGCCGAGCCCGGTCGTTCTGCCTGTTCGACGACCTCGACCGCATGCGCGCCTCGGGTCTCGCACGCGGCGGCTCGCTCGAGAACGCGATCGTGGTCCGCGGCACCCGCATCCTGAACACCGACGGCTTGCGCTTCGCCGACGAATTCGTCCGCCACAAACTGCTCGACGCCTTCGGCGATCTCTATCTCGCCGGCGGCCCGATCGTCGGCCAGTTCGTCGGGACCCGGTCCGGCCATGCGCTGACCCGACGCCTGCTGGCGACGCTGTTTGCCGATCCGGACGCCTGGTGCGAGACGACGATCGCCGAACCCGCCGGCATCGAGGCGGTGGCATGGCCCGAGGCCAGACGGGCGGTCGCCGCCTGACGCAGCGACCCTCGCCGGCTCGCGGTTTCATGCTATAATCCCGGTGGGGAATTCTGCCTGAGTTGAGATTTTCGATGCGCTTGGTGCCTTTGTTGCCGCGGCTCGGTGCGGCTGCGCTATTGATCGCGCTTGCCGCCTGCAGCGACTCGAAAAACAAGGTCTACGTCGAGAAGCCGGTCGACGAGCTCTACAACAAGGCGATGGATGCCGTCGCCGACGAGCGCTACAGCGTCGCCGCCAAGACTTTCGACGAGGTCGAAAGCCAGCATCCCTATTCGGTGTGGGCGACCAAAAGCCAGCTGATGAACGCCTATTCCCTCTATGAGGACGGCAAATACGGCGAGTCGGTCGTCGCCGCCGAGCGTTTCATCCAGCTGCATCCCGGCCACAAGGACGTCGCCTACGCCTATTACCTGAAGGCGATCTGCTACTACATGCAGATCGTCGATGTCGGCCGCGACCAGAAGGTAACGCAGCTGGCGCTGCGCGCGCTCGACGATGTCGTCCGGCGCTTCCCGGACAGCAAATACGCCCGCGACGCCAAGCTGAAGCTCGATTTCACCCGCGACCACCTGGCCGGGAAGGAAATGGAGATCGGCCGCTATTACCTGAAGCAGGGCGAATACCTGGCCGCGGTCAACCGGTTCAAGCGGGTCATCGACGAATACCAGACGACGACCCACGTGCCGGAAGCGCTGGAACGGCTCGTCGAATGCGACCTCGCCCTTGGCCTGACCAAGGAGGCGAAGGAAAACGCGGCCGTGCTCGGTTACAATTACCCGGGCAGCCGCTGGTATTCCGACGCCTATGCGCTGGTGACCGGCACCGGCAATCCCGGCGCCGGAAGCGAGGGCCTGGTCGGGCGGGCGGTCGGCAGCATCACCAGCATATTCTGAGCGGCGGCGGCGGCGGCCGCGGCGCCCTGCCGGGAAAATTACAAAATCTTCATTTCAGCTTTGCCGGCGGCTGCTTTATGTGAGCGCGCGCGCAACGATGTGAGCGCGCTAGCGGTCAGGATTTTGAAGTTCCCGACTGAGATTGCCGCCCGCGCGACCGGAACTTCAAATCCGCCGCACCGGGACTGCAGGAGGAATGCAAGGATGTTGCGGTGGCTGGTAACCGTGTCCTGCCTGTTGTTCGCGAGCACGGCGATGGCTGCCGAAGCGCCGCCTGGGGTCAGCGGGATTTATCTGACGACTCGGTATCCGGCGTTGACGATCCGCGGCGGCGAGCCGACGACCGTCGATGTCAGCGTGCACAACTACAAATTGCCGCCGCAACAGCTGACCCTGTCGGTGCCGCAGGTCGCGCAAGGCTGGAAGGCCACGATCCTCGGCGGCGGCCAGCCGGTCGGCGCGATCGAGGTCGGCCCCGACAGCGAAGAGCGGCTGCAGTTGCGGCTCGAGCCGCCCTCCGGCGCCGGGCACGCCGACTACCAGTTCACGGTCGAAGCGAAAAACGAAAAATACGACGAGAAACTGGCGATCAAGGTCACGATCGGCGAGGAGCTTCCGGCCAAGCTCAAGATGACCACCAACTTTCCGGCGCTGCGCGGCACTGCGACGACCTCGTTCAAATACAAGGTCAGCATGACCAACGACAGCGGCCGCGACGCGACGGTGAATTTCAGCGCCGACGCGCCGAAAAACTTCCAGGTCAGCTTCACCGAGGCCTATGGCAGCCAGCAGTTGACCAGCATCCCGATCGAGGCCGGAAAATCGAAGGACATCGAGGCCTCGCTGACGATCCCGCGCGAGACCCCGGCCGGCGACTACAAGCTGACCTTGCACGCCAAGACCGAGGCGGCCAGCGCCGAGCTGCCGGTCAGCCTGACGATTGTCGGCCAGCCGCGGCTGTCGGTCTCCGGCGAAGGCGGCCGGCTCAGCGGCGAGGCCTATGCCGGGCAGGACAGCCAGCTGACGGTCGTCTTGCGCAACGACGGCAGCGAGGCGGCGCGCGACGTCGAACTGAGCGCGACCACGCCCGAGGGCTGGAAGTCGAATTTCGACCCGAAGACGGTGCCGCAGGTGCCGGCAGGCGGCACCCAGCAGGTCAAGGTGACGCTGTCCCCGTCCGGCCGCGCGATCGCCGGCGACTACCAGGCGACGATCCGCGCCAGCGCCGCCGGCGGCCTGTCGGAATCGGCCAATTTCCGGATCACCGTGCTGACCTCGACGCTATGGGGCGCGGTCGGTATCGCGATCATCGCGATCGCGCTGCTCGTCGTCGTCTTCGCCGTCGCCCGCTTCGGCCGGCGGTGAGCACGATGGCCTTCGCTTCATCTGTCATTCCGGGGCAGCCCGAAGGGCTGAACCCGGAACCCATGAACACCGAAACGTCCGCCATTACGGCGACCGTTCGGCGCCCCTTCCGCTGTCCGTGTTCATGGGTTCCGGGTTTCGGCTTCGCCGGCCCCGGAATGACCTTGAATTTCGGGGAATAACGATGCCTGGCGACGTCGTGATCCGGGCAGCCGGGCTGACCAAGCGCTACGGCGAGAAGCTCGCCGTCGATCACATCGACCTCGAAGTCCGCGCCGGCGAGATCCTCGGCATCCTCGGGCCCAACGGCTCGGGCAAGACGACGACGATCCTGATGCTGCTCGGCCTGACCGAGCCGACCGAAGGCCGTGCCGAGGTTGCCGGCTTCGACCCGCTGCGCGACCCGCTCGAAGTCAAGCGCCGGGTCGGCTACCTGCCGGACCAGATCGGCTTCTATGACGGGCTGTCGGCGCGCGACAACCTTGCCTATACCGGCCGGCTCGCCGGCCTGGCCCGCCGCGAAATCGACGACCGGTTCGAGGCGGCGATGGTGCGGGTCGGGCTGCCCGAATACGGCCGCGCCCGGGTCGGCACCTTCTCGCAGGGCATGCGCCAGCGGCTCGGCCTTGCCGAGGTGCTGATGAAGGAGCCGAGCGTCGCGATCCTCGACGAGCCGACCACCGCGCTCGACCCGCATTCGACACAGGAATTCCTTGAGATGATCCGCGGTCTCAAGGCGGACGGCACCGCGGTGCTGCTGTCGTCGCATCATCTCGACCAGGTGCAGAGCGTGTGCGACCGGGTGGCGCTGTTCAACCGCGGCCGGATCGCGCTCGCCGGCTCGGTCACCGAACTGGCCGGCCGAGTGCTCGGCGGCGGCCACGTCATCGATGTCGAGGCCCGCGGCGGCGACGTCGCCGGCTGGCTCGCCGCAGTGCCCGGGGTGGTCCGGGTGCAACCGCTCGGCCTCGGCCCCGACCTCTACCGCGTCGATTGCCGGATCGATTTGCGCGCCGAAATCGCCCGCCACCTAGCCGGCGAGGCCGAGCTGCTCGGCATCCGCTTTGCCGCGCCGAGCCTGACCGAGGTCTACAACCGCTATTTCGAGGAGGCCCGCGATGCCGCTTAGGGAGCGCCGCGGCTCGCCCTGGACCGGCCTCGGCACCGTGATCGCCAAGGAAACCGCCGACCATCTGAGCGGCGTCCGCATGGTCGTGATCGAAGTGCTGGTCTATCTGGTGGCCCTGGTCGTCGCCTGGTTCTCGACGACGACGATCCGCGAGAGCATCGGCGAGAGCCCGTTCCTGTTCCTGCGGCTGTTGACGACTGCGCCCGACCCGATCCCGTTCTCGTTTCTCGGCATGGTCGGGCTGGTCACGCCGATCATCGCGATCGCTTTCGGCTTCGATGCAATCAACGGCGAGTTCAATCAGCGCACGCTGAGCCGAATCCTGGCGCAGCCGATCTATCGCGACGCCCTGCTGTTCGGGAAGTTCCTCGCCCGCCTGCTGGCGCTGACGATCGCGCTGGTGTCGCTATGGCTGCTGGTCCTCGGCCTCGGCTTCATCCGCCTCGGCCTGCCGCCCGGCTTCGAGGAGCTGATCCGGATGCTCGGCTTTCTGGTCGCGACGATCGCTTACGGCGGCGTCTGGCTCGCCCTGGCGATGCTGTTTTCGGTGCTGTTTCGCGCGCCGGCGACGGCGGCGCTGGCCGCGCTCGGCATGTGGCTGCTGTTCACCTTGTTCTGGTCGGTGCTGGTCACGCCGCTGTTGGCGACCCTGATCGCCGGCCCGTCCGAGGGCATCCTCGGTCCCAGCGTCGCCTATGCCGAGACGGCGCAGATCCTGAACCGGCTGTCGCCCGAGACGCTCTACGGCGACACCACGCTCGCCTTGTTGCAGCCGAGCACGCGGGCGCTCGGTCTCGTCTTCGTCAGCCAGTTGCGCGGCGCCCTGCTCGGCGCGCCGCTGCCGGTGGCCCAGAGCTTCCTCCTGATCTGGCCGCAATTGACCGGGCTGATCGCGACGACGATCGTCCTGTTCGTGATCGCCTACATCCTGTTTCAGCGCCAGGAGATTCGCGCCTAATTTCAAAGTTGTCGTCCCGGCGAAAGCCGGGACCCACCATTCCGTTGCTGTAGACCTCGAGTGACGCACCGGTCTGTGCGCCGGCTTTTCTATTCCGAGTTTATACTTGCATCGGTGCCGGCGTTCGCCGGGACGACAAGCTGGAAGGCCGGCAACTGGTTTGGCTGGTCCTGCGCCTGTATTATTCGGGAACAGGGGAACCACCGCCGTCCGGCATGCTGCTCGGCCTCACCATTCGCGATGTCGTCTTGATCGACCGCCTGTCGCTGGCGTTCCGGCCGGGGCTGTGCGTGCTGACCGGCGAGACCGGCGCCGGCAAGTCGATCCTGCTCGACGCGCTCGGTCTCGCCCTCGGCCGGCGCGCCGACGCCAGCCTGGTCCGCCCCGGGGCCGAGCAGGCCTCGGTCACCGCCGAATTCGCGGTCGGCCGCAACCACCCGGCGCTGGGCATCCTCCGCGAGGCCGGCCTTTCCGAGGATCTCGCCGGTACGGTCATCCTGCGCCGCACCGTTGCCGCCGATGGCCGCAGCCGCGGCTTCGTCAACGACGAGCCGGCCAGCGTCTCGCTGTTGCGCCAGCTCGGCGACAGCCTGGTCGAATTGCAGGGCCAGGGCGAGCAGCGCGGCCTGCTCGACTCGGCGACGCACCGCGACCTGCTCGACGCCATCGCCGACCACGCGGTCGGGCCCGACCGGCTGGCCGAGGCCTGGCGCGCCTGGCGCGACGCGCGCGCCGGTCGCGCCGAAGCCGAGCGGCTCCTCGCCGAGACCCGCGCCGAGGAAGACCTGCTGCGCCACCAGGCCGCCGAGCTCGACGCGCTCGCCCCCGAGGCGGACGAAGAAGACCGGCTCGCCGCCCGCCGTCTGCTGCTGCAGAACGCCGAGCGTCTGGCCGAGACGCTGGCGGAGGCGATCGCCGAAATCGACGGCGAGGCCGGCGCGCGCGCGGCGTTGGCCCGTGCGCTGCGCCGGCTCGACCGCGCCCGCGACCGCGCCCAGGGCCTGTTCGACCCGGCGCTGGCCGCCGCCGAGCGCGCCGCCGCCGAAACCGACGAGGCCTCGGCCGCGCTGACCGCCGCGGCGCAGAATCTGGAGATCGATCCGCGCGCCCTCGAACAGGTCGAGGAGCGCCTGTTCGAATTGCGGGCGCTGGCCCGCAAACACAATGTCCAGGTCGCCGATCTGCCGCGGCTGCGCCAGGCCATCGCGGAACGGCTCGCCGCGATCGACGCCGGCACCGAGGACATTGCCCGCCTCGCCCACGCGGTCGCCGAGGCCCGTTCCGCCTATATCGCCGCCGCCGAAGCGGCGGCGCAGGCGCGCCAGGCCGCGGCAAAGCGGCTCGACGCGTCGCTGGCGGCCGAATTGAAGCCGCTCAGGCTCGACAAGGCGCGCTTCCGCACCGTATTGACCCCGCTCGACGAGGCGGAATGGGGAGAGCATGGAAGCGAGCGCGTGCATTTCGAGGTGGCGACCAATCCGGGCGCGCCGTTCGGGCCGCTCGCCCGCATCGCCTCGGGCGGCGAGCTGTCGCGCTTCATGCTGGCGCTGAAACTGGTGTTGTCCCGCGGTTCGTCGGTGCCGACGCTGATCTTCGACGAAGTCGACAGCGGCATCGGCGGCGCCGTCGCCGCCGCGGTCGGCGACCGGCTGCAGCGGCTCGGCGCCTCAGTGCAGGTGTTGGTCGTGACGCATTCGCCGCAGGTCGCAGCGCGCGGCGCGCATCACTGGCGCATCGACAAGCAGCAGGGCACGCGCGCCACCGTGACCCGCGTAGAAGAACTCGACGCCGAGACCCGGCAGGAGGAGATCGCCCGCATGCTGTCG
>Ga0073928_10009685_pt1 | contig 11667 bp, 11 predicted proteins | sample PaiPotPPA55metaG_FD_76969 | JGI IMG/M metagenome (GOLD analysis project Ga0073928, IMG submission 76969) | Iron sulfur acid spring bacterial and archeal communities from Banff, Canada, to study Microbial Dark Matter (Phase II) - Paint Pots PPA... ...
CGCATAGGCCAGGATCGAAATGTTTTCAAATTTATGCTCGTCCAGCGCTTCGCGAATAACGCCGACGCGTCCGTCCATCATGTCGGAAGGAGCGACGATATCAGCGCCTGCGCGAGCGTGCGAGACGGCTTGCTTGGCAAGAATCTCCAACGTGGCATCGTTGGCCACTTCGCCGTTTTCGATGACGCCGCAGTGCCCGTGGTCGGTATATTCACACAGGCAAACATCGGTGATTACCAGCAATTTGAGTTTTGCTTTGCGGATCGCCTCTATAGCGCGCTGTACCACGCCATCGGCAGCAATCGAACTCGCGCCCCGGGGGTCTTTTTTTTCAGGCAGCCCAAACAGAATTATTCCCGGAATACCCAGCGACTCCACTTCGCGGCATTCTTCAACAATCTGATCGGCTGATTGCTGAAACACCCCAGGCATGGAGCTGACTTCCTGCCGCACCTTTTGCCCGGGACATACAAACATCGGATAGATCAGGCCTGCAGCGCTCAACCGCGTTTCGCGAACCAGGCCGCGCAACGCTTCATTGCGGCGCAATCGCCGCCCCCGGTGTGTCGGGAAGCTCATTCCTGAACTACTCCGACGGTGGAGGCTTTCTGTGGTGCCGCAAAATGTTTCTCCAATGCGGCAATGACTGCGTCCGCAGTGGTGTCGTCGGCTACGAGCAAGGTGTCCACGCCCGCTTGGTGCAACGCGTTTGCCGTTATTGGGCCGACGGCGGTAAACGCCAAACGGTTTTGCAAATCGCGCAATTTCTCTTTACCTAAAATTCCAACAAAATGCTCCACGGCGGTGGGACTAAAAAATAAAATCGTTTCGACTTCGCCATTAACGATGGACGCAATTTTGTCCTGGTCAAGATTAACCGGCGTGACGGTCCTGTACGCGATAACCTCGGTCACCTCTGCGCCATAATTTCGCAGAAGCTGCGGCAAATCCGGGTTGGCGCGGTCGCTTCGCGGTAAAAACACACTTTGGCCCCGCAGCTTTTCTCCCAGTTCATTCGCGAGCGCTGCCCCACTGTGCGTTTGGGCCTGGTAGTCGACAAAAAAGCCCGCGCGTTCCGCTGCGGTGGCCGTCGTTGGTCCAACCGCTGCGGCGCGTGACCGCCGTCCGGCGACATTTCGCAAATTGCCGCGCACTCCAGCGCGCTTGACTAGGGCGCGAACCGCATTTTCACTGGTAAAAATAATCCAATCGAATTGCTCCAACCGATCCAATGCTGCGTCCATCGGTCCAAAGTCCTCCGGAGCAGAGAACGCAACTAGCGGCAACAAAATCGGCACTGCTCCGAGTTTGCTAAGATTTTCTAACAGTTCAACACTCTGGCGCGCCGCGCGCGTAATCACTACGCGTTTGCTTGATAACACTGATTCAGAAGTGGAGCTGACTCTATCCACGTTGCCGCCCCACTTCTTCGAGAATCGTTTGCGCCCCGGTTTCCATCAACAGTCGCGCCATTTGTTCTCCAAGCTGCTGCCCTTGGTCGGGTGCGCCGGTCAAGCGCTGCTTCACCTGTTGTTGGCCATCGACGGAAGTGACGCAGGCTTCCAGCACCATTTCGCCGCGCTCGATTCGAGCCCAGGCCCCGATGGGCACCTGGCAACCGCCTTGCAACGCGGCGAGCAGAGCACGCTCGGTAATAATTGCGGCGCGCGTTTCCGGGTCATCCAACTTTGCAAGAAGATCGCCGGTCTCGTTGTCGCCGAGCCGCGTTTCCACCGCGATGGCGCCTTGTCCCACTGCGGGCATGAATACTTCGGGCGCGAAAGTTTCAGAGATTCGCTGGCTCAATCCCAGGCGGTCCAAGCCTGCCTTGGCCAGGACGATGGCGTCGTATTCGCCGTCGCCGACTTTGCGGAGTCTGGTATCCACATTGCCGCGCAGTTCGCGAATGTCCAGATCCGCGCGAAGACGCAGAAGTTGCGCTTGTCGGCGCAAGCTACTGGTGCCCACGCGCGCGCCGTGCCGCAAAGTTTCCAGTGTTGCGCCCGTCGGAGAAATCAGGCAATCGCGAATGTCGTCACGCCGGCACACCGCAGGAAAGCTCAATCCTCGGGGCACGTCAGTAGGAATATCTTTGACGCTGTGCACCGCAAGGTCGATGGAATTGTCCAGCAGGGCGTCTTCCAGTTCCTTAATGAAGATCCCCTTCCCGCCAAGCTGCGTCAGCGGCACCTGCTGCATTTTGTCTCCGGCGGTTTTGATGATAACGATTTCCATTTCGATTCCCGCGACCGCAAAAACTTGCTTGCGCACGGACTCCGCCTGCCATTTCGCGAGCAGGCTTCCTCGTGTTCCGATGCGCAAATGCTTCATTGTTTCTCCCGATTGGAAAGGAACAGATCGCGCAATGCTTCCACGTTCTGAATCTTGCGGCGCAGTTCTTTTTCGCCGCGCAAGCGCTCGGCGGGTTCCAGCAATAATTTCTCCAGCAGCTCGCCCATCAACGTTTCCATTTGTTGCCGGTCTTGCGCGCTCAGATGCTTCATGGTCTCCATGCGCTCGCGAATGAAAGCGGTGCGCTCATGTTGCAAACGCGCGCGCAACTCGTCGACCAGACCCACCAACTCGACGCTGGCCTGCCAGGAAAGAAACTTGCCCACATGCTCGTCGACGATCGTTTCCGCGCGCGGGATTTCATTTTCTCGCATCGCTCGACTTTGCTGCACGATTCCACCAAGATCGTCCAGGTTATAGAGATATACGTTGTAGATTTCAGCAGCCGCGGGCTCGATGTTGCGCGGCAAGCCGAGATCCATGATGAATAACGCGCGGTTGCCGCGAGACGCCATCGCGCGCTCCAGAATGGCGCGCTCTAGAATCGGGTCTTCAGCCGCGACGGACGAAACAATCACGTCGGGACTTCGCAGCGCATCGCCCCATTCACCCCACGGCATCACCGTCCCGTGAAATTCCGTCGCCAGTTTCTCGGCGCGTTCGCGCGAACGATTCATCAGTAGCAATTGCCCAATTCCGCGATCGCGGAATTGCAGCATCACCTGCTCGCTGATCGTCCCCGCTCCTAACACCAGCGCGGTGCGTTGAGCAAGTTTGCCAAAAATCTTTTCCGCCAATTTCACGCCCGCGGAGGCCACCGACATTGGCCGTGTGCCCAGCTCGGTCTCCGACCGGACTCGCTTGCCCACTTCCAGGGCGGCTTGAAACATGCGATTTAATACCGGCCCGGTTGCGCCTTGTTCGTAAGCAAACTTATACGCCTCGCGAACTTGGCCGAGAATTTCGGCTTCGCCCAACATCATCGAATCCAGCCCGGCGGAAACCCGAAATAAATGGCGCACCGCTTGGCGGTCATAGTGGTGGTACAGCGAGACACGCAAAATATCGGGCTGTACTTTGTGAAACTCGCTAAGAAAAAACGAAAGCCCCGCGGCGCTCTCATGCGAAGTCTCCGGCGGCACACCATAAACTTCGCTGCGATTGCAGGTCGACAAAACCAAAGTCTCTTCGAGGATCCCTCGCGAACGCAGTTCGCTGGCGGCGCGGCTGGCCTGTTCCGCGGTGTACGACACGCGTTCACGCACCTCCACCGGCGCGGTGCGATGATTTAATCCGACGATAACAATTTCCATCAGGCTGGCCAATTATCCAAACTCTGCTCCCTAGAAATACCTGTGGCTATGCGATAGATACAGGTTCACAACCGTGAAGCTCATCACCACGACGAAAAAATTGAAGACACATAGTTTCGAAGCGCGCGCGCCACGCCACGCCGTAGTGCGTGCCAACTGGAAGTACAGCAAATAAAGAAACAACACTAGCAGTGTGATCACATATTTGGGGTCGTAAAACCAATATTGACCAGTGAGCCGGTCCACCCAAATGAATCCCAGCACCATGCCAATGGCGATGGAAATCACCCCTACGAGCACGCTGGAGTGGCTCATGCGCTCCAACAGTTCCAGCGACGGCAAGCGCCATACTACATTGCTGAGCTTGCGGCTTCGCAACAGGCGCTCTTCCGCGAGAAAGATCACGCTCAGTACGAATGACAGCGCGAACGCCGCATACGCCAGAATACTCAGCGTGACGTGCAAGGCGAAAACCACGCCATGCGCCACCGTAGGAGATAGCCGATCTGCGGGGGCCAGGTGGGCAATTAAAAAGAAGCCCAGAATAAACGGGACGGCGAACGCTCCTACGGAGCGCTGCTGATGATAAAACTCGAGCGCCAGGTAGGTCAGCGCCAGCAGCCATCCGAATAACGACATCGAGCCGTACAGGTCGTGATACGGAACGGTGTGCAAGCCCCGCGAGCGCTCCAGCAAAGCAAAATAATGCGCCACGAGGCCAAGCCCCAATAGCATTGAACCACAACTACCGAGCACGGCTCTCCCGGTATTGAGAAAGGCCAAGTAGCAACCCCAACTCAGCGAGTAGGCCGCAAGTGTCAGTATGAAATAGAGATGGCTCATTTTAGTTCTATTGGCAGCCGCATTCTTCCGGCCGTTACGTTGCCGTCACGCGAAATGTCACGAAGCGTGTATCTTGAGTATAGCCCACCGGAACAACCGCTTACATAAGGCACGCAGCCGCAGCACAGCAAGAATGGGCTGGATTTGTTATTCTCTGTGCAGACTCGCCAGAGCTCAATATAGCTGATATGGCCCCATTAAACGCATCTACGCCCTTGGCGGGCGAAGCGATCGACCGTAAAGACCTGTTCCTGCGCGCGTGCCGCGGTGAAGCGCTGACGCGCGTCCCTGTTTGGATGATGCGCCAGGCCGGACGTTATCTACCGGAATATCGCGCCATCCGCGCGACACATCCGTTTTTGGAAGTTTGCAAGACTCCCGATCTGGCTGCCGAGGTTTCTTTGCAGCCCTTTCGCATCCTGGGAGTCGATGCCATCATAGTTTTCTCGGATATTCTAATTCCTGCAGAAGCCATGGGCATGCAGCTTGAGCTGAATGACGCGGGCCCAAATCTTCCCACTCCCATCCGCAGTGCGGCCGATGTGGCTAATCTGCGCATCTTCGATCCAGAACTGGAAACTAAATTTCTGCCGGAGGCCATTCGCCACATCGTAAAAAATGTTGGCCCGGACGTGCCGGTCCTGGGGTTTGCGGCGGCGCCCTGGACGCTGGCGTGTTACATGGTCGAAGGGAAAACCAAGGAAGGCTTCTCGACGGTTAAGAGCTTTCTCTACCACGAGCCTGAAACATTCCGGCACCTTCTCGGCAAAATCGCACAGGCCACCATTCCCTATTTGCGCGCGCAAATCGACGCAGGTGCTTGCGCGGTACAGTTGTTCGATACCTGGTGCGGAGAGCTCAATCTGGAAGACTACGAAAATTTCGCGTTGCCTGCCGTTCAACAGGTGATCTCTGGGATCTCCGGCAAAGTGCCGGTTATTTACTACACCAAGGCTTCCGATCACCTGATGCCGGCGGTAACGACCGCAGGAGCCACGGTATTGAGCGTAGATTGGCGCGTCGATCTGGCCGCGCTGCGAAAAACTCTCGGCCCCAAAATCGCTCTGCAGGGTAACGTCGATCCGGCTATTTTGCTCGGGCCCACCGGCAAAATCCGGGAAGCTACGCAAAGCGTCCTTTCGGCGTTGAACGGGATAGGCCACATCCTTAACCTCGGTCACGGTATCTTTAAACAGACACCGGTAGAAAACGCGCGACTATTTATCGAAACCGGACAGCAAACGGTCGTCGGCTCCACGGCCAAAACGAATCGGCCGACTTCCGCCGCGTATTCGCGCTGAGGACCATGACGTGACGCTCACCACTCCTAGCCTCGAACGCATGCGCGAGGAACTGCGTGTGAGTGAAGAATTTCTCGCCCGCTACAATCGGCCCGGGCCTCGTTACACCAGTTATCCAACAGCACCGGTCTGGAATGACGCCTTTAGTCCGGACGATCTTGAATCTGTTCATGCCGAAGCACAACGCGCGCAGACACCGGTTTCGCTGTACATGCATCTTCCCTTCTGCGAAAGCCTGTGTCTCTTTTGCGCGTGTAACGTAATTATTCAGAAAGATAAGCGCGTGGCGATACCGTATCTCGATGTCCTGAAGCGCGAAATCGAACACGTGGCTTGCGGAGTTTCGCGCGATCGTCCGGTGGTGCAATTTCACTGGGGCGGCGGCACGCCTACGTACCTGACGCCGCAACAACTTGAGGGTTTATTTGGATGCGCGCGCGAGCATTTTAATTTTGCACCGGACGCGGAAATTGGCATTGAGATCGATCCGCGGGTAACCACTCGCGAACATCTGGAAACTTTGCGTCGGCTGGGCTTTAACCGTCTCAGCATGGGCATCCAGGATTTTCATCCCGAGGTGCAAAAGGCCATTAACAGGAATCAGCCATTCGAATTGACGCGCGACTTGCTGCTCGACGCGCGGGAGTTGCGGTTCGATAGCATTAATGTCGATCTCATTTACGGTTTGCCGTATCAGTCGCCGGAACGTTTCAGTCACACCGTCGATCAAATTCTTGAGCTGCAACCTGACCGCATCGCGCTATTCAGCTATGCGCATGTCCCGTGGCTCAAAAAGCAGCAAGGCGCCTTCGCCACTCATTTGCCGGAAGGCATGCAAAAATTCGAAATTTTTCGCTCAGGACTGATGAAGTTTATTGAAGCCGGGTACCTTTACATTGGCATGGACCATTTCGCCAAGCCTGGGGATGAGTTGGCTGTTTCGCAGCAGCAACGCACCTTGCACCGCAATTTTCAAGGCTACACCACCAAAGCTGGAGCCGATCTCTACGGCATGGGCGTTACGGCCATCAGCGCGTTTCAGAATGCTTATGCGCAAAATCATCGCGACCTGGCGAGTTGGCAAAAGGCTGTGCAGGATCGCGGCATCGCCACTATGCGCGGCTATCGACTCTCAGGCGAGGATCGCTTGCGACGCGCAGTCATCAATCGGCTCCTTTGCCACACGGTAATCGTGAAGGACGAAATTTCTACTGAATTCGGCGTCGACTTCGATCAATATTTCGAAGTTGAACTGAATCAGCTTGAGGGCCCGCGCGAAGATGGCCTGGTGCTGCTGGACAATAAAGAAGTGCGCGCCACTTGGCTCGGCAGAATCTTCATCCGCAACCTTGCGATGATTTTCGATCCGTATCTCGAAAAGCAGCACTTGAACACCATACCGTTATTTTCAAAAACTCTGTAGCATCAAGCCGCATGCGCGCACCATTTCTGTGACCGCTCACGTCCCAACCTTGGTTGTTGGCGCGGGAATATCCGGCTTGGTGTGCGCGTACGCACTGCGCAACGCGGGCATCGACGCACAGGTCGTTGAATCCAGCGTCACGCCGGGTGGCGTGATTCGCAGCGAACGTCGAGATGGCTATTTGCTGGAATTTGGCCCGCAAAGCTTTAACGCTACTTCCGGGCTGCTCAACTTGTGCCGCGAATTGCATATCGATGATCAACTACTCCCGGCGCCGGCAAATGCTCCTCGTTACGTGCTCGTGAAAGCCACGTTGCGGACCGTTCCGCTTAGCCCACCGGCATTTATCGCGTCACCGCTGTTCAGCCCGTTAACCAAGCTGCGAATCCTGCGCGATATTCTCGGTCTCTCCGCACCGCCTACGAGCGACGAATCCGTGGCGGCGTTCACCCGCCGCAAATTTTCGCGTGAACTTCTCGATAAGCTTGTGGGGCCGTTCGCATCCGGGATTTATGCTGGCGATCCGGAGAAGTTAAGTCTGCGAAGCGCGTTTCCTCAGTTATATGAAGCGGAGAAAGCGGCTGGTAGCGTTATTCGGGGTTTACTGTTCGCTGCAAAGAAGCGCGTCCCGTCCGCAGAAAAACTTACGTTGCAAACCTTTCGCGATGGCAATCAAACATTCGTCCAGGCACTGGCTGCGAATCTGGGATCCAAATTACGTTGCAGCGTGACAGCTCAACGCGTCCGGCTTACAACGTCATCCCACCACACCGGGATTAACGCTCCGGCGTTCGAAGTAACGCTCCTGGCAAACGGCCGAGAAGAACTTCTCACCACCAATCGTGTGATCATGGCGACACCAGCTCAGCAAGCCGCCAGATTGCTGCGCGAGGTTGATCCGCAATTCGAATCCACGCTATCGGCGATCGTTTACGCACCGGTTGCGGTAGCCTCACTGGGCTACCCCAAAAGTGCGGTCCGTCACTCGCTCGACGGGTTTGGTTTCCTCGTGCCGCGTTCGTCTGGACTAAGAATCTTGGGTACCGTTTGGAATTCCTCGCTCTTTCCCAACCGCGCACCAAACGGGTATGTTTTGTTCACCAGTTTCGTGGGTGGCGCCACCGATCCAAGTGCCGTCACCCTCCCCGAATCCGAAATTGTCTCCACCGTACATCGCGAGCTCGCATCCGTACTTGGCATCTTACAGCCACCGTCGTTTTCGCACGTGCAGGCCTGGCCAAGCGCCATACCGCAATACAATCTCGGCCACATTCAATATATGAATCAGCTAGCCCAAATGCAGAACAACTACCCGTCTATTCGGCTAATCGGCAATTATCTTCGTGGCCCTGCATTGGGTGCTTGTGTCGAACAAGCCTTGACCGTCGCCGCGGAAGCGATTAAAAACTAACGTGCAACGTGATGAGGACCCGCATTGCACGCGCACTCATCCAGTTAACCGGGTATTTCGTATTCTTACTTAGGAGAAGAAGCTAGACCTCGTGTTCCTTGCGGCATTCAGCCCAAAGGATGATCGTGCGGCGTCTCTCGACGCTGCGCTCGTGCGTCTGCTTCTTCAAAACGATGTGGGCGCTTTCGAAAAACTTTACGATAAATATTCCCGCATCGTTTACTCGCTCGTTCTAAGAATCGTGCAGCAGTCAGGGCCTGCCGAAGAAGTTGTGCAGGACGTTTTTTTACAACTGTGGCGGAATTCCGCGCAGTACGACGCCGCTCGCGGTCCGTTCGTGCCCTGGCTGCTCACGCTGGCGCGAAATCGCGCACTCGATACGCTTAGACTTAAGAGTGAGCGCCAGCGGCGTCTGGAGAATCAGACCGACGAATTATTTTCCGTCGTGGTAGCGCCGCAATACGAAAAAGAGCTGGACGAAAAGCGGCGCGCCGAACGCGTACGCACGCTCGTCGGCGAATTGAATCCCCAGCAGAAACGCGCTATTGAACTAGCTTACTTTCAGGGTCTGAGTCACAGCGAAATCGCCGCGGAACTAAAAGAACCACTCGGCACCATAAAAAGCTGGATCCGCAACGGATTGATACGGCTGAAGGAAGGATTGCGCACCGCGTCGTGAGCAATTGCGACCAATTCCGGGAGATGTACGAAGCTTACGCGCTGGGCGCGCTCGATCCGCCTGAGCGCGTGGCGCTGGAAGCTCATCTCGCGACCGGCTGCGCGGAATGCGCAAAGGCGGTGGCGGAGGCGCGTTGGCTCGTCGCCCAGTTGGCATACTTGGCGCCCGAGGCTTCCACTTCTGAGACGCTGAAGGGCCGGCTGATGCAAACCGTGCGCTCAGAGGCAAAATCAAAATCATCATCGCCTGTTGCGACTGCATCGACAATGACACCGTCAGGCATTCCCTACTGGTTGTCAGCAGGAATCGCTGCGTTGTTGCTGTTGACTTTTTACTTCGCTTGGGATGCGCACCACCTCAAGCAGGAACTGCGCGCAGCCAACGAACGGAATCAACAAAACGAACAAATGATCGCCAGCACACAGAACCAGGGCGCCGCGTCGCAACAAGAGTTAACCGCTATGCAAGAGCAAATGGCTAAAATGCGCAGGGAAAATGCCATTTTGACCGACCCTGCCTCGGTCAAAATAACGCTGGCGGCGCAAAAGATTCAGGCCCCTCAGATGGTGGCGATGTGGCACGCCAAGTACGGTATTGTGCTGACCGGACAAAAAGTCCCCATGCCGTCCAGCAACCGCGTTCTGCAATTGTGGCTGATTCCAAAGACGCCCGGCGGCCAACCTATTCCTTCCGTAACCGTGCGACCGGACGTCAACGGGAACTTCGTAATTCTGGTTTCCAATCCGCCCGGTGCCAGCAAAGATACCAAAGCGCTGGCCATCACGGAAGAGCCGGCTGGCGGCAGCGCCGCGCCCACTACCACGCCAAAGTGGGTCGGAGCCATGAGTTAGTAAAGCTCTCCTCCGCCGGAGTTATTTTCCGAAGCGCAGCCGCAAGCGCGTTTTTCTTCTCTCGGCTGCTTCTCGAAAGCGTTGCCTTTCTTCGGCTGTTTTTAACAGCAGCGGCCGGACCGTCTTAGGCTGCTTGGTGTATTCGTCGATGGCCACGAACGTCACATAAGCCGTGGTGGTGTGCTTGCGCTGCCCGGTCAGAATTTGCTCGGAAAAAACTTCCACGCCTACTTCCATTGAGGTGTTGAACACGCGGTTTACTTGTGATTTCAAGATCACCAGCTCACCCAGGTTCACCGCGTTGCGAAAATCGATGTAGTCCACGGAAGCGGTGACCACATAGCTGTTCGAATGGCGGCTGGCGGCCATCGCCGCCGCCATATCCACCAAGTGCATTACTTGCCCGCCCAAAAGCTTACCCAACGGGTTCGTCTGTGCCGGCAGCACCACTTCCGCCATCTCCGACCGCGAAGCGCTCACCGGCTTCGGTTTCAGTGTAGAATTCGGTACCAAATTTATCGTCTTATTTTTCTCTCGCTTCATTCGTCACCGCACACCGCAATTTTGGAACGTAGCGTTCCATCCGTATACTACGGTAGCCATCATGACAGACCAAAAGAAAACCCGCAGGCAAGTGCTGGAAGAATTTTTGCAGAAATCGCCGGGTGACGCCTTTTCGCGCTACGGGCTCGCCATGGAATGTATAAGTACTGGGGATGCCGCCGCTGCTATTCTCAACTTCGATGCCCTGCTCAAGCAACACGCCGACTATATTCCAGCGTACTTGATGTACGGTCAACTGCTGGTCCGCGCGTCCCGACCTGAGGAAGCTAAACAGATCCTTACGACCGGCATTGCCGCCGCCGGCAGAAAGGGCGATCAGCACGCAGTGTCGGAAATGGAAGCCTTGCTGGCCGATATTAGCTAAACAAGCTATCGCATAGAAAATTAAGCTTTAAACAGCTCAATAGGTGTACAAGTCTGCACGTCATCAGCAACGCTTGACCCGCTCTGGTATCATCACCTATGGTGCTTGTGCGGCCAGATCGCATCCCGCTTTTCCCGCTTAACGTCGTCCTTCTCCCCGGCGCTGAACTGCCTCTGCATATTTTTGAGCCGCGCTACCGCAAAATGGTCAATAAATGCATGAGCGAGCGGTCTGAGTTTGGCATGCTGCTTTCCATGCCCAATGGCGTCGCACGAGTCGGTTGCACCGCCGAGATTATGGAAGTGCTCGCACGCTATCCCGACGGCAGAATGGATATTATCTCTGTTGGACGCATTCCTTTCCGCGCTGTCGAACTTTTCACCGAGAATCCGCTGCTCGAAGGCCAGGTTGACTATCTGGAAGACCGCGAAGTTTCCAATCAACCTCCCAAGCCCGAGCTGATCGAGCTTTACGAAACTTGCCATACCCTGATCTTCGGGGATTACCCGAAAAATCTTGCCGCCGATTCAGCGGCGTCGTTTTCTTTTCAGGTAGCCGCGGCGTTGCCCATGGATTTGATGTGGAAGCAGCAACTCCTGGAGCTTCGCACCGAAACCGAACGCCAG
>Ga0073928_10009686_pt1 | contig 11666 bp, 10 predicted proteins | sample PaiPotPPA55metaG_FD_76969 | JGI IMG/M metagenome (GOLD analysis project Ga0073928, IMG submission 76969) | Iron sulfur acid spring bacterial and archeal communities from Banff, Canada, to study Microbial Dark Matter (Phase II) - Paint Pots PPA... ...
CTGACCTGATAATGAATCGGCCGGCCGACTACCTCGAGCTGCTGGACCGTGATGCCAGGCTCGCGCTTCTTTTGAGGCTTGGGCGGCGGGGGCAGGCCGGTGGCGCTGACCTTGGCGCCGCAGAGGTCGATCCGAGCGCGCTTGATGTCGGGCCAGGCGCCGCCTTCCAATCTGACGACCGATCCATTTTGAGGAAACGCAAGATGTTCGGAGAGCGCGTCCTGAATGGCTCGCGCCAGTTCATCGGTCGATTCGGGGAACTCTTTGCCGGCCAGCGGGAACATGCTTTCTCCGGGTGGTAGGCGGTAGCCAGACGATACGCCGTGGGCGTAAACGCCGCAACCGCGCGCCGCGGACATAAGCCGTCATGCCTGTGCGAGTCGCTTCACCATCGTTTCCCTTCAGGGCCGTCGCGGTTAATCTCAGGCTCATGTCTCACCTGTTGCGCATCGTCGCGATCGCCGCGGTTCTGGCGCCCGTCTGCTTCGGGGAGGCGCCGGGGCTCAAGTTCCCGGCAACTGAGAAGCTGCCGGAAATCCGCGAACTCCCCGATCCGTTCCTGTTCAGCGACGGGTCGCGGGTGAAGTCGAAGGAGGATTGGGACCGGCGGCGGGCGGAGATCAGGGAACTGATTCTCACCTACGAGTACGGCCGAATCCCCACCGACGCGGGCGAGGTGAAGGCAACCGAGGATTCCTCGGCCGGGACAAGCGGCCAGGAAAAGCACTTCACCTTGACGATGGGGCCGGGCGCGAAGGCTTCTACGCACCTGGTATTGACGATCCCGGAGGGGAAGGGGCCTTTCCCGGTCATCATCACCGGCGACCTGGGTTGGGGCCGCGTGAGGCCCGACATTATCGGCGCGGTGCCCCACCGCGGATACCTCTTGGCGGAGTTCAACCGGACCGAGATCGCGGCCGACAAGAACGATCGCTCGGTGGGCGTCTTCCCCTTCTAGCCCGATTACGACTGGGGCGATCTGGCCGCTTGGGCGTGAGGCTATGGGCGGGTCATCGATTATCTGGTGACGCGCGGCGATGTGGATCGGGAAAGGATCGCCGTGACGGGCCACTCTCGGGGTGGAAAGGCCGCGCTGCTCGCAGGGGCGTTGGATGAGCGCATCGCGCTCACTGTGCCGAACGGCTCCGGCGCCGGGGGGGCCGGGTGCTTTCGCATCCAGTGGCCGATGACCGAAGACCTCAAGGCCATCGTCACGCACTTCCCCTTCTGGTTCGCCCCGCACATCGACGATTTCATCGGCCACGTGGAGCAGCTTCCGTTCGATCAGCACGAGGTCAGGGCGCTGGTCGCGCCGCGGGCGCTGTTGACGACCGACTCACTCGACGATCTGTGGGCCAACCCGCTCGGCACAGAGGTCAGTTACCTGGCAAGCAAACAGGTCTTCGAATTCCTGGGTGTGACACAGAAAAGCGGCCTTCATTACCGCCACGGACCCCACGCCCAGAACGTGGAGGACTGGAAGGCGCTGCTCGATTTCGCCGACTGGCAGTTGCTGGCAAAGCCGCCGGCCCGGAAGTTCGACGAGTTGCCTTTTCCGAACGTCGCGCCGGCGTTCAAGTGGACCGCGCCAACGGCCAACCACGACGACACGAAGGCACGAAATTGATCCCCATCTGAGTTGTTGTTGGTCAATTCGTCAATGCAATCTGCAATCTGGATTCTGCAATCTGCAATGTGAAATCTGCAATGCATTTCAGATTGCAGATTGCAGATTTCAGGACACCCTGACTGCCGCAACCGCGCTTCTGGTGGCGCCTCAGCGCGGTGCGGAGGCGGGGCCGAAGGCGAAGAGTTTTTCGCCGGCACGGAGGAAGGCTTCGCCGTCGACGACCGAGATGGACGCCCGGCTGCGCTGCCCGCCGAAATGGGATTGGCTCAGTACTTTGAACTCGTCGGGCGACAGCACCCAAACGTCGCCCGCCTCGTTCATGCAGTAGATCCGGTTGTCCGCTCCCGTCGGCGAGGCGCGGAAGACTGCATGGCCGCCCAACGATCCGGACCAGAGCACCTTCCCCGTGTTCGGGGCCACGCAGTAGAGCTTCTTTTTGTCGCCGTCCAGCACGTAGAGGTGGTCCTTATAGAGCAGAGGCACGCAAACGTCGCTGGTGATCTCGTCGGACTTCCAGGCGATGCCGCTGTTGGTCACGTCGCCCGATCCGCCGTCCCTGATGGCGAAGATCGGACCTTGCTTGGGAGTGCAGGTGAAGACCAGTCCATCGCCGCAGACGACGCTGGTGACCATCCGCCAGTGGCCGATCTTTGCGGGGTTCCATCCGCCGCACCGCCACAGTTCCTGGCCGGTGTCGGCGTCATGGGCGGTGACGCAGTCGCCGCCGACCAGCACGATTTGCGAACGGCCGTCGTGCTCGAGGGGGATCGGCGTGGCGTATGACTCCTTCGACTCGGCCACCGCGTCATTCGTGCGGACGTGCCGCCAAAGCTCCTTACCCGTTTGCGGGTCCAGTGCCAGCAGATACGAATCGGCGGGCTGGCCGGACGAAGAGCCGAACGGCGGCACGTCGCGGTGCAGCACCTGGACGTAGAGCTTGTCTTTATACAGCAGCGGGCTCGAGGCGTAGATCCATTGGACGTTGAACGGGCCGTAGTCCTTCTGGATGTTGCGCGACCACTTCTCGTTGCCGTCGAGGTCGAACGCGGCCAGGTCGCCGGTGCCGAAATAAAACCACACCAGCTTGCCGTCCGTGACCGCCGACGGCGAAGCGGTGTTGTTCATCCGATTCTCCTGAAAGCCGTTGCCGATCGCCTTGCTCCAGAGCACCTTCCCATCGGCACGGGAGAGGCACATCCCCAGCAGCTTCCTGGATTGGGCATCCAGGCAGGAAATGAAGATGCGGTCCCGCCAGATAATGGGCGTACCCGAGCCCGGCCCCGGCAAGGGGGCCGACCAGAGTTGCGTGCTCGGATCGAGCTTCTCTGGCAAACCCCTGGACTGGCTGGACCCGTTCAGATGCGGCCCGCGCCATTGCGGCCAATCCTCGGCCCGGGCGTAAGAAATCGTCAGCACGATCGTCAACAAGCCGGCTGGCACGTGGTTCTTCATGGTGGAGATCATGGGCAACGAATGTTCGATTTCCAAGTGGCGACGGGCGTAAAACGTAGAACGTAGGACGTAACGTACGCGATCGGGTGGCGTATGGCGCGCCCGTCTGTGGCGGCCTCTCCCGTGGCACGACCGGCTCGGCCGTGGTCGAGGGACTTTCATGGCCGGTCGGTGGGGGATTGTGAAAAGCACGGTAGCGACACCGGTTTTTTCACGATCGGCCACCAACCGGAAGTGAGGCCCTTACGCCCACGGCCGAGTCGGCCGTGCCACGGGTGTGAGGCATCGCCATAAGCGAGCGTCACGCCCGATCGAACGTTATTCTGTACCTTGGACGGGCGTTTGTGTTCCAGGGGTTCTGGAATGAATCGATTTGCTCTGGCGATAACGGGACTGCTGACCACGACTGCCATCACGGCGGCCGACTGGCCAATGTGGGGACACGATCCGTCCCGGAACATGGTGTCACCAGACCGAAGCCTGCCCACGTCGATCGATCCGGGCAAGGCCAGGGAGGACGGCGCCATTGACCCGGCGACGGTCTCGAAGAACGTGAAGTGGATCGCGAAGCTCGGCACCCAAACTTACGGCAATCCGACCGCGGCGGGTGGAAGAGTCTTCGTCGGCACCAACAACCCCGGCGCGCCGGGACGCTTTCGCGAAGACCTGACCGGCGATTATGGCGTGCTGCTTTGTCTGGATCAGGCGACGGGAAAGCGGCTCTGGGCGCTGTTCTGCCCCAAGCTTGCCGCCGGCAAGGTGAGCGACTGGGAGCAGGTCGGGTTGTGCTCGTCTCCCACGGTCGATGGTGATCGCGTCTACGTCGTCACCAACCGCTGTGAAGTGCTCTGCCTGGATGCCAGGGGTATGAGCGACGGGAATCAAGGGCCCTTTCTGGATGAAGCGCAGTACATCGCCGGACCCGGAAATGCACCGGTGAAGGTTGGCCCCGGCGACGCCGACATCCTCTGGCGATACGACATGCGCGACGAGCTCGGGGTCTTTCCTCATAACATGACCAGCAGCTCGGCGCTGGTGGTCGGCGACAAACTGTTTGTCACCACGTCTAATGCGGTGGACTGGACGGAAAAGCGCACGCCCAGTCCCGAGGCCCCGGCCCTCATCTGTCTGGACAAGCGGACGGGGAAGTTGCTCGGCCAGGAGCGGTCCGGCATCAGCAGCAGATTGTTCCTGAGCAACTGGTCGAGTCCGGCGTATGGCGTGGTCGCGGGAAGGCCGATGGTGATCTTCGGGGCCGGCGACGGGTGGTGTTACGCCTTTGACCTTGAGCCGGACGGCCTTGGAACTTTGAGAGAAATCTGGCGGTGCGATTGCAATCCCGCGGGCCGGCGCTTCAAGAACGGCAACCCGCGCAAGCACAGTGATCCGGATGGGCCCAGCGAGATCATCGCCACGCCGGTGATCGATCGCGACCGCGTGTATGTCGCCGTCGGCCAGGAGCCGGAGAGCGGCGAGGGGGCCGGCTGCTTCACCTGCATCGACGCGACAAAGAGCGGCGACATTACCACGACCGGCAAGCTCTGGGCGAATGAGACGATCGGCCGGTCCGTCTCGACGGCCTCGGTGGCCGACGGACTCGTTTACATCGGCGAGTTCGCCGGTATCGTCCATTGCCTCGATGCCGCGACGGGCCGCAATGTCTGGGAGCATGACACCGAGGCCCACATCTGGGGCTCGACCCTGCTGGGCGACGGCAACGTCTATGTGGGCAACGAGAGCGGCACGCTGACAATTCTGGCCGCGGGCCGGGAGAAGAAGGTGATCGCTCAGATCGACTTCAAAGACCCGATCTACGCAACGCCGATTACCGCCGATGGCGTGCTATACATCGCCACCGCCACGAACTTGTATGCGATCCGCGGTGATGCGAAGTGACATTGTGGCACGGGCTACCAGCCCGTGAACCGATTTATGTATTCTCACACGGGCTGGTAGCCCGTGCCACCACCATGAATTTGTCGCCCCATTCTGCCGTTTGTTGCATTGGCGTTTTGCTGCTCGGAGCCGCCAGCCCCGAGAGTCAGAAGACCTACACCAACAACTTCGAGCAAGCTGAAGTCGGCAAAGTCCCCGACGACATCATGGTGCTGGACGGCCCGTTTGCCGTGCGCGAGGTGGACAGGCATAAGTGCCTCGAGCTGGCGGGCGATCCGATCGGGTCGTTCGGCGCGCTGTTCGGCCCGGAGGGGATCGCGGCTTCGGATGTGAAGGCGCGGATCTGGGCGGCGTCCGCGGGTAAGCGGTTTCCCGAGTTCGGCATCGGGGCCAACGACGTAGGCGGATACAAGCTGATCCTCGCCCCCGGCCGCCGCGCCCTGGAGCTGCGCAAGGGGGACCAGACCGCGACCTCCGTCCCGGCCAAATGGTCCACCCGCACATGGACGCGGCTGCGGCTGCGCGTGCGGTCGAAGGACAAGAAGACGTGGACCATCGAGGGAAAGATCTGGCCGGACGGTCAGCCGGAGCCGCGAGAGTGGACGATCAGAATCGAGGACCGTGAAGCGCCCTCACCGGGCAAGGCGTCGATCTGGGCCGACGACTTCTCCGAGCAGCCGGTTCGGTTTGATGACCTTGGTGTGATGCCCATCGCCGGCGAACGGAAGTGAACTTCCCTCGTTAAACTGGACGGCAAAATGTCTCCCTTTCACCACGGGGAGAATGCTTGGGCACGTAACAATTAGGCATGCTGACGAGTACAGACATCCGTGACCTCGAATGCGGCATCGTGTACGTTGGCGGCGACGGCGACCTCGGAAACCTACGCCGCCCCGAGCAGACTTGGAACTTGCGACTGATCGAGGCAGACTTTCAACGCCGCATGTTCGAGGTGCAGGAGACCAAACGATGGCCCGACATTTCCTGAGAAAAGTTTCGATCAAGGGCTACCGCTCAATCAGGGAGGTGGAGGTTGAGCTTGGTTCGCTCAACGTCCTGATCGGTGCTAACGGGGCCGGGAAGAGCAACTTCGTGTCGTTCTTCAAGATGCTCAACGAAATGATGGCTGGACGACTGCAGCAGTACATCGGTACCAGCGGACGTGGGCAATCGCTCCTATATCTCGGCCCAAAGGTCACCCCTCAGCTTGAAGCGACACTGGAATTTGAGGCTGAGAGCGTGCTCGATACTTACCACATGCGCCTCTTCCACGCGGCAAACGATAGCCTCGTCTTTGCCGATGAGACTCTCGATTACAGGAAGCATGGATGGCAAGGCCCGCAGCGGCCACCATGGTCGCTCGGAGCCGGTCATCTGGAAACGCGGATCGGTGAGCTCGCAACAGAAGGAAATCAGACCGCAAAGACGTTTCGGCGCATCCTGAATGACTGCCGAGTCTATCACTTCCACGACACTTCGCCCACCGCCCGAATCCGGCAACACGGCTATATCGGCGATAACCGCTGGCTCATGCCTGACGCTGGCAACCTGGCTGCCTTGCTATATGCGTATCAGCAGCAATCAGAGCCCGTATATCGACGGATCATTTCAACGATTAAGAAGATCATGCCGGACTTCGCCGATTTCGACGTAGAACCCGACCGACTTAATCCGAAGGAGGTTGCCCTGAACTGGCGAAAGCTTGGGACGGACTACCTCTTTGGGCCACATCAAGTCTCAGACGGCACGCTCAGAGCGATAGCGATCATCACGTTGTTTCTCCAACCGGAAGCCGATTTGCCCGACGTGATCATTCTCGACGAGCCGGAGCTGGGGCAGCATCCGCACGGCCTTGAGATCATTGCCGGTCTCATACGAGCGGCTTCGGTCAAATCCCAAGTCATCGTTGCCACACAGTCGAGGACGTTCCTTGAACACTTCGAGCCCCCGGAGATTGTCGTCGTGGATACTACCGAGGGTAGTTCACGCTTCCAGCGTCTCGATGCGGAACAGCTCAAGGACTGGCTCGTCGAGTACAGCATCGGCGAGCTCTGGGAGAAGAACGTGCTTGGCGGGGGGCCACTGCGGTGAGAGAACTGTACATCTTTTGCGAGGGAGCGACCGAGCAGGGGTTCAGCACCCAGGTTCTCGCCCCGCACCTCTTCCCCCAGTGCGATGGTTGTATCCGCACGATCAAGGTCGCCAGCAGCAAGCACCATGGCATTGTTTCGCGGGGCGGCGTTGTGAAGTACGCCTCGCTCAAGCGGGACATCCAGAACACTCTCAAGAGCCGCAGCGAGCGGAATATCTTCTTCACGACCCTTATTGACCTGTATGGATTGCCCGGAGAGTTTCCCGGCAAGGCGGGGCACGTTCGTGATCCCGACAACCCGACGCTGTACGTACGTGCTCTTGAAAACGCATTTGGCAACGATGTCGGCGACTTCCGGTTTATCCCGCACCTTCAACTTCACGAGTACGAGACAATGCTGTTCAGCGAGCCGGACGCGTTCCGCATCTCATTCGATAACTGCGACGATGCGGTGCAGGCGCTAAAAGGGATTGTCGCCGCCCTGCCGAGTATCGAGCACATTGACGAAGGGCCGCAGACGGCCCCATCACGCCGGATTACTAACGTGCTACCCGCCTATGAGGGACGAAAGCCCTCTGCCGGCCCCGACATCGCCGAATACATCGGAATCAACGGGATCCGGGCAAAGTGCCCCCACTTTGACCAGTGGCTGACTCGCTTGGAGAACCTCAAGTGGTACGGAGCCTAGCCGATGCCAGCCCCATCGAAACGCCGCTAATCGACTCGCAAATCGGTGTCGACGTCATCTGTTTCGGAGACTCGATCGGGTTTGTCTACGTTGGCGTGCTTTCCGTTGGCCTGTCCGTTGCCGTTGAGGCCCATTTCCTCGACCAGCTTGGCGGGGACCTCGGAGGTGTTTCTGCACTTGGGATAGCCGCTGCACCCGAGGAACCTGCCGCGGCGGCCGGAGCGGATCACCATCGGCTTGCCGCATTCGTCGCAGTCGATGTCGGTGGCGACGTTGTGCAGCTTGCCGTTGCCGTTGTCGGAGACGGGATGCTCGCCGGTGATCTTGGCGATCATCTCCTGAGACCGATGGGCCCCTTCCTTCAAAAGAGGGATGAGGGCATCGACCTGTTTACGTTCCTCGGCGTCGAGCTTGCTGAGGCCCTTCATGCCGCGGCACTTGGGGAAGTTGGCGCACCCGAGCCACGGGCCGCGCTTGCCGTCGCGCAGCAGCATCACCCCGCCGTCTTTTTCGCACTTGATCGTGGTGGGGATCGGCGGGGTCTTGGGCGGCAGCGGTTTGCCCTCCTTGTCCAGGTTGATGATCGTCGAGCAGAGCGGCTCACCCTTCTCGTCTTTGATCGAATATCCGCTGCACCCGAGGAACTCGCCGAACCGGCCCTTCCGCTTGATCATGTCGCGCCCGCACTTGGGGCACTTGTACTGGGAGACCTCGCGGACGGTCGGCTTGCCCTGCTGGTCGACCGGCTGGGTCGTCTTGCACTCCCTGTCGCTGCACGCCAGGAAAAAGCCGTTCTTGCTGATGCGGTAAACCATCGGCTTGCCGCACTTGGGGCATAGGTAGGGCGAGGGCGTGCCGCCGGCGTGCTCCAGCTTGTCCAGCGCGTCCTCTACCTCCTGGTGGAACGGGCCGTAGAAATCGCGGAGCAGCTTGATCCAGTCGAGATGCTTCTCCTCGATGGCGTCGAGCTGGTCTTCCATCCCGGCGGTGAACTTCACGTCCATGATGTCGGGGAAGCCCTGCATCAGCTTGTCGGTCACGATCGACCCGAGCATGGTCGCATGGAACCGGCGGTCGAGCTGTTGCACGTACTCGCGGTCCTGGATCGTGTGGATGATGCTGGCGTAGGTGCTGGGCCGGCCGATCCCGAGCTGCTCCAACACCTTGACGAGGCTTGCCTCGGTGTACCGCGGCGGAGGCTGCGTGAAGTGCTGAGTGGGGTTGATCTCGATCGGCATGACCGGCTGTCGCTCTTTCAGCTCGGGCAGGAGCTGGTCTTCGCTGCTGACGCCGGCCACGCGCATGAACCCGTCGAAGATCAGCTTGCGGCCGGTGGCGCGGAAGATCGCCTCGCCGCCCCTGGTATTTGCCGCCAGCGTTACCGTCGTTTGGTCAAACTCGGCCGGCGGCATCTGGCAGGCGACGAACCGGTTCCAGATGAGTTGATAGAGCTTCCATTCATCCGCGCCGAGCTTCGCCTTGGCGTCTGCCGGGGTGAAGCTCACGTCCGTTGGGCGGATTGCCTCGTGGGCCTCTTGCGCACTCTTGTTCGATGAGGTGTAGGCGTTGGGCTTGTCCGGCAGGTACCGGTCGCCGAACTGCCGCTTGATGAAGTCCCGCACCATCGTCACGGCTTCGGGCGACAGGTTGGTGGAGTCGGTACGCATGTACGAGATGTGCCCGGTCTCGTACAGCGTCTGGGCCAGACGCATCGTCCGCTGCGCGCCAAAGGAGAGCCGGCTTGAGGCCGACTGCTGGAGCGTGCTGGTGATGAAAGGGGCGGGCGGCTTGCTCGTCGTCCGCTTGCGCTCGATGGTGCGCACGACAACCGGCGGGCATTGAGCCAGGTGTCCCTGGAATTTCGTGAGATACCTGCCCGGGCCCTTGGCGTCGCTGTCCTCGTTGGTCTGATCGCGGTCGAGCACGAACCCGAGCAGCTCGGCCGCGTTGCGGGCGTCGTCTTTGTTCGACGCCTCGAACTTCTTGCCGGCCAGCTCGACCAACTCCGCCGCGAAGGCGTGGTGCTCGGCCAGCCACTTCTCGCGTTCGACTTTGGTCCGCTCGCCGTTGCCGGTGTTGGTAAGAAACTCGAGCCAGTTGGCGCCGAGCGACTGACAGGTGTTCCCGTCGGTCTCGGTGGTGAAGATCCCGCCGATCTTCCAGTACTCGCTGGGGACGAACGCCTCGATTTCGCGTTCGCGCTCGACGACAAGCCGCACCGCAACGCTCTGGACGCGGCCGGCACTCAGGCCGCGCGCCACCTTGCGCCACAAGAGCGGCGAAATCTCGTACCCGACGATCCGGTCCAGGATCCGCCGGGCCTGCTGGGCGTTGACACGATCCATGTCGATCGACATGGGCTTGCCAAACGCCTTCTGGATCTCGGCCTTGGTGATGGCGTTGAAGATGACCCGGCGGGCCTTGGTGTCAGGAATTCCCAGGGCCTCTTTCAGATGCCAGGCGATGGCCTCCCCTTCGCGATCCAGGTCGGTGGCAAGGTAAACCTGGCGGCTCTCCTTGGCGAGCTTCTTGAGCTCGCTGATGACCTTGCCGCGACTTTCCAGCACCTCGTATTCCGGCACAAACGTTTTCAGGTCCACGCCCATTCCACTGGACGGGAGGTCGCGCACGTGCCCCATGCTCGCTTTCACGACGTAATCGTCGCCGAGGTACTTGTTGATCGTCTTCGCCTTTGCGGGCGATTCGACGATCACCAGGTTTTTCCCGTTCGGCTTAGCCATTCGAGCATGTCACCTTTTTGTCGATGAGGGCATCGACCTGATACCGCCTATCGACTTCCGGCGGGCCATCCTTGACGACCGGCGCAATTATTACGGCCACTCCCCCGGTCGCGGGGGCGGGAGTTTGAGGCACCGTTTCGCCCCCTGTCAAGGGCGGCAAAGTCGCCGCCAGAGCATTAACCTTACGAGCGGGCAAGCGGCCGGTTCTACTCGACACGGCAGAAAGCGATAACCCAAACCGGTCATAAGTGATTATTAGAACTGCTCTAATGGAGAATATTGTGAATTGGACCGGTCGCGGCAGGTGGTCCGATCGTCTGTCGCGAATTGCTGCCTGACGCCGGTGCAATTAATGCATTTTGCCAAGTCGGTGACTATTGTGGGACGTAGGGTAGTCGCTGGGTCTGGGCTGATGAAGGTAGAGCGCGAACAATTCGAAAAGCTGGCTTTGGAGCAGATGGACTTGCTCTACCGGGTGGCCCGCCGGCTCACGCGCGACCCCGAACAGGCCGCCGACCTGGTCCAGGAAACTCTCCTTCGCGCCCTTCGGGGCTATCAGACGTTCGATCTGAAGGAGCACGGCATCCGGCCATGGCTGGTGCGAATCATGCAGAACGTGCACTTCAGCCGCTCCGAACGGGAAAAACGCCAGCCGGTGCTGCTGGAGTCAGCCCCACTGGACTCGGCCTCCGGGGAGTGTCCGCCGGATTCCGCCCCCTTTCAAGGAAGCTGGGATGGGATGGATGAGCGGCTGGTTCGGGCACTTAACCAGGTGCCGCAGGAGTACCAACTCGTCCTGCTGCTTTGGGCGGTGGAGGAACTCAGCTACAAGGAAATCGCCGAGGCACTGGACATCCCCATTGGCACGGTGATGAGCCGACTGCACCGCGCCCGTCAGAAGTTGAGTGAGTTGCTGCACGACTTCGCGGTGGAGGAAGGGGTAATCCGGGAATAGTTGCCTGAGAGCCGATGGTTAGGGAGGTAGCCGAACCGCATGGCGAGGACGGCGTAGTCAATTCGACGCATGTGCGGGGCGGGCAGAGGTTTGCGGCCGGTGATGTCCGAAATAAAACACCCCAATTTCGAGGACCCGGGTCTGAAGGCGGCGATCCGCCGCATCTGGGGCAAGGAAACCGCGCCGCCGGCGCTGCGGGCGCGCATCGCCGC
>Ga0073928_10009689_pt1 | contig 11665 bp, 7 predicted proteins | sample PaiPotPPA55metaG_FD_76969 | JGI IMG/M metagenome (GOLD analysis project Ga0073928, IMG submission 76969) | Iron sulfur acid spring bacterial and archeal communities from Banff, Canada, to study Microbial Dark Matter (Phase II) - Paint Pots PPA... ...
CGCCAACATCGAACACAGAAGCGGCGGATAGGAAGCCACTCCGCTTGTCGTAACGACGATGTTTTCGCGGATATATTGGGACGGCAGTTTTTTAATGGGCCGGTTGTGGTGCATGATCACATGCCTGCTGTCCAGCCGCCAAAGCCAGAACGCCAGCCCCTCGCCCATGTGTCCCAGAATCAGCGTCGTCTTCGGAAACCGGTCGAAGACACCGCCAAAAATGATCCGCATCACGTGGCTCGCCGTTTCCGTCTGCCAGCCCCACATCGCGCCCAGCAATTCCGGATAGCCTTTCAAAACCTGCGGCACATCCGCCGAGTTCGCCGGATGCAGATAAATCGGCACGCCAAGGCTCTCCGCCCGCTCCCACACCGGCCAGAATTTCTCCTCGTCCAGATACTCTCCGTTGGTATGCCCGTTGATCAGTGCACCTTTGAAGCCCATTTCCCGGACCGTGCGCTCCAATTCGTCCGCAGCCGCCGCCGGATCCTGCAGAGGAAGATGCGCGAACCCCGCATAACGCGCCGGATGCCGCTCGATCGCCTTTGCAAGAATGTCGTTCGCCTCTTTTGCTTTGCGAATCGCCACATTCCGATCGGACTCAACCTGCACGCCCGGCGTCGTCACACTCAGCACCGAAATGTCGATTCCATACTTGTCCATCTCTTCCAGCCGCAGCCCGTCAAACTCGAAAAGCCGCTCCTTCATGTACTGCATCGGCTCGGGCGCGATGCTCTTTTCCATCTCTTTCGCGTACCCGGCGAGCGCCGGCGTAAGATAATGTTCCTCGAGCGCGATCTTCTTCACTCTCTTTTGCGGCGCATTATAAACCGGCTCAAAACTCATCCTCTCTCTCCCCACTCTCCCTCTTTTCCCGCTCCTGCCCCCTCACCGCCTCTAAATCAGCGCCACCCTCGCCCCGCCATCCTCCGCCGGTGCCCCACAAGCCGTTCTTGCGTGTGGGCCTCTGGCCTTTCTCTCGGGTGCCGCATCCTTGCGGTTTTTGCAAGGGTGCGGGTTTTTCCTCGCCTCTCGGTTTTAACGTTGTCATTCCGAGCGCAGCGAGGAATCCCTCCTGCCCTGCCTTCTCTACCGTCGCCGCCTACCTTAGCGCTGTCATTCCGAGTGTAGCGAGGAATCTGAATTTGTTTTTTAGCCACTCGTCACTAGCCACTCGCCACTGCCTCAAAGAATCGCCCTTACCACTCCGCCATCCACCCGCACCGCCGCCCCATTCGTCGCCGACGCCAGCGCGCTGCTCAAATACACGATCATGTTCGCCACTTCCTCGGTGCTTGCAAACCGCTTCAGCAGCGACGTCGGCCGCGCCGTCTTGAAAAACTCCTTCTCCACCGTCGCCGCGTCCACCCCGTTCTTCGTTCCCATCTCGCCCAAAAACCTCTCCACGCCCTCCGACCGCGTCGGCCCCGCCAGCACGCTGTTCACGGTGATGCCCGTCCCCGCCACGCCCTCCGCAATCCCGCGCGCCACCGCAATCTGCGCCGTCTTCGACATCCCGTAGTGAATCATTTCCTCCGGAATCTGCACCCCGGACTCGCTCGAAACAAAAATGATTCGCCCCCAGTTCTTCTTCCGCATGCCGCGCAGGAAGTGCCGCGACAGCCGCACCCCGCTCATCACGTTTGTCTCGAACATCCGCAGCCAATCCGCATCCCGTATCTCTTCGAACGCCTTCACCTCGAAGATCCCTGCATTATTGATCAGCACGTCCACTTCGCCCACCGCCGCCAGCTTCGCGCATCCCTCGGGGTTCCCCACGTCCGCCGCCACGCCCGAAACTTCCGCCGTCGGATGCAACTTCCGGATCTCGCGGACTGCGTCCTCCACGCGCTTCGCCGTCCTGCCATTCACGACCACGCTCGCGCCTTCCGCCGCAAACCCCTTCGCCGTCGCCAGGCCAATTCCCGCCGTCGACCCCGTCACCAGCGCCTTCTTCCCCTTCAATTGCAGGTCCATAAGCCTTCCGTATCTCTCGCTTTTAACGCTGTCATCCTGAGCGAGCGAAGCGAGTCGAAGGATCCCTCCTGCCGACCCTTCAGCACCCTCTAGCCACTCTCCTACTCATACCTCAGCGCCACCATCGGCTCCAGCTTCATCGCCCGCCGCGCCGGCACATAGCACGCCGCCAGCGCCACAACCGCAAGCAGCACTCCCACTCCGCCAAACGTCACCGGATCGCCCAGCCTCACGCCAAATAACAAACTCCTCAGCAACGCCGCGCAAGCCAGCGCCCCGGCCGCGCCAAAAAACAGTCCGCCAATCGTCAACCTCATCCCCTGCCCGACCACGAGCCGGAAAATATCCCTTGGCTCCGCGCCCAAGGCCATGCGAATCCCGATTTCGCGCGTCCGTCGCGCCACGCCCGACGAAAGCAGCCCGCCAAGCCCCACGCACGTCAGCGTAAGCGCCAGCAGGCTGAACGCTCCGCAGAGCGCCGCAATCAATCGGTCCTGATGCAGCGAAGGATCGATTCTCTCCCGCAGTGTCCCCATGCCGGTAATCGTTACCGTGCTGTCCAGCGATTGCACGATCTCCCGCAGCGGCCCCGCGAGCATCTTGGGATTCCCCTCCGCCCGCACATCGAGATCGACCATAATCGCGGACAGCGCCCCGCGCCGCAGACCGCTCAGATACATAAAATCCGGCGTCGCTTCCCGCAGGTCGTTGTATTTCGAGTCCGCCACGACGCCCACGATTTCCATCGGCTCGCCGTTTCCTTCCAAAAACCGGATGCGTCTTCCCACCGCTTGCCCCTCGCCGAAATAATGTCGCGCCATCGTGCGATTGATGATCACCGGCGGAATGTTTTTCGCCTTTTCCATCTCCTGCTCTTCCCTCTCCTGCCATGTGAAGTCGCGCCCCGTAAGCAGTGGAATCCCCATCGTTTCAAAATAGCCCGGCGACACGTCGGTAAAGAAAACGTGCGTCTCTTCTCTCGGGTGAAGCTGGTAGCCTTCCACCGCCACGTTGATCCCGACCTCACGTCCGCTCATCGGAGCAAACGAGGAAATGCCGGCCGCACGGACCCCCGGAAGGGCCTTCGCCCGATCGATCAATCCCTCGAAAAACTCCCTCACCTGCTCGCGAGAGTATGTAATACCTCTTCCTTTTAGAGAGACCGTCAGCACCTTATCCCGGTTGAATCCCGCATCGAATGTCTCGAGATTGACCAGGCTATGGAGAAGCAATCCGGCCCCGGCCAGCAGCGTCACCGACAGCGCCACCTGCGCCACCACCATCGCTCGGCTCATCCGCGATCCCGAAGACGCTTGCCCCATCCCGCCCGCATGAGCCTTCAGGCCTTGCGCCAGGTCCCCGCGCGTCGCGGAAAGCGCCGGCCCCAGCCCGCACAAAAGTACCGTCAGCACCGAGAGCGCCAGCGTAAAGAGAAGCGCCCGTCCGCCCAGGCCTGCCATCAACACCGTCGAGCCGCCTTCCGCCGAAAGCGATTTCGCAAGCAGCCCGCTCGCCCATTTTGCCGCGAGAAGCCCGCCGGTTGCGCCCATCACGGCGAGCAGCGCGCTTTCGGTCAGCAATTGTCGAATCATCCGCCCGCGTCCCGCCCCCAGCGCCAGCCGAACCGTAATCTCCTGCTTGCGCGCGATTCCCCGCCCAATCAGCAGATTCGCCACATTGGCGCACGCAACCAGAAGCACAAGCCCCACTGCCGCCATCAGAATCTGCCCGGGCAGCAAAAACCGCTCGCGCAACTCCGAAAGCCCTCGCCCTGCAGGCGTCACCAGCAGTTGAGACATGTCCTGACGGAGCTCCACCGCTGGTATGCGGGATTCCCGCACTGCCTGCTCGAACAGCGGCTCAAGCCCAGCCTTCGCCTGCGCCGGCGTTACGCCGGGCCTCAGCCGCCCCAAAATCTTTACCCATCTGTCCTTTTCCCGTCCCTTCTCCAGGGGCACGTAGAAATCCGGAGAGCTTCCCACCTCGATCCCAAAAAACTCGGGCCGCGTGACCCCGACGATCCTGTACGGAAGCCCCCCAACAAACTTTCCAATTACGGCCGGGTCGGGGTTCAATTCGCGCCCGCCGAGAAATACCGTCTGTCCAATCACCGCCGCGTCGGAGTTGAATTCACGTCTCCAATAGTCGAAGCTCAGCACAACTTCAGGCTCCGAATGCGCCTTGCCGCCTTCATCTCCAAAAAGCCGGCCAGCGAAAGCGCGCGCCCCCAGAACTGAAAAATAGTTTTCCGAAACATCCTCGCCCGATGCCGCACTCGTCCGCCCACCCCGGCGGACCTCATACTCGGACATTCCCGCGTCGGCAAGCACACCAGAAAACACATCGCTCTTATCGCGATAGCGCTCAAAGTCCGAGTAATCCGCAAAGTCGATCGTCTGCAGCGTGCCGGACGAGTGCACCAGGACCACCTCATCCGGATTCCGTATCGGCAGTTTGCGCAGCACCAACGGGTCGAGCACCGAAAAGATCGCCGTGTTCGCCCCAATCCCCAGCGCCAGCGTCACCACCGCCACCGCCGCGAACCCGGGATTCCTCCCCAGCATTCGCAGCCCGTACCGCACGTCCTGCCAAATCGTCTCCATCCGCCCCCAGCCCCTGCGCTCTAGCCACTCGTCACTAGCCACTTCCTCTAAATCAGCGCCACCCTCGCCCCGCCATCCTCTCGCCGCGGTCCTAACGTTGTCATCCCGAGCGAGCGCAGCGAGTCGAGGGATCCCTCCTAATCACCCGCCAGCACTCACTTGCCACGTGCACTCAGTCACTAACCACTCGCCACTCGCCACTCGTCACTAGCCACTAGCCACTTCCTCTAAATCAGCGCCACCCTCGCCCCGCCATCCTCTCGCCGCGGCTTCCGCTCCTTCTTCCTCAACTCCGCCTGCAGTAATTCCCCCATCGCCGCCACGCCCTTCACGATCTGTTTCTCATCCACTCCCGCAAAACCCAGCCGCATCGTATTCGGCTGCGGATTCTGAAAATAAAAATACCGCCCCGGAATGTACAGCACCCCGCGCAGCCGCATCTGGTGCAGAATCTCGCTCGCATCAAGCCCCGCCGGCAGCGTCACCCACACGGACATCCCGCCTTCCGGCCGCGTCCACTCCGTTCCACCCGGCATCATCCGTTCGAGCGACTTGTCCAGCGCCTCGAGCCGCCCCTTGTACACCTTCTTCATCTTCGCCAGATGCTTCCCCATCAATCCCTTCTTCACAAACTCCGCCATCGTCGCCTGCGCCAGTTGATCCGAATGCAGGTCCGTCGCCTGCTTCACCAACCGCAGCCGCTCGATCACTTTCTCCGGCCCGATGCACCAGCCCACCCGCAATCCCGGAAACGCCACCTTCGAAAAGCTGTCGATCTGGATCACCACGCCGTGCCGGTCCAGCGCCTTCAGCGACGGCACGAATGTCCCCTTCACCCGCAGCCGCGCATAAATGTGATCTTCCACCACCGCCACCTGGTGCCGCGCCGCCATTCCCAACAGCCTCCGCCGTGCCTCCAGCGGCAGCGACGTCCCCGTCGGATTCTGGAAGTCCGGCGTCTCCAGGATCAGCTTCATCCGGTTCTGCAGCAGCACCGACTCCAGCGCATCCAGATCCACTCCCGCATACCCCAGCCGCGCCCCGCTCGTCTCCATCGGCGCCGCCAGCGTCCGCACCCGCGCCTGCGTAAAGATCGCAATCGCTCCCGGATATCCCGGGTTCTCCAGCACCACCGCGTCTCCCGGCCGCAAAAACGCCTTGCACAAAAGGTCCAGCGCCTGCTGGCAGCCGTCTGTAACCAGCAATTCCTCCGGCCGCACCACCATCTCTTCCTTCCCCAGCATCTCGATCAGCGCCCGCTTCAGCGGCTCGTATCCGTCCGACGCCCCCAACTGCAAAATCCGCCGCCCGTCCCTCTTCAGCACCGTGTCGCAGCAGATTCGCAGCTCCTCCACCGGGAAAAACTCCTCCGAGGGCCGCGCCGTCACGAACGCGATCGCGTCCTTTGGCACCGTCGGCATCATCCGGCTCAGCGTTTCCTCGCCCCGGTCGTCCGCAAAAAGCGCCTCCCACCTCATCGTTCCAGTGCCGTTCGATTTGGGGGGTGGTGTAAACTGGTGTTCAGGGAGGTTCTCGGCGATGAACGTGCCCCGGCCAACGTGGCCCTCGATCAGCCCCTCGGACTCCAGCTCCGCATACGCGTTCGCCACCGTCGTCCGGTGCACCCCCAGCTTCACCGCCAGCTCCCGGCTCGCCGGGATGCGGTCTCCGGGTCTCAGTTCCCCCGTATGCACCAGTCCCCACAATTGGTCGCGCAGCTGGACATATAGCGGAATCTGGCTCTCTGGCTGTAGTTGCAGCGGCAGCATGCTTCCACCACCTCGCAAAAAGGCCGTTTTTGGCCCTTTTGCATTGTCTCTTTGTCTCTCTCTAAAATGCTATTTTAGGCCCCGAAATTGGCCTGTAAAGAGCCAATTTGTCTTTACGGGGTACTGGAACCACGTAGGCGGAATCTCTGGATCTTCCCGGTCGCCGTTTTCGGCAGTTCGCTGACGAACCGGATTTCTTGCGGGCACTTGTGCGCAGCCAGCCGGCTGCGCAGCCATTCCCTGATTTCCTGCCCCAGCATCGGCTCTTCTTTCACGCCTTCCTGCAACACGATGTAAGCCATTGGACGCACAAGACCTACGGCGTCCGCCTGCCCCACCACCGCCGCCTCCGCCACTGCCACATGCCCCAGCAGCGCGTTCTCCACTTCCCCCGGCGACACCCACATTCCCGCCACCTTCATCATGTCGTCTCCGCGCCCGCAGTAATGATAGTAGCCGTCCGCGTCGCGGAAAAATTTATCGCCCGTCACCACCCACTCGCCTCGCCGCGTCCGCGCCGTCAGTTCCGCTTTGTTCCAGTACGCCGCGAACGCGCTCCCGCCTTTCACCCAAAGATTTCCGATTTCTCCATCGCGCACCGGCTCTTCTTTTTCATCGACGATTTTGGTTTCGTAATTCGGAACTTCCACCCCGCAGGTTCCTGCGCGCGCGGCGCCGGGCCGGCACGACAAAAACATGTGCAGCATTTCCGTTGAGCCGATCCCGTCGAGAATCTCGATCCCGAAGCGTTCGCGAAATCGCTCGAAGATTTCCGGGGGCAGCGCTTCGCCCGCGGAAACCGCCAGCCGCACCGAAGAGAAATCCAACGCGAGGCCGCGCTCGGCTTCGCGCAAAAGCGCGCCGTAAAACGTGGGCACGCAAAAGAAAACCGTCGGACGGTGGCGCGCGACAAGTTCCGCCACGCGCTCCGGCCGCGGACGTTCCCCCATCAGCACCGTGCTCGCGCCGGCGGAAAACGGGAAATACATTCCGTTGCCGAGCCCGTAAGCAAAAAACAATTTCGATACGGAGAAGGTTTTGTCTTCAGGCCGCAATCCCAGAACGCCCCAGGCGAAGCTGCGGCTGGTCACGAACATATCCTGATGCCGGTGCACCGCCGCCTTCGGTATTCCTCCGCTTCCGGAGGTGTAAAGAAAAAACGCGGAATCATTTGCAGCGGTCGAATGCGGCGCAAGCTCGGGCGATGCGGCCGCGATCCAATCGTTCCAGCGGGAAACTTCCGCGGCGAGGCTCGTCAGGTCTTCGGTTGGTTCGCCGGCAATCACGCAGGCCGCAAACTTGCGGCGGCGCGCCACCGGAGAAAACTCAGCAAGCGCACTCGCGTGCACAATCGCAATGCCGGCGCCGCAATCGCTGGCGTAATATTCGTAATCCAATGTTCGCGCGGTGGAATTGACCGGTACGGCGATCGCGCCGAGTTTTGCAGCGCCGAAAAACGCGGCCACAAATTCGATCGAGTCCGGAAGAATAATCAGAACGCGGTCGCCCGGCCGGCAGCCCAGCGCGCGCAGCGCGTTTCCCGCGCGATTCACAGCGTTTTCTACATCGCGATAGGAATAGGAAAAAGAATCGCCGAGAATGGCGGGCCGATCCGGATGCGCGCGCGCCAGGCGCGTGACGAATTCTTCGGCGATGTTCAGGTGAGCGGGGACGTCGAGCGGCATCCCCACGATTCTACTGCGTCGGGACCTTTTCTCCCAATCGGCGCATGCGTTCGAGCAGTTTTTTCTTCAGCGGCCCGGGAGCGTTCGGATTGAACGCCACGAGATACCACAGCGGCTGCGTGCGGTCGCGGCTGAGTCGCGTGAGCGTGGCGCCGTCGCTATTCGGATGCCGCGCGATATTTTCGCGAATCGCCGCGTAGGGATGATGCGAGAGCCGGCCCAGCGTTTTCGAAGTAACTTTGGGGTGCTCGCTGATCAGCCGCAGAAGATAATAGTCTTCCTTCGGAGCCTGGCGCGAAAGCTGGTCGAGAACCTCCGGCTTCACTTCGGAGCTCAGCACCGTGCCCACTTTTTCGTCCCAGGTGGGATTGATGCGGTTCAATTCCTGCGTGCGCGCATGGATCAGCTGCTCCATCACGCGGCGCTCCTGGTCGAGCCTTCCCTGAGGAATGGCGCTGCGCTCGACCGAATCGAGCACGCGCAGCAAATGCTGGCGCTCGCCGAAAACAATCTGCGTGGTCCTCACGATTTTCCCCTTCGCCGAATGGCGCACTAAATCGGAACGTCGCATTCCCACCTCGTCATTTCAGATGCAGGGTTCGCACCAGTTTCTCCAGCGCGGGCCCATCCACGTAAAGATTATCCGCAACCGCCGGCTTCCCTTCCTCGATGCAGCGCTTCAATTGCAGCCCCGCGAGATCGATCTTTTCCTCGCGGCTCAGATAGCGCCGGGCGCGTTGCCAGGCAGCGAGCGCGCCGCCCGATACGCCCACCAGAACGCGTTCACCCTTTACTTCGAAAAAATAAAGTTCCGGCTGGTCGCCCGCGGGGAGAAAGCCTGCCTTCTTGAATTCCACTTTCCTCGCCTGCCCGTCGGGCCCTGTGACTTCAAACTTCTCGTAGCGAGACTCGTACCCCACGCCGAATTATCAAACCTTCCACGGCCAGAGTAAAGCGATTGCAGGCGCGCGACGTTCCTTGATGACAACAGATGGTTCTAGAACCATGCGATTTACTGGGTTTTTCGGTGGTTTTACAGCTCCGCGGATCGTCTTGCGTGATGTTACTTCAATCGCGAATATTCGGATTTGGCGGCGAGGAGGATGGGGATATCGGGGTCGGCGTCTTTCCAGAGCGCGAAGAAATCGTTGTAGGCGGCGCGAGCTTTGGCCAACGCGGCGGGATCGGCGGCGTTCCCGCCTTGTGTGGCGCCGCCCTTCGCGGCGGCGCCGGCTACGAAACCTGCTTGAAGCGCGTAGGCGCGGGCGAGACCGAGATGGGCGAGCGCGCCGATGGGTTCGTTGCCTACAACGCCGCGCTGGTCGAGGATTTTCTGGAACTCGGCCGCGGCTTCGCTGCCCCGATGTGCGGCCAGATAGGCTTCCCCACGCACATAGACGGGATACAGAGCGAGCGTGAAACCACCACTGCCCGCTGTACCCAGCTCGTAGGAAGCGGCGGCTTGAAGAGCCTCGATGGCTTTCGAAGAATCGTTGCGGCCGAGGGCGAGTTGAGCCCGAAGGGTTGGCAGGTAGTTGACCTGCACGATGGTATCCTCACGGAAGCTCTTGGCCAAATCGCCCGCCAGTGCCTGAGCACGCGACAAATCGCCGGCAATTGCCAGCGCCAGCGCCGCTCCAAACTGAACATCCCGGCCAGTTGAAAGCGCGAGCGCCGCGGCGGCCCGCTGCCGGGCTTCGCCGGCGTTGCCGAAAAGGGCTTCGCGCAGGGCCGCATCGGTTTCGTAACCCGCCGCTGTTTCCTTCTCTTCGGCATGCTCGGCCGAAGCCACCGCCCGGCGGGAAAACTCTCGGGCTTTGCCGAGGCGACCGGAATAGGCCGCCGTATCAGCTTCAAAGCACAGCAGCACGTCTTCCACTCCCGGCTTGCCCGCGCCCCAAGCTACCTGCTGCGCCATCCCTGCCGCGTCGTTCTGCAGGTAGGCAACCTGATACAAAGTGAAGCGCAACGCAGGGGAATCGAGGTTTTTCGCCTGCGCCTCTGCGGCAGTGGCCCGGGCCTCCTCCAGACGATTCAGAAAGAGATAGGAGTCGACGAGGTTGGCATAATTCAACGCGCTCGCGTCGAGGCGGAAGGCCTCACGCATTTCCGCAAGGACTTTGTCGTATGGCCCCAGCTTATTGTAGATGATACCCAGCATGGTCGGCGGGTTGCCATCTCGCGGGTAGGTCTGCGCAAAGAGTTCATAGGCTTGGCGCGCCTTTTCCAGGTCGCCGGTGACCAACAGATCGTAGTCGGACTCGATGTAGAGTTTCTCACGCTCGCTTACCCGCTCGCGCAGCTCGTAGGCCTTCCGGATGCTTTCCGCCGCCTGGCTGGTTTCCGCGAGATTTGAATAGCTTTCACCGAGCAAGGCATAGGCCATGGCGAAATTCGGGTCGAGGCGGATGGCCCGCTGATACAAAGGGACGGCGGCGGCGGAGTCGGCTTTTCCCTCCAGGGCCTTCCCTCCCAGGCTGTAGGCCTGCAGGGCTTCGAGCGAGGGCGTGGTGGCCTGCTCAAGCGGCGTGTCGAATTTCTGCACCGTGCCGAACGATTCGCCCAGCTTGGCACGCATATCGGTGGCGACTTTGCCGAGAGCGTCCAGGACATGGTTCTTGTCACCGGCCTGAGCCGCCGTGCTCGCCAGTGTTTCCCCGTTCGAGCAATTCACGGCGTTCACAATCAGGTTGTACTGCGTGCCAATCTGCGCGATCGAGCCCGTCAGCGCCGCTTTGCTCGCGGTTCGCTGGCAGATGTCCTGGGCAATCTCCGGCGTCAGCTTCGCGTCGGCCGGCTGGACCATCAGGCGCAGGGTCTGCTGGATGCGTTGCTCGGAGATGAGGCTCAAGAAGGGAGACTGTGCGAGCTGCACCGCCAGTCCCTGGCGCAGCGTACCGTCGAAGACCGGGTCGCCGGTGGAGTTCGTAAAGTCGCCAAGGACAATCGTGTCCGTCGCGCTCAGCGCATGCGCGTTGCGGCCGTTGAGCCACCAGAAGGCGCCCGCGGCGAGCGCGAGGATTATTGCTGCTGCTCCAGCGACGGCAACCCGGCGAGAGCGAGCGGATTTCGCGGCGGGCGGCGCGGCGTTGGCGGATGCTGCGACGGCGGTGCGGCCCGATTCGGTGTCGCGCTTGAGGCGCTGCAAATCGGTGCGCATCTCGGCGGCACCCTGGTAGCGCAGCTTGCGGTCTTTCTCGAGCGCCTTCGCGATGATTTCTTCGAGCTTCGCGGGCACGTCGGGATTCAGGCGAACGGGCGGGACGGGCGCACGTTCCAGAATGGCGTTCGCGATGACGCCGGAAGTGTCGCCGCGGAAAGGGAGCGCGCCGGTGACCATCTCGTAGAGCACGACGCCGAAGGAAAAAAGATCCGTGCGCGCGTCGAGTTCTTCGCCGCGCACCTGTTCGGGCGACATGTACGCGATGGTGCCCATGGCCGCGCCGGGCCGGGTGAGACTCTCTGAATCGGAGGCGGTCGGCATCGCAGAAAGGTTTCCGCCTGCGGCGGACGGCGCGCGCTTTGCCAGGCCGAAGTCGAGGATTTTGGCCTCGCCGCGCGCGGTGATGAAGATGTTCGTGGGCTTGATGTCGCGGTGGACGATACCCTTGGCGTGCGCGGCATCGAGCGC
>Ga0073928_10009691_pt1 | contig 11664 bp, 6 predicted proteins | sample PaiPotPPA55metaG_FD_76969 | JGI IMG/M metagenome (GOLD analysis project Ga0073928, IMG submission 76969) | Iron sulfur acid spring bacterial and archeal communities from Banff, Canada, to study Microbial Dark Matter (Phase II) - Paint Pots PPA... ...
ACTGCCCGATCTGCGCGGACACGGCGATTCCGGCATCGGCGAAGGTCCAGCCACAATGGAGAAACATGCTGTCGATATCGCCGGCGTCATGGACAATGCCGAGATCGCCCGTGCTCCATTGGTCGGGGTCTCGATTGGCGGTTACGCCTTCTTCGAGTGCTGGCGAAATCATAGAGGCCGGGTGACTGCGCTCGGATTGTTTAACACGAGGGCTCCCGCCGATGGTCCCGAGGCGCGTGCCGGACGTTTGCAAGCGGCGAACGATGTCCTTGAGCGTGGCACCGAGCCGTTCTTTGAATCGATGATTCCAAAAGTGCTGGCGAAAACTACTCGAGAGATGCGACCCGACCTGGTCGACGGTGCGCTGCGCATGATGCGCAAGATGTCACCCGAGGACGTCGCGCAAGTACAGCGCGGCATGGCCGCGCGCCCCGACTCCATCGAAACCTTGAAGACCATTAACGTTCCCACGCTGCTGGTGACCGGAGACGAAGACGCTATGACCGGCGTGAACGAAGCCGAGTTAATGCGTCAGCACATCCTGGGCAGCCAGATGCGAGTGATTCCGAAAGCCGGACACTACTCCCCGTGGGAGCAACCGGAAGAAGCAGCCAAGCTTCTCCGCCAGTTTCTGGACGGACTCTGCTGACGCGGCCCTGGAAGGGCCGCTCTTCCACGGTCGCGCCTTTAGACGGTTCTGGCCCGTGCTGCTTGAATCCCTCGGTTTGGATACAACACCTCTTAATCTCTTTTGATACCCGTCAACTAAAATATCTGCTTTCTATAAGTTGCGGGGATTGGATATGGCCGGGTATGGCCAAAATCTTGAGCCGCAAGGACTTGCTCGCAAAATCTTACGGAATAAGGGGTTACGTCTCGGGTTTCGTTTCTCGACTTCATTATCGCCAAGTCCCCGTCGGCTTTCAGGCGCGTTGTCGTTGTGGATATCGTCTTGAGGCATTCCGAACGGAGTGAAGAATCTGCTTCTTCCCGTCTCCACGTTGCTCGTTCTGAAATCCTCAGTCAAGGTTGTCCGCCACACACTCAACCTGAGGAAAACCCAAAGATTCTGTGGAAAACCGAGGAGGGAGACTCGAAGCCCGTGGAAGAGCGGCGCTTTCAGCGCCGCGTCAAGCGGACTTCCCTAAAACCAGCTTCTTCAGTGGCGCCAGAAACCTGTTCAGCTCTATGTCGGAGGAGGTTCCGGCCAGCCGAGAATTGGACAAACGTTGCTAGAATAACCTGAATGTCCGGCGCCAAGTCCATCCCCAAGGCGTCCACCAGACTCCTTGACTCGGAGACGTTCCAAACCACGCGCAAAAAATCGCTAGAGATGCGACAGTATTTGGACGACATTCTGTCGAAAGAGGTCGGGAAGTACGCCTCTCCCGACACCAGTCTTGTCGTCTTCGGCTCGCTCGCTCGCGGCGAATGGACAACCGGCAGCGACCTTGACTGGACCTATCTTATCGACGGAGGTGCAAAGTCAACTCATCTCCAGATCACACAGGACATTCAAAGAGTCTTCAAACAGAAAAATTTGGCCGAACCGGGACCTACCGGAACGTTTGGGAATATGGCGTTTAGCCACGACATTATTCATCAGATCGGCGGCCAGAACGACACCAACAAGAACACGACTCAGCGAATCTTGCTTCTCCTCGAATCAACACCAATTGGGGAACGAAAAGAAGCATACGAGCGCGTGATCCGCGCCGTCATAGATCGATACCTGGAAGAAGACACTCATCTGCTAACCCGCGATTCGAAGAACTACCGCGTGCCTCGATTCCTTTTGAACGACATCGTTCGATTTTGGAGAACTATGGCGGTTGATTTTGCCAACAAACAGCGAGACCGAGCCGGCAAAGGATGGGGACTGCGCAATGCCAAGCTTCGGATGTCCCGAAAACTGATTTTCGCTTCCGGATTATTGATCTGCTTCAGTTCAAGTCTGGACCCAGAGCTACGAAATAAGATTTCCACCGACACAAATGATGTAAGGTTCCAACTTGGAAATCACATAAGGGATTATGTGCGGCTGACACCATTGGAAGTTGTCGAAAGCTTGGTCAATCGTTACGATATTCCGGATTCGGTTGCCAAAGAGTTGTTCGATTCATACGCGAAGTTCCTGAGAATTCTTGATGACGAAACGTCGCGCAAAGCCCTGGATGCCCTTCGATCCGAGGACTCTGAGACAGACCCGACATTCAAGCAGATAAGAGAAATCAGCGACGCTTTCAAGAGAGCGCTGGATTACATCTTTTTCGAGAATCGACAGCTTGCGCGGCTCACAAGGGAGTATGGGGTTTTCTAAATGAAATTAATTGGCTTCTCCACCGGCGCACTAGCGAGAGGCGACTTCCACCGAGCGCTCCAAATGCTATCCCACAAGAAAGCTAATGCTGTCGAGTTGTCGGCTCTGCGGCAGGACGAACTGGCCCCGCTGGTGCAACAGTTGGGGGAATTGGATCTGGGCCGCTTCCAGTACATTGCTTTTCATGCCCCAAGCGCGATGGAGCAATCCTACGAGCCGGCTGCTCTAGACCTTCTCAAGCAAGTCGCCGCTCGCAACTGGCCAATCATCGTGCACCCCGATGCTATGCATAATCCGTCGGACTGGGCCTGCCTCGGAGATTGCCTGTGCATCGAAAACATGGACAAGCGCAAGCCGATTGGACAAACTGCAACAGACCTAGCCAAGTTCTTCGAGATATTGCCGAATGCCTCACTGTGCTTCGACATCGGCCACGCCCGGCAAGTCGATCCCACCATGAGCGAAGCGTGGGCAATACTGCAGAGATTTCGCGACCGGATCAAACAACTTCACGTCAGCGAAGTAAACACTCAAAGCAAGCACGACCCGATCAGCCTTGAATCAATTCTCGCCTTCCAGAAAGTCTCCCACCTCTTGCCTTCAGACGCTCCAATAATCCTGGAGAGCAGAGTCGAAGAATCAGAAATCAACGAGGAAATCGAGACTGCCCTCGACGCACTGAACCCGGCATCGCAACTCGCCATCGCCAGTGACTAGGTCGTCACGCTGGACAAACGGACACGAGGGTGCCCCATCCTTCGCGCACTTTGCGAAGGGCGGGATTCCGCGCTCATCCCTCTGAGAATCTTCCAGGAAGGGGGCTGGCTTCAGTCGTAATGCAGGACTGAGGGAAACGTACTCCCTCGGAACGCCCGCTAATTTCTGGGTTTATCCCAAGGCTTCGCCAAAAACAGGGGTGGACGGAGATTTTTACATCGGGCCCCATCTCCGAGATCGAGATAGATCTGCGACCGGAAGTGGCCCAAGCTACGCTCTCGAACTTCTCAAGCTTTAAGCCCACCACGCCAACCCGGTACAGGAGGGCAGCGATGCAACGGCGGAGCCCGCCCGTGTTATCTGGGTCTTTATCAACCCTCGTTACCGCGCTAAGCAGTTCCTCGTCCGGAAGTTGCTGCTCTAAGAGGCGTATCGCCAGCCCGACACATTCATCATTGCTAATCGAGCCCAAGGGGAATTGGGCAGGACGCCCCTTCAAGATGTCGATAAATGACATTAGGAACGGGTAATCCGCAGACCACTCGTCAGCGAGAGACCTAAGCCTCAGGCGCGAATATTCCCCCTCCGCTTCCTTGAGCATCTGGGGAGTGATCTGCGGATTCCCCTGAGCCTGCCGGATGCAGGCGTTGAAGAACAAGATAACGTCGCGGGGACGCAAGAGCGTTCTCGCCAGAATGTAATCCATCGTCGGCGTCTTGTTTATGAGCCTTGGTAAGACGTCAGCGTGCGTTACTTCCCTGGAAGTATATTGCTGCCTAACCATTCGCCCGATCCGGGTGTCAAGCAGCTTCGTTAGTTGATCCCTGTTCCATCTCAGGTCAACATACAGGGACTCGTATGTCTCTTCTTGGAACCCACCACCACGCGACACCCTTAGCACGCGGTCCAAGAGGTCGTACCTCAACGCTATAATAATCTTGGCATGCCGCACTCTCCGAAAATCCCGCACGGTTTCGATAAGGGCGCGAATTAAGAGGTACCGAAGGCCCTCCTCTACCCAGTTTTCATCAAGTCGGTCAATCACCACGTAGTACTTCTTTTGCGGATCATCAAGGATCGAATCTAATAGCTCCAGCACGTAGGTAAGCTCTTGAATTTGCACTTGGTTGACGACATACTTTGCGCGTTCGACGACGGCTCCCTTTTCTTCCTGAGACAGCGCTTGCGCTCCCCCTAGCGTCATTTTGGCGACGGGCAATACCGAACTGATGGATGCCTTCAAGTCACTCTCTAGCTTGGTCGTCAGCTCCTCAATCCGATAGTCGGTCTGCTCCCAAAACTTGCTACCCCATTGTTCCAAATAGGCTAGAGCCTTCTCGTGCTGCCGCTTCTTATCGCTAAATTGCGTTCTTATCCAGTCAACGAGGCCTTCCTTGGTTCCTGAGCTGTCGAGGTGAAAGTGAGCTTTAATAACTTCGACAGTAAAAACGTGCCTCCATAGCAGCTTGAAAAAAGTGTCCAGATTAACGCCTAGCTCGTTCACGAACTGCAGGATAGTTGAGTTCGAAATGTAGGCCAGGGCAAGACTCTCCGGCTTGATGTTGATAACTCTGCCGCTGGTACGCTCGGAGAGCCTTGTCAATAGTGCGGTCTTCCCCGCGCCGGTTCTGCCGAGAACGATGCGCCTGTGGTCGTCGCAGTCCAACAGAAAGTCGATTTCGCCGGTGTCGATGAAACATTCGCGCAGGAACGCTTGATCAGATTCAGCATCAGCTGCACCGATATGGTCGTGGCTTCGAAATCTAAACTTCATGGAACTCCCTCCGATCCGTTAATCAAAGAAAAAGAGCCACGGCGTGCCGTGACTCTTCACAGTACGTCTACAGAATTGCTACGACTTGTTAACCCCAGCGGCTATAAAGCCGTCGAAGCTTGGTTCCTGTTGGGCATGGCTGAAGCCATGCCCTTCCCGAGCAGTTCAATAGCAGATTCCTCGGTCGGAATGACAACACTTAAGACTTAGCTGCACCCGCTCGTACTCCCGCAACTCCCGCACCGATAGCACGAACCGTTTCTGGTCATGATGCTGCCGCAGAAGCTGCAACTGGGGGCGTCGCCCAGGTCGATCAGGCCGGCAAGGGCGTCGGCGGCGTGGATGGAGCCGGAACCAGTTCTCAGTTCTCGGTTCTCAGTTCTCGGTTTGTCCGCGGAACTGCTGGCGTCACCGAGTCCCTCGGGGCTCGGCGCGCCTCCTGCTGGCCGCAATCTCAGATTCTCGAACAGCATTTGCTGCTGGCCGGTCAGGAATCGCAGTTGGAGCCAGCGGAAGATGTAGTCCATGATCGACTTGGCGTAGCCCAGGTCGGGATTGCCGGACCATCCACTCGGCTCAAATCTGGTGTGGGCGAACTTTTCGCAGAATAGTTTCAGCGGGACGCCGTGTTGCAGGGCGATCGAGACGGCCAGGGCGAAGCTGTCCATGAGTCCGCTGACGGTGGATCCTTCTTTCGCCATGGTGATGAAGAGTTCGCCGGGGTCGCCGTTGGGGTAGAGGCCGACGGTGATGTAGCCCTCGTGGTCTCCGACTTTAAATTTGTGGGTAATGGAGGCGCGCTCTTCCTGCAGCTTGTGGCGGACGGCGCGCGGCGGCGCATTGAGATTTTCTTCCTCAACCTGTGGCGCGGGCACTCCTGCCCGCGAGTCCTCTTTACTGGAGTTCGCAGTCTTCGTCCCTGCAGCCGAAAGCGGTTGCGACTTCTTGCACCCGTCACGATAGACGGCCACCGCCTTCAGTCCAAGCTTCCATGCCTGAAGATAGGCTTCCATGATGTCTTCAACCGTTGCGTTCTCGGGAAGATTGACGGTCTTCGAGATGGCGCCGGAGATGAAGGGCTGAGCGGCAGCCATCATCCGCAGATGTCCCATGTAAGCGATCGAGCGGGTCCCTTTCGCCGGCTTGAACGAGCAATCAAACACCGCCAGATGCTCGTCCTTGATATGCGGCGCGCCTTCGATGGTGCCGGTGGCGTCGATGTAGCTGACGATGGCGTCGGCCTGATCGTGGTTGTAGCCGAGCTTGAACAGCGCGGTCGGCACGGTGTTATTAACGATCTTGATCATCCCGCCACCGACCAGCTTTTTATATTTGATCAGCGCGAGATCAGGCTCGATTCCTGTGGTATCGCAGTCCATCATGAAGCCGATGGTTCCTGTGGGGGCCAGGACGGTTACCTGGCTGTTGCGGTAGCCGTGTTTTTCGCCGTGGGCCAGGGCTTCGTCCCAGCATTGTTTGCTGGCTTCGTAGATGGTGGCGGGGACGTTGGTTTTGTTTATGCCGTTCACACTGGCGCGGTGCATGCGGATTACGTCCAGGAAAGGTTCGCGGTTGATGTACCAGCCGGGGCATGCGCCACCGGGCATGGTCTGTGCCGGGGCGCTCGCTTCGCTCGCTGGACGGACGAATGCGTCCGTCCCCACACGAGCATCTTTTCCTACGTGAGTTGTGGTGATACCTGCTCCTAGATTGGTTTCTGTGAGATTCTTTTTTGTGGCTTCCGTCGCGGGAACTAACGGCTGGCACTGTTCAGCTATGCGCGAGGATTGCAAATAGGCTTCGCCGCACATGATTGCCGTCACACAGGAGGCGTAGTCGCGGCCGGCGTCGCTGTCATAGGGGAGGCCGGCGGCCATCAGCAATGCTCCTAGATTTGCGTACCCCAGGCCTAGCGGACGGTAGTCATGCGAGTTGCGCATGATCATTTCTGTGGGATATCCCGCGTTGTCCACCAGAATTTCCTGGGCCGTGATCAGCACGTCTACTGCGTGACGGTAGGCGTCTACGTCGAATGTGCCGTTGGGGGCGAACTTAAGCAGATTCAGGCTCGCCAGGTTGCAGGCGGAATCGTCGAGGAACATGTATTCGCTGCAGGGGTTGCTGGCGTTGATTCTTGCCGTGTTCTTCGAGGTGTGCCAGCGATTGACGGTGGTGTCGTATTGCATGCCGGGATCGCCGCAGTGCCAGGTGGCTTCGGAAATTTTGTGGAGCAGGTCTTTGGCTTTGAAAGTCTTGGCTACGGAGCCGTCGGTGACCGTCTTGGTGGAGAAGTCGGTGTCGCGAACTACGGCGTACATGAAGTCATCGGTGACGCGGACGGAGTTGTTCGCGTTCTGGAAGAAGATGGACGAGTAGGCCTCCGCGTCGGGAGAAGAGCCGTCGTATCCCAGGGAGACCAGGGCGTGGGCCTTGGCTTCTTCTTTCTGCTTGCACTCGATGAATTCGATGATGTCGGGATGGTCGACGTTGAGGATGACCATCTTGGCGGCGCGGCGCGTTTTGCCGCCGGACTTGATGACGCCGGCGAAGGCGTCGAATCCTTTCATGAAGCTGAGCGGGCCGCTGGCGGTGCCGCCGCCGGAGAGGGTCTCCGTGGATCCGCGCAATGGAGAGAGATTTGTTCCGGTGCCGCTGCCCCACTTGAAGAGCATTCCTTCGGTCTTCGCCAGAGTCAGGATCGAGTCCAGCGAGTCTTTGACCGAGTTGATGAAGCAGGCGGAGCATTGGGGCTTGGAGTATCCGGTGACGCCGAATTCGACCTGCTGGGCTTGCGGGTTCCAGTGCCAACTGCGGCCGTCGGAGTTGGGCTCGATGCGGTCGCATCCTACGTTGAACCAGACGGGCGAGTTGAAGGCGGCGTACTGGCGCACGAGGATGTGGACGAGTTCGTCATGGAAGGTGTCGCCGTCTTCTGGAGTGCGGAAGTAGCCTTGGGCTTGTCCCCAGTCGCGGATGGTTTCGGCGACGCGGCCAACGAGTTGGCGGACTCCGGTTTCACGCTCGGGAGTGCCGATTTTGCCGTGCAAGTATTTCGAGGCCACGATGTTGGTGGCGGTCATGGACCAGTCTTTGGGGACTTCAACGTCCTTTTGCTCGAAGATCACGTTGCCTTGGGCGTCGGTGATCTGAGCAAGGCGGAGATCCCATTCGATTTCGCTGTAGGGAGAGACACCGGGTTTGGTGAAGAAGCGGCGGAAGGAGAGGCCGGAGGGCTTCTTCTTGGTCGGGGTCTGGGCTGCGGGAATCGTGAATTCGGTCTTCAATTCTGGCATAGGGCTCTCCATTTATTAGATTCTATTCGTGTTGCGCCGATTCAGGGCGTCCGGCCAGAGGGCGGGAATCGGGGGCTTCCAAAATGGGTATTCAGGATGTTTCAAAGATCGGGTCTTTCGCCCCTTCCGGGAGCTAAGTCCATTTCTGGATTCTTACCCACAGCTTGCGCTGTGGGCTGCATTCTTTCGCCGCTTGGCGGCTAACATCAGCGGCTAAAGCCGCGCTTCAATTTTGCGCTCTACGGCACGACTGAAGTCGTGCCCTGATACGAAACTTCTTCCTCCGCTAAAAACCGGAGGGGAGTGGGGACGGACAGTGAATGTTGGTGGCGGCTCCGGAGTCTAGCTGCGGGGCTGTCGGAGAGGATGTCGAGCCGGAAAAACCAACTTCGGCTCGCGCGCCGCTTGCTTCGCTTTGCGGGACGGACGAGGCGCCCGTCTCCACACGAGTATCGGTGGCACCGGCAAAAAGCGGTTGCTGGGCGTCATTGGCCTGAGCGATGTATTCGGTGGCTGGGGTTAGTTCCAGCGAGGTGGCGAAGTGGGAGCCAATGCCGGTGGCTTTTTCCGAGGCGGTGACCATCCATTGATTGAGGGCGTTGCAGATGGTTCGGCGCTGGGCTCGGTCTTCGATGACTACGAAGCGCACGAAATAGCGGCCGGAGATCATGCGGGCGCGCATGGGATTCTGCCGGGAGAGCATGCGGTCGAGTACGAAGGCCATGTCGTCATCTTCGAAGAATTGGGCTACGGCCAGCATGCGGCGGGTGGGAGCCGTTGTGGCGTCGGCGAAAGCCTGCCGAGCTTCGCTCGGCCCGACCGGGTTCCCTCGGCTTTGCTCGGGACAGGCACCGACCCGGTCCCACACGGACTCGGCATCGCTTCCCTCCGGCGGGCGGACGAATGCGTCCGCCGCTACGTGAGTATCGTCCAGGTGCATGATTTCTTCGGCTAGGGCGAAGACTCCGGGCTTGCTGGGGACGAACAGGAGGCTGTGGGGGGATTCGCATCGAAACCAGCGCGACCAGTGAAGGCGGCGATAGTCCAGGGGACGATCGAAGCCATGGCGCGCCATAGATTCTGAGACGAGTCGAGTTAGACCTTCCATTGAGGGCTCCTGCTTCTTGCTGCCAGACCGGCGAAAGGGCGTTCCCTTCTCTGTCGGCGGGCAGGCTCTACGTGATTGACGGCTACGGTTCAGTCGTCGTCTTCAGTTTGTCGCCCCCGGGGGAGGTCGGGAACGGCCACCGCACTTCTTTACTTTCGGGCTTCCGGCTTCCGGCGTTCCGGAGGCTGAAGGTTTTAGAGCCTTTGGTCTAAGGGGTTCGAGCGCCGGCTTACGGATCTGGAAGCCTAGGCGCCTGAGCCTTTGTTTTGCGCGAGGAGAGCCGAGTCACCTCTGGCTGGGCTGTCCCGCATGGTTGTGTTGACTGCACTGCTAATTCCGACTCAACCTCGTGAGGCGGAAATTTCGTCCTTGGGATTGCAAAGTTACTCCCGCCAATTGTATCTGTCAAGAGGCAAACACTACAGGTTGTATCCCTAACAATGGCAGGCTTGATGCCGGGTGGGCGGCCGAGTTTTCCACACTGAGAGCCTCCGCGCGGAGAGGGTTTCGAACGTGGCTGGTTGCTGGGGAGAGGATGCGAACTGTCCTTCGCGCAAATACCAATTTCGAGCTCACATCAGGCCCAGGCGCGAACCGGAGGAGCGGCGGTCGCGGCAGGGCTGGGGTAGTTTACGCTGGTGGCTGGCTTGATCGTCCAGAGGCTTAAAGCCTTGAAGAGTGATCGCAGGTCCGCCGGTGGCCTCTGTACGGATCGGCCTTTCAGCCGCAGCGAGTGCTTCGACTTTATCCCCGGCTTGCGGTTGGAGCATGGGGACGTAGATGTCTTCAAAGATGCGACGCGGGGCGATGCTGATTACGCCGTCGGAAGATTCGACCAGATAATCACCCTTGCAACCGCGATGCTGACGACCCAAATGATCGACGAAACTGAGAGTTGAGTTGAGTTGTTTGGCATTGACCAAAAAGCGCGTGCGATAGGACTTCCATTCTTCTGATTTCATGTGACAGCGCCCCGAGTGCTTGTCTGACCATTGCAAGGTTGAGTGCAATCCAGAACCGGCTTGTGCGGGCTGGAATGATTGAGAAATTTTTATGAGAGCGAAGTGACTGTACGGGTGAAATGCGCGGGGGTCAATTCAGTATTTTTGGTGCAGTTGAGGAAAAATGATGGACGCGGATTTCCCGAATTGGAACATCTGAAAAATAGCTTGGCGACGTGCCATTTTTACGATGGATGGCGGCAATTTCTTATCGACGAAGCGGCGAGGGAAAAATCTGGTAGAGTGGGCAGCCGGATTGTCCACAGCGTGTGCACAGGAAATGCAGAAAGCCGTGTCAGTTCTCAGTTCTCAGTTCTCAGTTCTCAGTTCTCAGTTCTCAGTTCTCAGTTCTCAGTTCTGGAGGATCACTTGGTTCGAAAGGTTGCTTGTGGCGTTGCCGCGCTTTTCTTTCTTGTGTTTGGTATGTGCCTCTTTGGACAGAGTGCGACAGGAAACAAGGTTGTGGCGCTGCGGTGTGGGAGTTTGTTTGATGGGCGCGGAGATTCAGTCCGTAGGAGTGTTGTGATCGTGATTGAGGGAGAGAAGATTCGCGAGATCTCCGGCAGTGCGCCCGTGGGAGCGGACGTGATTGACTTGTCTCACGATACTTGTTTGCCGGGGTTGATCGACACGCACACACATATTTTGCTGCAAGGAGACATTACGGCCGCGGATTATGACGAGCAATTGTTGAAGCAGTCGCCGGAGTATCGGACGATTCTGGCGACGGTGAATGCGCGTCGGGCGCTGGAGTATGGGTTCACGTCGATTCGCGATTTGGAAACCGAGGGCGCGGGTTATGCGGACGTGGACGTGAAGAAGGCGATCAACAACGGAGTGATTCCGGGGCCGCGGATGCAGGTGGCGACGCGGGCGCTGGATGTGACTGGAGCGTATCCGCTGCAGGGGTATGCACCGAATGTGCTGGTGCCGCACGGAGTGCAACTGGTGGATGGAGCGGACAATGCGCGGGCGGCGGTGCGGGAACAGATCAGTCACGGCGCGGATTGGATCAAGGTATATAGCGACCGGACTTATCGTGTGCGCGAGGATGGAGTGCTGGACGATATTCCGACGTTTACGCTCGACGAATTGCGGGCGATTGTGGATGAGGCGCATCGCGAGCGGCATAAAGTGGCGTCGCATGCGATGGCGCTGAACGGAGTGCACAATTCCGTCGAGGCGGGAGTGGATACGATCGAGCATGGGAACTATATTGCCGAGGAAGATTTGAAGACGATGGCGGCGCGCGGGATTTTTTATGTGCCGACAATTTTCGTGGGGGAATATGTGGCGCAGGGGCGTGCGGCGGCGGGGGCTCCGGTGTGGGTGCAGATGATCCAGATTCATGAACAGACATTTCGGCGGGCGATGAAGGCGGGAGTGAAGATTGCGTTTGGGACGGATGCGGGCGGGTTTGACTGGAAGATCAATCCGGCAAAGGAATTTTC
>Ga0073928_10009692_pt1 | contig 11663 bp, 11 predicted proteins | sample PaiPotPPA55metaG_FD_76969 | JGI IMG/M metagenome (GOLD analysis project Ga0073928, IMG submission 76969) | Iron sulfur acid spring bacterial and archeal communities from Banff, Canada, to study Microbial Dark Matter (Phase II) - Paint Pots PPA... ...
ATGGAAGTCAAGATCGACAATTTTGTCTTCAGTCCTGGGGTAGTAACGGTCAAAGCGGGCACGCAAGTGACTTGGATCAACAAGGACGACATCCCCCATACCGTTGACAGTACAGAGGGCAAGTTCAAATCTGCAGCGCTCGACACGGACGATAAGTTCCAGTTCAAATTCATAGAACCTGGAGAATACCCGTTCTACTGCCGGATGCACCCGAAGATGACCGGAAAAATCATCGTGCAGCCCTAATAACGCAACGACGAACTCAGTGTGATCAGGCACATTCCTGAGACTGTGAAGACAACCATGAACGCAGACTCGGCGCAATTCGAAACAGTGGCAGGCGCAAGTCATGACCTTGATCTTGTCCATGCCGCCAAGAATGGAGATGTATCTGCCTTCGAGCAACTCGTGGGACGATACGATCGCAAGCTCCTCCGTATAGCACAACACGTCACACACAACCGCGAAGACGCCCAGGATGCGGTTCAGGAGGCCTTTTTGAAGGCCTTCCAACATCTGGCCCAATTTAGAGAGGATTCGCAGTTCTCAACATGGTTGATCCGCATCACTGTGAACCAATCACTGATGAAGTTGCGAAAGCAGCGTTCAGTGAGGGAGGTGTCCCTCGATGAGGACTTCCAGACAGATGGAGACATCCTTCCCATCGAGGTTGCCGATTGGGCTCCCAATCCTGAAGAACGCTACCGGACCTCTGAATTAAGAGACATACTAGCCAAGATGTTGGAAGACCTGCAGCCGATCTTGCGAACGGTATTCGTGCTGCGGGACATCGAAGGGCTTTCAATCGTTGAGACGGCAGAAGTCCTTGATCTGACTCACACCGCGGTGAAGGCGCGGTTATGGCGAGCTCGATTGCAGCTTCGTGAACGGCTCAACAATTACTTCCGCATGGAAACAGAATCTGCGCAAGTGGAATTAGTCTCCGAACGGCCGCATCCCGGAAGACCCATTTCGCAAGAATGCCTCTCGTTATAGGTGACTGTGCGGCATGGGTAGTTTTCTTGGGGGGATGGAGCCTCTAGTTCTTCGCTGTCGTCATTTCTACGGGGAGTCTCAGGCGAAACCGGCGGCTCTCCGAGTGAAAATCAAATCAAGAATTGAGGCCCAGATTGTCGTCAAACCTCCAGTCATCAAGCGATTCCCAATACCATACTTTCCGCCCGCCGCCGATGAACCTTTGACAACCCTGTGACCTCACAGTGACACGGCCCCGTTCGCGCTGTCCTAATCTTTTACGCACGTTGTTATCGAAGTCCCTGCCTCGATGCTAACGTCATTCGAAAATTCTGGAGCGTCGAACTATGAGCAACGAAAAAATCTCTTCTCCGGCTCCGATTCCGGAGACCTCTCAACCTTCATCCCCCGATGAGAACATTCGTTCTCGCCGCCCGGTCAATCGCCGGTCCTTTCTGCGTAGAGGCGCAATCGCAGGGGCAGCCGTTGGAGCCGGGCTCATGGCCAAGGGCATGCCTGCTTTCGCACAGCAAGCCAATTCCTCAACCCTCACCAAGGGCGACATCGCCCTGCTGCGCTTCGCCGCCGCGGCCGAACTCATTGAGGCCGACCTGTGGCAGCAGTACTCCGAACTGGGTGGTCTTACTCCTGGGCAGCTCCCCGTCGAGACCGTTCCGTTCACACCGATGAACAGCTATCAGGCGGCCTTCATGAATCTCGATTCCGACGGGCCGCAGTACATCACCAGCAATGCGCTGGATGAGCAAAGCCACCAGGAATTTCTGAATGCCTACCTGATTTCGAAAGGCGTCGAGCCGGTAGATTTTGATGCCTTCCGGACTTTGCCAAGCAGTCTGGCGGACGGGGCCGATCAAATTGGGCGGCTCACCAACATCATGGACCTGACAGTCGACACCAGTTGGTACATCCGCTATCGCAGTGCCAAGAATCCAGACTTTGGCGCCACCTTCCCGCAAGCGCTCCACCTCGTGCACGTTCCGGGTATTCCGCGAACCAATGATGATTTCGGTCCCAAGCCCCACGTCCAGGCGATCGCCAACACCGCGGCTTTCCACTTCGGCATGATTGAGCAGACCGGCACCAGCCTTTACCCCGTCCTCGCTCAGAAGGCCACCAATGTTGAAGTGCTGAAAATCCTGCTCGGCATCGGCGGCGACGAAGTCATGCACTTCCTGGAGTGGGTGGATTTCTCTGGCAACAGCGTCCAACCGCCGCTCGCTCCGCTCACCGACCCCACGAACGGGGTTACCTTCCCGAACTTCGATCTCACGGTGAACCCATTACTGCAAACCAACCTGATCTTCGGGATCGCCGCCGAATTCATCAGCCCCAGTCTGCCGCATTGTTCTGTGATTCGTCCGACAAATCCAAAAGGATTCGCCATGGGGGTGGTGAAAGCTCTAACCGACTCAGGGCATTTCATTGGCCAGGCCCCTGGGTTTCTGAAAGCGCTTAAGGCAATCGCAGCGGCGGCCGACGCCGCACAACGCGGTTTCTAGTCCACGCTGCGCTCGTGTGAAAAACGACTCGGGGGAGAGCGTTTCACGCGGTGTGCCTGGGCGGGCGCTGTGTCGCCAACCGGCGGCTACAGCGCCCACAGTTCTGAAAGCTGACAATTTGCTGCTTCGCTCTGGAAAACGAATTCGTGCGCTCTAGTCGACACAGGAGGATCCAATGTTTGAAGGCTTGTTTCAACCCATGCATCTGATGATCATCGCCGGAATCGCGCTACTTGTCTTTGGCCCCAAGAAACTCCCCGAACTCGGCAAAGGCCTCGGCGAAAGCATTCGTGGCTTCAAAACTGCAATGGCAGCCAAGGAAGAAGTGGAACACAAAACAGAAACCGAAACCGAAACTTCGGCGCATCGTCGGTGATGCGCTTAAGCGCAAGATTTGTATCAGGGCATGCCTTCAGGCATGCCGGACCGCTGCGCCCGGGCGTAAATCGGCTTCAGCCGCTGCGACCGCGTGACGGTCCCGCGGCTAAAGCCGTTCGCGTTGCGCGCCCTCGACGTTGTCGCTTATGCGATGCCCTGATACGAATCGCTCTCCTGATCTTCGAAACCACTCAAAACTGAAAAACCCGAGAACTGGGCACAGAGTGTACGGGCAACTGGGTACTGCTTCTAGGTACACTCGCATCGGCATGCTCACGCACCTGCGTGCACGCGCTGCGCCGAACACTATCCTGCGGATCGTCCGCAATCGGTTTGTCCTAAAGACGCCGGCGTCCTTTACGCTCGCTACGACTTGGCTGCCCTCAAGCGCTCATTCTCCGCCGGCCGCCTCGGCGGCCGCGCCCCGAGCATGTGGCGCTATGACGTCATGACCGAAATCTAACATCCAGTCAAAGGGACCTAGTGCGCCGCGGGTCTACAGTGTTTATCCTCTCTTCCTTCTTGCCTTCGCGCCCTTCGGTGTAAATTATATTCATCGCTTCTTGGACGACTTTTTCTACCGTATGAGTTTGGTTCGAGTTTTTTCACTCCAAACCACTTGCCCGGACGCGACGGTTGTTGGCCGCGTGACCGGCGTCACGATCGCTGCCTGGCGGTAATGAGCAACTGATTTTCCAAGCCGGTTTCGCACTGAACCTGCAATTTCATATCGTTTTGTTCGTTTTGTCTTCCCCGATTAGCCTCGCGTTGCGTGCACCCGTGGAGCAGCCATGGTCGGTTTTCAGTGGACGTGTGATGAGTGTGGCACGGGTGTTTGGTTGAACACCCCTACCACATTTCAGCCACGGCTTTTAAAAGCGGAAGACGATGCCGGCTGATGGTTGCGCCATGTTCGTCCAGCTGTCGGTGTTCAAACTGGCGAGACCGAAGCTGGGTGCCCTATACAGATAGCCCCGAGACTCGGGCGGCAATGAGAAATGCCCCGAAAGAGCGTATTGTGCGCCGACGCCGTACACGAACGCGGCTTTGGTTCCGAATGTTGCACCCGCGAAACTGTCACCAGAGTTGCCGGTTGGATCAAACACAAGGGCTCCGGCGCCAGCTAGAGCGTACGGTTGCAGCCTGGCAAAGCTGGGCAATTTGACTACTGCCGAACCAGTGATTTGATGGATATTGGACGGGATGCGGGCCGAGTGCGAAATGTCGCGCCCGATTGGTTAGTCCTCTTCGCCGAGGAGGTTACTCACGCGCACAATGGTATCGATCTGTTCCGGAGTCAGTCGCGACAGCAGGTTCCGCCGGACCGATTCTGCGTGTATCGGGTACGCAGCATCCAGTTTCTGCCGGCCGAGTTTTGTCAGCACGACGAGAACAGCATTCCCTCCTGTAGAACGCCGCTCAATGAGTCCTCGTTCTTTCATTCGCGTCAACTGGTGAGAGAGCCGGCTTTTATCCCAACCCATTACCCTGGCCAATTCCTGCTGGCGCATCTCCCGTTTCCCAATCGCGGCCAGACGAGACAAAACTCCGAATTCGGGACCGGAAAGTGCGGTAGCCTGCGCGATGTCCCGACCGACCCGACCCAGCACATCTTCGCCCATACCTCGGAACGCGTGCCACACACGGAGTTCGCGTGGGGACAGCAGTTTGGTGGACATGGCTTCTGAAAGCATACCAAGTTTCCTAAGGGTTGACATATCAACCGGTGCGGGCATAGAGTGGTTGACATGACAACCGCACCAACCAAAATGGTCTTACCACGATGGAATCGAGTGCCGAATCGGGATCTGGAGAACTTGCTTGCCGGCCTGGACGCCGATTCCTCCCTTATGGAGTCGGCGCGAATGCGGGAGCGCCTCGATGCACTGGACGAGCTCGATACCAGACTCGGAGTTTTCCATGCAGAGGAGCTCGTGAGCGATGCAAAAGACCGGATTCATCACCCTGCAAAAGCAATCCAGACCCGGATGGAGTCTGCCAATGACGACGTTTACAAATCCATCCGTTCCGAGATCGTGCGTGGCGCTCCGCCCCAGGCACTGCTTCACTGGATTCAAGCTTCGGTAAGAGGGGACGAAGCAGCAAGCCCAAGTGCCGGCTTCGGCTATGACAACCGTGATGAGGTAGTGAGCGGTATTCTCCAACTCCGTGAGCCGGGTGATCCGCGCCCCCACCCTCACCCCGAGATGGTGTTCTATCAGCCCACCCCGGTGCGCCATATTCTCCATCTGATCAACGCCAGTGCGCTCTCGAAAGACGATGTTTTTGTCGATCTGGGCTCCGGATTGGGGCATGTGGTGCTGTTGGTATCGATACTGGCTGGGGTACGAAGCGTTGGCATCGAGGTAGAGGCCGCCTACGTTGCGAGCGCGCAGGAATGCGTTCAGAGTCTTCACCTGAGAGGGGTCCGCTTCATTCATGAAGACGCGACGTCGGCAGATCTATCCAGCGGGAACGTATTCTACCTGTATTCCCCCTTTACCGGCTCGATCCTGGCCAGCGTGCTGGACAGGCTGCGGAGAGAAAGCAGACGCAAACCCATCAAGATTTGTACACTCGGACCTTGCGCCAGCACTGTCGCATATGAGTCGTGGCTGCAGTCGACCGCACTGCCTGATCCAGGAAGGATTACGGTCTTTCAGAGCGATTTGTGAATTGCCCAGCATCTACCTTCGGGCGACTATCCTTCCCGTCCTGACCAGTTCCATATCAGCGGTGCCTCCCGGGAGATGGGCGGGAATCGGATTAAGACATGGAGGTCGAATCGGCGGAAAAAGATTCCGGTTTATCGAAGAGTGCTCCTTTGCGGCGCTGACTCATCTTGCCGACCACGCGGAGCGCTTGACATTATTTTCGTGGACAGACGTCATCTGTTCGATTTCGCGTTGACCGACTTTACTGTGAGCGGGGAACTGTGCTCCATGGGCGGCCACATAATCTTGGAGGACATGTGGCTGCCGTCGATTCAGCGCGTCGTCGCATTCATCCGAGAGAACCGCGAGGACTTCACCGAGGTTGAGACGCCGGTTGGCAACATCGGGGTCTTCCGGAGGACCGGAGCGGATGACGGGAGTTCAAGCATTTTATGGAATTGTGACGTAACTGACTCAAGGCATACTTCCGACATTATCGGCACGCGGGAGTTCGGTCACAGACGGACATCCCTTCTGCCGTTCATTCACCGTTTATGCCTCATTACAGTTTGAGGCGCATTTCGCTGGACGGCTCGAAACCGACCGATTCATATAAGGGCCGACCTTGTTCGCAGGCGTGCAAATAGATCCACCGGAACCCCTGTTCGCGACACCACTCCACCATGGTCTCTCTAAGTCGCCGTCCGATACCGCGGCGCTGTGCGCGCGGACGCGCGCTTGCTGCTCGCCCGGACTGCCCTTACCAGATTTGCCCCATTCCCGGCACACGAGCCAGACGCAACGAATTGGTGTGATATTCGCTTTGCCGGCCGGCGTGTAGTAGGGCTCATCAAACAGGTGAGCATGTTCGATAGCAATTCTCGTGTACGACCCGCTCGGCTCCATGCGCCCTCAGAATCTTGGGGGGGCGCCCGGGGCCCTTCTTTTTTCCTCGAACCTTCATACCCGATCAGCCCTCCTGAAATGTTTTTCGATTCTTGTCTTAAGTGAGTAGAAGCCCCGACTCTCGGCAGTAGGAGCAACGGCGGTGCAAAACAGCACCAGCACCCCAGTTCATGGCAGAGGAGAAGATTATGAAACGGTTCCTTTACTCACCCTCAGTATTGGCAGGCGTCCTGTTGCTAGGCTCGTTGCTGAGCGCTCAGCAAGCGGCGGTATCCACCTCAGCCGCAGCCGTCGTGCCGCGCTTAGTGAATTTCTCGGGTAAGGCGATTGATCAAGGCAAGGCCCTATCCGGCGTGACCGGAATTACCTTCTCTATCTACAGCGACGAATCCGGCGGGTCTCCGCTATGGATGGAAACTCAGAACGTGCAGGTCGACAGCAGGGGCAACTACAGCGCGCAACTCGGAGCGACTAAATCCGACGGGCTGCCCTTGGAACTGTTTGCCTCGGGCGAAGCCCGCTGGTTGGGCGTCCGCGTCAATGGCGGCGAAGAACAAGCTCGCGTGCTGCTGCTCAGTGTGCCCTACGCACTGAAGGCAGCTGACTCGCAGACTCTCGGAGGCCTTCCGGCTTCGGCTTTCATGCTGGCAGGGACGGTGGCGCCGGGCAACAGTCCATCTTCAGCGATGTCGCCAGCAGAAAACGCTACGGCTGCGATATCGGGAACCGGCACGACCGATTTCCTTCCTCTCTGGACCAACAGCACCGGCACGCTGGGCAATTCCGTGCTGTTTCAGTCGGGCAGCGGAAATACGGCGAAGATCGGCATTAACACGACGACACCCGCCGCGACCCTGGACGTAAACGGCGGTGAAAACGTGCATGGAATCCTGAACATGACGGCGACGGGAACGGCGACGGCCACCGCGGGCAAAAACTCACAGCCCCAGGACTTCTCCGCATCGGTTTTCAACAAGACCACCGCAACCGCGGTGACGCAGAAGTTCCAATGGCAAGCCGAGCCGGTCGGCAACGACACCGCGACGGCCTCGGGTGCGATGAGCTTGTTGTACGCCACGGGCACAGCAGCGCCTGCCGAAACCGGGTTGAAGATCAACAGCAAGGGTCTGCTCACCTTCGCCGCCGGGCAAACATTCCCCGGCACGGGCAAAGGAACGGTCACCAGCGTTGGTCTCAGCGCTCCTACGACTGATTTCACGGTCAGCGGTTCGCCGGTCACTGGTGCCGGCACGCTGGCTCTGAAATGGACCACGGCTCCGACCAGCGCAGACACTGCCAATGCAATCGTCAAGCGCGACGGCGCTGGCGCATTCCAGGGGGGACGCATCTCGGGCAACGGCGTCGGCGATTTCGGCGTTACCGGCCAGACCGATACCGTGGTTGGCGTCGGCGGTTTCGCCAACAGTGGCTATGGCATGCAAGCCTCAAGCAATACGAATCTTGGACTCTTCGGTGAAAGCAACAGCTCCTATGGCATCGAAGGTTACAGCTCCGGGAGCTACGGAATCGTAGGAATCTCAGGCTACACGGCTGGCATCGTTGGCATCAGCGACGGCAGCGGATCCACAACCACCGGCTACGGTCCAGATGGCGTGGTCGGCGTGACATCGGGCACCTTCGGCACCGGCGTCGTCGCCATCAGCACCACCGCCAACGGTACGGGCTTCCTGGGTGTCAACCAGGCAGGCGGACAGGCTGGTTTCTTCGATGGCAGCGTCGATGTCGCCGGCGCGTTGTCAAAATCTTCGGGAACCTTCAAGATCGACCATCCTCAGGATCCGGCCAACAAATACCTGTATCACTCCTTCGTCGAGTCGCCCGACATGATGAACATCTACAACGGCGACGTGACGCTGGATGCAAACGGCCTGGCCACCGTAACCCTGCCCAGCTACTTCGAAAGTCTCAACCAGGACTTTCGCTATCAGCTCACGGCCATCGGCGGGCCCGGTCCGAACCTGCATATTGCCACGAAGGTTCAAAACAACACCTTTAAGATCGGTGGCGGCCAGCCGGGTATGGAAGTTTCCTGGCAGGTCACCGGTGTTCGGCACGACTCCTGGGCTAATGCTCATCGCGTCCAGGTGGAAGTCGAAAAGCCTGCTGGCGAGAAGGGTCTTTACATCCATCCCGAACTCTTCGGAGCACCCCAGGAGAAGTCGATCGCATCGGCTCATCATCCGGAAATTAGCCGGGTCGCGGCGACAAGCGCAGCCAAGCGGATCAAGTAACAGTAATCACGCTCGGCCCCGTGTGCCCTCAGAACCTGGAGGGGGCACGGGGCCCGTCTTTTTTACCCACTCCTCGAACCCGGCCTTCTGAAATGTTTTTCGATTCTTGTCTTAAGGGAGTAGTGGCTTCGAAGCCGCTTCGGCAGGAGCAAGGGCGGTGCACAAGAGCACCGGCAGCCAAGTTCATTTCAGAGGAGAAGATTATGAAACGGTTTCTTTACTCACCCTCAGTATTGGCAGGCATCCTGCTGCTGGGCTCGTTGCTGAGCGCACAGCAATCGGCAGTATCCACCTCCGCCGCGGCCGTCGTGCCGCGGTTAGTGAACTTCTCCGGCAAGGCAATCGATCAGGGTAAGGCGGTTGCCGGCGTGACCGGAATCACCTTTGCCATCTACAACGAAGAATCCGACGGGTCTCCGCTGTGGCTGGAAACGCAGAACGTACAGGCCGACAGCAAAGGCAACTATAGCGTGCAACTGGGCGCGATCAAATCCGAAGGGCTACCGTTGGATCTGTTCACCTCAGGCGAAGCCCGTTGGCTGGGCGTGCGCATCAATGGCGGCGAAGAACAGCCGCGCGTGCTGCTGCTCAGCGTGCCTTACGCATTGAAAGCAGCCGACGCACAAACTCTCGGTGGACTTCCGGCTTCGGCCTTTCTGCTGGCCGCCGCACCTGTGACGGCGGGCAATGTCTCGTCTCCGGCGATGTCGGCCGCGCAGACCGTCGCTCCTGCAGTCTCTGGAACCGGCACCACCGATTTTCTTCCTCTGTGGACCAACAGCACCGGAACGCTGGCCAATTCTGTGTTGTTTCAGACGGGCAGCGGAACTACAGCCAAGGTCGGCATCAACACCACGGCTCCGGCTGCAACGCTCGACGTAAACGGTACTGAGACGGTGCGCGGCTTGTTGAACATGGCAGCGACGGGCACAGCCACAGCTACTGCGGGTAAGAACTCGCAACCGCAGGATTTTACAGCTTCCGCTTTCAACAGCAGCACGTCGACCGCGGTGTCCCAGAAGTTCCAATGGCAGGCGGAGGCGACCGGCAACAACACCGCTACGGCCTCGGGCGCGATGAGCTTGCTGTACGCCACGGGCACGGCAGCGCCTGCCGAAACCGGGTTGAAAATCAACAGCAAGGGTCTGCTCACCTTCGCCGCCGGTCAGGCTTTCCCGGGAACGGGCAAAGGGACGGTCACCAGTGTTGGTCTCAGCGCTCCCACGACTGACTTCACGGTCAGCGGTTCGCCAATCACCGGCAGCGGCACGCTGGCTCTGAAGTGGCAGACGGCTCCGACCGCCAACGATACCGCCAACGCCATTGTGAAGCGCGACTCCACCGCAAGCTTCAGCGCGGGCAGCATCAACGTGACCGCGCTGAACGCCAATAACACTGGCGGCCTCGCGATCATCGCCAACAGCTCCGGCGACGCTGCAATACTCGGAGGCAGCTCTTCGAACTCAGGCGTCGCCGGCACCAGCGTGTCGGGCGATGGGGTCTTCGGAGACAGCATCAGGGGCAACGGGGTAGAAGGTGATGCGTCCGGCCCAGACGGCTTCGGAGTTTACGGTACTAACACAGCGGAAGACTCGATCGCGATCTATGGCATTGACACCACGGCGAGCAGCGCCGGTGTGGTCGGTATAGCGCCATACGCCGTGATTGCCAATGGCAGCATCCTCGCTGGTGAATTTATCGGCAACGTAGAGGTTGAAGGCAGTCTCTCCAAGGATAGCGGTTCGTTCAAGATTGACCATCCCCTGGATCCAGCCAACAAATACCTCTATCACTCGTTTGTAGAGTCGCCTGACATGATGAACATCTACAACGGCAACGTAATCACTGATGCGCAGGGCAACGCCGTGATCTCTCTGCCGGACTGGTTCGAGGCCCTCAACCGCGATTTCCGTTATCAGCTCACGGTCGTGGGCCAGTTTGCCCAGGCCATCGTCTCCAGCAAGGTCGCGAATCATCAGTTTGCGATCAAGACCGATAAGCCGAGCGTGGAAGTGTCATGGCAGGTCACAGGCATCCGGCAGGACGCATGGGCCAATGCGCATCGCATTCCAGTCGAAGAGATGAAATCGGGGAAGGAGCGTGGTTTCTACCGGCATCCTGAACTGTACAACGCACCGGCGGAAAAGAGCCTCACGTGGGCACGTCACCCGCATGTCATGAAGCACATGAACGCAGCCCGAACCAGCTTGCCTTCGACTGCCAACACCGCCAAAAAGGAGGCTCCGACTCCAGCCAAGCCGTAAAGAATTATCGGGAAGATTGACCCGGCCTTCCATTGCGGGCGAAGGCCGGTCGGTCGATCTCGATTGGTTCTAGATCTGACACCACAAAAGGCCGCAAAGACGACGGCCTCAGACGGTTAGCCACTTTGCTTTACGCAAACGTGTTTTCCTGCCCGGGGGGACGGGGAAACACGTTTTTTATTCTGTATGTCCGGAGAACGCATCCGTTTAGCAGATGAAATGTGGCCCCGCCGTCCCGCCGCCACCTGCGAGGGCGAGACGCCCTCGCGACAGCCGGCCAGAGGCTGTCGCTACCAGGCTTTCAGTCGCGTTTTCCGTCAAGGCTTGCCCATTCACCGGACTGAATGAAGCTGGCCCAATAGAAAGGATGCTGGCGGTCTTTGCGCTTCAGCATGGCGAGCTTGGTTTGGCGAAGGGCCTCGCCGCGTCCAAGGCCTTTCTTCAGACCTTTATAGTAAGAGGCCATGATTTCGCGAGTGGCGTAGTCACTAACTGGCCACAGGCTCATCACCACCGATTCTGCCCCCGCCAAAACGAAAGCCCGGCGCAATCCATACACGCCCTCGCCGTTCCGGACCTCGCCCACTCCCGTGTCACAGGCGGAAAGAGTAACCAGCTTGGTGCCCCAAAGATTCAGGTTCGAGGCCTCGAGTGCGGTCAGGATTCCTTTCGCCGGACCGCTGTGTCTGAGATTGGCTCCAGCCAGAGCCAGGC